>Ga0116227_10001886_pt1 | contig 47691 bp, 33 predicted proteins | sample S1TSphgellanicum_FD_89693 | JGI IMG/M metagenome (GOLD analysis project Ga0116227, IMG submission 89693) | Host-associated microbial communities from peat moss isolated from Minnesota, USA - S1T2_Fb - Sphagnum magellanicum MG | ecosystem: Host-associated > Plants > Peat moss > Unclassified... | reverse complement strand
TTTTTCTTGGTTCCCTGGGTTAGGTTCAGAATTGGGACTAGTTTTCCCATTTTATAGTGGATAAGGTGGTACTGCCTTGGAAAAGATTTGAAAAAAAACCTTGGCAAAACTTGGAAAAAAAAAAAAAAAAAAAAAAAACCCTAAACTTTGTTTAAACCCTAAACCCAAACATATGCAGACCATGAGGTTTAAGAGGAGAGAGTTCTAACACCAACTCATTAAGAGTGGGAGACATCTTTCACTTATAAAAGAGCATTCACACTTGGTGTTAGGGACTTTAAGGTTGAGTCACCTAACACCATGCTACCAATTTAGGACTTAAACCTAGTTACCATGAAAATTTTATGTCAAGCTAACATTCACTTAACATTAAGCTATCACCCATTTAACATTGGGTGCCATCTAGGATGCCACCTAGATTTCCATTTAACATTAACTTAACATCAAGTGTGAATGCACCATAAGTAGGCATAATCTCTATCTCTCTCTCTCTTTATCTCTCTCACTTTTGAGTCCACCTAGACATAAACACCCCTCCTAGAGTTGAATATGGATTTATAAGGTTAAAGGTACCCTCCAAACCCTAAACCCAACAAATTACAAAAAAAAAATTCTACCCTAGTAATCCTTGTTTATGACAAAGATTTGGCTTGTGCTTTACAAAGGAGGTTAGGTTATTCTCAAAATGTGGGGCTTTAGGGTTTAGGCCATTCCAAATCAAAGGGAGAAGGGGGCGAGGGGGGGGAAGGAGAGGGGGAAGTAGAGTAGGCCCAGCTTTAGGGACCACTACTAGATCGTGCATGGTGGTGGTGGTGGTACACGCAACACCTGCAACAAAAGAAATTCTCACTCCCTTTTGCCTAACAAAAGAAAAAGACAAAAGACAAATTTCTTACATGTGTAAATAAAATAAAATAAAATAAATCACTAGATTAACAAAAAATTTCTTTCATGTGTAAATAAAATAAATTAAATGACTAGATTAACAAATTTATTCTTTCATGTGTAAATAAAATAAGTGAAACACTAGATTAACAAATTTATTCTTTTCATGTGTAATAAATCTTCAAAGAAATTCCTCTAAAAGAAAACCAAAATACTTCAAGATATCTCTCTATTATAACTCTACTAGAACTAATCTCAAGTTTCAACACAAGCCCAAAATATTAAAATAAATCTTTCAAAAAATCCTCATATAAAAATAGATGTATTACTTAGGGGCCTATTTTTTTAATATCCCTTAAGCTACTATAGTCTATAATCAACCTAAACACAATAAATATCCTTTGCCTTGGTAGGCAAGGCCAACAATAAAATAAGTTAGTTAACAATGGATTTCTCAACTAATTTACTTCTATAGGTGAACTTGACTTAGCCCAAGGGGCTCAAAATTCACTCCACATTTAATGTACTCACTTACAACAACTTTGAGAGAGAGAGAGAGAATGTGTTTTTTTGTTGTTCAACAACACCCTAAGAACAACACCCTAGGCCATTACTACTACCACTACCTTGGCATCTTCAACACTAATTAGGTATATTATTTTTTAGCAATGTTGAAATTTTCACAATTCTTTTTTTTTCCTTCAAATAACAATTTTTTTTAGATTGAAAATATTGAATCTTTATATGTTCATTCAATACGAAAGTTTCAAAATTAATTAATTAAGTAATTATTTTGACACACATGTGTGGAAGGTGCCAAGGTATTATGGTACCAATTGATAGAACTAATGATATGATGGATGGATGGATGGATGGATGTCTTCAAATAATGACAACCCATTTCGTTATTGTATTTGTTCGTGGCAAGGGTGAAAATTGGCAACCAAGGTGAAATGTAAATTGAAAAGGAATGATAGCCCTAATGGAATGAATGGCATATTAGTCATCCAAAATATTTGGCAAATGCCTATGGGAAAACCATGCAAAGATAATTTAAATTAAAATATTTTTTTCAAAAAACCAAGTGGTACAAAATGCTTTGTTTGGGGGGGGGAGGTCCAAGGCATTGTCCCTTGGATCGTGAGGAGGCTTTGATCAAATAAATGCATGCACCCATGAGTACACCAATGGGTCTTCAACACCTGAACCTAGTGCTTGTGCTCCCAAGCACATAAGTGATGGTGGTGGGATCCCAAGTGGGAACTAGGGGGTGAACTTTGGAAATTCATATTTGAGTTGCTAGGAGCTCTCTAGCATGGAGATTAACTTAGCTTCCCTTTAGAGTTGTTGACCATGCTCAAGGCTCCTCATATTCACATTCACATTCCAAAATTGCACAAGTCATGTTGGAAATTAATTCTTTTTACTCATGAAGTTTTGAATCCAACCTCGCCCACACCTTCCACAATCTCACATGGGATCAATTGAGCTTTGCCATATCATTACCCCCTTGGTCGGTTTTGACTAAAGTTTCAACCAAAGTGTGTGTAAAGTTTGATTCCAACAATTGATTCAATAAATCCTCGTTCATTTTATGTTTAAATTGAATCAAATTTCTAACTAAGCCTTGCAATAAAGGTTGAATGGGTGTAAAGAGGGCTTAGGCTCTTTAGGGTTACTAACTTTTCATTGTTATGCATCCTTTCTCACTTCACAAACTCAATGTTGCAAATTGATCAAATGTGTTCGATGATTGTTTTGGTTGGAAACTTCACTCCTTATTCTTTTGATGTTTACTAAAGCTGTGCATTTTCCCTTCCATTCTCAATTGTGTTTCAAAGTTTCCATAAATTGTCTCTCATCATTTTCCTCCATGAATGCCTAAAAATTTGAAAGGTGGATATCCAAGTTTGGATAGAATTATATGAAAATTTGATCTTTTGAACACATACCCAGTGGTTTAAAGCCATTGTACAACTTGTTTGCAATGTTTTCCAACAATTGCCTCAAAACTTTTGTAAATGACATATATTGTCAAAAAATTCTGTAAATGAAGGAAAAAAATGCAATAGCAACATTTCAAATTTACATATAATGCAAAACAATTTAAAATATTACTTAGAAGAATACTTTGACCTTGAATAGGGTGTGAAATTATTTTTACCTTCATTGTCGGTGGTAAACCTAGTTTCACCTTGAGTTTGTGTGACTCCATTATTATTATTATCATCATCATTATTATTTTAAAATTGGAGAATCATTTGCAATAAATGAAAACTATTAATACGTGACACCTAGTTTTAACAAAAAATTCTCCTTTTGCACAGAACAACATTGGCGCTACAAGAATGGTTGAAAGTTAGAAAGAATGCCCAAATTCAAGGTGATTTAAATAATAACTTTAACTTGACATTAAACAAATCCCATCCCCCCAAAAAAACTATGGCCCATACATAATATTTTATTTATAATCAAGATTGCTAGAAGGGACATCCGTAGAATCCTTTCTTGGCATACCTACCAATAGTAATTTAAAAATTCTTTTATAAAATTTTATTTTGTTTAGTTTGGGTGAAAGTTCGGACTTACTTCTTCCCAATACCACTCTCGCAATTCATTGCGTCCCCCATTGCTTTAAAAAATGAACAATAAAATGATGGAAAAATCCTAAACCCTTTTGTTTTCTTGTTGTTTTGTCATTATTCCTACCATTTCTCCTCGTCGTTGTTTCATAGTTGCTCCCCCATTGTTGCAATGTCATTTCCATTTTCCCTTTTTGTCCCCCATGGTCCAAGGTGTTTCTTGGACATGGATGAGACACCTCCTAAAACACAAAAAAAGCTATCATGAACCAAAAATTTACCAATGGCACACCTATTCCACACATCATAGGGGTCAATGTCCTACCCAAAAGGGATGCTACCAACTTTGCTTCTAATACAATATTAGCTTTTAAGAGTTTTATGTTGTAATCATGCATTGATTTTCAAGTTCCCTAGTAATGAAAATTCATCTTGGATTTTGTATACTTTGCTCTCTTACCCAGTAAGGTTAGAAATTTTCTTACATGCTAGAGTTTTCCTTAAAGTCGCCCTATCTTCACCATATCTTTGGGCATCCTTTCACCCCCTATCCTCTCTTTGAGCGAGGTTCGCAGAGTAAGGAAGTTTTATTAAATCTTTGAAATGCTGAAACTGAGCATTTAATGCACAAGGTTCGAGGTAATTATAGTAGTTGTACAGGTAGGAGCAGTGAAAATATATGCAACAGCAGTGGAGGCGCTCAGGAAAAAGGAAAGAGGGGGTCAAAACAGGATGAAACTCATTAGTTTTTCACCACAAAAAGTTAATGCATTTCTGAGTTGCCCCTCCCCCCTTGAAGGCTAGTATACTTTTTTTTTGCAAGTGTTTTTTTTGGAATCTCACTCGGTTTTGGACCAAACTCAAGGTTCTGGTGCTGTGTTTTCTTGACTTTACGGAAAACTCTAGTGCTTGCAAATCAATCCAATTACACATGAATAGGAGCATGTGTTTAAGACAACTAATTATCTAGTTCAATTACTTAGATTACTACATCATCTGACGTTCCCTTCTTGACTAGGGTTTAAGCCACTTGGAAGTGAGTGCTCTTCGCTTTGAAAAGAACCCTTCAAAGCTCAACATCATTTATAGGCTTCTAAGAATTCATGTCGACATATATAGGTTTTGCAAATTAGTTGCACTCTTTTGAGCTTTTAATGATGTTGATACCACTGTCACTAGTGTGGTCTGTGCCGTTGTTGGCCCAAGTGTTATCACATCCTCAACTGATTTTTCCTTCCAAAACCTGGTTTTTTGGAATTTATTTGAATTTTTAGCAGCAAAAATCACTCAAAAATCAATATCTCCTACATTCTGAATCCAAATCTTACCAAATAAATCCCAGTAAATCATGCTCAATCAAGATCTTTCCAACAACACCAAAGGCACATTCCAATTCCTCTGAAATTTTCAGCTATGATTTATTTTGATTTTCAATGAAAATCTCATTCAATATTCCAGAACTTTTGCACCGCAAGTCCAAACGCCATGGAACCAAGCCCATGCACCCCTCCTCGTCGAGAGCTTTCCAAAGACACCAAGAACACGATCTGAAACATTCCAGTTCAATGGATCTCATAATTACAAAACAAAAAAAACCACCTTCCTTCATAAATAGATATGGGTATGTGATATTGTTAATAACTGCAAAATTTTAGAAACTATGAAACATCTTGTCTGGTTTCAGCTTATTTTGAAAACACAAAGAACCTATGGTTTCCACAAAAGAATCAGCAAAGAGCCATGGCTTTTAGGGTGATCCTTTGATTTTTTATATATATATATATATATATATAATTTATTTATTTATTTATTTATTTAAATGGTTGTCATGTCAAAGAACCTCCTTGATAACCGGCAAAGCTTTGGTGACATTTCTGATATGGGCACAATATTGGATGTTAAGACACCAACTATCTAGGGTTGATAGATTCTTCAATTTTGTAGAATGATGACAACCTCGTCTTTGGACAAGTAGAGAGGCCTTATAATTGGGTTTCCTTGGGATTTCACTCATCAACTGCTTGAGTGCTTGAGGCTGGTGGTGCTTCAGGTTGGTCGGGCTCTTGTACTTCCAATAATGAGCATCATCGTGCCTTTGTTTCAAACTGACTAAATAATAAAATTCTAAGATATTCTAAATTATGTTAGATTAATTTACAAGATTCCTTGTCCAACTTGCCACACTAGTATGTTGATTAACGTGTCAAAGATGTGTGCTTAAAATTTTTTTTAGTGTCGTTGGAGGTAACCTAACCTTCCCCATGTGTAATCTTTCCTCCGCAAAGGGTGGGGCATTTGACTCCATTTTGCATGAGCCTTTATTTTGGTAAAGACCAATGCCTTGCTTGGGTTTTACTCTACACATAAAGTACTCAAAACAAATTTGTAGTGTATTTGAAAGGCACCTTTATATTCATGAATATTTGTCCTAGAAAAGAAGAGGGATCCTTACATCTACTCCATAAGAGTGTGAGAAAAAATGATGCCTACTACAAATGTGAGGTCCTTCTCCTTCTTAAGGAATAGGTGTAAGAATCATCACCCTCTTCTACTTCATTATTCATGTATGTTTAAAATTCACGATAACGTTCACCTCATGCTTTATGATGAGGAAAGTCCAAAGGGTGGGGACATTCTCAAAATGGGTGGGGGGCAAGACTTAACCATTGCCTCATCCTAGGCCCCCTCCCCGTTTGGGAATGGCCCCCACCTTGGGGCTTTACCTTACACATTCATTTGCATGACCTCCTACGACCATTGTCTCATTGCATCATAATTGTAGGCTAAAAGTTCTATGCATTCTATGGACGTAGTAACATGGGACTTTCTTGTCATATTCGAGCCAAAAAATGCACTAAATCATGATGATATGTTTTCACACTAAGGTGGTTAGGGATTTTGTATTTGTGTGTTTTTACATTTGTTGTGCATGGTTCTAAACTTTTGCTTGGTGTGAATCTACATTAGTTATTCTATTGAATGCAAATTCATGTCCATGATCATCCCCCCATATCCATAAAGGCCAATATCCTACAAGTATGTACTTTTCATCCATTTCTTTTGCCTCTTCTTTTTTTAGTGTCTTTCAACAAATAGTTTGCAAATGTGTGAGATAATGGGCTTTAAACATACACTAGGAAATTTCTCACAAGTTGTTACTTACAGGAGAAGGGTAGAGCCAAAGGCCCTTCCCTGTTTTGAGGTGCTTAGGCCTGAGTTTAAATGCCGATGGCTCATGGGCAACAAAAAAAAACAAACGGCCAATAACCCTAAACCCTAAAACCTGCCCTAATTTTCGGAGGGTGTGAGCTTCAACCCTGAAAGATTTCTTCCATTTCAGAAGATCCTTGTGCCTTATAACAAAGGTCGTCAAAGTACACTAAAAAAACATTAACGGCAGGTTTTTACGAGTTTGGGGAGTTCAAACAACCCAAGTGTTTGAATTGTAATACATCCTCATACATATACAAAACCCTAAAACCCTAAACTAGTTTGGGTCCCAGTCATTTCCTTTTGTAAAATTTCATTCCCAGTTGCGCATTTGATGCCCTGATATACCAAAACTGGCCGTTCTCGCCCTCTAATCGCCTGACTTTACAGATAACTTTATTGAGTGGAAAATCCTGAAACAAAACTCATGAAAACCACTTCTTTGATTTGTATGCCACAATTTGAAGAGATTGATACAATATCTGTACTGACAAAATAGCTCTGAACCAAGTAGGTTAAACAACTTTGGTCTATTCATTTATTGTAATTTTCCATGCTTGCCAATCAAAGCATTTCATCTATACCTATTGATTGGGCATGTCCATGAATGTGTGTGCATGAATTGCAGGAATGCTGCCTACTGAAGTTCATAATAGAGGAAGTCCCATGAGCATTTTTTGGTTCACTTGGCATTTAAACCCACTCCCACCCACCCAACAAACTCTTTTAACTTATGCCCCATGCTTTTTGGGATTTGTAAAATGAATGACACACAAGTAAGTATATATGTGCTAGTAGATATATGGGCAATAGAATGGGCCGTTTCTTTGGATGATTATGTTTCTTGGGTATCTATTAAGTTCGACTAAAAAGCGAACATAGGACCCCAATTCCTATTGAAAAACAAATTGGAATTGGTGACAAATGCCAATTTGAAGGGCACCTTATATGCCTCTTACAAAAGAGAGTGATCTTATGCCTACTCCTTAAGAGCGAGAGGAATCTCATACCTACTTATAGGTGTAAGAATCGTCCCAATCCTATGCTTAATGATCTACATATGCTTTATTTTGGTCATGAATTTTCATTATTTTTTGAAGTATTTAAAAGAAAAACTTGCAAACATGTGTGTTTTATGTGTGCTTGAAAGTTGCTAATGTGTGCTAATGTGAAGGGGGATCAAAATGTATTTTTTGCAAAATGAATTCATAGGAGTTTGTTATATAAACCATACATTATATAAAATGATTTGTAGCTAATTTGCTTAGATGTGGTACATGTATGAAGTGAAAAATAGAATTGCAATTGCAAAGTTCTTCTCTTCAAATGCATTTTATACCTAGAAACTATATATATATTAATTAATTATTTTCCAATTTTGTGATGTAGCTGAAATGGCAATCAGATCAATTAATCAATTTACCCAAATCTGGCTATGAAAAATATGAAAGTAAAAATATTTAAGCATCTTTCTATATTTTTGGCTACTAGGACTTAATATATAATCATTTCTTTTTATTAGCCCCCTCAAAGGATGCTCTATTTTGGGCATATTATATGCCCAAACTGAGTTTCACTCTATTGTTACCTTATGCCTGATAATGCACATTTCTTTGGCAATTATTTTATGTAATTTTAGAAAATTTGGTTTGGTAGTTTCAAATTTTCATTTTCTCGTATTTCAATAGTTGAAGAATAAAGTGTGCAAAATATACATTGTATTGTGTATTTGTAATAGTAACCCAATGGTTGGGACAATAAAATAAATTTTCAACAATTTTGGCAAATACCAATAATTTAAAAAATTCCATTTTTTCAGCTAGACCTTTGGTGAATTATTTTGTGCCAAACATCAAGCCGGAGAAGGTATGATATTTAATAGCTATATTTATTCATCCAAAATACAGTGTACAAAAGCCCTTTTACTACTTTGGGTGAAGATGCTCTATGAATTATTAATTAATTAATTAATAACTAAATTGCTTGAAAAAAAAAAAAAAAACCAAAGAACCCAACATGAAAGGACTGCAGCATTTTTACACATTTTTAAATAAATTAAATTAAAATGGAACTACTCTAGTTTCCCCACAAAATATACATACCTAAAAAAATTAAAAATTAAAAAAACCCATTTCTTCCTTAAAGTTCTGCTTTGGGTTTTTCTTTGCAATAGAAGTTTTAGGAGGTGTATATAAATTTTTTTGGATCATTTATTTTCTGAAAAATTTAAAAATAGATTGTTTGCTTTGGATTTGTAAATTATGAATTTATTTATTTATTTATTATTTATTATTTTTGGGGGCGGGGGCTGGGGGGGACAAACTGTTCACTGGAACAGTGAACTTGAGATGCCAGGCCTGAGAAATCCACGTGTCCAAATGGCAACAGGACACGACATCCTTGTCATGTTTTGAGAGAGAGAAGATTACGTCCATGGTGATGCCACGTGGAAACAGGCTAACTGATCTAAACTGACTAGATGTGTACTCAACACTCATTGCAGCAAGGCTGCTGAGGTGGCTAGTTCCTTTGTCCAGGTGGCTAGTTCAACCAATCAAAAAGCCATCAAGAATTTTTTTTTAATTTTTTTTTCTTATAAAAAAAGCAACTTTACTTTTTTCCTTTTTGTTCAGATGTGGTGCTTTCATACGAGGGAGGTGTTGATGCTATTTTTTTTTTATTAAATTTGGGTCTCTACCGTGGTTGTTCATGATTGGCCCAATAAGGCAATGGCCCCGGCCACCTGTACACCATCCATTGGAAGCCTGTTATGACTCGGTAAGGGTTGGATTGAACCCCGACCAACTTGATGTCGGCTTGGCTTGGCTTGGCTTGGCTTCACAACCCCCTCTTCACACCTCACCTCGATAACATATCCTTTAGATGTCCACTAAAGGAAAGGGGGCCATAGTGAACCAGCACCCACCAGCACATCATCCACTGGATGCCCATTATTACTCAATTGTGGATGAACCTCAACTGAGTTAATATTTGGTTTCACCTTGGTAACCAATTCTATATGAAAATAGGTCTCATATATAGGTAGATAGGTAGGAAAATAGGTCTCATATATAGGTAGATAGGTAAGAAAATAGGTCTCATATAGGGGTAGATAGGTAAGAAAATAGGTAATTAGTAGGTATGTAGATGGTTTATACATAGGTGAAGGCTTTTTTTTTAATTACCTACCTAGTAACAACCTGTGCTTTATGGGTTGTTAGTAGGTAGGTAGGAAAAAAAAGAAAGGGCGACTGAGCTAACCACCATGGTTAGCTGACCACTTACCATTCATCCTTCATGGTGCACTGGTAGGTGCTGGTAATTAGATATGGATGGACTTAGATGACTCAGCACCACCTACCTACCTACCTACATTGGTACCATGGTAAAAACCTCCCCCCCAACCCCCAAAAAAACAAGGGGTGTGTTGCATTGTGGCCTTGCCATTTACGTTTTTAGAGTATCTTAATGGAGAAGAAGAATTATGGAAAATCAAATATTTCACCACGCAAAAATTTAATCTTAAAAAAATCCTCTAAAAGGAACCAAAATCCTTCAAGATAAATTATAACTCTATTATAACTAATTTCAAGTTTCAATACAAGCCAAAAATGTCATATTTCAAAAATCCTCATATAAAAATAGACCTATTATTATTATTCTTATTATTATTACCTGGGGGCCTATAAAAATCCCTTAAGCTACTATACTCTATAATGAATCTAAACACAATATCATTTGCATAACAAGGCAAGGCCAACAAATTGGGTTGATTCTAAACATTGTAAATTATCTTGTCCTTTGAATCCAAATTTAACAATTCTAGGGTTGAATATAAGCCTAGAATATAATGTTACTCTATTGGTACCTTCAAGTTCTCAAATAAGGCCCTTTAAAATGGTTATATTTAACCCATGAAATGTTACATATTTTGACTCATAAAACCCCGATTTAGTCTTACAACAACAAGAATATTTATAATGTTTAGAAGAAACCCCCAAAATAAAATAAAATAAAATTGTATTTAAGGTTTTTACCATGGTATCAATGTAGGTGCTAATTCACCCAATGCAATAAAAACACTAGGTGTCAAAATATCTCATCCTAAGACTAAATCATCCAGGTCTCTCTGAGTCTAAGCTTAGCTTTTTCATAAGCTAAATTTAGCCACTAGAGAGCCTCACACCAAACAAAAAGGTATAAAGGTAACCATTGTGGGTTTAGTTAGGGTTTAGACATGTGGCAAAACACAAACCAAAAGTGTACTTATGTTGTTCGTGGTCATCACATGAGTCGCTATGCCACTTGTCACCAAACAATTTCTTTTTTTTAAGTACATAAACTTTTGTGTCACCTACTTAGGTTAGTAGAAAAGCCAAAGTGTCATAGCAAAGTGGAAGGGGAAAAAAAAGTGGATATGAAACCTCAAGTTCAAGCATGAGATGAAGAGAATCCCATACAACCATGGAAAGTCTCTCTTTTCTTCAATGACAAGTTACAACTCAAACTCAAGGTGTAAAATACACAACACCCAATGCCCTAATATTTGCATTCTTTTGAGTTATATTTCATAATTCAAAATACATTTTTTAATAGAATAGTAGTGTGGCTTGTGAGCTTTGGGTCAATTGAATGAATTTTGAAAGGCAATATGGTATATGTTTTTCAACCTAAAGTCTAAATCTTTTTTTAAATCATTTTTAATTTTTTACCAATTTCCAATGACCAAAAATCACTCAAAATTCAATGTCTCTTGAATCTAATAATTTACAAAATCACCTCCATAAAATTTTGCTCATTGAAAACTTTCCAAAAATATCAATTTCATGCTTTAGTTTTCTTTAAGTATTTAGTTTTGATCTTATTGGATTTTTAATGACAATATTGTTCAATATTCAATAAGTTTAAACATTATGAAATCACCTTATTGCATTGTTGTTCATCAAAGGCTTTCCAATGAAACTAAGAGTGTGGTGAAGGGCCCATTGTTTGAAAGATTTTAATGTCACAAACAAACCAATCACCATGCTAAATAGATAGATATAACATTTAATATATTTTTAAATAAACACTAAAATTGTAACCAAACCAAATATTTGCACAGGTAGGAAATGAAATGGAATACTTCACACACACACACATATATATATATTTGAATAAATGAAAAATCAAACTAATTCCCTCTTTTTTTTCATATTTTTAAAGTTATTTTCATCTTTCAAACAAGTTTTAAATGACCAAATAGTTTTTATAAAATTGCTTGAAGATCAAGCAAATGTATAGTCCTTGTTTAAAGGCATGGCCCAATAAAAAGTGCAAAGTGTTCTTAAAATGATGGCCCACCATTCAAAACGTCAACCAACCAAGGGCAAACCACAAGAGGGACACTTAGTGTTAAATGTTTAGACTAATTGCATCGAACAAGGATGTATGGTGAAGGATTCTTTTTTCCCCCACCTCATTATTATCTAATTTTTTAATATGCACATATTTCAACCACCCTATATTTTTATTTTTATTTTTGTTTGAATAACCATGGAGTTACAAAATTTTAGGCAATATTGGAACAATTTCCATTATTGTTGAAACATTTGAGATTTTGGTCCATGGAATTTCGTACAAAAGTTCATGTGCATTTGACAAGAACATTTAACATACACCACATTAATTTAGTTCACACACATGTATATTAGTCTACGTGATTTTCAACACCTTTTTCCTTGGCCCCAAGTCATCATATTTTCCTTTTAACCTCTTAACTCAATTTGATGGAAATGCAAAAAGGAAAATTGGAAAAAGATATATAGATAATTTCCAATTTCTTGAATTGTGTTGTTTGCAACAATAACTAGGGTAGCCACATCGTGAAGCTTAGCATGTTCAATGCATCTTCGTATTCAATAAAAATAAATAAAATTCTTGGGTTTTCAAGCCTAAAGCTACTACCTTGCAACAATTAATATGGCCAAATACATACATCAATAGTTGAAAATATAAATGTAAACACTTGGAATAATTGAAATCAAAAAATCAAACATAAATGTGATTTTAAAAACATATAATGGGTGAAAATTTCAAGAATTGACCTTTTATCATCATCCAATTAATCACATGTAATTTTGGCACACCTACACAAATAAAGCCTCAAATGCATCCCCTCCCCCCCAAAACCATTTCCCCCTTTTAGACCTTTTAAACCAAAATTCAAGAATAATACTTTGGAAACAACCCAATGTCATAAAGCAAAGCGACAAAATAACTTATAAACTCTTATTATGTACAAACTCATTTAGAGAAGTTGCATCAAAGCAATTTATCCAATAAATATTTTTCTTTTTCTCATAATTCATGATGATAAGTAAATATAATAAAATCTACATTTACCCAATTAGAATCAATTGTGTCATATTTGAATTTGAAATTACTTCGTGATTTAAATTAAACCAATTTAGAAACATTGTTGTCATAGGGCCCCCATTTGCTTTCCTAACTATAATATTGGGCTTGTTCATAAAATCAATAGGTTCCTTGAAAGGCCCCATCTATTTCAAACCCTCCTCTTAATTCTTTGGACTTTCCCCAACCAGTATGTATCATTACTTAAGGCATTACAAACTAATGTGTCTTTACCAACCTTTCAATTTTTACCACCCTCTTGTTTTGAACCAACTTAATTACTATTGGAGTCTTGCACAAAATACACCCCACAAATTGTTGTCCATGCTCAATTTACATATATTATTTTATGATTCATTTATCAAATAAACATTTAAATTGTTGAAATACATCAATTTCTTCATACGGGTTAGCTATCCTTAAAAAAGAAAAGATTTTCATTGAATTGACTTACCAATGTGGATTTATAAATCTTATTCCCTTCATATTCCACAATAAGGCAAATTGCATTCTAGAACCTAACATCAATTAAAAATTGTCCTTCAATTTCATTTGACATGTCTAAAATTGCATCTTGTGTCTTTGACTCTATGATGGCTACATCATCTAAACCATCATCAACTAAATCACCTTCCATATGTGTTGTACCAAGTGGTGGAAAGGGCTCTTATCTTTCACCAACATAATCTCAAAGAACTTTACAATCACCATCTTCACTTGCAATAGTTTTGTTGAGTGGAACGTAAGTTATATGTTGGGTAGATGCTTAAGATTAACCATTTCCACCTTCCATGGTTCATTGAACCATGAATCCTAACCTCATGCCATAGGAAGGCCCTTCATGTTCATCATTGTTAACATACTTTGAACAACCTTAAACCCTTTTATTAATGCCATAATTACATTTTCATCTAACATTACTAGATTGTAATTAGACAACTTAACAACAAATTCATGTTCTTGCAAAGGATGTAAATCAAACCAAACATTCTCCATCTTATTGCAGGCTCTTCCAAACTAAAACCCAATTCTCACCATACTTGATGGCAACAATGTGGTTGAAAGTATTTGCAAAATTCACAACTTTACAAAAGTCATAAACACATTCCATTCTTACCATTCCCCTTATCTTGGAGAAAAATACTTGAGAAGAATCAAATCTAATCAAATGTAAAAGAATGATTAGTTTAGGGTATCAATCTTTAAATGTTTAATCAACAAAAGAACAAAATGACAAGAAATTTGGATATCAAGAAAACATTGTTGGCTCACAAAAGAATTAATGACATTTACCCTTTTGGGGTTCCCAATGATTGCATGGTCTCCATGCTTTAACCATAATTTTCAAAGGTAAAAGAAAAATGACATTTTGGGAACCAAAACGATTATGCTTCCCAAATCCAAAATCATCAAAAGAAATATGTTCATGTAATCTACACATATTTTCAAGTAAAATACCCAATGTCCTTTATTGATGAGTATGTCCACAACTTTGCAAAATTTCAAACATTTTTTAACCCTTCATTAACAAATCCTTTGAACATAAGCCCAATTTTGTTTACTAATTCTTTGAATGCCCTCAAATCATAAACCACGTTGGTCAAAAATGTATTTATTATACACTTGACCAATATTTTGAAGAAAGCAAGTCTTACCCCCAATTACAAGGACCTCACTAAACTATATCCGACGGATTGAGAACTTTATTACCATTGTGGATATAATCTTGGCTATGAAGATTCCAAGCATCCTTTGTCTCATTCAATCCAATAGACATTAACCATCATGGTCACCCAAATTTTAAACACAAAGATGTTTGTATTGTATAATTTGCCAACATTAACTAACATTAACTATCACCATCACTAACATGCCCAACAATAGGTCCCACAATGATTTGACATTCTGACCTCCATAGAACGCCTATAACATCACATCATTATTAAACTTAGTTGGCATCAAAACAATTACATGTGCATCATACCACAAGGACCAATTTTGACAACTTATCATGCAAAGGATTCACAATTATGACTCTAGCAAAACTTGCAATTGTGTAATTTGTGAACACTTTAAGGATTTTCTTGTACTCAACCTTTCCAATTCCAACAACAAGATTGAAATTAGTCATGCAACAATGATCAACTTTTGGACCACAAAAGTTAGTTAGATGGTCACCTCTAGAACCCCATGCAATTTTAGACCTAACTTTAGTCTCATCTTCAACCAATATAAAAAGGACAAGTCCACCAATATTGTGAACCTTTTCACCTGTTGTAATTTTTTCTACACATTTTAAAATGGTAACATGTTCACTTGGAACATATTGAACACTTGTTTTGTTAGCTTGTTTTATCATTTTGTAACTTGGTTTGACAAAGTTTAGTCGAAACAAATTACACATGTGTAACCCACCATACACTTTCATAGTTTGGATTTGTCTTGTTGTTAGTGCCCCACTTGCTTCTTTTTATAATTGATATTTCTTGCAACATCAAGTTCAAAAAATCCCAAATGGCAAGTTTGCCTCCAAAAGCATTTGTATGATGGGAAAATAATACATTATTACAAAATTGAAACACGTATTTTCTCTTCAAACATTCAAGTGAACTAGCCTTCAATGAAGGCTTAAACATTTTCAATTCAACAACTCTAACCTTTTGACACTAATGAGCAGCCTTGGCATCTCAATATTTTTTTGAAAATGGCACAAATATGGGTAGTTAGTTCTAAAATAAACAAATTCACCAACCTTCTACCAAACCTTATTCCCCCAAAACCTTTCTTCTCAATGGTTGCATCTTCTTGAACTATTTTTTTTCTAAAATTAAGTTCATACAAAATCTAGGAACAAGCATCACAAATGAGGTTCTAATGAGAGGTTCACTAGAATTAGATTTCCTCTTGCAGTGTGCATGTTTGAAACAACCATCAAATTTGTATCCCAAATTTCCTAACCACAATTCAATCTTTGTTTGTGGCTCTACAACCCATGTAAAACCAAAAAAAAAAATCTTGTAACAATTGTGAACTTCAAAAAAAAAAAAGTAGAATATTTACAAGTCCTAGACTAATAACCCCAACATAACAAACCAAGTATACGATCAACATTACCTTAAATTTTTGGGAGAAAATTCCATGTTATTGACCATGATAACAAACATGGGACAATCTTAAGATTTTGCTGCCAATGAGGTTTGTTGGAATGCATTTACAAAAATAAAATAAGTCAACCATGTTGGTTAAATTTTCAAACCTTCCCCATGGTTGAGTTGTTGGAAAGTAACATCCATAGTTAGGATGAACCCCTTAGCGGTGAATTGGTAATGTTAATGGTGGGTGAGATGCCATTCATTTAAAAGTCGACATTGAATCCCATGCCACCATGTGGCAAGTTGTCAAAGTTGCAAGCATCAATTAATCAAGTGCTACATGCATTAAGCTTAGCACACTCTAATATCACCAAGCCCATAGGTACTCTTGAATGTTGGTAAATGGTCCACTAGGATTAAACCCATTGGATATCAAGGTTATTCATTGGAATATTCCCAAAGATGGGATATGCTTATTGGAGCTTTTTAGAAGCATTAATTCTAATTTAACCACAATTTTCCAATATAATATTTAGGTATGGTGGTATAATATGTGAAGAAGGACGTTCCATAGGCTAGGCAAGCCTTTGTGTGTGATGTTATGATGTTCTAGCAATGATATCACTTGTTGCCAACATCAACAATACAAGGTTACAAATGTTTTTCATTGAGCAATGTCACATTACTTAAAACATAGGATTTGGACAAGATCGAGCCATTTGATATGGTCATTTCAAGATGGCCATATTAAGGTCTTTCCCAAGTTAGGACATGTCAAGGTTTTTTAAACCCCAAATCATGACTTTCATAGGAACTAATACATGTGTTATGTGTATACAACACAAATGCACCCATGTGCATATTTGTTGGGGAATGTTCCATCATTACAAAATTCTCAACTAGTTATGTTAATAGGATGGCATCACATTCATGTTTAGATTAATAAACTAGTGTAGGTGGATGTTGCAATAATCAATTCATGTACCCATTGGTTTTGGTGGATGTGGATTAACCTAACACTACTAGAAAAGATCTAATGAACATATCAATTTATTACAAGGTCACCCACATGCATGGTGCATGACATACAAACCACTTTCAATTATGGTCAATTAGTATGGATTTCCACAAGTACAAATTTACCAACATTTTTGAATTTTCATCAATCCCATGCCTTTTGAAACATGGGATTTGACATTATATAGGATGTTAATTCATCTCACATGGTAGAACCCAACGTGGATGAAAAAGAATGAGTCATGGGGTTTCATGCATGCATTAATACAACATTTGCAAAATCTTTCAAAAGGTGGGTGAATGCATGATATGGTGTAAACAAAAAAATGATTTAGTTTGATCATTTTCAATACTTGTGGAACTTTGATATATCATGGTGGATCTTGGAAAAAAATTTGTGACTAAAATCTTCAATTAATGGTGGTGTACATTCCAATATATCATTGTATCATGAAATTGGAGCAAATATGAACAAATTAATTATTAATTGGAATACATTTCACTTTACAACGACCTTATCACAATGTTATGATTGTAAAAAAGGACTATGAAGAACTATATTTAATGGTATTTTATTAGTAAAATTTTGCACATGTTAAAAGACAACCGTGAAAAAGAATCTTCTTCACCAAAAATCTCAATTTCTTTTCAAGTTGTGAAGTTCATATTAAAAGTTGTAAATTTTTTGTTAGTACATTGTGTTATAATAATGATGATGACTATGATCTTTTTTAATTGTAAAATGTTCTTCCATTTTACAGAAAACGTAGGCGGGTTAAGTGTTTTTTTTACAATTTTACATAAAAAGAGTGGATTCTCAAAATTAATAAAATTAAAAATCTATTGTCAAATAAGGGTTCTAAAACAATGTTCATAAATTATTGATGTACATTTACACAATGATAAAACTACTAATCAATTGCATATTGATGGGTTTAATAAATTATTTTATGTTTGAAGCTCGAATTAACTACATGTGATCTTTACAAATTTCAAAGTGAAATCTTATGTGTTACTACTTTTTATATTATATGTAGTCCTAATTTTCCTTTAAATTGTCTACACCATACCATGCATATACCAATGTGCACAAAGTTGGACTTTGGGGTAGGCTATGGACCTTAATTGCTTCACATGGATCTTAAATTTGGGTTTGGTATAACAACAATGTTTTGCGCTATTACATCCACTTGCCCACCCCAATTCTATTGTTGCATTGAATTTAAGACAACCATGTTGTTTCAAGGGGAAGGGATTATATTAGACCAAGTTGTACATCTGTGGCAATTATCAAATTAAGAAAGAGTGTATGCATTTTAAGGTGGTTCATTTTTTATGAATGCTACACTTCCTAAAAGTCCATACGTTAGTGTTAAAATGACAATCTATTTTGATATCATTGATTTAGTGGGGAATTACATGGCAGTTAATGAACAAAAAAATCCATATGAAAAATAATTATTGTAAATAAATTTTTAATGTACATGTTAAAAAAAAATTTGAAATCCACCCAAAAATGATTATGATATGGACTTATGAAAATATGGTTCATTTTAAGCCATCAAAAGTCCATAACTTTTTTTTATTGAATTCGTTTTAACATTTTTTTTGCACATATGTTTTTTTTTTCCTAACATGTCATATATTAAGTCCCTATAAGATATCCAAATGAAATTCATACATAAAAATGCATGTATATAAAAGCATAAACAGTAAACCAATCTATATTTTTCAACTTCAAAAGTTCATTACTATATATTTGGTGTACATATGTTGCAATTATTTTTTATAAATGTTTTTTTTTTCAAGTTGACAATCTATATCTAACCACAAATTTGAAAAATTATTATTTTTATGCCATGTTAAAAGCATGTAAAATGCATGCCACTTTGCAAAAAATTGGATTGTGATGTGAAAAAGCGAGCCACTGTACCTTGCAACCACGTGAAAGCCAAGAAAGATTTTTGGGCATTGAAAATGAAGTTTCAATATCACCCCACATTCTACATGGTAATCACATGCCACATTTTCAACTTCACATAATGGGGATAATTCATCATCCCAACCCAAAGTATATGTGACTAGAAATACTGAAGTTATAAATCAGTCCAATAGTTATAAGAGGTGAAATGTGTAAAACACGATGGTTATTATAGAATTATATTAGATGTTTTACATTCAACTTGAAGGAATTAGAGCAATTGAAAGGACAACAAGTCCACATCATACTTGATGATGATAATTCAATTTTTAGGTGACCTTATAGGTTTAGTGAGGTGGAAAATGATTTAGTTCAAGCTTGAACAACATGAAAGTTGTTGGATGGTGGGTTGGTAGAATTATTTAAGGGTGAATTTGCTTCAACAATAATAATGTCAGCTAAGAAAAATATTTTTGGCAATTAAAGTAGATGTAAGTTATGGTGGCTCAAAAACAATAAGAATCCCAATCCCAAAAGTCCATGTAAATGGAAAAAAACATTAAAAATCAATGTTGAGTGGGCCCTATGTGGTGATTAATCAATTAATAAAGTCCATATGAAAGGTTGCCCATCTAATTTTTAAAAAAATTATACATGTTAAGGGGAAAAAAATGTCAATCTTGGGGAAAATGACCAAGATTGGGACTTTTGGAAATAAGGCCCAAATTTAGTCATTCAAAAGTCCATTATTATTTGTTGGTTAAAGTTTTTGTTGTAATTTTTTCCAATCCATTTTTTTTTCCCATCGTGTATCATATGTTGAGTCCTTATAAAAAGTATTGAGATGAAATCATAACAAAAAATGCATATGGATGCTAATGCAAAACCTAGATTATAATCCATATGTACATTTTAAAAATCCATTACTATATGATTCATGCATGTTTATTGAATTTCACCCCTTAACAAAAATTCTTATTCAAGTTGGCAATCTTAATCCATTATTTTTTTTTCAAATTGATGATTTTACAATGCAATTGTGGCATTGGAATAGAGTACATTCTATAGAAAATCCATAAGGACGCAAAAAATGAGCCATCGTAATTTGCATCTACCCATTAAATTGAATGTCATATGTGTGGGGATTATCTATTAAATAAATAGACACATTTGGACATATATGCCATGCCCTTACTAGAAAAAATCTTTAATGCCTTTAAAGAAGCCAAGGTGTTCAGCACTTTTCAACACTTTTAACTTACATTCTAGCAATTATTAAATGGCATTAAAGGAGGGTGATAGGGTCAAGATGACATTTTGGGGGATTGATCATGATGGGAAAGATTGTTTGCACCAATAGCAATTACCAAGGACATATATGATGATGAACATGTTATTGCATATTTGTAAGCAAGTGAAGTCCCAATTAGTTTGACGACCGAGGAACATCACTAAATCATGCATAAGGTCAATTGATTCAAGTAGGAAGGTAATTCTTTTCCAATGAATGTGGATAGATGAATAGATGTGAATAATGATTCACCCAAAAGAATGTGAGGGCCTTGTATGACATGCCCATGACGAGTTGGGCCATTTTGGGGTTTGATAAACTTACAACTTGATTCAAACATAATATTGGTGGCAAACTCAATGTGATTGTAGGTTCAACAATTTTTTTATCAATGTGTGGTGTGTGATTGAGTCAATGCATCATTCAACACACCTACACCTCATTTATAACCATTACCCATCATGGGGTTTGGTAATTAGTGGAGTTTGGATGTTGCTAACCCATTACATTTGATAATACAACATAATTAGTATGTTTTGGTTATGATCACTCACATTTTTCAAAGTTGTTAGAGTTACCATTTATCATTGTTGAATTACAACAATGCCTAGGCATTTTTGGATAGGGTGTTTAGTAGGTTAGGCATTTCAATCAAAGTAATTATCAATTGTTGAAGTATTGAAATTTTGTGAAAAGTTCCAAGAATTTTGTGAAAAAACATTAATCCATCATTATACAACTTCATGAGACCATCATGAACTAGATGGGTTAGTTGAATGGATGGTGCAAACTAATGTTGGGAAGGTATGTGTTTTCAGAGATACCATATGAATATTGCTTACAAGAAAATTGTAATTTGTAAAGCCCAATAGGCCCAAGCTTGTTAATATGTTTAATAAATTTAAGCCCTATGTGCATGGACCTATATTACTTTTTTGTTTACATTTGAACATGCATAACAATCTTGCAAATAGAAGATGCCTTGTGAACATGGACTTGACCATATGCATGATAAGCATAATCAAAATTTACATCATGAATCCATGTAGACACACATTCAAAAATAATGTGCACATGAAATTGTCATTACAAACATTGTGCCAAAGTTTAAAACAACAAAGAGTGTAAAATCGTCTCACCAAATGTAAAAAAAAAATCTAAATTCTAATCATATGAGCTATTACAAAATGAATGACTAAGTAATCACAATGATGATTAGTACAACTTGCCCTTGGATGATGAAATTGTATGAAAGATCAAACGTAAAAGTTATTCATGTGTTGCATGCATTCACTACCACCTTGAAGTAAAATGCCAATAAATTCACACAAAAGGTTGGGGCATTTTCATATTGGAGCTAATTCAAATATTTTCTTTAGCCTCGCAAGCATAAACAAACATAGCCAAAATAGAAGACAAACATTTAAAAACCTTAATCCCAAACTCTAATTGTGTAATACTTTGAACTTCAACCTCATAGTATGTAGTTTTAAAAAACTTAAACTTAAATAATGCCAAAATAGACCCATCAATTCATAGAACATTCACCCCCATGTTTATGTTATTCTTTAAACATTCATTAAATTTCAAGCTCCCAAAGAATCACATATATAAAACACATTAATCGAATTAAGACAACACAACCTCCAACTCTATAGTTTTTTCAACTTAAACCCTTTGATCTATAGGTTTTTAGTTTTTACACATTTGACAAGCTTAACCACCAAAAACTGAAACATTAATTCACACAACTTTCAACCTTGATTCTTTTTTAAAAAACATTTAAAGTGAAAGACTAAAAAACACAAAATGATGCACCACCTAAAAATCAAGACATTGGCTTGAGGCCTTTGACTATGTAAGTTTTTCAACTTTTAACCCTTTGATTCTTTTGTTTTTTAAACTTTAAACTTTCAAGTTTCAAGGCTGGAAAAGACAAATGACACATTATAAAAATCAAAATACAAAATGAAAAAACTAGGATACCAACATAATCATTATATATATAAAATTATGGCAACAAAAGTCACACCTCAACGATAAAACTATAACACATGTTCATAAGAAAAAACAAAACATAATCATTCTTAAATTTGGAAAATCTAAAATTGTTTCATTTTATGCTTTATCCCATTTCATCATGGAGGCACTTTGCATTTGTGGGTTTCATAAGAGCCCCATGCACATTAAATCAACATCACAAATGGTTAGTCCAATTGGCAAAATAGACCAAGGAAGATGCATGAAGGACAACAAATAACAAACAACCACTTTTCAAATAACAAATCATAACTAGAGGAAATAATTGTTTACCTCCCTTTTTGAATTTGAAAATTGTCTAAATTGTAGTTGATTTGCATTTTGTAGCCTTCAACAACACAATCAATCCTCTTCAAACAAACCAAATTTTGTAATCAATTCCTTATTCTTTAGAAACAAAATGTCTTTGACATCAATGTATTCTTCCATTGATTTGACCCTTGAACCAACCATGCATTCTAATTGGGATCATTTGGCCAATTTTTCATGATCAAGGCAAGCTTATCCAAACTTTTGATCCTAAGGTGGAAATGCCTCAAACTTGTGATAACCTTGACCATATTAAATATCCTTTTAGTTTCAATCTAGAAACCCACAATGCCCATAAACTAACATGCAAAAAATCCAATATTTGGGAATTGTTGTTTATGTTCAACCCACCAATTCAAAAGGCTAAAAGTTTCACTTGGCATTGTAATTTCTCTATATAATGATGACTCATTTTGAAGTAGCCCCATGGTAGTTTTCTTCCTTGAAGTTAAAGATCCAAAAATACCAAGTTTAGGCAAAACATGTAGAGGTTCAACAATCAAAGGGGTTGATGTCAATTTATTGTAAATAGTTAACAATATTGAAACCAGAACTTCACAATCATACTTTGTTGCAATTTGCATTACCACCTCAAGGCCCATGTAGTTTTGAATTATTTGCATACTTTTAAAATGAGGGTCCAACATAAGGACCAAATGTTATGTGCATTGTAAGGTTGAAATGAAGATGCAATAGCTAGAAATGGCTTTAACACATCCATCACCTTAGATATCATTCAATGGCCAAGATGTAATAGTCCATAATCAAAGTCCCCAACTTGCAAGCAATAACAAGATCAAAAGATTAGATAACAAGAAGATCACAACAAGTTCAATCAATGGAAACATCGACACAAAATTTACATTTACATGCATTGGATCAATCACTCCAAGATTGTTGTTTTCCATCATACAACACATGGCTATGGCAACAACAACTATATCATATAACAACCAATACCCTTGGGATTGGTTCAATGTAAATTGTGTCACTATTGGAGACAAAACTTAATTGATTTTATTTACCACAACCTAAGTATGTGAGTTTGCAATTATGCTTTGCAAAGAAAATTTCTGCTTTAAATAACACAAATAATTACATTTTTCAACTCCATAGTCTCTTTGAAAACAATGACTTTGGACACAAATTAGGTTTTCATAGGAGTCTTTAGCTTCTAAGGGCGAAGATATGCATCTATGTAAGCTCTTACCCATTCATGCCTTCCCTTCTTGCCTTTTTTTGTCCATGTAATAGTTTTTTTGCATAAACACGCACACATTTTTCGTCAAATTGAAAACTTTTAGATTATTAATAACATGTTGACAACACTTGGACATAACATGCCCATAGCAATTGTCAACATACAATGGTGGCAACATCAACGAAACATATGAAACAATGGTTGTCAAAGCATTTGTAATAGTGTTTAGTTAGGGATTTCATCCTTCACATAGGCTATGACCTTGTTAAACAAATCAAAGTGATTCAACAAATACTTTATTTGGAAAACCATGGTAGTTTTTGATCTTTTTCGAACTTCATAGATCCCTATAGTATTGTGACAAGGGACTCACATTTTGTTAATGTAATTGACCACCAAAGCAAAAGTCTTAAATCCAAAGATTGAATGTGATAACAATTGTGATGGATTTAACAAAGGAAGGAAAAACATGGTGTTCCATGGTCTTATTAACCATGTTAAGTATTACTTCACTATAAAATTGTTGCATGTTTCGAAATGTAACCCTTCCACATTGTTAGAAGAAAAGCCTCTTAAACCACATGTTTTATGTGCAACTTAGTGGGCGATACCCTTTGATGATATACAAAACATAAATCCTCAAAGAATTGCCCTTGAGTAGGGTTAGTTGTCTTGTAAGGGTTTCTAAATCTTTAAAAAATTATCCCAACAACCATTTTTTTGCTTCTCGGGAGGATATTATTGGGCTTTAAGTGAAACATTGGTAGTAACAAGTCTTTGGGCCTTATACAAGTTCAACACAATATAGTGCTTTCAAAAGATATGCCTACTCATGGCAATAAATTCATGCTTTTTGTTATACATGACAAGGCCCTTGTAATGGTGGGTGCTACTTTGTCTAACATTTTTTTGTTGGACACCATGGCAAACAACAATATCATGCATTGAGATTTTGCAATATCAATAGAGGTAGAAGAATCATTGAATTAAAAAACCTCCATATGTTTGTTGTTCTACCCCAAGAAGACCAAAACTTTCAATTCACTAGTAGTTGACGGAGGAGTTGTTGTTGGCATGCCTTTGCTTTGACTTGCAAAACCGTATTTTCATTGAGCCCTTTTTTAGCGTTTAGTTCATTGGAGGATTGAGATTAAAATGCAACACCATTGCCACTCCCAACTTAACTTCATTGATATGAAAATTGATTGACAAAGGTGAACATTTGGCAACTAATGTAGGTGAATAAGTTGATTATGTTCCTTTCAAACTACCAACCCCATTGTCCATCATCGCAATGAAACCAACAAGTCTTGGCACTTGACCTTAACATTAGACAGTTTAAATTAGTAGAGTTTACCATAACAAAGATTGAAAAAACCCTAACAACATCAATATATAAAGAGGAAATTGACAAAATACAAAGCACAAAATAAAGAGGTAATGGCATAACAAAGAGGAAATTGACACAATACAAAGTGTAAAACAAAGAGGATATTGACAAAGTAAAAAAAGACAAAAATAATATTTATTTGAACTTGTAAAATTCATTTTTGTTCCACACATCACCTAAAAACATTGATGTAAAATAAGGAAAGGTGGATACTTGTTATTATGCTCAATTATTAAATTGCACAATGCCGATGTTTCAAGCTTTTGTCGTTGCTTCATTGACTTTTGCACTTTTCATGATTTTTCCAAATTCTCATAAGTCTTCCATCTTTTAAAACCTAAAACCTTAAATATTTTATGCACCTTATTTTTCATGCTCTAACCATGTAAGAAGACAAAAATGCCCCACAAACATGTTCATTCGTGAGGTTTCACACACAAAAGGCTTGTTTATGCAAGGGCTTCATTTGTGTATGAATTAGGCCATGCTCACATGTTTAAGTCATTTTGTATTTTTTTCCTATGATTGTTTGTTAATTAAGGCTTCACATACCTTGGAACATGCCTTAGTACATACCTACCTTGAACCAAAATACTTGCCCAACATTGGTATATATGGTGAAACAAGGTTTACAAAAATATGAGCTTCAAAAAGGCCATATTAGAAATTGGGATATGTAACTACCATATGTAACTACCATGGTTTGCTTTGGGGTGTAGGTTCAATTGGTACATTTTTCTTGTGTCATTTTCATCATAATTTTTATTGTTTGGTTATGAGCTTTAATTACTAGTTTCAATATGATAAGATGTAATGGTAGTAATCAATTTTGATGATCCAAATGTGTGGATTTAGGAACGTGAGTAGCAAACAATTTTATTCCAACATGTAATGCCAATGGCTATAGAGAATTTAACAATTGCTTAACATTGAGATATGTTGTGTTATGCTATTATTTGAGGAGGTGGTTATTGGCTTTGAGTTTGTAGATTTGAGTTAGGAAATTACTTTTGTTTGTAATGGACAACATTGATTTGTTAGATGTGACTATGAAACATGTTTACCTTTTAGAGTGTTGTTGGAAGGTCAAAATGGTCATACATGGAATGGCCACATGTGTATTTACACACCATGTCATTTTCCCAATGTGGATGGCCAAATTGACCCATCCTTGATTGTTGTCCCTATTGGTCCATGGTATATGTTCTAGAGGATGGCATATGGGATGTCTTATGCCACCATTGAAAAAAATATTAGTTAAAAAATGGTTTTGCTTTCAATGCACAAAATAAATTGAAAAATCCTCGAAGTTAGATAATAGGGAATATCTTAAGTTTTTCTTTATGATGATTCACAATTGATTAAGGATTTGAAGGATTGTAATTAACTGACTAATGATGGGGCTCACATTTGCATTTAATCTAATGGTCTTTTCACTTTAGCACTAAGGTGTTCATTTTTGGTCCATTCACAAAACAAATTTCTTAGGTTATTTAGTTCAAGGAGCTTTTGATTCCAAAGGGGGACAATTTGGATGTGATGCATCATTTAGAATGTTTTGTGTGATTTGTTTATGTGTGTGTGGATAATGATAGTTATAGTTGTTGACATGGTAACACACAACAACCATTTCAAAGGTGATATTGTTTGTTGCCTTTGTGCAATAAGTTTCGCCACTTATAACAAAACAATAAATGCATGCCTTATTTCTTGTGATAATAAAGTAGACCAAGAAAAATGGGGTTGTGAATGGCATAATTTTAATTTTTCTTTTTTTAAAAGAAAACAATGTGTCCATGCCACCATATTTAGACAATAGGTTCTAGTATGTCACCAACATGCAATAAGATTTCTAAACTCTTCTACTTTTCCCTCTAAAGGATCCTCTAACATGTTTGCATGATCCGCTCATCCTTTATGTTTCTTCTCATTTTGAGGTTCAAGTTTCTCTGCTGTTCCATTTTTCACTTTCCCTTGTTGGCTCCTTTAGCTCTTATGTTTTTGTTATAATTGTTCTACTACTTTTTCCCACCAATATGAAAACTTTTATGATGGTTATCTAAACTATAGTGATGATGAGGGCATCTTCACAATCTAAAGCTTTCATTATGAAGTCAAAAGGCCCCAAATGCTCCACTTGGATAGACATTTTGCTGAACTTTTAGCTGGATTTGATCCCACCTAATATGTGACTCATTCACAATGGCTTTCATTTTAGGGTTTCATTCTTGGCATTGTTCATATCCCAACAAAGCCACCAATGCCAAGAATACACCACCCAATGGCAACTTTGCTAAGAATCTATGTATCTAATAAGATTGCCAATCTTCCAAGTTTCAACGATTGTAGGATGACTAAACATTAGGCAGCCTTCTAGTGTTCCCACACTAAATTTTTATTCACAAGCAGTATTTATCTTTTTATTTATTTATTCTCAGATATTTTTGAGAACTCACCATAGCAACTTCATTAACAATCTTCGTATGCAAGTATTGCAGGTCTTCCAAGTTTCAAAAAAAAAAACAAATATTTATTTATTTATTTATTGTGAGACATTTTTGGGAACTCATAACCCACTCATTCGCAAACCCTGGATGCATTCTTTCCTCCATAACTATATTATTTAAGCAGAATAGAAACCTTTTTCTCTCCATTGATAGATATGCATCTTAATACAAATGTACATCTACATAGTGTGTGGCACGACCCTTTTTTGGGTCTATGAATTTCTAATTTGCCTGAGTATCTTGCTGAGGTATAGTTAAGGATTGACAGATGCGATACATACCCATACTGATCAAATATATCTTCATAAGAATTGAGAACTTCTCAATACTTGTAATCCAAGTCCACCCGAATTGAAATCTTGAGATGACCTGATAATAAGGTTGCAAAAAATCGAAGCATTAAGAGATGTCACCACAGCAAATTGTAGCAGGAAAAGAGAAAAAAGGAAATGGGCACCACAAGCCAAATGGAAATGACACACCACGTTGACATGAATAAGACTACAGCAATTCCACAAAGTGGGGCTTTAAAAGGATCTATACTAAGAATCAGGAAGGCTTGGAAAGATTCGTTCTGAAAATTCAGAAGGATGACAAAAGTGCACTTCATAAAAAAAGCTCCATACTTGGAATGAAGAAACCTTTGAAAGAAGTAATTTTGGTAATTCTGAAGGATAAAATATCATTCACAGATCTGTATTTTTTGTCAAGCTCTGGTTGAAGAGTAACAGCCCTTGTTCTTCAAAAGAAAAGGATTTAAGTTCACCAATTGAGCTATAAATAACTTGGAACTGCAAAACATATGGAACTGACTGTTAAAGAACTCCATGCTTATCCTTATGTTTCAAATACCAGATTCAAAACAAGGCACATACAAATCACCTGATACCTGCATATTCTGGTTGAGAATTCTTGTCAAAGATGTTAATGTGTAAACCTTCTGAGTTTAAAATTAGTCAGGGTACAATGATACCTAGGGAATAAGTCATGAATAACAGAGTAGCACACAAGTCAATCTGAACTCAACATGCAATATGCACACATACAGAGGACTGCAAATATGAAACCCAAGGTGAGAATAATTCCTGCAGTCAGCAAAGACCAGAAAAAAACACTCACATGCTATTTGAAGTGTATCAGACTTGATCTTTATTCACCCGTGAATTGCTTCATTGACAGTATTTTTTGCTACTGACTTGAAGATTTGTCTGGCTATATTGGGCAACACTATTTCAAAATTGGATGTGTCTCCAGCACCCTGCAACATGACACATCAATTGAAAACCTGATACAGTGAGCATTGGAATGACAAAACAAAACACCCACCACTGCTCTCTTCACAATGGTATCCTTCCTGCATAATTTGCATTCAAACCTGCTGGTTGAACTGGCTTGTGATCTTCCCATAATGAGTTGAAGATAAGACCATTACTATTCAATTGTGAGTGGCATATCAAACTGCTCCAGTATACATTGGACAAGTTGCCTACAGTTCTTACCCTTATTTCACAAGTTATAGGTCAAACCCCTCAGTGAAGTGGGTGAATTCAAGACTTCTCTTTGCCTTTCCTGCTGGGGGGCTTATCATCTCTCATGTCTGGTAAGTTTATGCCCATGGCACCAAGCAGATTTGAGACAGGGCCTGGCAATCCTTGTTGGGACATATATGATTGCAAGAGGTTTGTCACCAGGTTTACATCAACATCAACTGGTGCAATGTCTTCAGAGTCACTGATTTCTCCGGTTTGCATAACAACCTGCATCCAACATATCAGCCTTGTCAGATCCAAGTGTGCATGACACAGGAACCTACAACACAGCATATGTCCTGCCCACGTTGCCCATGTCAATTAAAACATCATAGACAAGGTTGTCAACGAGTTTGAAACACTACCAAACAATCCCAAACTAAACCGAGTTCACCATGGGCAGAGGGAGTAAATACAGAAAGACAAAGTATAGAAGAGAGAAAAACCTCAGGTTGCTGCTCAATTGCATCTTCTGCAGTGATGAAACTCTTTGCTATACTTGTCTGATGGAGCTCATGTTCCAAAGCACTGGAATATGCACTGGAGAATCCATCATCACCATCCGCATAATTTGCCCCTGTTAGTTTTGATGTTGGTTCCTGCTCACTGATAGTGGCTTTTGATGCCACAACTTCACCAGACTGCAATTCTTCATCCTCCTCTTCGCTACCACTTTCACCTAGAAAAAACAAGGCCAATAACAGACACATAACAATTACTGGTAGACGTGTCTAGTCTTTTAATGCCCAAACATATGATACCAACAGGTGCATCCTTAGAAAATTTCTTCATTGAGTCAATATTTTAGCCTAGAAGTTGCAGCAAGAGAAGTCAAAAAATACTGTCTTTTGGAGCTTACCATAATCCATATCCGAGTCAGAGATGTCGAGGTCATAAGCTGAAGGATCATGTGAAAACTCAGCAAACATGTCACTGGAACCCAGTGCACTCTCAAGCTCCTTTTTAAATCTTGACATGTTCACAGATACCTCATCATCTCCTACAGAACACATCATATTGCAATTCAAAGCTTTGTAAAGTCTGCCACCAAGGCTTCACACTAGAAGCCCTGTAACATCCCTGTATTGTCTCTTAATATAGGCCTCCAGATGAACAAACAGATTCAAAACTTCCAGAGATAAGGTGGGATCAAGGGCCTTAAAGTTTTCAATTCAGAAGAGAAGTAGACCTGCAGAGACTGAAATATTTGAATATATCTATGAGATTGCAAAGAAAATCTCACAACAACACTTCGAAGGGAACACAACAATGAGTGTGGTCATAACCTCATGAGAGTTGCTCACAAAGTGTCTGACCATCACCTTCATCACAAATAGCAGTGACAAGCTGCCATGACTGCCCACTGGGTTCATCAGATCTGGATGGTCTATGTTGATAAGTATATACTAATCTGCCCAGAATTTTGGGCAAACTATCATACAGGGTCTCCTTCACAAGTTCCTGTCACATCTCTGGAAGCAACAGGAAGACTCATTCATGATGCTGGCTACTGCAATAGTGAATTTCAGAGTTCAGCGATTGGCGGATCTATGATTCACAAGCACTAAGGTTAGCTCAAGGACTTTTAGGACCATCATCAAAGCTTTATATGCACAAAAGGAGGATAAATACATACCATCAGGCACCTCAGCACCCTCATAGCTTGAGGCTTTTGTAACAAAGGCTTGCATGCTTTGTGCAAGTCCTGCCAAATCAAAAGAGGGCTCTTTCAGTCCACGCTTTGGACTGTCCTGATTGCTTGTCTCATGATCAGCAGCTGCATTTTTGTTGGATTGCTTGCGAGAAGCTCTTCTGATCTCATATGCTTCCATCTCCTTTTGTCTTTCGAGCAGTGCACTTGTCAATTCTGTGTCCCCATCATATAGCCATGAATCGTCATCACTCTCCTGGAGAATTGCTGGGAAATCAGAGGATGTACAGGGAATGGACATGATGTCGTTCATGCATTTTATTGGGGCATGCATGGCTGAGCTGCAGAAAGAAAAAACACAGCAAGGTTACAAACAAATCCCCAGTGAGTATGAAACACATATGAAAGCTAAAGGCAAAACAGAAATCAGACTTTTGGACAAAGACAGCAGCATCTCTCTTCTATCTTCTTGCCAAAAGAAGCAGAACTGGTCACAGTTATGAAGTGTAGCAGCAGCAGCGATGACACAGTAACATACCTTACTCGAGCAAACAACATGGACTCCTGGTATCGTTCAACTGCAGCTTGTAATAGCTGCCGGTGCTCCTTAGAGCCCTCCATGAGACCCTTGAAGTAACCCCTATTTTGCAGACTCGATCGGAACACTTGCCATCCAGGATCACTGTCTGGGACTCCATCCAGTTTCACAGGAGTTGTGAGAGAAGTATCATCTGGTGTGTTTTGGTTTTGCATCCCCTCTTGAGGCTCATATCCAGCACGCTCCCAGTACATCATCTCAAACCCACAGGTGAGCTTCATTCCAAGCTCCGCTGCCTTGAACTGAGGAGAAGAGAGTGGTGGCATTGGGTAGCATCTTGGCGCTTGAAACACTTGCTGCACAAGCTGTGCATACATCGCTCTTGAGAAAGATACCATCACCTCCACCATGTCAACATTGCCACAATCATCATCATCACCTCTATTGCGATCACCACCTCCCTTGAAAGAGAGAAACTTCTTCATTCTAGCTACTGCTTTCACAGAGTCGATGTCTCGTCGATAGAAAGCTTCAACAGCAATAGAGATGAGCTGCGGCTCATGCTTCAAAATCTGAGCCACCTTCAATGGAACTATACACCGAGCTTTGTGAATTCCACTGTGAGCTCTCTCAGGATACTCTCTGATGCGGTGTGTGATGGCTTGCTGCACTCCATCTGAAGCTTTGGTGACTGCATCTCCTCTGGCAAGAACCTCTAGAGCCTTTTGTAAGGAGGAGGAGGAGGAATTCACAGGCATGCTGGAAGGGGGAAGAAAGTGAAGACATCCTTGTCTTATGAATACACGATTGCTACTTGTTTCTGGTTTGAGCCACCGAGGAAGAGAATATGCAGCCTCTATGAGAAGGAACTGGCCATCACCGTCCCTCACAGTGATAGAGATGTTAGGAAGGTTTCGTGAAAGTTCATAGAGAAGGTAGACAAGAAACCACTCATCATCTATGTTGTCACCATACTTGATCATGCCATGCAGATGCGGGAGAGACGAAGAAGACGAAGACAAAGAAGAAGAAGAAGTTGGGGTTGAGACCACATCCAAGTTGAACGGCTGGTGCTGCCAGATGTAGTCCTTGATCAAGGGGCTCACGATGTCGAAACAAGCGGCCTTCAGTTCCTCAAGGAGGAAGAGGAGACGCTCTTCGTCCTTCACACCAGAACCATAAACCCTAGACTCCTCCTTGACCTTCGACTTCAGAGGAGGTTTGCACAAATCCGGATCCAACAACGCTGTACCTGGCCGAGAGGAAGCAGTAGCGACGACGCAAGCATCCGGGTAGATTTCGTACTCGACTGCGTCAGTGCCCTCATCCGCCATTCCTCTGCTCCTAGCTGCTGTTCTCTCTCTCTCTCTCTCTCTTTTCCGCAATCTGCTTTCTGCTTCGAAACTACTGTTTCCTTCTCTTCAAACCTCCGGCTCTTGCAATTACGTCTCTGCGGAGAACATTACAGTGTTTGGTGGTGATCACGAGCTGCAAAAGCACTCGCTGCCTGAACGCAACCACAGTAGGGAGCAAGTTCAAAGAGAAACCTCGAAGCTCGAAACCCTAACCCTAGATTCAGAAACCAAGTGAGGTAAGCTTCTTCTGCTGCACGTCCTGTGTTTTTTCATATCTTGTTGGTTTGTGTGCAAGTCGGTTAGTTTAGGGTTTAGGGTTTAGGGTTGAGACAATTGTTCTGAAGGGAGAGATTCTTGATTGATTGATTTTTGATTGATTGTCTCGCAGATTTGTCTTTGAAGATCTCAGTATCCGTCTCTGCATGGGTTGAGCAGCTATATCATCAACATGATGGTGAAGTACCCACCTTGGTTGGGCTCCTCCAGTCATGCTGCATGCGTGCTTTTGGAGGCTTTCCTTCAATGCATTTTCATGCATGCAAGCAGGCCTCCGAAAAACAAAACTTTGTCTCTGCCTTCATCTTCCATTGCAACTGGCCTAGCAACCCTCTGCTCAAAACCCAGTTGAAAAGCTCACAATTTGCCAATTTTTCTTATGGTAGAAGCTTGAATCAGTGTACACTGGTACTGTGTTGAAGAACAAGAAGCAATTTGGGTACTTAATTTCCAATCAGAGTTGCTTTCTTCTTTTCTTCTAGACACTTGGTTTTTTGGGTTTCTTGTCAATGCAACATAGAATTGAACATGTAGAGTTGATTTTATTCTTTCATCCAGACACTTGGTTTCTCAGCTGCTTGTGATGCAGCATAAATTTGAGCATGTTGAGTTGATTTTATTCTTTCATCTAGATATTCAGTTTTTTGGAATTGTTGTCATGCAACATACATAAAGCACTATTGCATTTTTTCCTTTGCATATTGTGATCCCTGATTGGACTGAAGAAATCTTGGTCACTGACATCGCAATGATATCACAGGAACAGTGACTTACATAATCCGAAAAGAACTCTCCAACTTGTCAGAGTAACTTCCACCAAGTGCACATTACCCATTAGCTTGTCCCTCCTCATTGTCCCTATCATTGCAGCTTTGTCTCTTTGAAATGCCATTATTATGATGGCGCAGAAGAGATGATCTATTAGCAGACCCTTCCAGATTTGTAATCCCTCTGAGGCCAGTATACATAAAATTGAATCATGTTTTATTGGCTCTAGCCTTTCAGGGTAAACACCTTGTGATGCACCCAGAAGCGGGACAAAAGTTTGGTATCCCAACATTCTAGGGTCATGTGCAGTCCATCCATCATCCATAATAGAAACGTTTCAGGCATTGGTGAAGGATCCACTTGGGGCTTCACTGTGCTAACCACCATGTGTTTCCAATTTAGTGTGTTGAATATTTATTGTCCTTAATGGATGTCATTTAAAGGGCAGAGCCATTATGCAACAAGCAAAAAGGTTTCATGTACATACTCTTTGTCATGAAGAAAACATATGTGGTACATATATGATCCAGAAAGAGGTAGGAATGTAGCTCTGAAATTGCAACAACTTACAGTAATTACAGTCAAATGTTGTTCTCTGAAGTCTTAATGAAGTCTTCAACATAGCACAGAAGGAACATACACAGCAGCAGCAGGAAGAGGAGGAGGAGGAGGAGGAGGAAGAGGTGTGCACTCTTCTACCTTTTCCCTACTTTTAAAACCAAAGTTGAGTTTGAGTTGTTCCACATTAATGACATGCTTGGAAATGACTGCGCCAGATTTTTGCTTTCAAAATTTTTTTTGCATTGAATCCTAGAGAAACTCTAGAGAGAAGTGGCACTCACTTATGAGCAGGATTGAAGAGACAAATCAAGTTTGGAGGTGACATTTTCAGTGGCAGATTTGCAGCTGCTCTTGAGGGTCAAGAGTGCAGCTTCTCGCAGAGCTTCAGCCATTTCCTCCTCAGTCAGATCTTGTTCATCATCCTCACTGTCAGTATCTTCTGTCCAACTCCCACCTGATTCATGACACAAGCACAAACAGTACATAAGATCTTCTTCCCACTTGCAGGCAGAGCATGATCATCTTCTTTTAAACAAGAAGCTTATCTGATGTTTTGATGCAAGTTTTTTGTGCAAATAAGCATGAAAAATCTTCCAAATCTTCTTCTTCCCACTTCCAGGCAGAGCATCATCATCTTCTTTAAACACAAAGTAATCTGAAATTTGTTGCAAGTGTTTTGTGCAGAAAAGGATAAAGAAAAATTGTCCAAATGATACACAAAATCTTCTTCTGCATCCAGGCAAGAAAGAGAGCAGAATATATCTGATGTTTTGTTGCAAGTGATATGGTGGCAGAAGAAGCAGAAGGAAAACAAGAGGTTCAAAATAGTGTACAATATTTACATACCTGTAGAGCAGACAACATCAGCATAGTCGACCTCTCCACTGAAAGGCAGCTCCACCTTTGTTCCTCTTGCAGGCTCCTGGTGTCTGATGATGAAATCTCCATCCAAGCTTGGCCTCAACAGTCCATCGACAGCCTCCACAAGCACCCCATGCTCCAGAAGCTTGCTGCTGCTGCTGCCATTCTCATGCACTAGCTGCAGTAGTAGCTTCTTAGGAACCACTGCTAGCACAGCTGAACTTGTCACATTGGCACCCACTTCCTTCCCATCTCTGAACACCTCGAAGGCACTGTCATCCCCATCTACCGCACAGCTGGTTCTCAGAACTGCACTTTGCATGCCTCTGTAAGTCAGCACAAGGTCTTGATATTTGTGCTCCTTCACTATCTGCTTCAGTTCTGCTTTTTGCAACGCAAAGAGCTCAAACCTGGGGGACCCCAAACAAAAGAGAACAAAGGTCACTTTACACTGGTCAGAAAGAGTGTGCCTCCCTTGCAGATTCTGCAAAACCTAACAGGCAGATTGTCATTCTCGTCAACAACAGTGTGGTTGGCAAGTGTCTATGATAAGGGTGATCTGTGGGATACATACGGATCGAGTATGGCGACATCTCCAGAGAAGTGGATTTGGTTGGAAGCTATGAGAGGGGTTGCTTGTAGCCTTTCATCCGTTGATGCCGTCGTCGTCGAGAAATTTGTGGACGGTTTCAGGCAACTAGTACCACTGTCAGCAGCGGCAGCAGCCTTCCTCATCAGAAGAAGCTCCTTCTCTTCCCCTCTAAATTTCCAGACCTCGTCCCTCCCGCACATCTCTCTATAGTGCTTGCTCACCTGCCAGAAGCATGCACCCAATGGGACTCCATTAAGCAACAAAAACACCACGACTAGTTAGCCCTCCTCCTTGTTCCAGAGCAGTTTGTGAAGTCCAGTGTGGATTTCATCGTGTTTCCATCACGGAACTCTCCTCTGCAACAGACTTACAAACTTTTCGTCATTGGGGGGTGGGGGGGGGGAAACCGATCCAACTCCGCATAGTCGATGATCTTTCCTCAATGTGGAGTTCGATCCTGGTATGCATTGCAACAGGAACGTAGCTCGCGGTTGAATTGACGACGTTGCTGTACCAGGAGATTTCAGGAACGTCGACATTCGTAATCTTTTAGAGATTAAGATTGCTCTCTCAGAGCCAGCCACAATGAAGCCATTCAAGACGACTTCGACGACTACGACACAACTACCTAATGTAGAAGTGAGCTCCAGAAGCATATACGGACCTGGGAGAGTCTGCAGAGGTCAGCCAGAGAGAGAGAGCGAGTGATGCGCTCTAGGAGACAAAGCTCCAGAGCCTCCCAGCCTTTATTCATCTTCCATTCTTCATGATTGCCTTCAGCTGCTGCTGCTGCTACCGAAGACTGCTGTGGGGATGTAACTGGCCGGCGCTGCAGAGTGATCGCCTGCACTCCATGATCCGCGGCGGCAGCAGATTTTTCATACACAGAAACTACTGAGGGAGACTCCAGCTCCCTATCTGCTGCTACACACAGCCTCTTGCTGCTGTTGGGAACTTCATCTGCTGCAAACAATAGATCGTTTGGATCTCTGTTCCTGAGACAAGCTCTGGAAACAACAACTTGGCCACACGATGCAGCTGCCATACTGGTCACCACAATTGCCATGCACAGAGCACAAATCCGGAAACGTTTTTGTGGTTCTTTTATCGCAACAAGAATCTGATCAAGCTTAACAGAAACAGATCGAGAAGCTGTAGTCGTATCGAATTCCAGAGCACAGGGAAAGGGAAGAAAAAAACGGAGAACTCGCAACACTAGGGACAGAAACAAACAACAATAATACTATTGTTTGCTGATCGACAAGCGCTTGAGTACGCACGCAAATGAAAGCAAAAAACTAGAAAAACCTTGAAACAAAACCTCTCGTAAGCATGATATGTACGCGTGAAGATGAACCAGCTCAAAAGAATGCACTAGATTTTTCTGAAACGAAAAAAGCTGCTGAAGCTGCAAAACGCCAGACTACAAGAGACGACAACCAACGCGCGCAATATTATTCACGAGTAGAAGAATAATACCAATACAGAAAAACCGGAGAGGCAAAAAAAACAAAACGGACTATTGAAAGAAGAAGAAAAAGAACCAGAAGAAAAAGAAAATTCTAGAGCTCCAGATAATAATGCTCTCCGACTTACTCTTCTTATGTCTGTCTGTCTGCGAGAAGGCAAAAAAGAAACTAGCTAGAAGCTGCTGAGTGCAACAATCAAATTAGTCACGGAGAAAATGCGATGAGCAGCAAATTGTAAGACGAGTTCAAAAAATAAAGAAAGACACTATCAGATGCTTGTTAGTACCCAAAAAAAACACGACAACAACAATAGAATACGAAGAATTCAGAGCTCTCAAGGGGACGGAGGAGCACCAGCACAACAACGAGAGAGAGAGAGAGAGAGAGAGAGAGAGAGAGAACTGCCTGCAACAAAAGCTCTCTTGCAAAATCACACACACATCCCACAAGACAGAGACCCAGAACGAAGAAAGAAGACAGAAGCGTACATTTTTCATTCATCCAATCGATGAAGAAAATAAATCGGTAACTAGTTATACCAGCTCCTATTTTAACATTTTGTGATGTAGCCAAACTGGTGGTGGTCATCCATAATAAGATTTAGCCAAATTTGGTTATAGGCTAAAATATGAAAATAAGAAATGAAAAAAAAAACATCCTTCTATATATAGTTTGGTTACTTGAACCATGTGCAGAAATTTGGAATTTTTTTTTCCCCTTTAAAAAGTGGTCGAGTTCTGGCCATACATAATAAACCAGCCAAGGTAAAACCCAAACAACATCATCCATCATCATCCATCCTATGGCTCCGTCCCCTAAGGAGGATAATAATAATAATAATAATAATAATAGTAATACAAAAAAGAAACAAATAAACAGTTTCCCCGAAATCCGGGTGGGTCCTGGAAGTGTAGTGTGGCTGTAGCAAACAAATAAAATTAGTTACTTACTACTAACTAAGCTCTCTAAAAGTTTTGCTAAAGAAACATCTAATTATGAGAACATATAATAACACAGCGTTCTCATAATTAAAAATTTATTAAAAATTAAATTAAGTTAAATTAGATTATAAAATTAAAAAAATTCAAAAAAATAATAAGGAAAAAAAAAACCCTTCCATGCATATATAAACATGTATGTATATAAATAAATAAATAAATGAATGAATGCAAATCCTATGGAAGAATTTCCTTACCAGTTATCAACCAATAGCAAAGTTCCAAATTTTTAATATTTAAGAATCCTTTATATATATATATATAGATTGTAATACAAAGGGCAGCTTTAACACATGTTTGTCAAATAATTAATTAAATTTCAAGATTTCATGTCAAAAAAGAGGATATTTTCATAGATTCTTTTATTTTCCTTCTGAACAAGTAGTTTATTCTTTGAATTTTATTTTATTTTATTTTATTTGGAGATTTTCAACATTTTCTACAAATGAATTTTAATTAGTGAGGTTGGGTAGGGTTCTCTGGTTAGTAGGGTTTTTAACCTGGGGTTCAGTCAGGTTTAGTTTGAACTTTGAAATTGCCATAAAAGAATTGTTGTTGGATTTGCCATAAAAAGGCAAAGCTAGTAGTACCTATAGCCACTTGTCTTGTATATTGACATTAAAGAAGTTAAGAGTGGATGGGTGTTATTATTATTCCCTCAAAAAATTAGTGAATTATTTAAAAATAAAAGGAATTTTTTAAATTGTGTAGCTTAAGTGACAATCATCCATACAAAGATGTAGGAAAAAAAAATTGGCAATTGTTGCTAGGAAGATTTAGCCAAATCTGGCTATAAACTAGATATGAAGTACAAACTTGAATAATTAACCTTTTATATTTATGGCCACACATTGAAAACTAAACATAGAAAAAAAATATATGGCAAGTTTTAGTAAATTTTCCTCACTTTCTGACCATAAAAAAAACCCTTCAAAATCTTTTCATTTTTTAATTTAAATTTAAATTAAATTAAATTTTTTTTGGAGAAAATTTTGCCAGTGAAAAAACAAAAGGACCCCACCCTCTCTACACACAGCACCTAGGAGGGCATTGATACCCTTGACCTTTGCTTTTTTAGTGAGACCTCTTAGTGGGCCATTTTAAGCCCCCCCAAAAAATAGTTAAATTTTGACCTTAGAGACCCTGATATAAAAGTCCAAGCATGGGATATATTTGTAATATTTAGAAATAATTTAAATAGGTTTTTGGTCATTTTTACCATGGTACTTCCCCTCCCCCATAATAATACTAATACTAGTAATCATATTATTATTATTATTATTATTATTATTTAGCCATTATTATTACCTACTAGAGACTAGAAGAAATGGGTCCCTTATTTTGCATAAAAAAACAAACCAGAGCTTAACTGTAGTTTAGTACAGGATATATTTGGACATGGGAAATGCATGATCGGTGTGGGGGGTGGGGAAGAAGCCAACTCTTGCCCCAAAATAGCATCACTTACGAATGCAAATTGTTGTACGTACCAATGCTCGGGCTTTACCACTTTACACAACTGGCTCGAAGACGGGGGAATTCATTCATTCTTTTATCGTCTTTACGACAAATGGATGGCTACATCAACCCTAAAATAGACAATGTGAAAATTTCTTCGGTTGCCACAAGCAAGCAATCTACAAAACGTCCGTACCCTCTTTCTATTATTATTACTCTTTACTTATTCCTGACTACAAGGAACCAGCAGCACCCACCAATGCATCATGTAAGATGGACGATCTGATGGACACTCAGTGTGTGTGGGTGGACAAGGACAAGATCTGATGGACACTGTGTGTGTGGGTGGACAAGGACAAGAAACACTTTTTGGTTTGTTTTTCCCATCCCAAAGCAAAGCTAACCACCATGGTGGTTAGCTTTGGCTAACCACATCCAGCACTCCAAGCTCTTTGTATTTGAACACACCTCGGGTGGGTTGCTTGGAATATTCCTTTGGTCAGTTCAAGGAGCCTTATGATGCTCATGACATGCAAAACCTTCCATCGTTTTGAATTTTAAGGACCCTTTTGTGCTTTATACTTGGAAGGGTCGGGTCAGCTCCCCCACGAGCCTCTAACCCTAATTTTCAAACCTACATCTTTGGGTTACCATCTTCATGGTTACAGCTCTCAAATTAAGCTTGGGGAACAAGCCTTCCCTTACACTAACCCTCTATTTACCTGGTAGTCACCAAGTGCTTTCCTTATTTACCCACCTATCTAATTACTATTAATGGTCTTTTCCTTACTTACCTATGATGCTTTTAGCCATTTATATGGTATCACACCTAATGTTAGGGTTTTTTAAAAAAAAAACCCTAACACCACTAACCTAACATGTGTCATTGGTGCAAGCATTAACATCAACAACATTAAAATTGTCGACCATAACACTAATAGATGTTTTCTCTATCAAGGAATTGGTGACGTTTGATGTGTGCATACCATCATCAAATTTTGCTTTGGCATCTATACTTATTTTCTTTAGTTGTTTGCCTTTTTTATTTTATTTTTCTATTCAATTTTGAACTTTCATCCACCTTATATCGCATGTGTAATATTTGTTTCCCTTATTATTTTGGTAAACTTTCAAAACTAGTTTGATTCTTGGTGCTGATCATGGGACAGTTGAAGTCTACAAAAATTGAACAATGACTTGAACAAGAATGTCCACTTCTTCCAAGTATTTGCATATGTGTGGTGGTACCTCGGAGTTGGTGGTTAATGGGATAGATAATGAACTTTGATGGTTTAAGCTTAATGTAACAACTCCATGGCTGAAAGGAGCCATGGTTGAGTTGCACGAGGGATGAAAGAGTTTGGTGTAACTTCCTCTTGGTGGTTTTTTGCAAAAAAATAGGATTTGAACTTGCAGACGACAAGAACTTGTAAGTCAAAGATTAGAGTTGTTGCACTTTTACAAAAATTGGGCTTGCCATCATTGGCAAGCTCTTGCAATGGCAAGAAAGTTTTTTTTTTGGGGAAAGTCTTTGCCCCCCCCACCCTTTTTTTTGGGGTTTGGTTTTGTTTTTTTTAGGGGGGCCTGCTTGGGCATTTGCTTCCTAGGGTTTTTGGGTGTAGATTTTTAAAAAAAAAAAATTAATTAAATTTTTTTTGTGGGGGCATTACTTGGTCTTTTGCTTCCTAGGGGTTTTGGGTGTAGGTTTTTGTTTTTTTTTAATGGTTTCCTCTTTGCATCCCCCATCAATTCAGGATACCCCTTGTCCTCATTATTTTGGTCTTTACATTTTAAGCAGCTTTTCAAAGCATGTCAAGAGTGTTCACCCCCATGCTAGTTAGGTCGTTTTATTTTTGTAGGTGTCCTCTCCTCGTGTGTTTTTCCCTGGTTCTATTCTTCTTGTTTTTTTGGGTTGGCTTCAAGCTCAGTTTAGTTCCATTTTGAGGTGGTTTGAATCTCGTTTTGTGTGCCCTCGTTTGTTTCATAAGATTCGTCGAGCCATCCAAGATGAGGTTAAACATGTTTTTTGTTTACCCCTTAACCGAATTACTTGAGATTCGACAGACGAATTAACATGGTTCCTTTTTTTCCTATTGGCTTGTTGGTGTCTATGTTATACTTGAGGAGGCCATTTAGGTCATTGAGAGGTTTATGAAGTTTGCTCGCTTCAAGAGGTTTATGGTAAACGACTAGTATTTTTTTCAAAAGGAATATACACGTGCCTCATCTATGCCCCGTTCTCACCATTCATGGGAAGATTTTTGACCACTCGTTTTTGTCAATGTCTAATTTTTAGGGAAAGCTAATGAGTATAATCGTGTTATTAGAATTCTCCAGCCCATAACATCAGCTATTCCTTCCAACGACATTTTTGTTACCTTGCACCAACTACACCCCCTTCCTTTTGACCTTGTCCCTCCACCTATTTTTGATTATTAACCTAAACACATTTTTGTTTCAGATAAGATTTTATTTGCTCAAGCCTTAATCATTATTCCTCATTTGTTTTTGGGTGGGCTTTCTAGGATGGTATATGAACATCTCTTAAGATGTTTCATACCAAAGGACCCATCCTTAGGGTTTTCAGAATTATTTTAAATTATTATTATTGTTGTTCATGGGGATACCCTTAGCTTGATGGCCTTAGTGTTGGGGGCCAGTAGATTGTTGGCAATGTCAAAGGATTCTAGTGATTTTCGTCCTATTACCATAGGTGAAACGTTTTTTTGACTTATTAGTCGCTCCATTGTCTTACAACTTCGGGGACAGTTTTAAGAGCACTTACCCACCCATCAATTTGGAGTATCAACCTCTAGAGGCTATGAGGCCATCCCTTTTGGCATTCGAGCCTTCCTTGACCTACATTTTGATTGGGCTGTGATGTAGGTTGGCATTGAATTTTTTTTTAATAATGTTTTTTAAGTTGTTATTTTTAAAAAGTTATGTGATGTCAAAAGACCTTTGGCAAACATTATCCCCTTACTAGGTTGTTTTATGGTATTCAATCTTTTCTTTATTTCCAGCATGGGTAACATGTGAAGGGGGTCACCATTATTGAATCATCTTCAAGCATGAAGCAAGGTAACCCCCTTAGGAAGTCTTTTAATTATTTTGGCCCATTATTGAGCTCTCTTAGAGACCATCACATGGGCCCCCAACTACGTCTTTCAATCCCTAGCGGATGATATCCACATTATGGAGACTATGAATGAAATTATTCGTGCCCCACCATTTGACCTAATTAGCCTTAGTGGGGCTTAGGGTCAAGGTGTCAAAATGCAAGCTTTGGAATCCATTAGGGGTTTTCCTAGGTATATAGATTCCTTAAGGATGCACTTTGGTCATAGATGGCTTACACATTTTCAGTGTGCCAATGGGTTCTCAGGAATTTGCCACACATTTTTTGGATGAGGCTTTATCTCAAGACATGGCACATATTGATGATCTTCCTTTCTTGGGAGATGCCCAAGTTGTTTTGGGCATTCTGTCCTCATGTGTAGTTCGTTGACCTTTTTATCTCACATGAATAGTACTTTTTTAGTTTTCTTTCTTATTTCTTTTGGCGAATTTCGATAAGAGAATTATGCAGGTATGTGGGGACATTATGGGTTCAAGATTGTGGGAGTTTCTTAAAGGCCTTTTAATGAGGCATCGGGTCGACTACCGATATCGTTTGGTGGTACATGCCTTCTCTCTATGGAAAATTATGCCCCATTACATTTTTAGGGAGTTAAGTTTTGGTGGCTTTATATTTGTGTTCTAGGTTTCATATTTTCAATAGACTAGTTTTGGAGAAGTATGTTTCTCAAATTGAAGGGGGCCCACACTTGCTTTAGTCATGTTTACATGTAGCACGAGATGGCCTTCTTCCTATAGTTAGGGAGATGCATCCTTCTTTTAAAAGTTTGGCAATTACTAACACCTTAGGTCCACAAGCATTTGATGGACATCCATCACAACACATCCTTTAGGTTTATCTTGGAGGATGATTCTATTTCCTCAACATTCAGAGTCTACATTCATTTTTGTTCAGGCAAAGGGGTAGGGTTATGGTTGGTTATTAGGCCATCTATTCATTTGTTTCACATTGCACACTTTACTTTCACCTCAACGTTGTGTTTTCGTCTCAATTTATTCAGCTATCGGCATTTAATGTTATCACGTGTGAATGTGGACATGGGTTGGATGTATCTGGCACGCATTTAGTTCATTGTTCATTTGGAAGTCAACAAATAGCCACACATGATACCATTCGAAACGTCATGGATGCGCTTACTCGAAACAATGGGCATGTTGTATGGAAAGAGCGATGGTACACCCTTACATCATGAATTTCATTACAAACCAATTTCTACATGACTTAAAAGGACCAGGTTTTTGTTGCCGATGTGGTGGTTATTAACCCAATGCAGGAGATGATGGCTTCGAGTGTCATTAGTTGACCAATAGGTGTACTTGCAAAACTTAATGTCATTGCTAAAATCTGTAAATATAAAAGGCTTCATGAGGGGCACCATTTTATTCCAATGGCCATGGAGGTGCACAACGCATTCGAACATGATATGGATCGTTTCATCAACGAATGTGCCTGTCTTTTCGATGATAGATGATTGGGAGGTCATTTATCCTTGTCTTTTTGCATTCAATTTTTTAGGCAACGTGTTAGTATTGTTTTTCAATGTGCTTTACCTTTGTTATAGAGAAGAAAATTGTGTTGGCGGGTGATGTTTGTTCTAAACCTCCCATTACTATTAGAAATCACGATTTGCATGCATATGACATTAAAGGGGTTATGGGTGAAATAATTTCCTACCATGAGAGGGATTAGCTCTTTCCATTTTTTGGGTTAATGTGGGTTCTACATCCTTTGGCCTTTCTTTGGCCTTCCCTTTTTGTTTCCCTTGTGATGGTTCCAGCCATTGATCTTTTATTGGATTTTTGTGGAAAGTTCCTTACAACAACTTGCTTGTGATACTTGAAAGTTGATGGTAACATTTCTTTTTCAAGTCATTTGTCATTTTCATTTTTTAATTATATGTTTTTTCATCTCTTTACATTTGCTATATATTTTTAAATGTCACTCTATTTCTTTACAAATTTATGTCATAGTAGCAAATCATCAAACTCAAATATGTCTTTCCCTACCAACATTCATCTTTCATTTCATCTTCATTGCCCAAAAAAATTTGTATATTTTTCTTTGTATTACGATTGTTTTTTGTCTTATAACAATTCTTGAACAACTAGTTGTAATTCTTTTTCTTGTGCAAGAAGAACAACCTACATTGTTGCATATGTCTTATTTTTGCATCATCATACCTTTTTGACATTTCCATTTGTTACCATTATCTAAGTTCTTGCTTGTTGTCATATATAAGATTATGCAAAAATGAATCAATTTGTTGCAAGTAAACGAAAATGAAGGTGTTTGAAACTAAATTGATGCAAAGCGCACAAAATAATTGATCAAACATGATTGGAGTACATCAAACGAAAGGAGTCAATATTCAAGGTCATTAAGTGTTTGTTGGCAACTAACAAGGTACAAATATTAACCAAAATTTTTATTTATGATTCACCACCATGCTTTTATGCTATGTAAATTTCATCCTTGATCCTTGAGATGTTTATTTTTAGATTTATGTTTCATATTCATTTATTTTAATATTTAGTAGATGATATGATTATACATAGGTGTTCCATGCACATTATTTTGTAGACATCCTTGGATTGTTAAACCCATCACTTTCGTGAAACTTGGTATTGATCAAGTCACTTTCCTTTACATTTTATTTATTTATTTGTCACAAAGTATGAATTTTTGAATACCTTGTCCACCTTATCCAACTTCTATAATTATAGTTATGAAAATAGGTTGAATCGATGATCTTGGTGGCATTGTTTAGTTTTTGCTCAATAGCAGAAAAATAAAACTCATCAACATCAAAAGATTAGGAATGCAAGGATTTCAAAGACTCAACTAAATATATTTGTCCTCTTCAACCTTTAGATAATGTTGATTTAAAAACAAAGATGCTTCACCTCAAGGAGATTTGATTGGAAATTGGTCTTCATTGAAATTGTCAACGTCATCATTTAATGTACTGATCTCTTGGTTGCAAACTATTAGTTGCACATGTTAAACATCACCATTAGGCTTCATGCAATCCTTTGAATGTGAGAGATTTATGGAAAACCTCCATTTCATTTGCGGGTCAATTGTTTTGTAACAACTTTGGTGAAATGTTATGGCAATCCCAAATCAATCTTGTGCTTTAAATTCATGTTCCAATATTCTTCATCAAGACCAAGGCCATTCATGTGATCATGAATATTTTTGAAATCCCCATAAATGATTCCCCATTTGTCTTTGCAAGTTGAACCACTTGCAATGTCCTAGCATCAACTTCCATGGCAACATCAAATATTTGCTTCCATTTCATTGTTACAATTTCCATACTACCCTTCAAATCAATAGTCTCCAAGTTTGTTTCATGTTATAGTCACTTTGTGTTTATGAATACAAGAACTTTAGAATTCAAGCAATTGGGATGTTGGGCTTTTTTGCTTTGATATTAAAATTTGATTTTGTTTTTAAGAGGACCCTAAGTTTCCTTTTGTTATGTCATAATGAAGTTGACACTTTGCCATTATCATCGTTTAAATTCACCACATTTGCATACACAACTTTCCAACATGCGATTCAATTGTTTTCTTTAATATATTGATATTGGTTTGATCATGTTCTTGCTTGTATGCATGTAAGCCATGATTCATGGATTCAAAATTAGCTTGGAGGTGGTCAACATGGTTTGATAACTTTATTATCACCATCAAATTCGCTTTTGAAAGCGCACAAGTTGATATGGTACAAGTACTATAGTAGTGCACTTGTGCATAACCTACACATTCTTGTAGTAATGTTGAAGGGCACTTAAAATTTGAATGCTAGAATGTAGCAAGGACAAGAAGGATTGACATACCCCCTATGATGTGTTTAAATTGACATAATTGACACTATCACATAACAACAAGATCCATGTCACATGCCAAAGGAGATTTAGTATTAAGCAAAGTTTCAAATATGGACGAACATTATGTGAACATCATTATAACAATGCCATTGTCACTAGGTGTGCCTCTCCCCTCCCCCCTTTATAATGGTGTCCAATATTTATAAGTAGTATGAAGGGAAGTAGGAAGGTTGAGAGGATCCATCATCGAGGTTGTGGTTCATTTAGAATTGAATAATGTAACAAGTTTCCAATGGATGGTGCATTAATGGGTGTTGGGCATTTTTTTTTTTTTTTAATGAATCATCTCCAACCAAGAGGTCAATTTTTAGAATTGCAAAAAAACCAAAACTCGAAAAAATAAATTAAAATTATAAAAATTTGCCAAATTTCATATTAAATTTCAATATGTAGCCTATATATATACATATATAATAGAAAAATTGGTTAAATTTTCTTATAGATGATTACCAATTTAACTACATCACAAGATTTTTTCAATAAAACATTGGTCTCATAATTCGTTATTACTAAGTTATGTCACCACAATTCACTCTTGTGCCATTGGCCTAGGTCAAAAATGGTGACCAACACAATTAAAAACCCATCCCAATGAATGAAGTGAGGCAACATGCACCCAAGTGGTTCAATTATTTTTTTCTTCGAGAGATAAAAGAGGGGAAGGGGGGGGGGGGGGGAAAGGGAGGAGAGAAAAAAAGGGGGGGGGAGGGGTCTTTTTTGGGATTTTGTTGCTCCAAAAATTTTCCCTTTTTTTCCCTCG
>Ga0116227_10001884_pt1 | contig 47698 bp, 53 predicted proteins | sample S1TSphgellanicum_FD_89693 | JGI IMG/M metagenome (GOLD analysis project Ga0116227, IMG submission 89693) | Host-associated microbial communities from peat moss isolated from Minnesota, USA - S1T2_Fb - Sphagnum magellanicum MG | ecosystem: Host-associated > Plants > Peat moss > Unclassified... | reverse complement strand
TTGGAACCGGAGCCGCATTCCAAGGTGCCTATCTACTCTTCTCTAACGTAGCTCTTGTTACTTACAAGAACTTAGCCCGGTCAACTTAGGCTTAGTTTTATTACAAGCCTCTCTCTTTAGAGAAGGGTAGTTGACTCCAATTTGGTTAAGATCCGGGGGATTCCTTTCGATATTTTTTCTTTTATCGATCCTATTTTGTGTGCATCTTCCTTTTTTGCAATCAAAATACCGCTTGAGGTGCTCACTACAACGAGATCCTCAAGCCCTATTGTTACAACAATATGTCGGTCCGTTAAGAAAAAACAATTTTTGGATCCGATATCGTTTACATTCCCGATCTTTACGTTGCCTTCCGGATCTTTTTCAAAGGCATTATAAATACGCTCCCAAGTTCCCAGATCGGACCAACTCACGGGTATTTTTGAAATGAGCACAAGCTTGCTTTTTTCGAGAAGCGCATAATCGAGCGAAATGGCCGGCATGGTATGTAATATTTCGTTTGCTTCGAAAAAAGAAAGTCCTTTTAGAGCGCCTATCTCCGGAAAATGGGATTCAATTTCTTCCCAAAAAGTCTTTGCACTCAAAACGAGATGCCCCGTATTCCAAAGAACATTTTTTTCATTCATCAATGCCGTTGCAATTTCGAAAGAAGGTTTTTCTATAAAACGACTTCCCGTAAAAAAATGCCCCTTTCGAGGACCGAGATCTATGTGGCCGTAACTTGTTTCGACTCCCCGGGGAGTCACTCCGAACAGTACGATGAACCCCTCTTCCGCAGGCCGTTTTGCAAGCGATACTTCTTCCAAAAAATTATCCAAAGGAGAAATCATGCCGTCACAGGGAACAACCAGTATGGGTTCGCACACGTCAAAATCCTCTTTTTCTTGGAGAAAACAAAAAGCGAGCGCAAGAGCGGGAGCCGTGCTTCGCCCTTGCTTTTCTGCAATGACGGCAATCTCTTCTCTCGGATCCAGCTCATTGCATTGGTCTCGTATCTCTCTTACAAAGTCAAGCCCCGCTATCACTACGATAGATGAAGCCTCATAAGATCCTAAAAAACGAAGAAGCGTTTTTTGTAAAAGAGAATACGAACTACCCAACCTAAGCAGGGGTTTAGGGTGTGTTTTGTGAGAAAGCGGCCACAGCCTGGCTCCTTCTCCGCCCGCTAAAATCACGATTTTCATAAAATTCCTTTTTTTCTTTTTCAACCAGCCGGAAAAATTCTCTCTCAAATCTTTCGGGGGTAAACTTCATTACGCCGTCTCGAATTAAGGTAGAATCAAATAAGTGCTGTTTTTTTTCAAACAATTGTATCGCTTCGATACAGGAATTTACCTCTTGCCTTTCAAAGAAGAGTCCGGTTTTTCCTTCCGTTACCGTTTCGAGCACCCCCCCTTTTTTGAAAGCAATGACGGGAAGTCCCGAAGCCTGTGCTTCAACAACACCTATACCGAAGTCTTCTTCGGCTGCAAATACGTACGCTTTTGCGAAAGAAAGCAATAAAGCCAGCATTTTTTCATTTGCGAACCCTATAAACTCGATATTTTTTTTTGCAAGGCGCTTTAATTTTCCCATTTCGGGGCCGTCTCCGATTACAACCAGTTTTTTATCTTCCATTCGAGCAAAAGCCTCAACCAAAATATCTACTCTTTTATAAGGAACGAGCCTTGAATGCGTAACGTAGTAATCTTGTTTTTTTTCGGAAATCCGAAATTTATCGACCTGAACGGGGGGGTAGATAACGGTCGCCTTTCTTTGATAATTTTCATAAATTCTTTTTGCCACGTGAACCGAATTTGCCGCAAAAACGTCTACTCCCGCCGTTTTTTGTTCATCCCACTTCCGGATTTTCTCCAGTAAAAAGCTCGCCGTTGTTTTGAGCGGGAAGGAAACCGTCTCGAGATAGCTTTCTTTGAGATCCCAAGCATACCGAACCGGGGTGTGACAATAACAAATATGGAGCTGCTCGGGTTTTTTGGAGATTCCCTTTGCGAACGCATGAGAGCTCGATATGATAACATCGGCAAAAGAAAGATCCAATTTTTCGACTGCTCTAGGGAAAAAAGGGAAAAAGTATCTGTGGTTTTTTGCAGCAAAAAGATATTTCTGCAAAAAAGAAGTTCGAATTTCTCGCCCCTGCAAAAAATTTTCGGGGAGTTTCTTCGCGTCGTGAAAAAGAGTGTAAATCGGACCGTCAACGATCCCTGCGATAGCTTCAAGGACTTTCTCAGCTCCTCCCTCAGTGATAAGCCAGTCGTGAACGAGGGCTGTTTTCATAGAACTGACGACGCGGAAACCTGCGACTTGAGTCGCGGTAGGAAGCGTCGCTCCCTTGGTTGTTGTGGTTGTTGTGAATATTGATAACCGTCTGCGTATTGCAGATGTTTACAAAATCTATAGCTGATACGGGCTACTTTTCCCTTAGGGGTATCGATGCAAAAACTTCCCGATGATCGGATGGCGACTCTTCCGGAGTATGTTCCCTTTTTTTTACCTTGTAGGACAACCGCTTTTACCAAATCTGCCGTTGCAAAACCGCGGACTCTTCTTTCACCTTCGGGATATCCTTGAAGAGTCCTGTTAAACTTTGCCCTTCCTCCCGGGGAGCAAGATATGGGCAGATCAAATGTGGCGAGACGATATACAATCTCTTTCCCCGTCCTATTGACGGCAGACGCATCGGCAAGAGGCTTTTTAGCCTTCCCCCGAATTTGAGACTGTAAAGAAGGTTTGCCTTGTAAAAATCCCCGAAGGGACCGGTTAGACTTTTTGCTATGGCATTCTCTGCAACCGATTGTCAAATTGGACACCCTATCGGACCCTCCTTCTCTTTTTTTCAAGACGATTGTAAAAGGCTGCAGCTGTAAAACTGCGGACTGCCCTTCTTGTAAAAGCTTCCTTGCGCTAATCGGAGAGCAACGCATCAAAGGCCGTCTATTTGTATCTACTACCAAAACCGTTTGCATCGTTTCTCTTTTTTTACTAGTTAGCAGTTACCTGCAATCTCCCTTTTCCCGGGGGATGTTCTCGTCGGCAACGGGATGAGAAGTTTTTGACCGTAAACCGCAGAGCTTGGAACCGGAGCCGCATTCCAAGGTGCCTATCTACTCTTCTCTAACGTAGCTCTTGTTACTTACAAGAACTTAGTCCGGTCAACTTAGGCTTAGTTTTCTTACAAGCCTCTCTCTTTAGAGTAAGGGGGAGTTGACGGAACTCCAAATGTTTGGTCAACAAGGGGAATCGTAGGGGAGAAGTTGTTTTCCTTGCAAGGAAAAATTATTGCGGCCAAGATGACTCGAACATCCACCGAGTTGCCCCGACTAGAACCTGAATCTAGCGCGTCTACCAATTCCGCCATGGCCGCAAAAGTTTCCCGCTAATTATATGTCGTTTTTACCCTTTAAATCCATTTTTTTGTGAAAAATTCAAAACCGGACAAAAAAATCTTCCTGTAATACAATGCGGGGGTCATATCAATAGCCGGAGAATTTAACATGGATCAAGAAAATATTAAGAAGTTGACGCAGGAAAATTTTGACGCAGGAATTGCAAAAGGCGTTACATTGGTCGATTTTTATGCGGATTGGTGCGGACCCTGCCGTATGCTCGCCCCCGTATTAGATCGAGTATCTCAAGAAGTTAAAGGTAAAGCCTCCGTTGCCAAATTGGATATAGATCAGGCTCAAAAAGTAACTGCCGATCTACAAATTACTTCCGTTCCGACTTTAGTTCTTTTCAAAGACGGGAAAGAATACAAGAGGCTCATCGGATTACGCGATGCCGATTTCATCAAAGAGTTTGTGCTCTCTGCTTGTTAATTTCTTTTAAAAGCGGGGGAAAACGGAACCGTTTCTCCCTGCTTTCCTCAAGTTTTTCTTTAGGTAAGGAATTCTTGACGATCGCAAAGGCCAAGCTTTCGTCGTTTAGTAAGAAGTCTTGTTCTTTGTAACCGTTCACTAAATGGAATCGATTCCAGATTCCCGTGCTTAAACTGTGCTGAGCATTTTCGTTGACAAATTGCATAACGATATCCAATACCAAAGGTGTAACTTTCTTTTCCGTTACGAGCTGTTGAATGTAGGGATTCATATAGAGGTTTGCCTTGCCTTTAAAACGATGGTCCCGGAGGGCGCTTACCGTAGTTATCGAAGGGGCCGTTTCTCCGCAATTTTTCACGAAATCGAAGATTGCTTTTCCAATATCTACATCCCACCCGAAGTTTTTTGCCAGATAAGCAAGTAACGCTCCTCCCGTGTATCTGTCGCTCAGGCTCCGGATAGATGAGGGCGCTCTGTCAAAAACAATGTTTTTGGGAAGGGATTTGAAAACCCTCGCAGTTTTTTGGACGGTCTCGTTTTCGGGATTTACGGGATTTATACGGCCTTGTAGGGGATAAGAAGTATACTTGCAGAATTTCGATAATAACTCGGCCGATTGGTTAAGAATAATTTCGAGTAGGGAGGCAGGGAGAGCTTTTTCCGAAGAAACGGGATTGGTATGAAAATAAGGAAGAGCTGCAGCCGTCACGATTCCTCCCAAAGAAAAAGCTACAAGCTGATCGATAGTTCCGAAAGACTCTTCCGTTGCTTTTAGAGTTTCGCTCAGGATGAAGCCCGCTTCCGATAAGGTTTCGGGTTTGTAAACCGTTCCGTCGGAAGAAAAGGTGCTGTATTGATTGATCAAAATAAAACGTGCAGGCGGTTTTGTTTCAAGACTTAGATAAGCTTCAACAAGAGGATACGTATCCATGATGTCGCTATTAAGAGTAGCAGTATTTCCTAAAACATGGACGAGATTGTAGCAATCTTTTCCTTGCTCTACGTTTTTCGATTCAATGATGGAGCAGTTCACTTTGAGAGGTCTGCCGTTCAAGGCGATTGTCAGTTCTAGGGTTTTACAATTAAAGTTATTCCTCACGTCTTTGTGACGTGCAATCTCGGGACGAACGGGAAAGCTTGTATCCCAAAACTCTTTGAAGAACTGTTTTTCTTTTTCGATTTCTTCCGGTAATCCGGAAAAAAGGGGGAAGAACAAAGGCCTTAGAAAATTTCTTATCGGCGTTAAAAAATAGCTTTCGTAACACGAACGATTCGATACGGGATTGACCATGGGATTCTCCGGTTTAAAAAAAAGTTTTTTAGAGAGAACTCTTAAAAAAGAATTTTTCCCCGTTAGATGATCCGATTTTTTTATTTTCTTGTAAATACAAATAGGTAATTCACCGGGGCTCCAAGCATTAAAAAAAGATTTTTTAAACAAGACGCTCTAAAGGCGTGATTTATTGCATTCAGCAGACGTTTTGCTTTTTTAAAGTATTTTTTATTTGTTTCTGTTTTTTGCAATGCTGCCAATACAATTTTTTGAAGGATTGGTAGATTAGAAGAGCCGTTTCGGTTACGCTGCTGAAAATCGTTAAGCCCCTCGCTCTGCGAGGGCGTTCCGAATTATCTCGTTGAGGAATAACGAGCTTACGGAACCCAGCCCAAATAGCGTATCAAAGACCACCTGGGCGGAGGAACAACTACAATCTCCGTCTTTTCCAAAATCCATAGATTGTACTGAGTACCGGTATAACCTTGGACCCGTTTGAGTTGTAGCCATTGATTCAAATAACCGAGCCAATCGGGATTCCCGGGAGCAATTCCGTAGGAAAAACTGTCTTTGCCCATTGAGGGATGGGTGAAGATTACTTTAAATTGATGATGCCGAACCGTCCAACTGATCGCCTCGCTTCCTATCCAAAAGAATGCATCTGCAGGAGGAGGTTCGGAAGCAAATTCTTCGGGGTTGTTTAGCGTCACGATCGTATGCCCGGGAAACAACGATCTAGCCGTCTGTTCGTAAGAGGTTCCTTTCAAAACGGCGATCGAGAGGCCCTGATGGTTTTTGACATAATCCAAATAAGAGAATTTCTTTTTGTTATTATTTTTCGTAATAAAAACGAATTCCGGCTGGAGGTAAGTTTCCGTAAATGCGATGTTTTTAAGTCTTTCGGGGGTAACGGAGACTGCTGTTAACGCGATGTCGTATAAACCCTCTTTCAGCTGGTTTGCGACATTCTTGTAATCCATGGGAATAAATTCGAGAGAGCATCCCAGATCATAAGCCAGAGAATAGGCAAACGCAATATTGTAACCCACAAGTTGGTGCTCAACGTTGTAAAAAGAGAAGGGGGCGACGTTACCGACGTAACCGACTTTTAGCGTTTTCGTTCGTAAAATCCTTTGAAAGACATCCTCGCCCGAAACCGATCCTCGCAGAGGCTCGGACTTGTACGTCACAACCGGGATGTTGGAGGCGATTTTGAGTTCGAATATGCTGGTTTTTTCGTTTTTTATCTCGGGAAGCGGGTTGAACATCTTAATTAACGAAAAGAGAACTATAATCGGAATGAATGTGACAAGAGCGCTTTTCGTAATTCGAGAAAGACTGAACTTGATTAATTTACGGCTCGCTAAAATAACGAGAAGGGACACCGTTGTGATCTGCATCGCCGATGCCATCGCTTGAAATCCTGCCGTAAAAGGGAGAGTTGTGAGAAATAGAGATAACCCGTCTTCGGGAAGTCCTAAAGAGCTGAGTAAAAAAGTCAAAGTGTTAACCCAAGAACCAATCCCTACTGCTCCCAGTCCCGTTAAGACCGTTGTAAAAAAGAGTTCTCCCTGACCCGAAATACTCAAAGGGATTTGATAGAACAAGGAGATGAACAAAACGAATAAGGCGATGAAAATGGATCCCATCGGTAAGTTGAAGGCAACGGACACCGTACCTTGTATCTGGTTTTGCGCTTTTTCGTCGAACGGATCGATTGTAAGAGTTTCTTTTTTTAACAGCTCAACTATGTAAGGTAAACATACGATTACGACGTTGGTCGTATAGGCGATCAGAAGAATAGGAGAGAGTTTTTTAAGCCATGCGGAAGAGGCGATGTGCGTAAGCGAGCTGGTAATTTTCGGAAAAATCCAAAAGATTACGATCGAGAGGCATAAAATGTATAAGATAAGATAAGTGCTTACTTGTTTAACCGTCGTAAATTGGATGGTTCCCGCTTTATTTGCAATTATGATAAAAGTACCGATCGGTGTAATCCTCGCAATCCATCCCGTTACCCTTGTAAGAGCTTCCACAAGGTTCTGACTCCCTTGCATGATTACTTGTTTTTCTTTTAGGTACATCAGAGCGATCCCCAGGAGCAAGGAGAAAACTACAACGGAGGGAATAACGTTGTTTGCAAGATCGTGAAATAAATTTTCGGGGATTAAGAGTTCGAAAAAATTAATCGGCGCAGTATTTTCGGCTATAAATCCGGAGAGGTGAGGGCCCTTGGGTTTCGGAAAAATAAAGTAGGTGGCATAGATCATTAAGATGTTAATACCCCAAGCAATCCCTAAGAAGAGCGCTCCTTTTTTGAGAATTAACTTCGCTTGAGATCCGCTGAGCTGCCCCACTCCGTGAATAATGGATCCCATCAAATAGGGGATGGCAGTGATCTTTAAAATCATGATATAGGCTCCTGCGAAAGGAGTTAACGCATCGCAGAGATCCCCTAAAAAAAGACCGCAAATCAGACCGAGCAGCGTTGCAAGCGCCATCTGAAGTGCCAAAGATGTTTTAATTATTCGCATATTTCCAGCCCCGAAACCCCTGTTGCCGCCAAGCTTCGTATAACACTATCGAAACAGTATTGGCTAAATTCAAGCAACGAGAATCGTTCATCATGGGCAAAGTCAAGAAAAATTCGGGCTATTTTTCTAAAAAAACGGGAGAAAGTCCACCGGTTTCCGATCCGAAAACTAAGAGGTCCGTCGGACCGTAAGAAACTTCGGTATAGGCTTTTGTTGCGTGACTTGAGAAAAAATAAAAACAACGAGACGTATTCGAGAGAAGCTCTACCGGGTCGTCAACTAATGTGACGTCAACACCGTTCCGGTAATCAAGACCCGCTCTTTTTAAAGCTCCGTCACTCGTGCTGAATCCCAAGGGTTTCACAAGGGTAAGGGAGGAGTTTGTGACTTTACAAGAGGGGACGATATTCCCCGTATTCTGAGGAATACGAGGCTGATACAAAATCACTTCCATTAGACGGTATTATTGTATTTTTAGGTCTGAAAGTTCCGGTAATGCAATTTCCGAATTAGGAATGGACGGGGAGCTTTCTTCCGCAACGGGAGCATTTGCTTTCACTACTTCTATTTCGAAGGTGAGTAAAGAATTCGGGGGTAAAGAACCTTGAGTGCCGTATCCGTAATCGGGGTGGATATAAATCGTTCTTTTTTCCCCTTCTTTCATCCCCATGATCCCGCTTTTTAAACCGGAAATCATGTCGCTTAGGAAAATTGGTTCGTCTTCAACGGAAGAACCGAAAACCGTACCGTCCAAAAATTTTCCTACGTAGCGGATGAGAGGAGAGCTGTTTTCTTCAAGGTTTGACCCTTCTCCCTCTTTTTCTACTTTGTATTGAACCTTGCCTTCCTCTAAGGAAACGATACCCGAGATATTCGTATTTTGCTTCAAAAACTCTTCGGCCAAAGCCAAGTTTGCGGAGGATTGTTCTTTAAAAGAATCTTCTTGTGCAACTGTGATTGCTTCAATGCATTCCATCTCCGTCATAGGAGAAGTTTTTCCTTGAGCTGCATCTTGAAGCCCTTTGATAACGGAAGCCATATCGAACTTAAGCCCCATCGAAGAGATGTTTTTACCAATCAAATGCCCGAAAGCTTCGGCAATCTTTGTTACGTCTTTTTTGTTTTGATCGGACTGCTGAGATGCTTCTTCCGAAACGAGAGGAGAAAAAATTAGGAACACACCTAATAAGCAACCGGTTAAATATTTCATAGAATTGACGACGCGGAAACCTGCGACTTTGCTCGCGGGAGGAAGCGTCGCTCCTCTTTTTTAAGTTGTTAAAAAATGGGGGATTTCTCCCCCCTAGCAGTTACCTGCAATCTCCGGTTTCCCGGGTAATGTCCTCCTCGCCAATGTTATCCGAATATTCGTCAGTAACGTAGCTCCGATTGCTCGGCAATTAGGCGGGTCAACATATCGCTTGAGATTTCCCTCACCCCTCTCTTTTCAGAGAGGGGTAGTTAAAGCAGTCGATCCGTTAAAATACTATCCGGAATTGATTGTAACAATCTCGCCAATTTATATACAACGGAAGTTTCAAAATTCGGCGGGAGAAGTGGGGGGATTTCGGGGTAAATTTAAATATTTAACCGGTTGCGTTAAACTGTAAAATGTTTCAAACTGGGCAAAGCAGAGGTTTCTGTTCGGAGTATTTGTGAGCATATTGAGCTACTTTAAATCACCCCCCAACCAGCCGGAAATTGAAGATCCGGAGCAAATTACCGGGCAATACGGATATTGGCGTCGCAGAATTTTCTCCGGTATTTATATCGGTTATATCTTTTATTACTTTACGAGAAGAACGTTCGCTTCGGCTATGCCTTTTCTCATAGAAGATTTGGGCTGTGCTAAAAGTGATTTGGGTTTTTTGTCCAGCGTTTTTGCAATCAGTTACGGGATAAGTAAATTTTTAAGCGGTGGGCTGGCCGATCGATGCAATCCGAGGTATTTTATGGCGGTCGGTTTGATGGCTACCGGAGTAGCAAATATTTTTTTCGGTTTTTCTTCGGCAACTGTTGTCTTTGCGATTTTTTGGGGAATGAACGGTTGGTTTCAAGGTTGGGGAGCTCCTCCTTGCGCAAGACTCCTTACATACTGGTTTTCTCAAAAAGAGAGGGGGTCTTGGTGGGGAATTTGGAATACCTCTCACAGTATCGGAGGTTTTTTGATTCCGTTTTTCGTGATATATTGCGCGAATAATTGGGGTTGGAGATCCGCACTTTTCGTTCCGGGTATTGCCTGTATCTTGTGCGGGTTTTATCTTATGAATCGTCTTAGAGATACTCCTCAATCCCTCGGCCTTCCTCCCGTCGAAAGATTCAAAGAGGGGGCTCCTCATCCGAAAAATCAAGAGGGGGAGTCTTCTTTCAAAGAAATTCTTTTCAAGTATGTGCTGTCAAACAAGTTGATTTGGGTTTTGGGAGCTTCCTATTTCTTTGTGTATCTTGTGAGAATGGCGATCGGTGATTGGGGTGTTTTATTTTTGACCGAAACAAAAAAGTATTCGATTATAGCCGCGAGTTCCGCCGTTGCTTGTTTTGAGCTGGGGGGAATTTTGGGCAGTTTGGTTGCCGGTTGGGTTTCGGACAAGATTTTTTTAGGGCGAAGAGCTCCCGTAAGCGCTCTTTTTTGTTTCGGAGTTGTTTTAAGTTTATTCACTCTTTGGCTCGTTCCCGGAGGGATGGTCGTTTTACATTCTTCCTTATTTTTCTTGGCGGGTTTCTTAATTTTCGGACCTCAGATGCTCATCGGTATTGCAGCCGTTGAACTTTCCGATAAAAGGGCGGCGGGGACTGCTACGGGGTTTGTAGGTTGGATCGCCTATTTGGGGGCTGCTACCGCAGGATACCCTCTCGGTGTCGTGATAGATAAAAGCGGCTGGGAAGGTTTTGTTTTGACGGTGTGCGCTTGCGGTATTGTCGGAACGGTTCTTTTACTTCCTCTCTGGAAAAAGAAGAGCAATTCTCAATTTAATACTATCGTCTCCGATCCTACCGAAGAAGAAACCCCCGAACCTTCCTGATACAATAAAAATCGCACTAAGTATTGATTATCTTTCTGCCTTTAAATTCGATTTACCGGTATAACCGAAGGGGTCTCTTTACTATTTTCGGTAGGGTTTATGAGTTGGGTTCCTCTACACGTACATTCTCAATACTCCATTTTACGTTCAACGGCTTCGATTGAAGATTTGGTTTCAAAAGCTTCTTCGGAAGGGTGCAGCTCTTTAGCTTTAACCGATCAAGGGAATATGTTCGGCGCAGTGGAGTTTTATAAGGCCTGTCGCGCACAAAACATAAAGCCCGTGATAGGGTGCGAACTTGCCGTCGCTCCCCAATCTCGACTTGATAAGAAAAGAATCTACGGCGTTTCTGCGGGATATCCGATCGTATTTTTAGTAAAAAACGCAAAAGGATATCAAAATCTTTGTAAGCTAAGCTCCTTGGCACACTTGGAAGGGTTTTACTACACTCCTCGAATTGACAGGGAGTTAATAGAAAAATTTTCGGAAGGACTGATTTGTCTATCGGGATTTTTCGGGAGCAAAATAGCTTCCTTCATATTACAAGATCAAGAAGACGATCTTTTGGAAGAAGTGAATTGGCTAAAAGATGTTTTTCGAGAAGATTTTTATTTTGAACTCCAAAGACAAGCGATGACTCACGAAGCGATTTTGGAAGATCGGATGAACGGAGAGCCCTGGCTTTATCAAAAGTATGAGGAGTTCGCGGCAAATCAGGAGAACTTAATTGCGGGGCTCAAAAAACTTTCCCGGGAAAAAGGGATTTCGTGCGTTGCCGCCAATACGGTAAATTACATTGATCGAAAAGATTGGAAAGCTCACGAAATTTTGATGAACATCCAATCGGGAGAACCTTGCGAGATCTGGGAGAAAGACTCCGCGGGGAATCTCAAATCGAAGATATTAAATCCGAAAAGAGAAGTTCTGTATTCACACGAGTTTTATTTCAAGTCTGAAGGGCAGATGGAGACTCTTTTTGCCGATATTCCGGAAGCCGTTCATATATCCGGGGAGATTGCAGAAAAATGTAATTTCGATTTCGATTTTAAAACGAAGTATTATCCTGTTTTTACTCCGCCTCAGCTCGAAGGAACTTCGTACACTCCGCAAGAAAGAGAAAGGGAAGCCGAGAAATTTTTACGAAAGCTTTGTGACGAAGGGATTGAGAAAAGATATACTTCCGATCTTTTACAAAATATAAAGCAACTCTATCCCGATCAAGACCCCATGGAAGTGATTCGTGCGAGACTCTCTTACGAGCTCGACATAATTACGTCCAAAGGGATGGGAGATTATCTCCTTATTGTGTACGACTTTATCAACTGGGCTAAGAGGCAGGGAATCCCGATGGGACCGGGTAGAGGTTCGGGAGCGGGTTCGATTATTTTGTATCTGATTGAGATTACCGACATCGAGCCTTTGCGATTTTCTTTGTTCTTCGAGCGTTTTATCAATCCCGAAAGGATTTCATATCCCGATATCGACGTTGATATTTGTATGGAACGCAGACAGGAAGTCATCGATTATACCGTGCGCAAGTACGGAAAAGAGAGAGTGGCGCAGATCGTTACCTTCGGAACTATGAAAGCAAAAATGGCGCTCAAGGACGTGGGACGAGTTTTAAATATCCCTCTAGTCAAGGTAAATGCTTTGGCAAAGCTCATTCCGGAAGATCCGAATATGACGCTTAAAAAAGCTCTTGAAATCGATCCGGAATTGAGAAGTCAATATGAGTCGGACCCCGAGGTGGAGAGTTTGATCAATCTGGCCATAAGACTTGAAGGATCGATTCGAAATACCGGAATTCACGCTGCCGGTTTAATCATCGGTTCGAATCCTCTCATGGATAACATACCTCTTTGCTCGTCCAAAGAATCGGACATGGCAGTTACCCAATTTTCGATGAAACCCGTCGAGTCCGTGGGGCTTCTTAAGATAGACTTTTTGGGGCTCAAAACACTGACGTCCATTCAAAAAGCGGTTGATGCCGTCGAGAGCGGCAGAGGAAAGAAACTGTCTTGGGTTAATCTTCCTCTCGACGATAAAGTTACTTTCGATTTGCTAAATCAAGGGAAAACACAGGGTATCTTCCAGCTCGAATCCGGAGGGATGCAAGAACTTGCAAGGCAGCTGCACGTCGATAAATTCGAAGAGATTATCGCGGTGGGTGCTTTGTATCGTCCGGGTCCGATGGAAATGATTCCTTCGTTTATTCAAAGAAAGCACGGAACGGAACCGATTGAAATCGACCATCCTTTGATGGCGGATATATTGGCTGAGACGTACGGAATCATGGTTTACCAAGAGCAGGTGATGCAAATTGCAAGCAAGCTCGCCAACTACTCCCTCGGAGAAGGTGACGTGCTAAGGCGAGCCATGGGAAAAAAAGACAAAGAGGAGATGGCGAAGCAAAGGGAGAAATTTCGATCGGGAGCTGCCGCTAACGGTATCGATTCCGAGATTTCTATGAAGATTTTTGATAAAATCGAGAAGTTTGCTTCCTACGGGTTTAATAAATCTCATGCTGCCGCTTACGGCTATCTGACCTACGTTACATCTTACTTGAAAGCAAATTATCCTATGGAGTGGATGGCTGCTTTAATGACGTCCGATAAGGATGACGTGACTAAAGTGGCCAAGATGATCAGAGAAAGTCAAAGCAACGGCATTCCCGTGCTCCCTCCGGGAATCAACGAATCGAGCAAAGAGTTCGTAGCAACTTCCGAAGGGATTCGCTTTGCTATGTCCGGAATCAAAGGGGTGGGAGAGGGAGTTGTCGAATCTATTTTGGCGGAAAGAAAACGAAACGGTCCTTTTACTTCCCTTTATAACTTTATTCGAAGAATGGACATTAAAAAAGTTGGAAAAAAGGCGATAGAAAATCTGATTGAAGCGGGGTGTTTTGATTTTACCTCTTGGCCCAGATCGGCGCTTCTTGAAACGGTAGATCCCATATTTGCTTCGGTAGCCAAAGAACAAAAAGATGCTTCGCTCGGTTTTTTAGACTTTTTTTCCCTGATAGAAGACGATCGGGAGAAAATGTTTGAAACGCCTCCCGCTTCCTATAAGAATGTTTCGAAGCAGCAAATCTTGAAAAGGGAATATGAGCTCCTCGGTTTTTATTTAAGAGAACATCCTCTCGATGATTTCAAAAACTTATTCGGAGAGTATTCCTGCTGTCCGGTCAGCGATTTTTCCAAGCTCGATAAGACTTCGGTTTGCAGGTCCGCTTTTATGGTCGAGTCCGTTTCCGTAAAAGTTTCAGCCAAGACACAAAGAAAGTTTGCGATTTTGATGATAAGTGACGGAGTGGATAGATACGAATTGCCCGTTTGGTCCGATTTATACGAACAGAGCCACGCACTCCTTGTCGAAACCAAATTGCTATACGGGGTGATTCAGGTTGAAAGACAGGAAGAAGATATCAAATTGCAATGCAAGTGGCTTGCGGACCTTACAACGGTTGATGAAAAGGTTATGAAGACTTGCGACGAGATGTATCAAAAAGCAAAAGCCGGGTTGCAAATGGCCGAGTTAAAAGAGAAACGGCTGAATAATAATCTTGCCAAGAGTGCTTATCCCAAAGAGGGAGAAAAGAAGATGGAAAGCGTAGAAAAGAAAGCACCCGTTCTAAAAATTTCGATGGATGCTTACAAAGCGAAATTATCCGATATTTTGGAACTCAAAAAGATTTTCCGAGAAAACGGCGGGGATAGCCCCATTATGATTAATTTTGCGATCGAAAATCGGAAAATGGGCTCGCTTCGAATCGGAAAAGAGTGGGGAGTTCGATGGAGCTCTAATGTTCAAGCTTTACTTGAAGAAATAAGGCCGATTACCGATTTCAAATTGGAAAATGAGTAATTTTTTATTTTAGTCATTTTTTTGCAAATAGCCCGAGCGGCGGAGCTTGCTCCCGGCGATAAATAAATTGATGATTTTCCGAAGCTCATCTATCATTAGAGTACATTTTTTGGAGTTCGATATGAGAAGTTTTTTTTTGACGACGGCGTGCGCGGTTATTCCGATTTTTTGCAATGCAGCTTATACGATTAAAAACGGGAAGCTGATTGCAACTCACGAGCTTGCGACTTTGTCGGTTCAAGAGCACTACGGACTTGCCAAAGATGCGCTTGAAGGAGGCAATTGGATCGAGCTCATTCGGCAATCCCGCATTATTTCGAAGAATTTTTCGGGGACGGCCTTTGCCGAAGATGCGCACTTTTATATGGGGCTTGCGTATTTTCATCTGAAAGAATTAGATCTCTCCAATAATCATTTTTCCGTTTATATAAAAGAGCTTTCCGCCCCCAAGTTTTTTGAAGAAGCGATCCGTTATAAATTTCTGATAGCGCAAGAGTTTGAAAGAGGGGCTAAGAGGCGTTTCTTGGGACAAGAGGGAATGCCCAAATGGATGTCCGGAAGAAGAGAATGTATTGATATCTACGACGAAGTAATAGCGGCTCTTCCTCAGCATGATCTTGCGGTTCAATCTCTTTACGGAAAAGGCAGTGTGCTGTTTGCGGAGGAAGATTTTAAAGCAGCCATAGAAACCTTCCAAATCTTGCTCAGAAGATTTCCTAAAAATTCTTTGGCAGGGGATTCTTACGTAGCAATTACGCAAGTGTACAAAGCGATGAGCGAGAAAGAGTATGCCGATCCCGATTTTCTCGATCTTGCGGCCATAAACGTAAAGAAATTTAAGATGGATTTTCCGGGTGATCCCAAGATTGCCGAGGCCGAAGAGGTTTTAAATGCGATGATGGAAGTGTACGCCTTGGACCTTTATGAGACTGCCGAGTTTTACGAAAGAACGAAAAAACCGAAAGCGTCGATCATTTATTACTCTAAAATTACTGCAAAATATCCGGGTACTCGCATTGCGGCAAAATCGCAAGATAAACTTAACGCTCTTTTGAAGGTTCACGGACCTAAAGAAGAGATGCCGACTCTTCCCAAAAAGGTGGAATCCGTTATCGTAGACGGTTCTTCTCTCGATTCGGAACCGGTCAGGTAACTTGTGCGAGGAGCATTTCTTTTGGTAGTTTTGGCTTTCTCCGCGTCTTGCGGATATAGATATTCCGAGGGTGAAGAGGGGGAGTCAAAACTAACCGTTTCCATTCCCTATATTGCAGGGGATCCCGACGGGTTATTAAATAACGAGCTTGTATATCAGCTGAGCGCAACCGGGAGATTTTCTCCCGTTCAAAAAGGCGGAGATTATACCTTGCGTGTTGTTTTACTCTCCGATACCCATGAACGGATAGGTTTTAGGTATGATCGGGACAATCCGTCCGGAAAATTGGAGAAAAACTTACTCGGAGTGGAAGATTCCCGAAGCATTCAGGCCGAGGTAACGCTAATAGAAAACGGTTCGGGACGGATTGTTGTCGGACCTTCCGAAGTAAGTGCTGCCGTTGACTATGATTATACGGATCCCGGTTCTCCTCGAGATTTGCTTTTTGCTAAAATAAAACCGATTATGCCTTTCTCGTTAGGACAACTCGATTCTCAAGAAGGAGCTCACGACGATGCGGGCAGGCCTTTATTTCGGAAGCTTTCGCAGAAAATTAGCATGGGGATGATGAATAAACTTTCCCAAATTTCGAAATAGGAAAGTTATTCTTTCGAGTCCTCTATGGAAGACAGGGTAGCTTCGGTATCGAGCATTTCGGTCATGAAGTGCTGGAGTACTTTTAGAATGTATTTCGGAGTGTTATAAACTCCTGAAGTAGCATAGATAATTTCGAGATGCAGTTTCTGTCCTTGAATGAGAGCAATCATAACGAGGGTGCTGGGCAGCTCGGTCTGTACTTGAGGAGTAATCCAGATTGCAAACTTTTCATTGAAGAGAGTGACTTTATCATTTGTTTCTACCACATGGAATTGTTGAGTTAAAGACTCGGGAGCCGTTGTATCCGCATCCCAGTTGTTCAGCAACCCGAGATCTTGCAAGAGTTGCAAGTTCACGTGAATGCATCCGTCGGGAGCCCACTGTTGCAGATTATCCGTAAAGTCCTTGTAAGCATCTTCCAATTGAATAGGATTCATGATATCTACTCTTGTTTCCTGTTTGTATTGATTCAGGGAGACCTAAAATGCAACTACCCTGTAAAAATGCATATTGATCAAGTTCTCTTTTTTTTTTAAAGAAAATAACTTCGAAATAAATTAAGATTTTTGCAATAGTGGATATTTCCTCGTCTTAAGTAATTGATTGTGAGCATATATGAAGACTTTTTATATTGTAAAAATATTTTCTTATTTTTTGTTTGTTTCGGGAAAAGAGCTTTGTGCCGAAGCATTAAAATGTGAAATTCCGGCTCCGATTGCGATTTTGATCAACGCGGAAACGGGAAAAGTCTTGTTTGAAAAAAATGGATCCGGAGTGTGTCACAACGCAAGTACAACGAAAGTAGCAACTCTTTTATATGTCCTGCAGAAGATAAAAAATCCGGATCAAATCGTAACGGCTTCAAGCGATGCGGTAAGCTATGTCACGGCTCAGGCAAGAAGAGAAGGAGGAAAACATCCTTCGTATCGTTTGGAACACGGTGGAACGCATGCAGGGATAAAAATCGGAGAAAAGTTGGACGTGCGAACTCTTTTATACGGAGCCATGCTCTGTTCCGGGAACGATGCCTGTAACGTTCTTGCCGAAACCGTAAGCGGCTCCATTCCCAAGTTCATAGAAGAACTCAATGCTTTTTTGCGAGCGATCGGCTGCAAGCACACCCATTTTACCAATCCGCACGGACTGCCAGACTCAAAACACGTAACTACGGCAGCGGATTTAGCTCTTATGGCCAGATTCGGAATGAAAAATCCGCTCTTTAGAGAAGTAGTCGGAGCTACTAAATATCCGAGACCCGAGACGAATAAACAAGGGCCTTATTCTTTTGTACAGTTCAACGCTTTGTTAAAACCCGGTAAATACTATTATCCTTATGCTACGGGCATAAAAACCGGATTCACGAATCAAGCCGGATTTAATTTGGTTTCGGCCGCCAAAAAAGGGGATCGGGAACTGATTGCGGTTACCTGTAATTGTAAAGAAAAATCGGAAATATATCGCACCGTCGTGCAACTTTTTGAAACGGCCTTCAACGAACCTAAAAAGAGCAGAGTACTTCTTTCGAAAGAGGGAGATCTCTTTCGTAAGGAAATTGAGGGAGCAAAAAGCGTGCTGACGGCTGAACTCGAAGAAGATGTCACGATTACTTTTTATCCTTCGGAAGAACTTGAGTTTCGACCCGAAGTTAATTGGATCGATCCCGTTTTACCGATACGGGCGGGAGATAATGTAGGTTTTGTGGCTATATTGGATCAATTCGGAAATCGACAAAAAACTGTTGCTCTTGTTTCTCTCAAAGATATAGACACAACGTTTTCCTATAAATTCTTTGCAAAGGTAAACGCTGCCTTGGAATGTGTTCGGAAAGCAAGAGGATATATCGGTTATTTCGGAGCCGCTTGTTTGATTGCAGTACCTTTTCTGTTACTCAAGAGAAAAAGGTTGAAATCCCGGAGGAATGGTCTCCTCTAAGTTTCTTGCATCAAATCCGTAACGATCTCTCAGCTTTGATATATAGGTTCTAAATTCTCTTTCCGATTCTTCTTGAACGAGTTCGCTTTGCAGTCTTTCATAAAGAGAGCGAAGAGAAGGAGTCGGTGTTTTTACGTGATTTTGTAAATGAAAAATTCTATAGGTCGCGGGTTCGTCTTTTTTACCGGCAAGTTTCACGGGTTGACTGACCGACTTGAGAGGTAGCTTCGATAATATCTGTTTATAGGTGTCGGAAATATTTCGAGCTTCGGCTTTAAGAGGATCCGAAACGGTGATCCAAAAAGACTCTTCGTCTTTTTCGGGAGGGAATGAGTCTTTAAGTTTTTCCGAAATCGAGGCAAGGGCCGATGGAGATTGTTTACAAAGCTCGAATGCCTTTTGAGCGATTTGCTCGGCAACCTCTTCGCTTTTTGCTTTTACCGATAAGATTTGGTATTCCCACTCTTCTTTCGCGGGGTTTTTCTTGCAATAGGAGAGGTAAGCGGACTTCACATCTTGAGTATTTACGGCAGATAGAGCTTTTGCATGCACTTTAAACCAAGACATTTTTTGTACGGCCAGTTCGGAATGAACCATGGTTTTAGCTTCTTCATAACTGATCCCTAGCTTGTCAAGAGAGGCCATTACGTTGGGACCGAATTTTTCAAACAGAGTTTCCCGTATTTCTCCGTCGGTAATTTTTAATTCCATTTTTTCGGCGTCAAGCAAGATAAGCTGATGGTCTATCATCTGCATGAGAACGTCTCTCCACTGAGAAGAGAAGTATTGATACTTCGCGGGAACGGAGTCTGCGTACTGAGGGTAGTTTTTGTTCAAAAACACTTCCATCTTTTTTACAACGTCCAGTACGGAAATGGTAGAATCGCCAACTTTTGCAAGAACTCTGTTTTGGATTCCCATCCGTTTTTGCTCTTCGGGAAAGAAATTCGAGTCAGCCGGTAATAAGGCTGAGGAGAGAAGAAAAAATAGAAAGAGGAGAAAGCTTCTTTTTTGCATGGACGTCCCTTTGATAGTTAGGGAGAAGTGTAACAAAAATTATATTTTTTGCAAAACTATAGAATAGAACCCGTCAGGGCCTTCCTTCGTGGTGATCGAGGAAAAGGGAGCTTTTATTTGAACAACCGGGAAATTTTTGAGGAAATACTCCGTTTGTTTTTCATTTTCCGTAGGGAAAACGCTACAAGTGGCGTATACGATGTACCCTTTCGGTTTCACGAAAGTCAGCGCCTTTTTAAAAATATCTCTTTGCAGCTCCACAGTTCTTTCGAGATCTTTCGGATCAAACTTCCATTTAGTATCGGGATTTCTTCGAAGAGTACCGGATCCGCTGCAGGGGGCATCGACAAAGACAAGATCCATTTTTCCCGATAGATTTTTTGATTCAAGCTCTTCGGAAAAAACAATTTGAGCGTTTTGGATTCCCGCTCTTTGCAATCTTTTTTTCGCTTCGAGCAGAACATGCTTTCTAATATCGTGCAAATAAATTTGCCCTTTCCCTTCGGTCCCGGGGGCGATGGCCAGAGATTTTCCTCCCGATCCCGCGCAGTAATCCAGAATTTGGTATCCCGGTCTTACATCGGCATAGAGAGCGGCAAGTTGGCTTGCTTCGTCTTGTACTTCGAAAAGGCCTTCTTTGAATTCGGGTAAAACAAGAAAATTAACTCTCTTGGCAAAGTGTATCGCCGGAGGGGAAAGATTGCCTGCACTGACCCGTTCGGTTTTTTGTAGCCGTTGCAATAAAGCATCTCTTGTAATTTTTATCGTGTTGGTTCGAATCGTAGTTGGAGCAGGGTAATTTGAGGCGAGGCAAAAAGAGACGGCTTTTTCCTCCCCGAGCTCGGAACATAAGAAATCAAAATAACGTTTCGGAAAGCTCACTCTATGTTCTTGCGGAATGGAGACGTCGTTTAAATAGCTTTCGGGATGGAAATTCTCTAAAGTCGCAACTCTTTTCTCCCAGCTAATCCCCCCTTTACAAAAAAAATCGAGAAGACCTTTCCACCGAACTACCGTATAGACGGTTTCCGCAATATATTTTCTGTCATGGGATCCGACGGCTTTATTTTCCTTAAAATAATTACTTAAAAACCGATCCAAGGGAAGGTTTTGACCTTCAAAGGTTTTGAGAATCGATAAAAGATGAGAATTTCTAAAATTGATATACATTTGCCAAAATAGCATACGGGTATAAGCTCTTATTTGTCAAATTTTCGAAATTTCCCTCTTTAGGCCGTTTTTACTATAAAAAACGGGAAAAAGATTGTTTCGATAGAAAAAAAATGGTATTCAGAGAATAGATAGTTTCATTTTTACGGAGAGCCCGAATGAATATATTTCAAATCGGCATAGCCTATTTAGGCAGAGTTTTCTTAAGTGTCGTTTTTCTGTTTTCAGCTATGATAGAGATTCTCAATTGGGCTGAAACCGAGCAGTATTATACCATGATCTTCACGAGATGGATGCATATATACGAAGGTAATCAAGACATCGGATTGTACCTTGCCAATCTTTTATCCTGGCTTCCGACAGTCTTGATGATAGGTATCGGGGTAAGGGTTTTAGGATCGATCTTGATGATTTTAGGATGGAACGTTCGGCTCGGAGCGGCTTTGTTGCTTCTTTTCGTTCTTTCCGAAAGTCTTATAGTCTACGATTTTTGGCATTTGACCGGAGCGGAACAAACAACGGCGATGTTAACATTCTTTAAAAACCTCGCCATTATCGGAGGTTTGATGGTAGTTCTCTCTTTCGGTAAAGGAATTCGGAAGAAGCAAGAAGCTAAATAGATGAAAATATTGTTCAAAATCCTTTTCGGAGCGGGTTCGGGTGTTTTAGTTTCCTTTGGACAAAACGCCCTGAGCTCTTCGCTCGGCCCCCTTGCGGCCGCCCTCGGTTTTGCTCCGTATTGGAAATCTCTCGACGGTCTTCCCTCTAAAACGGTTTATACTCTTTCCTTTCTGTGGTTTTGGGCAGTTCATCTCGTTCAACTTTCCTGGATGACCGATACGACGTATCACGGCGGATGTATATGGATTGTCTATCTTCTCTTAACCGCGTTAATCGGAACCCAGTTCGCCTTTTTAACAAAGAAAATACAATCGGCCGCGAGCTTGGGTTCGGTCTCCGTTTTAGGCCTCTCCGGTTTATGGGTTTTGATGGAATGGATTCGGTATTACTTCTTATCGGGGTTTCCGTTTAACCCCGTCGGTCTTTCTTTAAGCTGTCATCCGTTTTCTTTGCAGTTCGTATCGTTGCTTGGCATCCTCGGGCTGTCTTTTTGGGTAGTTATGACAAACTTGCTCGCTCTCAGATTGTTTCGTAAAAGTAGATCTTTCTCTTATCTTGTTCAATGGGGTGTTGTCGCTTTTTTCCCCTACGTTTTCGGAGCCTGCCATATTGCCTTTCACGAATCGGCTTCGAAAAAAAATAGAGCGCCTCCCTACACGATTTTAGCGTTTCAGACGGGACTGAAACCTTCCGAGAAGTATAGGCTGCAAAATAGGATTAAAGAGTTTATTTTTCCCGTTAGACAGTGGAAAAACGCGTTGGAAGAAATAGCTCCGTACGTAAACGGAAAACCGGACTTGGTGCTTTTTCCCGAAGCGGTCTTTCCGTTCGGGTTTAATCAATATCTTTACGATACGAAAATGATGCAAGATCTGGTGGCATTTCATCTCGGCCCCGAAGTGCGGCAAAGCTTCCCTCCCGAAATACCTCCTTTCGGAAACGGTAAAAAAGTGTCGAATGCCTATCCGATGCAAACTCTTGCCAATTTTTTAGGAACGCAAGTTGTGGCGGGATTGGATATCGAGGAGTCCGAAGGTTTGTACAATTCCGCTTTTTCTTTCGAGCCGGGTAAATTGCCCGAAAGATACGATAAAAGAGTCCTGCTTCCTTTGGTTGAGTATCTTCCTTTCAACCTGCTTAGAAAAATCAGTGAAAGTTACGGTATTCACGGTTTTTTCAATAGAGGCGAAGAAGCTAAACTTTTGGGAGAATTACGGGTGGCCCCGTCGATTTGTTATGAAGAACTCTTTCCTCATCTTATCAGAGAATCGGCTCTTTTAAATCCTAATCTTTTTGTGAATTTGAGTAACGACGGATGGTTTCCGTCGTCGAGCTTACCCGAGCAGCACTTCACCCAGGGGCTGATTCGTGCCGCGGAAAACGGAAGGCCTCTCGTACGCTCTTGCTGCACCGGCATTACGGCAGCCGTTGACGGTATGGGACGAGTTGTTGCTAAAATCGAAGGGCGTCAAAAAGGGGTGTTATACACAACTCTTTCAAGCTACCGATATAACACCCTTTTTTCCGAGATTGGACAAATGCCTTTGATTGCTTTTTCTCTTCTCTTTCTTCTTTTAAGCGAAAAAAGAGAAAGGGCGGTCTTAAAAAGAGGTTAGTTCGTGCTCTCGAGGCGTAAAGACGCCTTTAGCACCTCTTTCCAGTCTTGTCTGATTCCGAGTCCCGCAAAAATCCGAGCTCTTTGATCAGGGGAAAGAGCAGTTGGCCGGGCGGTAAACATCGCTTCCGTAAGCTTTGAGGAATCCGTAACGGAAGGGCAAAAACCTGCCTTGATAATAAGATCTTCATACGGCTTATTCCCCACTTGTATCATCGGAATACCTGCCAGAGCAAGCAAAGGCCCCATGCTTGTTTGATGATATAAAGCTCCGTCTGCGATGACCAGCATCTCGTCGGTGCTTTTATCGGAGATAATAATTTTCGGCGCTTTCGGGTTACTTTCTTCCGAGGATATTAGGTTTTGTAAGAGTAGACCGTCGCGATTTTTACTTTTCGCTCCGGGATGCTGCTGAAGCACCACAAGAAATTCCGACAGATCGGATTTCTGCGCGCCTTGGGATAGAAAACGAAGAAAAGCAGGGAAGGCTTCATTGAAATACTCTTCATTATTCCCTCCGAAGAAAACAAGAATCTTTTTTGTTTTTTCTTCGAGCTTTAACTTGGTAAGGAACTCGAGGCGGAGGCGGTCGCCGGAAAGTCTTCTTTTTTCACCGATCACATCCGCTGCTTCCGTCGGATAGTAGCCGAGGCCGATTCGTTTTTCGAAAGGGACGGAGATATTCGGGTCTTTTTCCGCGTTTGCGTTGGCAAATAAGATTCTCTTTGCGGCTTCCATAACTTTAGTTGCCGTATTCAGATATTGTTCCGGAAGAAAAGGACTCGGGAATTCGGAGTTGTCGCAATAGGCAATCGTTTCCAAGTTTTTATCTTTCAAAGAGTTTTGCAGAGCTATATTGAAATGATGCCCTACGTCGGTGAACACGATCGATGCTTTTGAAGCAACTTCGTTTGCAATTTCCTCTGCAAGAAGAGTTTCTTCTTTTTCCGAGAGGTTATCGGCAGAAAAAGTTTTAAAAACGGAAACACCCCGAGCTGCCAGTTTTTGTGCGGCCGGCCCCGAAGCATATACCCTCACTTCATAACCTTCTTGTACAAGCTCCTTTTCAAAAGTGGCAAAGTGATCGGCGGGCCCTGCATGACACACGACAAAGCAAACTGTTTTCACGGCGGCGGTAAGCAAAGTTATTCTCCTTTTTAAAGTTGTAAAAAGGGGAATTTTACTTGCCGGATTGAAAAAGTTCAATTGCAAATATTTTTCGGTTTTTAAAGTAGATATTTCACTTGACAATCAGAAGGCGATCCGACAAGATCCGTCTCTTTTTTGTAATTCGATAATAAGGGGTGTAACATGGTTATTCTAAGGGTGTTATTTTTGTTTCTGTCTTTGGTTTTTTTGAGTATTCGAGCCTTGGAAGCGGGGCGAATCCCCTACCCGGATTTCGACAGGTCCATGTTAAGAGAGCAGGGGATGGAAGAAGAGTATAAAAAATTAAATCAACCCCTTATAGCTCTTTTTAGAGATAATTATGAAAAAAACATAGCAACGGAATCCGAACAATCCAATCTGCGTATTCCTCGTATTATCCACCAAATTTGGCTCGGAGGAGAAGTTCCTCAAAAATACTTTGAATGGATGAGGGTCTGGGCTTCCCTGGAGGGTTGGGATTACAAACTTTGGAGGGATGAGGACGCAGCGGCTCTTTGTATGCGAAATCGCGATCTTTACGATGCTTCGCTAAACAAAGGGGAGATGGCAGATATTCTTCGGCTGGAAATTCTTAACTCGTTCGGGGGGGTATATGTTGACGTTGATTTTGAATGCACGAAACCCGAGATATTAGAGGAACTTCATAAACAATACGATTTCTATATCGGTTTTGAGCCGTTGCAGCACGGTATTATAAAAAAGAAGAATATGATGAAAATGTGTAACGCTATAATCGGCTCGATTCCCAAGCATCCTCTTGTTAAGCATCTTATTGAAAATATGAAAGCAAATCTTCTCGCGTATAAAAAATCTTCGGGACCTCTTCAAACGACCGGCCCCGGCTACATCACCAGGATTGTCTGCGAGTACTTGGAGTATCACCCCGATCGTTATAGAAATATGTATTTGCCGTGCACGTTTTTTTATCCGCTTGCCGAAAAAGGGGTGAACGATAACAGGGGTTTACCCGAGTTTGCGGAAACCGCTGCAATTCACTACTGGGACGGGAGTTGGAAGGAGTTGGAAGGTGCCTACGGTTCCGAGGTTTCGAAATAACACAATAGTCCGGCGTTTAATTAAAAATAAAATAGGAGAATCGGGTATGCATTTTTTTCGACGTTATGCTCTTTGCGGAGCTTTATTGCTTAGTTCAAAATTAACTTTCGGGGGAGAGCTGCAACCGTTTGCTTTAATGACCGTTCCGAAGTCGGGATCGCATTTGGTGATGAAAGCGCTACATTTTTTAACCGGGAGCGTTCCCGTATGGCATACTCATTTTCCTTCCGTTTTTTACATCCCGCCGGAAGAAGGATTTCTTTATACGCACCTTTGTCTTTCGGAGATTCTTGAAAGAAATTATGAGGAACTCCCCCGAATGAAAAAAATTTTGAACATACGAGATTTGAGAGACGTATGCATATCGATGGTATACCAAATCCGCAAGAATTATTGGCCGGGTATGAGCCTGGAGGAAAGGCGCAATTTTCTCGAAATGTCCTTCGATGAACAACTTTTGTTTGTCATACTTTTTGATTATGATGTTCAACAGGTTGCCGAGTATGCGCCGAATTCTTTACAAACGTCCGTTGTAAGAATTGCCGAGCAGGCCGTAAGGTTCTGTCGAAATCCGAATTATCTCGTCTGTAAATATGAAAATTTAGTGGGTCCGATGGGGGGAGGAACCGAAGAAGCTCAAGTCGAAGAATTGGAGCGAATCGCTGCCTATTTGGGCCGAGAAGTTCCGTCCGATACATTAAGCGAGCTTGCAAGCCGACTCTATGGTAATGAAGTGAATCCGTTCGGGAAGGGGGAATTTAAAAATTTTACCAGCACATTTAGCCGAGGGCAAATCGGTAATTGGAAGAACATATTTAAAGAAGAACATAAAATAGCATTTAAAGAGAAACTAGGAAAAGCATTAATTGATTTAGGTTATGAGGAAGATGAAAATTGGTAAGTTTAATAAAAACACTAATATCGATTTTTTAAGCTTTGAAATAGATCTTGAGGAAAATAAGGAAAAACGGTAGCTTTTTCGTGGTTTTTCTGTGTATAATTGGTTTTTCTAAATTCCGTAGAGGTTTCTATTGTCTTGCATTAAAGAAAAGAATTGCGTTAAAGCGACCCAAACTTCGTTCAGACTTCAAAGGGAAGTGACCAGGGAGGGTATCGGTTTGTTTACGGGTATGGAAGCCGTGTTGCAGTTGAGCCCTCTCCCTCCCGGCTCCGGAGTTATTTTTGAAAGAACCGACCTTCCGGGATCTCCTCGTTTTAAGCTGAATCTTTCTTTAGTACAAGCCACTCCTCGGTGCACGATTATCGGAAACGACGTATTTTCAGTACAAACCGTCGAGCATCTTACCGCCGCTTTACATGCTTACGCAATCGACGATTTACTCATCCGAGTTTCGGGGCCGGAAATACCTATTTTTGACGGAAGCTCTCTCCCTTTTGTAGAAATGATCGAAGAAGGGGGAGTCACGGCAGGCGAGGATAAACCAATTAAAATTTTGAAAACTCCCGTATACTGGTCCTCGGGAGATATGCATCTTGCAGCCCTTCCCTCTTCGGAATGTAAAATTAGTTATACCCTCCATTATCCCAATTCCGCTTGTATAGGAACGCAGTTTTTTTCCGTTTCGTTGAGTCCCGAGACTTTCAAAAAAGAAATCGCTCCTTCAAGAACGTTTTCCATTTACGAAGAAATTGCTCCTTTAATCGAAAAGGGGTTCTTGAAGGGGGGGAGTCTTCAGACTGCGGTGGTTGTTAAAGACGATCGAGTGATGAATCCCGAAGGGCTTCGTCTTCAAGGGGAAATGGTTAGGCACAAAATCCTTGATATGATAGGAGATTTTTATCTGATGGGATTTCCGTTTTTTGCTCATATCATTGCAATTCGTTCCGGCCATTTTGCAAATAATGCATTTGCAAACGAATTGGTAAATCAGTTTACGAAGGAGAGTTTATAATGACACCGGAAACTCCGAAGACCTCGATTGTTTTTAATGCAAAAGAGATCGCTAAAATTTTGCCCCACAGATATCCGTTTTTACTTGTAGATCGCGTTATTTACCTGAACTTGGACGAAAATCGGATCATCGGACAAAAAAATGTGACCATGAACGAACAGTTTTTTCAAGGACATTTCCCTATAGCTCCCATCATGCCGGGAGTTCTTATTTTGGAAGCCTTGGCTCAAACCGGAGGTATTTTGGTTCATCAAAAAGGGTACGATCAAAAGATAGCCGTTTTATTAAACATGAACAATGTGAAGTTTCGAAGACCCGTAGTTCCGGGGTACGTTCTTACTTTACATGCCGCTGCCTTGCATTTAAGCAATAGAGCCGGGAAAGTTTCGACGAAAGCTTTTGTAAACGAGCAGCTCGTCGCCGAAGCGGAAATTGCGTTTGCTCTTGTGGATAAAGAACAAATTTAGAAAATTTAACATTCAAGATACGGATATACATGTCTAACATACATCCTTCGGCAATAGTGGAGCCGGGTGCGAAAATCGGCGAAAACGTCACCGTTGAAGCTTATGCCGTTATTAAAGGCACCGTTACTTTGGAAGATAACGTCACGATTAAGTCTTTTGCTTATATTGACGGGAATACGACGATAGGAAGCGGAACCGTCATATGGCCCTCCGCGAGCATCGGCACGAAAACGCAAGATTTAAAATTCCGAGGGGAAAAGACCTACGTTGTTATCGGTAAGAATTGTGAAATTCGAGAGTTTGTAACGATTAATTCTTCTTGTGAAGAGGGGTCCGTCGTAAAAATAGGGGATGACTGTCTTTTGATGGCTTATTGCCACGTGGCACACAATTGCGAAGTAGGCAATAAGGTGATCATGGCAAATAACGCAATGCTTGCAGGACACGTTATCGTAGAAGACTATGCGATTATCGGCGGAATGACTCCCGTTCATCAGTTTTCCAGAATCGGTAGAAATTCTATGGTCGGAGGCTTCAGCCGCATTACTCACGACGTTCCCCCTTTCACAATAGGAGCGGGAGTGCCGTATAAAGTGGGAGGGCTTAACCTTGTGGGTCTCAAAAGAAGAGGCTTCACCTTCGAGGAAAGAAGAGCCTTATATCAAGCTTTTAAAATTACCTATCGATCGGGATTGCCTTTATCCGAAGCGTTGAATTTAATAGAAAAACAAGTACCTTCCAATCCTTACGTCGAACATTGGATTTCTTTTTGCAGATTCTCCAAAAGAGGCATTATCGGGCTTCACGGATTCGATCCCGTCCAAGAAGAAGAAGTTGACGAACTTGAAAAATTGCTTCAAAACGAAGAGACCTTTTCTTCCAAATGAAAATCGTTTTTTTCGGGACTTCTTCTTTTGCCGTCGGAATCTTGGAGAGTTTAGTCTCTTCCGGGCATTCAATTGCCGCCATTGTAACTCGTCCCGATCGTCCGATAGGAAGAAATCTAAAGCTGACACATTCCCCCGTAAAAGAGTACGCCTTAAAGTTCTTACCGAATATTCCTCTCTTTGAACCCGAAAAAGCTTCCACCGACGCATTTTGCGAGACCGTTAAATCTTTTTCTCCCGATCTTTTTTTGGTTGTTGCTTACGGGGAAATTATAAAACAAAATCTTCTTTCAATCCCCGGAAAAGGGTGCGTCAATATTCACACGAGTCTTTTGCCCGAATACAGGGGAGCTGCCCCGGTTCGGCGATGTTTGATGGATGGAAAAACCGTTTCGGGAGTTACCTTTATAGAGATGGTTTTGAAGATGGATGCAGGCGCCGTTTTGAAGCAAGAGACGGTTTCGATTCCCGAAGATATGAACTTTGCCGAGCTTGAAGAAACTCTTTTGACTCTATCTAAAAAAATACTTCCCGAGTTTTTGGACAACTTCGATCGTTATTGGTCGTTAAGAAAAGAGCAGGATGAAACGAAAGTTTCGTTTGCCGCAAAAATCTCGCCCGAAGATTGTGTAATTGATTGGTCAAATACGGCAAAAGTCGTTCGTAATCAAATTCGGGGCCTTTCTCCTTATCCCGGTGTTTTTATCAGAATTAAGTTCGGAGAAGAAATTAAAAGGCTGAAGATATTATCCGCTGCGATTTGTAACGAACCCGTCTCGAAATCGGGAGAGCTATATGTAGATCGTGCAAAGATAAGAATCTCGTGCTCGGACGGTTTTTTAGAGCCTCTTTGGGTGCAACTGGAAGGAAAAAAAGCAATGAAAGTTGACGATTTTCTTCGAGGCGTGTCCAAATCTTTTTCTTTGGTATCCTAAATTATTTTCTCTCGTCATTTTTTTCTTTCCGGGAAATATTGCTTTCAAATAGAGTTCTCCTGTTTGTTAGGATAGTATTAATACATAAGGAGGTATGATATGTCAGTTGCCGTAAATGCAAGCTATTTTTCGGGATATTCGGTTGCGCAGTTCGCTTCCGCGGCTTGTGGAAAAGTTCAAGAGGTTTTAGTTAACGGTTTATCCGATATGGAAGTGATGATCAAGCATGCGAAAGTGATGGACGCTTTCATAGGGGTACAAAAAGAGTTCTTTTCGGTAGAACCCGGCGTGACGGAAGGAGCTTTTCAAGCATCGCTCAAACAGTTTAAAGGATGGAATGCTCTAATGACGATTTCCCGTTCGGTAAAAGAGACGGCAGAGAAAGTGGCGTCTTTTTTCAAAGAGCGCACATATCGTTTAGCTATTGATTCTATCGGAATGCTTGCGGGAATAGTGAGTAAGGCGTATGACGTTGCAAGTTTCTTGGAAAATCAAATCGCAGTCCCTGCTATGAAAGGTGTTTCGGATGCATGGAAAAATACAAGCTTTCAAGCTCTTTTAGTGGGATCGTTTGCTAGGGGGACTCTTGCGGGGGAAAAAGTTTTAAGTTCGATTAGAGGAGAGGCCGGCTTCAATGACGGAGTCAAAAACACTTTGAAAGTTCTCGACAGCGTAGGCGGCGCAACTTTGTCCGCTGCGATTTTGACGGGACAAAGTGCTCAACTAACAGCCGTAGCTTCTGCCGTTTCCGCGGCAAGCAAGCTCTCTGAATACTACTGGTCTAACGTTTTTACGAAATAATAATATTTAAAAAAAAGCGCTTTTCGGAGCGCTTTTTTAGGACCCGATGCAGCTCAAAAAAGAAAAGATTTTATTTAGAGAGTGGGTTGTCTGTCTGTCCGGTTGTTTCTTTCTTTTTTTCCTCTTATACACTTCCCCCTCCTCTACCCGTCTTGAAAAAGATGTCGGACGAACCGCGGGGATTTCTTCGAAAATGATTCAAATCAGCGTATTCGGGGCCGTGGCACATCCCGGGGTTTACGAGGCGTATTCCGGTGTGTCCCTGAAAAATATTTTAGATATGGCGGTGCTGTTGCCTTCTGCAGATAAAAAGTCCTTGTATAATCGAAAAATTTTATTTGATTCTTGTCAAATTATTGTTTCCGAGAAAAAAGGCAAAAAAGGCAAAAAAAGCGGGGGGCTTCGGTCAAGAGCCGATTGTCCATCCGTTACAGGTAGATTTGGACCTTTAACAAGGATTCTTTCAATGAACATGCAAACTGAAAAAGAAACTAAAATAAATAGCTTTGGTTTGTTGCTTGCGTATGCCCGCAAGTCTTCGACAAATAAAGCAACCGGAGATTTTTGAATGAATAATAAGAAATTAATCCCCTTTAGCAAGATTTATCCGAATGAATTCTTGTCTAGAACAGAAGATAATTTCCCGATACTTCTGGAAAAACTCACTCTTTTTTATGAAAAAACACGGATTGATATTGGAGATGGTAAAGTTTCCAGAAGAAAAGCCGATGGTCGATTTAGCTACGAGAAAGAGTTAAAGGATGTCCAACTAAATGAGATTGGCATCTCTAGCGAAGAAGCTATTACGGAGTTAAATGAGATGTTTAAAGGTTGCATGCGACCGACCGATCCAATCTGCGCATTTAATATCGCACCTTCCCCCTTGTTTGATATCATAGCAGGGATGACTCTGATGAGTCTTTATACTCCTAATGTTTGTTGGGATTTTGCCTCCGGCAAGTTTTGTCTTTTCGAGAAAAAAATCGTTAAAATATTAGGTCAATTGATAAATTGGGAAGAAGCCGAAGGTCTTGTTGCAACAGGAGGAAAACAAACTCTTATGTATGCGATAAAAAATGGAATGCAGAGGGCAAGTCGAGGAGTGCACGCTAATCTCAACGATTTTGTTGTTATAACTTCAAATTTAGCACATTATTCTATAGAACATGTTTGCCATTACCTTGGAATACCCGCTAAAAACTGCCTCCGCATTTCCTCCGATGATTTAGGAGAAATAGATCTCAAAGCCCTTGAAGATACCCTTTGCAATGTTATTAGCGAAAATAAAAAAATAGCCGCTGTAATAGCCGTTGCCGGAGCCACCATTAACCTTGTTCCCGATCCTATTGAGGCAATAAAAAACACTCTAAATAAAGTCTCATATAGATACGAATTGGATTATATTCCCTATCTTCATGTGGATTCAGTAATAAGTTGGGTGTGGCTTGTTTTTGCAAATGACGAAGAAACCTCATGGAGAAAAAACCATTCAAGTGAAGTCGCTGAAAAGATTGATCACGTCCTTCTAAAACTAAAAGGAATCCGGCATGCAGATTCTTTTGCAGCGGATTTTCATAAAACGGGTTTTTGCCCCTATGCTGCAAGCGTATTTATTACTAAAGAAAGCAAAGATTTAGCAGGAATGTCCCTAGATGAAAGCACCCCGAAAAAAGAGATCTATTTCGGAGAAGCCGAAACCTACCGCTTTTCAATGGAAAATTCAAGATCCGGATTACCCGTCGTTTCAATCTGGATAGCCCTAAGGCGTATGGGATTAGAAGGCATGAGACGGTTTGTTCTCTATCAACTCGATGTATGTGAGGTTTTTAAAGAAGCAATTAGAACACAATATAGAGAGCATTTTGAAATTATAAATGAACATACCAACGGATGGGAAATTGTTTTGAAAATGCACTTTAACGATCAAATGCTATGGGATGAATTACAAAATGCTCCTAAAGAAACGCAGCAAGAATATATCGACACTTGCTTTAAATTTTTAAATTATTTTTGGTATAGCTCCCTGGAGAGCGAAATAAATCAAATGCCGGTTCTTGGATTTGTTAAAGCCTATTCAAGAAAGGGAGATCACGAAAAAAAATTCCCCGCCTTTTTAATACACCCAACTTCCCTACATTATGACGAAGGCGCAATCGGGGATATGCTGGAGTGTATTGCAACTGCAAAGATAAAATTTGAAAATCAATACCAAGAGCAATATTGCGCCGCAAGCATCACGGAATATTTTTACAAAGGCACCCCGCCTAGATAAGCAAAAAAATGCTAATTTGAGTTCTTTTGTTGATATTGGGGAGGTGGTTTTTATCCCTAAGAAGGCTTGGGGCATAATATGGAAAATCTTTTTTTAGATAAAAATACCATTTCTGTCTTCAGCTGTAAAAAAAATGATGGTTAAGGAAATTTTTATTTGATTTTCGTTAAATTGTCGTTTCCCGGAAAAAAGACAAAAAAAAGAGGGCTAAAAAATAAGGATTTAGGTAACATGCGTGGGCATTGTCTTTTTTGATACGGACTTTATCCGGTTAAAGCGTTCTTTCGGATTATTTTGATTGTGGAAAAATCAACTTTTTTGATAGTCTTTTCGCTTTAGCCTTTTGATAAGGCATTTTGTGTAAAAAATGCAGTCTCAAGTCATACAAGAACCTGTCTCTTTCCGGTGTTTGTTTCTTGTAAGAATCAGAAAAAAAGAAGTCTAAATAGCGAATTATCAGTGAATAAGGTAGTTTATGAGCCTAAATTTAATGGGAAGAAAAGACGGAATGGTCCAAGTATTTGATGACAATGGGAACATTGTTGTTTGTACGGTCATTTACGCAGAGCCGAATGTGGTTTCCGAAGTAATCACAAAAGAAAAGCAGGGGTATAGTGCAGTTCAATTGGCTGCATTTAAGTTGTCTGCGTCGAAGAAGAAGAATATTTCCAAGTCTCTGAGAGAGGCGTTTGTCTTGAAAAATATAGACCCCAGAAGAAAATTGAAAGAATCCAGAGTTGTAGATACTTCTTCCTACACTTTGGGCCAAGAAATTGGTGTGGGATATTTTTCAGATTGTATCTACGTTGACGTTTGCGGGCTCTCCAAGGGTAAAGGTTACCAGGGTGTTATGAAGAGACACAACTTTAGGGGTGGTCCCGCTTCTCACGGTTCGGGTTTCCATAGACATGGGGGATCTTGCGGTATGAGATCGTCTCCCGGTAGATGTTTGCCCGGTCAGAAAAAAGCCGGTCGAATGGGCGGAGAGAAAGTCACCGTGCAAAATCTTAAAGTGGTTAGAATCGACGAGCAAAGGCAAGTTATTTTAGTGGAAGGCGCGATCCCCGGAGCTAACGGTTCCATGGTATACATAGCTAAAGCTACGAAGAAAGCCGATCGCAACGTGAAAAAGAAATAGGGGTATGAACTGTGGCTGATATTAAAAAATACAATCTCGCCGGAGAGCAAGTTGGAAGCGTAGCTTTAGACGATGCCTTGCTGCAACGAGTTGCCAATCCGCAAATGGTAAAAGATTATTTAGTCGGATATAGAGCAAATCAAAGACAATGGTCTGCGAATACGAAAAGCCGAGCCGAAGTGAGTCATTCGGGCCAGAAACCTCACCCTCAGAAAGGAACGGGACGCGCTCGTCAAGGGTATCTCGGTGCTCCTCAGTATAAGGGTGGAGGTAGAGTTTTCGGTCCCAAGCCTAAATTTGACCAGAACGTAAAAATGAACAAGAAAGAAAAGCGAGCGGTTATTCGTTCTCTTTTAGCGCAGAAAATCCAAGATCAACACGTTCACATCCTTTCGGTTGACGGGCTTGATAAGCCCAAAACGAAATCGGTGGCGGATTTCCTTAAAAAGATGGATCTCGGAAAAAGGGTCCTTTTCGTCGGCGGAGATCTTTTTGCCTCGATGGAATACGAAATAGAAAGCGTAGAAGCGTTGAATCGATTGGAAGAAGCGTATAAAGCTTCCGTGACTCAAAGAGATATTGTGGTCAAAAGCTTACGAAATATTCCCAAGATTTCATTCGGTCTCCTTCCTAACCTGAACGGTTATGAAGTGGCCTTGAATCAAGATATTATCGTCCTTGACGGGAACATAGACCAGTTGGTGACCATTTTAGGCGGAGAAGTTGTATATGAATAAGAAAAGTCCCTATGACGTTATCAAAACTCGATATCTGACTGAAAAAGTGGAAATGCTCCAAGGGTTGCATAAAAAAGAGAGTAATCCCTCTTTGAAAAAATGTAACACTCCCAAGTATGTTTTTATTGTTGATAAAAGAGCAAACAAGGCTGAAATTGCGATGGCTTTGGAAGAGATCTATAGAGAGTCTAATATCCGCGTTCGTTCCGTTAATACAATCAACACAAAACCTAAGCCTAAAAATTCCAAAGGTAAAACCGTTCTTGGGCCTACATATAAAAAAGCAATCGTAACGCTTGAACCGGGTGATGAGATTCCGGAAAAGAATAAAGGTGTATAAGATATGACTAAGAAATTTCGTCCTATAACAGCCGGTCAAAGACATTTGGTGTTGAACGCTACCGATGAGCTTACTCGCGGACTCGGGTCCTCTAAAAGGGCAACTGCCGCACCGGAAAAATCACTTCTTAAGAAAAAAGTTGTAACAAACGGGCGTAATCACCACGGACACATTACGTGTAGACACAAGGGTGGCGGACATAAAAGAGCGTACCGAATCGTTGATTTCAAAAGAGACAAAGAAAATGTTCCTGCAAGCGTAGCTTCCGTCGAGTACGATCCTAACAGATCTGCTTTCATTGCTCTTTTGCATTATGTTGACGGGGAAAAAAGATACATCTTGGCTCCTCAAGGACTTAAAAAGGGAGACAGCGTCTTGGCAGGAGATCAGGCACATTTTGAAAACGGCTGTGCTATGAAACTCAAGTCGATGCCTCTCGGTTCTACGATTCATAATATAGAATTGGTTCCCGGAAGAGGTGGAAAACTTGTTAGATCTGCAGGTCTTTCCGCTCAGCTTATGGCCAAGAGTGCGGGATATGTGACTATCAGAATGCCTTCCGGCGAAATCCGTATGGTAAATGAAGATTGTAAGGCAACTTTTGGAGTTCTTTCCAATTCGGAGTGGAATCTCAGATCCGAAGGGAAAGCCGGAAGAATGAGATGGCGTGGTGTTCGTCCGACCGTCAGAGGTACTGCTATGAATCCCGTTGACCACCCTCACGGGGGCGGTGAAGGTAAGCATAACGGATATCTTCCTCAAACTCCTTGGGCTCAATATACTAAAGGGTATAAGACGAGATCCAAGAGAAAGAGTACGAAATGGATAGTTAAAGATCGCAGGAAATAGAGGAACATATGCCAAGATCACTCAGAAAAGGTCCCTTTGTAGACCACCATTTGCAGAAGAAAGTAGCAAAGCAAAACGAAGCGGGAACTAAAAAACCGGTTAAGACATGGTCTAGACGGTCGATGATAGTGCCGGACATGGTGGGACACACTTTTGAAGTGCATAACGGAAAGAAATTTATTGCCGTGTTTGTATCTGAAAATATGGTAGGCCATAGATTAGGGGAATTTTCTCCCACGCGTACGTTTAAAGGGCACAGTGCAAAGAAAACGGACGCTAAATAACGCCTACTGAAAATTTAATTTTTTAAGGAAAAATATTTATGCAAACCGCTAAGTCGATTACCAAGTATGTCAGAGTGCCTCCGCGTAAAGCAAGGTTGGCGGCTGATTTGATTCGAGGGCTGAGCGTTGAAGCTGCTGCTTTACAACTAATGACGTCTAATCTGAAAGCCGGAAGATTGCTGGGAAAGACGCTTCACAGTGCGGTAGCCAATGCTGAAACACAATTGAACGTGTCAAGAGACCGTCTAACCGTACAAGAAATAAGAGTAGACGCAGGTCCTGTATTAAAAAGAGCGAAATCCAAAAGTAAAGGCGGAAGGGTCCCTGTGATGAAAAGGACAAGTCATTTTACTGTTGTGGTTGCGGCAAATTAACGGATAGGAAGGAGAACGAATGGGACAAAAAACATCCCCTATTGGATTTCGATTAATAAGAAATAAAAAATGGAAGTCCATTTGGTATGCGAACAAACAAGAGTTCGGTACTCAGATTGGTGAAGATAAAAGTATACGAGACTTTCTTTTGGTTAAGCCTTGCTGCGCCGGCGCTTCTTTTTTTGGTATTAAACGCATGAGCGACAAAATTGAAGTTACGATTCATACGGCAAGACCGGGTCTTGTGATCGGAAAAAAAGGGGCCGAAATTGATATCTTGAAAGCTGATCTTAAGAAGTTGACCGGTAAGGAAGTTTGGATTGAAGTTGAAGAGATCAAGCGACCCGACTTGGAAGCTAAAATTGTTGCGGACGGGATTGCCAAGCAGCTTGAAAGACGAATTCCTTTCAGAAGAGTCTTGAAGAAGGCGATGCAGGCGGCGATGGATGCCGGAGCTGCGGGAATTAAGGTTCAAATCTCGGGAAGAGTCGGCGGAGCGGAAATTGCTAGAACGGAATGGTATAAAGAAGGTAGAATACCTCTTCAAACCATTCGTGCGGAGATCGATTATGGGATCGGACGAGCGGAAACGACTTACGGTTCGATCGGCGTAAAAGTCTGGATCAATCGCGGAGATGAAGTGAAACTCAGAGGAGCAGGGGGCTAATTTATGGCTTTAATGCCGGTGCGTACGAAATTTAGAAAATCCCAGAAAGGACAAATGAAAGGTCTCAGCGAGACTTCTCAATTTGTCGATTTCGGTGAATATGGAATGCAAACTTTGGATAGAGGATGGCTGACTCAACAACAAATCGAAGCTTGTCGTGTTGCGATCAATCGACATTTTAACCGTAGAGGAAAAGTCTGGATAAGAATTTTCCCCGATAAGCCCGTGAGTAAGAAACCTGCCGAAACTCGTATGGGTAAAGGTAAAGGGGCTCCGGATCATTGGGTAGCCGTGGTTCGTCCCGGAAGAATTTTGTTTGAAGTGGGAAATGTTCCCGAAGAGTTGGCTCAAGAAGCTTTGAGAAGAGCTGCGGCTAAACTGCCCATTCGCACAAGATTTGTAAAACGAGTAGAGAGGGTATAAGGAAATGGCTTCAAAAAAAACATTTAACGATCAAACGGCTGAAGAATTGAGACTGACGTATGCGGATCTTTCGAGAGACATCTTTCGTGTCAATAGCGAGGCTAAAATGGCTCGCCATTTGGAAAAACCGCACAGGTTAAAAGCGTTAAGACGAGATAGAGCAAGAGTAATGACGGCTCTTCGAGAAAAAAACGCAACACCCAATTAGAGAGGATTAAGTATGCAAAAATGTAATCAAGAAAAATCTTCGCGAAAAGTTCGAGAAGGCGTTGTCGTTTCGAATAAAATGGAAAAAACTGTGACCGTGCGGGTAGAAAGAACCGTTAAGCATCCCCACTTTGACAAGGTAGTTTCTCGCGCTAAAAAGTATTATGCTCACGCAGAAAACAGCAAAGAGATCGAAGAAGGGAAAAAAGTGAGAATTGTTGAAACGAGACCCCTTTCCAAGCTGAAGAGATGGAGAGTTGAAGAGGTCCTAGGTTAACTAAATTGAATTGGTAGAGAGTAAACATGATTCAACAAGAAAGCGATTTGGAAGTGGCTGACAATACAGGTGCCAAACGGGTGAAGTGTTTTAAGGTCCTCAAAGGATCAAAAAGAAGATATGCCGGAGTTGGTGACATCATTATTTGTTCCGTCAAAGAAGCAGATTCCAAGGGAAGTGTAAAAAAAGGTGATGTCGTTCGAGCCGTAATTGTAAGAACAAAAAGCTATATTCGAAGAGCTGACGGGTCTTTAATTCGCTTTTATGACAACAGCTGCGTGATTATCGATGAAAAAGACAATCCTAAGGGGACTCGTATTTTCGGTCCTATAGCTAGGGAAGTTCGTGAAGGCGGTTTTATTAAGATCAGTTCTTTGGCACCGGAAGTAATTTAAGAGAAGGGTACACATGAGTAAGTGGATTAAAAAAGGCGACAAAGTCATCGTTATCTCCGGTAATGACCGAGGGAAAGTGGGAGAGGTTATCGCTCGTGAAGACGATCGCGTTGTTGTTCAAGGCGTAAATATCCGTCAAAAACACGTTAAACCGAAAACGAAAGATGGAGAAGGTCGTCTGGAGAAGTTCGAAATGTCCATTCACGTTTCCAATGTAAATATTTGCGGCGAAGAAAATAAGCCCGTAAGGCTTAGGGCTCGAATTGTGAATGGCACAAAAGAGTTGTATTATAAGATTGGACAAACGGAAGTTGTTCATCGACAAATTTAAGATCAATTTATGAGCAGTGATTAAGATGTCTAGGATGTTAAAAAAATATAATTCGGAAGTTAAAAAAGAACTTCAAGAAAAATTTGGGTACCGGAATCCCATGTTGATTCCTTCACTGAAAAAAATTGTGATCAGCATGGGTCTCGCGGAAGCTTCCAAAGATAAGAATTCGATTCAAGATTGCGTTAAAGAGCTCGCTCTTTTATCCGGTCAGAAGCCTATTCTTACCAAAGCGAAAAAAGCGATATCCAACTTTAAACTGAGAGAAGATCAAATTATCGGTGCGAAAGTCACTCTGCGCAGAAAACGTATGTGGGATTTTTTTGACCGTTTTTGTAATATTGTAGCCCCTCGTATCCGCGACTTTAGAGGTTTCCCCGATCGTTGCGACGGTAACGGTAACTTCACGTTAGGATTGCAGGAACAGATTGTTTTCCCAGAACTCAATCTTGATGAAATTAAAAGAACACAAGGGATGCATATCACTTTTGTTACAACGGCCGTAGAAGACGAAGAAGGCGTAGCTCTTTTGAAGAGTCTGGGATTGCCTTTTAAATCATTAGGTCAATAAGGAGAGGTATTTAATGTCATTGAGTGATCCGATTGCAGATCTGCTTACAAGAATCAGAAACGGAGCCAGAGCGAAGCATCGATATATAGATGTGAGACTCACTAAAGTTAAAACAAATATTGTGAAAGTTTTCCAACAGGCCGGTTTTGTGGATAATTTTCTTCTCGATGAAGAAAAAAAGAGAATGCGCATATTTTTGAAATATGCAGAGGGAAGAGAAGCATTGGTAGAACAGCTGGTACGAATTTCTTCTCCAAGTCTAAGAAGATATGTTGGATATAAAGAGATTCCCCGGATCGACGGCGGAATGGGACTTGTTGTGCTTTCTACTCCAAAAGGAATTTTAGACGGTAAGACCGCTCGCGCTTTGAAAGTGGGTGGAGAGTTGCTTTGTTTTGTTCGATAAATCGAAAGTGAGGGTATATTAAATGTCTCGATTGGGAAAAACTCCTGTTTTGCTACCGAAAGGGGTTGATGTTAAAGTTGTAGATGGCGTTGTACAAGTAAAAGGCCCGAAAGGTTCTTTGAGTGAACCGCTAAAAAAAGGTTTTTCTATAAAAATTGAAGAAGCTCAGCTCTTTATTGAATCGGATCCGGCAGTGGAAAATCCTCCTGCTTTTCATGGGCTTATGAGAGCCCTTGTTCGAAATATGGTTGAAGGAGTTTCCGTTGGTTATGCGAAGAAATTGACTTTGATTGGAGTGGGTTACAGAGCCGCCGTTCAGGGGCAAATGTTGGATTTGGAATTAGGTTTTTCCCACCCGACAAAACTTCCTATCCCTTCGGCCTTACAGATCGTTATTGAGAAAGGTACGACTATCCTGATTTCGGGATCCGATAAGCAACGAGTCGGTCAATTCGCTGCCTCGATACGCGCTATTAAACCGCCTGAACCTTATAAAGGAAAAGGGATTAGATACGAGAATGAGCGAGTACGCAAGAAAGCAGGGAAAGCCGCAAAAGGTAAAACAGGGTAAGTGATGTATGGAAAATAGATTAGTTAAACGAAATGCTCAGCGAGTCAAGCGTGCATTACGAGTAAGAAGTCAAACTCGAGGGACCGCAACGAAGCCCCGCATGAGTGTAATGCGATCCAATAGACACCTCTCCGTTCAAGTGATTGATGACGAGTCGGGAGTCACTTTATTGGGAGTAACAACTCTTTCCAAAGAGATGGAGTCTCTCAATATGGGAAAAAAGTCAAAGGAAGCCGCTCGTGCACTGGGAGTGAAAATTGCGGAAGGTGCAAAGAAATTAAATATCAATGCGGTTGTTTTTGATAGAGGAAGCCGTAGATATCACGGTCTTTTGGCCGAGCTTGCGAATTCTGCAAGAGAAGCAGGATTACAATTTTAGGGGCAATTAAGAGGAAAAATGAAGCAAAAAAGCACCAATCAAAAAGCGGAAGAATTGAAAGGCGAGTTTGAGGAAAAAGTTCTTTATATCAATCGATGCTCCAAAGTTGTTAAAGGGGGAAGAAAATTCAGTTTTTCAGCTCTTATTCTTGTGGGAGACGGTAACGGACGGATCGGATTCGGTTTTGCAAAAGCTAATGAAGTCTCCGATGCGATCCGTAAAGGAACCGACGCCGCTAAGAAGAATATTTTTAGTTTTGAGAGAGAAGGAACTACAATTCCTCATGAAATCGTGATCGAGTGGGACGGCGCAAGAGTTCTTTTAAGACCCGCTCCGGAAGGTACCGGCGTGATTGCGGGTTCTAAAGTCCGATCCGTTTTGGAATTGGGCGGTCTCAAGGATATCGTAGCGAAAAGCTCCGGTTCCAACAACCCGTTAAACCAGGTTAGAGCAACCGTTAAGGCCCTTTCTTCTCTAAAAAACCGAGAAAGTACATTGAAAAAACGAGGGCAAAGAGTTTAGTATGACATCTTTATCAACATTGCAAAACACGCATAGACCTGCTCAAAAAATACAAAGAGTGGGAAGAGGTTTTGGATCCAAGCGCGGAAAGACGTGCGGAAGAGGATCTAAAGGGGATAAGGCGCGTTCCGGATATAAAAGAAAATACGGACGGGAAGGGGGGCAACTTCCTCTTTATAGAAAATTGCCTTGCAGAGGCTTTACGAACGGAAGATTTAAATCTAAGGTATTTACTCTTAATCTTCATCAAATCGAGAGAGTTTTCGAAGACGGAGAGCAGGTGAGTTTGGAAACATTGTATGAAAGAGGAATTATCACTCTGAAGTATACAGGTGGGTTTAAAGTTCTCGCTCAAGGCGAAATCAGCAAAAAAGTGGAAATTTTTGCGAACGCGATCTCTGAAGAAGCGCAAAGAAAGTTATCTGAAAAAGGTATTCCTTTCACGATATTGGCTGTGTAATCCAAGGTCTTACGGGCGCGATTTGTCGCGCCTATTGTTAATTTTATAAGGTGCGGTCTTTTTCCGTTTGAAAAAATGGATTTTCCTACTGAGGGTAGCATGATTGAAGGGATAAAAAGAATTTTTTCGATTCCTGAATTAAAGAGCAGATGTATTTTCACTCTTTTACTTCTAGTCGTTTGCCGAATCGGTGCTTATGTTCCGGTTCCCGGTATCAATGCGTCGGTTGCCGTAGAACTTTTTAAAAGTCTTACCGGGGCTGGGCAGAACCTGTTTCAGCTAATGGATGTTTTTTCAGGCGGGGCTTTTGCTCAGATGACCGTCTTTGCTTTGGGAGTAATGCCTTACATTACTTCTTCGATTATTATGCAGGTGGTATCCGCCCTGTCTCCTTCTTTTCAAAGAGAAATCAAGGAAAACGGAGAGGCGGGTAAAAGAAAGCTCAGCAAGTGGACCAGGCTTCTAACGATTTTGGTCGCCTTTTTTCATGCGGGTCTTTACGCCAAATACGCCTATCAGCTGAATATGTCGAATCCGGGAATTATCGTGCAAGATATAGCAGATCAGCTTCTTTTCGGTTTTCCGGTTTTGTTTTACCTTATCGTCATGTTTACGATGATGGCAGGAACGGTTCTTTTGATGTGGCTTGGCGAGCAGATCTCCGAAAGGGGAGTCGGAAACGGAGTTAGCTTAATTATTACCGTTGGGATTCTCTCTTCCGTTCCTAGAACGATAGGTTCGATTATTCGACAGCTTAATCTGGATTCTCAAGAACCCGGGCAGCTTTCGTTTTCTTCTCTTGTTGTTCTTTGTTCCGCGTTTGTTTTGATTATCGTGGGAACCATATTGATTATTCAGGGGCAAAGAAAAATACCTCTGCAATATGCGAGACGTGTTGTAGGAAAAAGTGAAGTTCAAGGTTCGGGAAATGCTTACATCCCTTTAAAAATCAATTATGCGGGTGTTATACCGGTGATTTTTGCGAGTTCGTTGCTCATGTTTCCCGCTACGATTGCGCAGTTTATGAGTAAAGGATCTTGGCTTATAAACGTGGTTGGAATGCTTTCTCCGGGAGGAAGTTTATACACGGTATTATATGTTATTTTAATTTTATTTTTTACCTACTTTTGGACGGCCACGCAGTTCCATCCCGAACAAATTGCTTCCGATATGAAAAAGAACGGCGCTTTTATTCCCGGGATTCGCCAAGGAAAGCCTACCCAGGACTATTTAGAGTCGACCATGAGTAGAATTACGTTCGTCGGCGCCTTGTTTTTGGCTTCAATCGCGATTCTACCGAGTATAATCGGTAAAGTCTTGTCGGTTGACCAGACAATAGCTTATTTTTTTGGAGGAACCTCTCTTCTGATTCTCGTCGGAGTTGTGTTGGATACGAGTAAACAAATCGAATCCCACTTACTTACAAGAAGATACGAGGGTTTCATGAAAAAAAGCAAGCTGAGAGTGCGTTAAATTTTTTATATGTGTTCCGTCCGTTTAATCTTGAACTTGTAAATTAACGGAATATTTGATAAGTTTTATAGTCGTTTAAGTTAAGACTTAAGTTTTTTAACAGAGGAAAAGAGCATGCCACGAGTTATCGGGATCGACATCCCAGAGAACAAGCGTTTAGAGATCAGTCTTACATATATCTATGGAGTAGGAAGAAAAGTTTCCAACGAGATTATTGCCAAATTAGGTTTAAACCCGAATATGCGAGCGAACACTCTCACCGAAGACAATATCGCAAAGATTAACGCCATATTGCAGTCCGAATACGTTGTAGAAGGGGATTTGAGAAGACAGGTACAAAACAATATTAAGCGACTGATCAGTATCCATTCCTACAGAGGAATGAGACACAGAGTTGGATTGCCGGTACGAGGTCAAAGAACTAAGACCAACGCAAGAACTCGTAAAGGTAAGAGAAAAACGGTTGCTAACAAGAAGAAATAATATATAGGAGTTTAGGTTTTGGCTAAACAAGATAATCAAAAGCAAACAGCGAAAAAACAAAACGTAAAGGTAAGAAAAAAAGTAACTAGAAACGTTCCAAGCGGGATTGTTTTTGTAAAAGCGACTTTTAACAATACGATTGTTTCTATTACGGACCTTGCGGGCAATGTTATATCATGGGCTTCTGCGGGTAAAGTGAATTTTACGGGATCTAGAAAGTCTTCTGCGTATGCTGCAACGGTTGCTGCGCAAGATGCTGCTACGGTAGCTATGGGGTGCGGAATGAAAGAGGTAGAGGTAAATCTATCGGGTCCGGGAGCAGGAAGAGAATCTGCAGTTCGCGGTCTTCAAAGTTCCGGTCTTATAGTCACAACAATCCGTGATACAACACCGGTTCCTCACAATGGATGCCGTCCAAGAAAGAGAAGAAGAGTATAATCTTTTTTATGATAGGTTAAGTAAATTCTACAGGAGAATCGGTCATGGCAGTTGTTTATGGCAAGTTTGAGTTGCCAACTAAAATCAAGATAGGAGAGTCTACAAAGAACTTTGTGAGATTCGTTGCCGAGCCTTTTGAAAAAGGATTTGGACATACAATAGGAAACGCTTTAAGAAGAATCATGCTTACATCTTTGGAAGCTCCTGCGATTCTCTCCATAAAAATCGAGGGTGTTTCTCACGAGTATATGGGGGTTGAAGGTATCATAGAAGATATGACTCATATCATCCTGAACCTCAAAAGTGCTCTTTTGCGAAAATTACCTTCCGACGAAGAGTCGAGTTCAAGAAGTTTCAGAACGGTAACAAAACTTTTGGATATCACTCAGGAAATGATTGAAAAGAGCGGGGGACAGTACGCGGTTACGTTGAAAGATCTGCTCGGGGCTTCTTCTTTTGAAGTGGTAAACCCCGATCTGAAAATTTTCACCGCTACGAAACCGATGGTTCGTAAAGTGGATGTTAAAGTAGGAATCGGACGAGGATATGTTCCTTCAGAAAGACACCAGATTATGGATAAATTGGCAGATGAAATTATTATTGACTCCGCTTTTTCTCCCGTACGACATGTCAACTATTACATCGAAAATACAAGAGTTGGCCAAGATACCGACTACGACAGACTTGTTTTGGAAGTTACTACGGACGGAAGAGTAAAGCCCGAGGAAGCGCTTACATTCGCTACCCAAATCGGAGTTTTGCACTTTCAAGTTTTTGATCAACTGAAAATGCATGCACTTTCTTTTGATAAGGGTGAATCCGAAACAAACACAGACAAAGACGCTTTAATGCAGAAATTGGCGCTGAAAATCAATGAGATTGAGCTTTCCGTTCGATCTACAAATTGCCTTTCGGGTGCAGGAATAGATACGATCGCCGAACTTGTGATTATGCCTGAGCCTGAAATGCTGAAATTTAGAAATTTTGGAAAAAAATCTCTCAACGAAATTAAAGCAAAATTGGAAGAAATGGGCCTCCACTTAGGGATGGAACTTTCCAAGATAGGCATTAACAGAGAGAATGTAAAGGAAGTCATACAAGACTATTTAACGTTAAAAGCAGGGGCTGAAACCGTATGAGACATAGAAAGCATACTTTTAAGGTTGGTCGCACGGGCTCGCATAACAGATGTATGCTTGCGAACATGCTAAAATCTTTAGTAGAACATGAACGAATTGAAACGACGATAGTGAAAGCCAAGGAGCTTAGAAGACATGCCGATCGTTTGGTTACGCTCGCAAAGAAAAATACGTTGGCAGCTCGAAGACAGGCGATTGCTAAGATGATGATCCGTTTTAATACTCTGACTCCTAAAGAAGCCAGAGAGTTAAAGAAAGATCCCGCCAATGATAAAGCTTGTAACGGCGATCGTAAAGTAGTGGGCAAATTGTTCACCGAACTTGCCTCTCGTTTTGCTGCGAGAAACGGCGGATACACCAGAATCATCAAAAAAGGACACAGAGTGGGCGACAATGCTTCCACTTGCTACATCGAGTATTTGGCGTAGTTCTTTTTTCAGCCGCTTTTCTCGGAAAAGCGGCTTGTGTTTTATAGATCTTTTTCGTCTCTTTTCTGTCTTTACTTTCTTTAAAAAGTCGTTTATCATCGCAAGTGATCAGTAGTGATTGTTCGGTTTTTAGATTCCGGGCTGCCCGTTTACCTGATGTGCGATAACCGAAAAGACAAAAGGGAATGAGATGAGAATTGCGATCAACGGATTTGGACGTATCGGGAGATTGGTACTTAGAGCTTTAGTGGAAAGAGATCTGCAAGATGTCGAAGTTGTAGCCGTTAACGACCTAGTTTCGGCCGAGTATTTGACGTATTTGCTAAAATATGACTCCGTTCACGGAAGATGCTCTTTTCCCGTCTCCCATGAGGGTGATTTTCTTGTTGCGGCGGGAAAAAAAATCCGGGTTTTCTCCGAAAAAGATCCCTCGAAGTTACCGTTGCGTGAGTTGAAAGTTGATTTTGTGATTGAATCGACGGGGCGTTTTACCGAACTCTCCGAGGCTAAAAAATTACTGAATGCGGGAGCTAAAAAAGTAGTGATCACCGCGCCTCCCAAGGGAGACGTGCCGGTTTTTGTAATGGGTGTAAATAATGAACAATATAATCCGGGTACGGATCATATTGTTTCAAACGCCTCATGCACAACCAATTGCCTAGCTCCTCTGACTAAAATTTTGCTTGATAATTTTGGGGTAGAGGAAGGGTTAATGACTACGATTCATTCATTAACTGCGACCCAATTAACGGTCGACGGTGTTTCCAAAAAAGATTGGAGAGGTGGAAGAGCTGCAAGCTTGAATCTAATACCCTCCTCTACGGGAGCCGCTAAAGCCGTGGCTTTGTGTATTCCCGAAGTGAAAGGAAAGTTAACCGGAATGGCGCTTCGCGTTCCGACTGCAGATGTATCTGTTGTGGACCTCACGGTCCGGTTGTCTAAAGATACTTCCTATGAAGAGATTTGTGGGGTGGTGAAAACTGCCTCCGATACAAAACTGAAGGGTATTTTAGACTACTGTGATGAAGAGGTTGTATCGAGTGATTTTATCGGATGTACCGCTTCTTGTATCTTTGATAAGTTGGCGGGCATTGCTTTAAATCCTCGATTTTATAAATTAATTGCCTGGTACGACAATGAGATGGGATATTCTCATCGTGTTGTAGACTTACTTAGGTACATGGCGAGCAAAGAATAATATTTGGGCAATTGAATTTGCTTTAATCAATTAAAAAATGGAAGTGCTTTGTGATTTTTACTCGTGAACCTATTATTGAAACGATCCTGTCTCCCAGGGACGGTTGCAAGCTGTGCATTAGAAACAGCAAAATAGCGGGAGCTGAAGAGTTATTTGTGGATGCTATAGAAGTGGTTTCTTTCGGAGGAGCATTCTTTTTTCGAGGACAGGAAAGACCAAAACCGTTTCTTGTACCGGTTTCGGATTATGAAGTTTTTGAAGTGAAAGAAACACGCGTTGTTTTGAAAAACATTACCCACGAAAGAAACATCAAAATCAGCGGGGGAAGAGAAGCTTTCTCAAAACCTCCTAAAGAGCCCATGGTGGAGAAAACGGAAGAAGCGGAGAAAGAAGATTTCGCTAAAGCCGTCGAGCCCGGATTTGAGGGAAGAAACGATAAAAAAAGAGATCGTAGACGTAATCGAAGAAAGCGGATAGCGGAAGAGAGAAGAGAAACTGTGGATAAACCGAAAACTCTTTCGGAAGGATCCGAAGACGAGTCCGAAGATTTTGAAGCGGGAACCGAAGTAAAGGTGTCTTCTTCGATGTTTGCTCATTTATTGCCTCCCCCACCTACTTTGATTTCGGAGACGCTTGGTCGTTTAAGAGAAAAAGAAGCTGCAGAAGCAGCTCGCATGGCCGCTGAAGGCGATGTAGCTACAGCTGTTTCTACCGACAAAGAAGGAACGGAGATTCCGAAAGATGAGGATTTTTTCGGTTAGAGATTGTCTTTTAATCAACTCGTAATTAAACTTCTCGGAATGTCTTCCCGGGAAGTTTTGCTCGGATGGTGGAATGGTAGACACTAGAGACTTAAAATCTCTTGGGGGCAACCCCGTGCGGGTTCGACTCCCGCTTCGAGCAATTTTATAATCAACAACTTACGTTGTCTTTTTCGTGTTTTAAGTTGGTGCAATATTAAGCCGTGCTCCAAAAATACTCCAATTCAAAACTAAAAATCTCTACAGAACTCTGTTCTCTAAGTCCAGAGTATGATCCAAGAAAAAACTGTTCTAAGGCTTTTAGATGACTTTCAAGGTGTCATAGATGCTGTGATCACTTATGGCAACGGTATTTCACGGTACATTTTGTAATGTTGAGCGTATCCGGTTCCGGGAGGGGACATTGGGCGGGCTCCTTTAGAACGCAAGAGATCGGAAATTGATTTATTCTCTTCGGTAATAGCAACCTGATAGGGTGTTAATCCGCTTTTATCCACGGAGTGGATGTCAGCCCCTAAATCGATAATGCGGTCAACTAGCTCGAGTTTCTTGCGAGGATCTAAGAGGGCTTTAATTAGTAATTGCAACGGACGATGTCCATTAAAGGAAGTGTCATTAACGTTAGAGCCTGTGGCTAAGATCTCCATCACAGATTGAACCAATTCATCTCCTCTTTTCTTTGTCAGAACTTCTCCTAAGGAGGGCAAAAGAACTATATTATTTGGGGGA
>Ga0116227_10001883_pt1 | contig 47708 bp, 49 predicted proteins | sample S1TSphgellanicum_FD_89693 | JGI IMG/M metagenome (GOLD analysis project Ga0116227, IMG submission 89693) | Host-associated microbial communities from peat moss isolated from Minnesota, USA - S1T2_Fb - Sphagnum magellanicum MG | ecosystem: Host-associated > Plants > Peat moss > Unclassified... | reverse complement strand
GAAGCTGGCCGGGTCGCGGTGGTCCGCGAAGCGCGTGGTGATGCCGAACTGCGGCAGCGTGTGGGCGAACAGGTTGTAGGTGCCGCCATACAGCGCGGTGCTGCTGATGATGTTGTCGCCCGCCTCGGCGATGGTCTGGATCGCGTAGGTCACCGCCGCCTGTCCCGAGGCCAGCGCCAGCGCCGCGATGCCGCCTTCGAGCGCGGCCACGCGCTGCTCCAGCACGTCCTGCGTCGGGTTGTTGATGCGGGTGTAGATGTTGCCCGGCACCTTCAGGTCGAACAGGTCGGCGCCGTGCTGCGCGCTGTCGAAGGCGTAGGCCACCGTCTGGTAGATCGGCGGCACGGCGGCGCGCGTGGTCGGGTCGGGCGAATAGCCGGCGTGGACCGAGAGGGTCTCGAATTTCCAGTGGGCGGCGGCAGGCTTGGACATGGCGGCTTTCTGTGGAGGGGATATTCAGACGGCCCAGCGCAACGCATGCGCTGCGGGGCGGAAGAGCTCGGGCTGGGACTCGTCCGCCGGCTTCTGCAGCACGCGGTCGAGGATGCGTTTCTCTATGGCCGCAAAGGCCGGGTCGCCCTGCGAACGCGGGCGGGCCAGCGCAATGTTCTCGTCCAGCGCGATGCGGCCGTCCTCGATCAGCACCACGCGGTCGGCCAGGGCCACGGCTTCCTGCACGTCGTGCGTGACCAGCAGCGCGGTGAAGCGGTGGCGCTGCCACAGGTCCTCGATCAGGCGGTGCATCTCGATGCGGGTGAGCGCGTCGAGCGCGCCGAGCGGCTCGTCCAGCAGCAGCAGGCGCGGCTGGTGCACCAGGGCGCGCGCCAGGGCCACGCGCTGGCGCTGGCCGCCCGACAGGCGTGCCGGCCATTCGTGCTCGCGCTCGGCCAGGCCGACCTGGGCCAGCACCTCGCGCGCCCGGCCGCGCTCGGCGGCGGGCAGGCCCAGCGCCACGTTGTCGAGCACGCGCTTCCAGGGCAGCAGGCGCGCCTCCTGGAACATGATGCGGGTGTCTTCGTGCAGGCCCTGCACCGGCCGGCCGTCCACCGCCAGCGTGCCGGCAGAGGCCTGCTCCAGCCCGGCCACCAGGCGCAGCAGCGTGCTCTTGCCGCAGCCGCTGCGTCCGACGATGGCGATGAACTGGCCCGGCCCAATATCGAGCTGCGCGCTGCGCAGCACCTCGCGCGCACCGTAGTGCTTGCTCAAGGCCCGCGCCTCCAGGCGCACACCGCCGGCAGAGGCCGGGGCGCGATGGTCTTGCAGAACGGCACCCATGGCGTCAGGCCCCGGGCTTGAACAGCGCCACGTTCAGCGCATCGATCTTGCGGGGCAGCAGCTTTTCGGAGAAGAAGGCATCGGCGATGCGCTGCTGTTCGGTCAGGCCCTCGGCCACCACCGGCCGCACCGCGTAGCTGCGGCGGCCGTTGGCCTGCTCGATGGTCGCGGCGTCGAGCCCCCATACGGGCGACAGCAGCGTGGCCGCCGCCGCTGGGTTCTGCTTGACCCACTTGCCGGTCTTCTCCAGCTCGGCGTAGACCACGCGCAGCACATCGGGCCGCACCTTGGCGAACTTGCTGCTCGCCAGGTAGTAACGCTGGTAGGACGCGATACCCGTGCCGTCTGCCAGCACGCGCACCTTGGATTGGCGCTGCGCGGCGGCCAGGAACGGGTCCCACACCACCCAGGCGTCGATCGCGCCCTTCTCGAAGGCGGCGCGGCCATCGGCCGGCGTGAGGTAGGCGGGCTCGATGTCCTTGAACGAGAGACCGGCCTTGTCGAGTGCGGCGATCAGCAGGTAGTGCACGCCGGCCGCCTTGGCAAAGCCGATCTTCTTGCCCTTGAGGTCGGCCACGGTCCTGATCGGCGAATCCTCGCGCACGACGATGGCCTGCGCGGCGGGCGAAGGTGCCTCCTGCGCGATGAAGGTCAGGTCGGCCCCCGCAGCCTGCGCGAACACGGGCACGGTGTCGGCCACGTCGGCGCTGATGTCCAGGTTGTCGAGGTTCAGCGCCTCCAGCAGCGGCAGGCCGCTGGTGAATTCGTGCCAGCTGACGGTGACGTTGAGCGGCGCAAGCTGCTTCTCAAGCGTGCCCTGCACCTTGAGCACGGCTATCAGCGTGGACGACTTCTGATAGCCCAGGCGCACTGTCGCCGGCCGCGTGGCCGTGCCTTGCGCCAGAACGGCACCGGCCCCCAAGGCGCCCAGCGTCGCGACGGCCGTGCGGCGGGAAATGCGTGAAGCGGATGAATGCGTCATGTCTTCTGTCCTTACTTTGCGTTGTGCTGGTAGCCGGGGTGCCAGCGCAGCCACCAGTGCTCCAGGCCACGGGCGAACAGGTCGGCCAGCTTGCCCAGCAGCGCGTACAGCAGGATGCCGACCAGCACCACGTCGGTCTGCAGGAACTCGCGGGCGTTCATGGTCAGGTAGCCGATGCCGGCCTGGGCCGAGATGGTCTCGGCCACGATCAGGATCACCCACATCAGGCCCAGCGAGAAGCGCAGGCCCACCAAAATGGACGACAGCGCGCCCGGCAGGATCACCTCGCGGTACAGCTGCCAGCGCGTGAGGCCGTAGGTGCGGCCCATCTCGATCAGTTGCGGGTCCACGTTGCGGATGCCGTGGAAGGTGTTGAGGTAGATCGGGAAGAACACCGACACCGAAATCAGGAACAGCTTGGCCGACTCGTCGATGCCGAACCACAGGATCACCAGCGGAATCAGCGCCAGCGCCGGGATGTTGCGCACCATCTGGATGGTGGAGTCGAGCAGCGTCTCGAAGAAGCGCACCGAGCCGGTCAGCAGGCCCAGCAGCAGCCCCAGCCCGCCGCCGATCGCGAGCCCGGCCAGGGCACGGCCGGCGCTCACCTTGACATGGGTCCACAGCTCGCCCGAGGCGGTCAGCGACCACGCCGCCTTGGCCACGTCCACCGGCGCCGGCAGCACCCGGCTGGACAGCCAGCCGAGAGAAGAGGCGATCTGCCAGAAGGCAATGAGCCCCACCGGCACCAGCCACGGGATGAGCCGCCTGCCGACATTCGCGGCAAAGCCCTTGAGCGCGCGGCCCGCGCCCTCGGCAGAAGCGACGGCCGGCAGGTCCTGAACGTGTTCGGTCATGGCCGGCCCCTAGCTTTGTGATCTGAGGCGCGACGGCGCGTCGAGATTGGCGACGACTTCGCCAAACGGCCCGCTGAGCGAACCGCCGGCCAACTGCGTCTGCGCCTTGCGTGAGAGCAGCGGGAACACCAGCTCGGCGAAGCGGTAGGCCTCTTCCAGGTGCGGGTAGCCCGAGAGAATGAATTTGTCGAGGCCCAGGGCCGCGTACTCCTCGATGCGGGCGGCCACGGTCTTCGCGTCGCCCACCAGCGCCGTGCCGGCACCGCCGCGCACCAGGCCTACGCCGGCCCACAGGTTGGGCGAAATCTCCAGGTCGGCACGGCTGCGCTTGGTTCCCCCGGCATGCAGCGCGGCCATGCGGCGCTGGCCCTCGGAGTCCATGCGCGCGAAGGCGCTTTGGGCGCGGGCCACGGTCTCGTCGTCCACGCGGCTGATGAGCTCTTCGGCCGCCTTCCAGGCGGCGTCGTCGGTCTCGCGCACGATCACGTGCAGGCGGATGCCGAACTCGACCTTGCGGCCCTGGCGCTCGGCCCGCTGGCGCACGTCGGCAATCTTCCTGGCAACTTCGGCCGGCGGCTCACCCCAGGTCAGGTAGGCATCGACCTGCTCGGCCGCCAGGTCATGCGCCGCGGCGGAAGAGCCGCCAAACCACACCGGCGGGTACGGCTTCTGCAGCGGCGGGTAGAGCAGCTTGGCGCCCTTCACGCTCAGGTGCCGGCCCTCGAAGTCGAAGCCCTGCCCCTCATGGCTGCGCGCGATGATCTCGCGCCAGATGCGGATGAACTCTGCCGATTGCTCGTAGCGCGCCGCGTGGTCCAGGTAGACGCCGTCGCCTTCCAGCTCGGCCTGGTCGCCGCCCGTGACCAGGTTCACCAGCAGGCGCCCGCCCGAGAGCCGGTCAAAGGTGGCCGCCATGCGCGCCGCCAGGCTCGGCTGGTGCAGGCCGGGGCGCACCGCCACCAGGAACTTGAGCGTGCGGGTGGCGCCGATCAGGCTGGAGGCGATCACCCACGGGTCTTCGCACGAGCGGCCGGTAGGGATCAGCACGCCCTCGTAGCCCAGCCGGTCGGCGGCGCCGGCCACCTGCTGCAGATAGGACAGGTCGACCGTGCGCGCACCCTCGGTGGTGCCCAGGTAGCGGCTGTCGCCGTGCGTAGGAAGAAACCAGAAGATCTGCATGACAGGGCCTTGTCGAAGGGCTTACCAGGAATGGGCGATGGGGGCACGGCCCTGCGCCGCGGCAGCCGCGGCGCGGCCCATGCGGCGCAGCACGCGCAAGGGCACGTAGCCGCGCGGCGCCCGCCGGGCCAGGGCGGCGCTCGCCGAGGCCGATGCCGCAGGCCATGCCAGGCCCCAGGCTGCCGCCGTCGAGGCGATCACGCGCCGGGCCTGGGCGGCCGGATGAGAAATGTCGTGTGCCATGGAGAGGGCTCAGGGCTGTACGGCCACCACGGCATCGCGCACGCGGATGGCTTTGGGAATCAGCTTCAATGCAAAGAAGCTGTCGGCGATCTTTTGCTGGTCGGCGGCCACGGCGGCCGTGATCGGCTTCACGTTGAACTCGTAGCGGCGCAGGCTCAGCTCCACCACATCCACCGGCAAGCCCTGCAGCGGCGCAATGCGCTCAGCCGCCGCGCGCAGGTTCTTCTTGAGCCAGATGCCCTGCTCCACCGAATCGTCGAACAGTGCCTGGATCGCCTGCGGGTACTGGCGGGCGTAGTTGCGGTCAGCCAGGTAGTACTGGTAGTTGTTGACCACGCCGGTACCGTCGGCCAGGATGCGGGCGCCCGTGGCCTTCTCGGCCGCCGCCAGGAAAGGCTCCCAGATCACCCAGGCATCCACGCTCTTGCTCTCGAAGGCGGCGCGGCCATCGGCCGGCGCCAGATAGATCGGCTGGATGTCGGCCAGCGACAGGCCGTGCTTCTCCAGCAGCTTGAGCAGCAGGTAGTGCACGTTGCTGCCCTTGTTGAGCGCCACCTTCTTGCCCTTGAGGTCGGCCACCGAGCGAATCGGCGAATCGGCCGTCACCAGGATGGCCTCGGCCTTGGGCGCCTCCGGGTCATAGCCCACGTAGACAAAGCGGGCACCGGCGGCCTGCGCGAAGATGGGCGGGGCCTCGCCGACAAAGCCGACGTCCACCGCCCCCACATTCAGGCCTTCCAGCAATTGCGGGCCCGCCGGAAATTCCACCCACTTCACGCCAAAACCCAGGGGAGCGAGCCGCTTCTCCAGGGTGCCTTGCGCCTTCTGCAGCACGAACAGGCTGGCCGACTTCTGGTACCCGATGCGCAGCTGCGGCTTGGACTGCGTCTGCGCGGCCGCCGCGGTCACGGTGAGGAAGAGCACGATCAGCGCCAGGGCGCCCGCGGCAAGCGCGCCGATCAGCAGATCGCGTGCAGCGCGCCAGAACGGGCGCGGCACATCGGGGGAAAAATCGTCAAGCGGCAAGGAAGGCATGGTCGGCTTTCTGTCGGTGGGCAGGCGAGGCAGGCACCTGAAGCACAAGGCGCTGCCTGCGGGCAAGGAGACATTCGGGAAGCAGCAGCAGCGGCGCAGCGGCAGGGGCACCCGCCGCCGCTGCGTCAAACGCTACATCGCACCTGCGAGAACGGCACCGCCGCAAAGCCGTGCGACACCGGCAGGCGCAGGCCCTCGATCACCAGCGCATCCACCGCGTCGTCCAGGCGCGGCGCCAGGTCCGGGTGCACCTGGTAGGCGCCTTCAGGCGTCAGCGCGACCTGCGCATCGGTGGCGTACACGCCCGGCAGGATGTGCCTCGCCGACAGCGACTGCAGCACCGGCCGCAGCGCATAGTCCAGCGCCAGCATGTGGTGCGGACTGCCGCCGGTGGCCAGCGGCAGCACCGTCTTGCCCTTGAGCGCGGTCTGCGGCAGCAGGTCCAGAAAAGCCTTCAGCACGCCGCTGTAGGCCGCCTTGTAGACCGGCGTGGCAATCACCAGCGCCTGCGCCTGGGCCACCCGCTCCACGGCCTGGCGGATCGACGTACTGCCGAAATCCGCATGCAGCAGCGCCTGCGCATCCAGGTCGCGCACCGACAGCCGCTGCACCTCCACGCCCCGCTGGCCCAGCCGGTGCGCCACCGCATCGAGCAGCGCCGAGGAGCGCGAGGGCGCGGATGGGCTGCCGGCGATCAGCAAGACGGACATAGACCAGGCTCTTTTCGAAAATATTGGCAAAACAAGCCTCCAGCCCAGGCGGCGCCTGGGCCATCAGCTACAACTTGAGGAGCAACCGGCTTACTTCGAACGGTTGGTGTAGAGCTGGTCGAACGAGCCACCGTCGGCAAAGTGGTCCTTGTCCGCCTTGGTCCAGCCGCCGAAGGCCTGGTCGATGGTGACCAGCGTCAGCTGCGGGAATTGCTTGGCGTACTTGGCCTTGGCCTTGTCGGAGGTCGGGCGGTAGAAGTTGCGGCCGGCGATGTCCTGGCCCTCATCGGAATACAGGTACTTCAGGTACTCCTCGGCCACGGCGCGTGTGCCCTTCTTGTCGACGTTCTTGTCCACCACCGCCACCGAGGGTTCGGCCAGGATGGAGATCGAAGGCACGACGATCTCGAACTTCTCGGGGCCGAATTCCTTCAGCGCCAGGAAGGCCTCGTTCTCCCAGGCCAGCAGCACGTCGCCCACGCCGCGCTGGACAAAGGTGATGGTCGCGCCGCGGGCACCGGTGTCGAGCACCGGCACGTTCTTGAAGAGCTTGCCGATGTAGTCGCGCGCACCAGCGTCGCCGCCGTACTTGCGCTTGGCGTATTCCCAGCCTGCCAGGTAGTTCCAGCGTGCACCGCCAGAGGTCTTGGGGTTGGGCGTGATCACCTGCACGCCGGCCTTGGTCAGGTCGTCCCAGTCCTTGATCCCCTTGGGGTTGCCCTTCTTCACCAGGAACACGATGGTCGAGGAGTAGGGGGCGGAATTGTGCGGCAGGCGCTTCTGCCAGTCGGGCTTGACCCAGCCGCCGTTGGTCACCAGCGCGTCGATGTCGCCGCCCAGGGCCAGCGTGGCCACGTCGGCCTCGATGCCGTCGATGATGGAACGGGCCTGCTTGCCCGAACCGCCGTGCGACTGCTTGATCACCACGTCCTGGCCGGTCTTGCCCTTCCAGTAGGCGGAGAAGGCCTTGTTGTAGTCGACGTACAGCTCGCGCGTCGGGTCGTATGACACATTGAGCAGGGTCACCGTCTGGGCCCACGCCGGCAGGGACAAGGCGGCAGCCAAAGCGCCGGCCAGGGGAATCTTGATAAAGTTGCGGCGATGGGCCATGGCGCTCTTCCTCTTTCTTCAATGTGAAACGATGGAAGAATTCTGGAAGCCGCCCAACCAAACTGGAACGATCAAGTTCGCAGTTTCTTATTTGAAAATCATTTTTAGAGAGTCTCCCCACATGGCACGCATGGTCCACTGCATCAAGCTCGGCAAGGAAGCCGAGGGCCTGGATTTCCCCCCGTATCCCGGTGAACTGGGCAAGCGCCTGTGGCAAAGCGTCAGCAAGGAAGCGTGGGCGCAATGGATGAAGCAGCAGACCATGCTGGTCAACGAAAACCGCCTGAACCTGGCCGACCAGCGCGCCCGCGAATACCTCAAGCGCCAGATGGAGAAGCACTTCTTCGGCGACGGCGCCGACGTGGCGCAGGGCTACGTGCCGCCCACGGCAGCCTGATTACCACCGCCCCCATGCGCCCCGCCTGTCGCAGCCGGGGCGTTTTCTTTTTGGCTATCCAGGCTGCACGACGTGCGCGCAACCCGGGGGTGTTTCATGTCTGAACCCGTCGACTGGAGCAGTGCAGGCGAGCCGCGCAGCGCGCGCTTCGATGACCGCTACTACTCCGAAGCCGGTCCGCTGGCGCAGGCCCGGCACGTGTTCCTGGGCGGCTGCGGCCTGCCCGGCGCCTGGGCGGGGCAGGCGCAGTGGCGCATCCTGGAAACCGGCTTCGGCCTGGGCCTGAACTTTCTCGCCACCTGGATGGCCTGGCGCGCCGACCCGGCGCGGCCGGGGCTGCTGCACTTCGTCTCGATCGAGGCCTACCCGGTCGCGGCCGCCGACCTGCTGCGCGCCGCCCAGGCCCAGCCCGAGCTGGCGCCGCTGGTGCAAGAGCTGGCCGCGCAATGGCAGGGCTTGCTGCCGGGCTTCCATCGCCTGGCATTCGATGGCGGGCGGGTGCTGCTCACGCTGTGCGTGGGCGACGTGCAGCCCATGCTGCGCGCCCAGCGCTTCGACGCCGACAGCCTGTACCTCGACGGCTTCAGCCCGCAGCGCAATCCGGACATGTGGTCGCCCGACACGCTCAAGGCCGTCGCACGCCTTGCGCGCCGCGGCACCCGGCTGGGCACCTGGACCATCGCCCGGGCCGTGCGCGATGCGCTGGCCAAGCAGGGCTTCGTGCTGGAGAAAGCCCCCGGCCTGCCGCCCAAGCGCGATTGCCTGCGCGGCGTCTTCGCTCCCGCCTGGGAGCCGCGGCGGCGCGACCCCTGGCCCGGCGAGGCGGTGGCAGCGCCGGGCGATTGCGCCGTGATCGGTGCCGGCCTGGCCGGCGCGGCCGTGGCGGCCTGCCTGGCGCGGCGCGGCTGGCGCGTCAGCGTGCTGGACGCGGGCGCGCAGCCGGCGGCCGGCGCATCCGGCGCGCCGGCGGGCGTGCTGGCGCCGCATGTCTCGCCCGACGATGCCCTGCTGTCGCGCCTGACCCGCGCCGGCGTGCAGGCCACGCTGCAGCAATTGCGCCTGCTGCTGCCCGAGGGCCGCGACTGGGCCGCCCCCGGCGTGCTGGAACTGGACGCCCGCGTTCCGCCCGCATGGGACGCGCAGGCCCCGTCGCTGCCCGCCGACGCGGCGCAGCTCGCCCAGGCCGGTCTGGCGCCTGGAACCGCTGCCGTGCTGCACCGGCAGGCCGGCTGGGTACGGCCGGCCCGGCTGGTTGCGGCCTGGCTGGCCACGCCGGGCGTGTCTTTCATCGGCGGCCGGCAGGTCGCCCGGATCGCCCCCCACGGCAATCGCTGGCAGCTACTGGATGCCACAGGCCAGGTGCTGGCCGAGGCTGACCGCGTGGTGCTCGCCGCCGGCGCCCAGGGCGCCGCGCTCGCGCCCGGCCTGCCACTGCAGCCGGTACGTGGCCAGTTGGCCTGGGGCCGCATGGCCGACGCCGCAGGCGCCCTGCCCCGGCAGCCGCTCAACGGCGATGGCCATCTGATAGCGTATGTGCCCGACGACGATGGCGCGCTCTGGCTCAGCGGCGCCACCTTCGACCGCGACAGCACCGACACCGCGCCGCGCGCGACCGACAGCAGCGCCAACCACGAGCGCCTGGCCCGCCTGCACCCGGCGGCAGCCCGGGCACTGGACGGCGCCTTTCGCCGCGGTGCGGTCCAGGCCTGGGTCGGCCTGCGCTGCGCCTCGGCCGACCGGCGGCCGCTGGTCGGCCCGCTGGCGCCGGACGCACCCGGCGTCTGGGCTTGCACCGCCATGGGGTCGCGCGGCCTGAGCTTTGCCGCGCTGTGCGCCGAACTGCTGGCGGCGCGCTGGCATGGCGAGCCGCTGCCCGTACCGCTGGCACAGGCCCAGGCACTGGACACGCGGCACGCCTGGGCTGCCGCCCCCGGAGGGCGGTAGAGCGCCTACTCCGTCGAGATCTTCGCCCGCTCGACCACCTCGCGCCAGCGGGCCAGGTCGCGCTTGAGCACCTGCGTGACCTGCTCGGGACCGCCGGGGCGCAGTTCGTAGCCCAGGCGGGCCAGGCGCTGCGCCAGCTCGCCATCCAGCGCCGTCTTGCTCGCGTCGCGCAGCTGGGCGAGCACCGGCGCGGGCAGCGCGGCGGGCGCCATCAGGCAGTACCACACCTCGTAGTCGATGGCGGGCCCGCCGATCTCCTTGAGCGTGGGCACGTCGGGCAGCTGCGCGCTGCGCTGCTTGCCAAACACGGCCAGGCCGCGCAGCTTGCCCGCGGCGATGTGGGCACCGACGGAGGGCTGCGTCGCCAGGACCATGTCGATCTGCCCGCCGATGGCATCGTTCACCGCCGGCGCGGTGCCCTTGTAGGGCACGTGCAGCGACTTGAGCGGGGAGATCGACGCCAGGTACTCGCCCACCAGGTGGGGCGAGGTACCGGTGCCCGGCGAGCCGTAGCTCAGCTGCCGCTTCTGCGACAGCGCGACCAGTTCGGCGAAGGTCCGGGCCGGGAAATCCGGCTGGACCGCGATCACCACCTGCGTGGTCCCGACCATGGCGATCGGCGCCAGGTCCTTGAGCGGGTCGTAGCGCACATGGCGGTTGACGCTCGGGTTGGTGGCCAGGTAGTCGTTGGCGAACAGCAGCGTGTAGCCGTCGGCCGGCGCGCGCGCCACAGCGTCGGTGCCCATGTTGCCGCCGCTGCCGGGACGGTTGTCCACGACCACGGTCTGCTGCAGGGCCTTGCCCAGCCGGTCCGCGAACGGACGCGCGATGGTGTCGAAGCCGCCACCCGGCGGAAAAGGCACGACCATGGAGACCGGGCGTGCCGGATAGGACTGGGCCTGCGCGGGCAGCACGGCGCCCGCGAGCAGGGCGGCGCCGGCGCCAAGAAGCGAGCGGCGGTTGCCGTGCGGGGAAAGGTCGGCGGAGCCGAAGAATGCGTTCGTCATGGTCAAAGTCCCGGAAGCTGGATCTGCAGCACCTGGCTGTCGGCATCGGCCTGCAGCGCGCTGGCGTGGGTGCCGCTGTAGAGCGACGAATGCACCTCCCAGGCCCCTTCGGCGGCGCCCGCCCGGCCCCGGCCGGACAGCACGAACAGCACGGTGTTGGGCGCCACCGGCAGCCGCGTACCGGCGGCCAGCGAGAGCAGGGTCAGCGTGGTCTGCGCCTCGGAGAACGTGCCCAGGTGCTTGCGCGCCACGCCCGGCGCCGTGGCGTCCGGCCGCCATTCGCCGGCATCGGGCCGCATGAAGACCGGCTTGTCGTAGCGGCTTTCGGGGTAGCGCAGTTCGCGGCCGTTCAGATGCTCCCACACCGCCTCGTAGGCGTCCTGGTTGCGGGTGCCGCCCTCAGGCTTGGCCTGCTTGTAGACGCCGCGCTCGAAGGTCCCGGTCTGCTGCAGCTCGGCAATGCCGCGCTGGAACTCCTCCTCCGACAGGTAGCCGCTGCGGCTCGCGCCGCCGAACTGCAGCACCAGCGTGAGCGACTCACCCGCAATGCTCTGCGGGCCATAGAACACGCCCTCGGGGAAATAGCCCACCATGCCGGGCGCCATGACGCCGTCGCGCGCGAAATCGGCGTCGCCTTCGAGCTGGACCCGCACCTGGTCGAAATTGTGCCGGTGGCGTGGCGAATCGAAGTCGCTGTAGGTCCGGGACAGCTGCAGGAAGAAATTGCCGGCGCTGCCGGCCTGCCCCGACAGCAGCGGGTAGTAGCGGAACTTCCCGCCGCGGGCATGGGTGCGCTCGACCATCTCGAGATCGCGTAGATTCAGAATCTGATGCATGGAGTGGGTATGTCTACGTCTTGGTGGGAGCCCGGATGCTGACCAGGTGCCCGCGCCGCGTCGAGCGACATTTATGCACAGCGGCGTTGCCCGGCCGGCAACGCCGGCATGCCCAGCCCCCAAAGAAGATGAGACAACAGCGCCCCCTGCTCGACCACCTGAGCCTTTCCTCCCTCAAGCTGATCGCCGCCATCGAGCGCGAGGGCAGCCTGTCGCGTGCCGCGGCCGCGCTGCACATCGTGCCTTCGGCCGCGAGCCGCCGCATCCGCCAGCTCGAATCGGCAATGGACACGGACCTGCTGCTGCGCACCGCGCGCGGTGTCGAGCTGACGCCCGCGGGCCTCTCGGTGGCGCGCTACGCGCGCTCCATGATGGGCGACGTCGAGGCGCTGGACGCGGAGCTGCAGAACCTGCAGAACGGCGTCACCGGGCATATCCGGCTGGTGGCCTCGATCTCGGCCATCGTGCAGCACCTGCCGCAGGACCTTGCCCGCTTCCTGCACCTGCACCCGAGCATCAAGGTGGACCTGGCCGAGCACGCCAGCGCCGACATCATCGGCATGCTGCGCGAGGAGCGCGCCGACATCGGCGTGTTCGTCGCCGGCAGCGACATGGCCGGGCTGCACCTGCACCCCTATCGCACCGAACGCCTGGTGGTGATCCTGCCGGTGGGCCACCGGCTGGCGCAGAGCGCGAGCCTGCGCTTCGAGCAACTGCTCGACGAGGACTGGGTGACACTGCCGCCCGGCACCGCGCTGGCCGAGCGCGTGGCGGCCGAGGCGCTCAAGTGCGGCGTGCGGCTGCGCAGCCGCATCCAGGTCAAGGGCATGGACTCGGCCAGCCGCATGGTGCAGTGCGGCCTGGGCATCGGCCTGCTGCCGCAGGCCAGCCTGGAGCAGCAGGCGCGCTTTCCCGACCTGGCCTGCGTCCCGCTGGCCGAGGAATGGGCCCACCGCGTCAGCCACCTCGCGGTGCCCGCGCACCGCGCTCCGACGGCGGCCACCCTCACGCTGCTGCGGGCGCTGCGCGGCGCTCCTGACATAGACTAGGACACGATACCGCGGCAGGCATCGCCTCGCTGCCCCGCCGCCTCCGGGCCACCGAAACCCGGCAAACCCGCACCAGCACTGGCGCATATGCTTATGCGCATAAGGCGCTAACCAAAAAATCGTTTGTTCTCATAAGCCGCGCCCTTAGAGTCGCGGCCCTATGCCTGACATTGCGTTCGTCCTCGCCGGTTTTGCGGTTGGCCTCATCGTGGGGCTGACCGGGGTCGGCGGCGGATCGCTCATGACGCCGCTGCTGATCTTCATGTTCGGCGTCAAGCCGCACCTGGCGATCGGCACCGACCTGCTGTTTGCCGCCTTCACCAAGCTCGGCGGCTCGGTTTCCCTCGCACGCGCGCGCCTGATCGACTGGCCCGTGGTGCTGCGCATGGCCGCCGGCAGCGTGCCGGCCTCGCTGCTGACGCTCTACGTGCTGCACCGCGTGGGCCCGGCCCAGCCGGCGGTGCAGAGCCTCATGACCACCACCCTGGGAGCGGCGCTGCTGCTGACCGCCGCGGCGACCCTGTACAAGGCGGTGCGCGGCGCCAGCGCCCCCCGCGACGTGGCGCCAGAGGCCCTGCCCGCGGCCGCCCATGGCCGCCACCCGGCATTGGCCGTGCTGCTGGGCGTGGTGGTGGGCGCGTTGGTAACATTGACCTCGGTGGGCGCCGGCGCCATCGGGGTGCTGATCCTGATGCTGCTGTATCCGGCCCTGCCTCTGCGCCGCATCGTCGCGGCCGACATCGCCCATGCGGTGCCGCTCACCCTGGTTGCCGGACTCGGACACGCCTCCATCGGCTCGGTGGACTGGCCGATGCTGCTGCTCCTGCTGGCCGGCTCGCTGCCCGGCATCTGGCTGGGTACCCAGCTGGTGCGCAAGGCGCCCGAGCGGCTGATCCGCTCGCTGCTGTCGGTCCTGCTCGCCTACGCCGGAACCAAGCTGATCACCCTATAAGACCCGAATCCACGGATTTCCACGATGTACCAGTACACAGACTTCGACCGCCAGTTCGTGCACCAGCGCGCCGCCCAGTTCCGCGACCAGCTCGAACGCTGGCAGGCCGGCAAGCTGGCCGAAGACGAATTCCGCCCGCTGCGCCTGCAGAACGGCTGGTACGTGCAGCGCTACGCGCCCATGCTGCGCGTGGCCGTGCCCTACGGCGAACTCTCCAGCCGCCAGCTGCGCGTGCTGGCGCGCATCGCGCGCGAGTACGACGAGCCCGAGGCCGAGGTCTACCAGAAGGCCCTGGAGACCCAGGGCGCGCTCGGCACGCAGACGCTGCCCACGCACTACGCGCACTTCACCACGCGGCAGAACGTGCAGTACAACTGGATCCCGCTGTCCAGGAGCGCCGACGTGATGGACCTGCTGGCCTCGGTCGACATGCACGGCATCCAGACCAGCGGCAACTGCATCCGCAACATCACCAGCGACGAGCGCGCCGGCATCGCCGCCGACGAGATCGCCGACCCGCGCCCCTTCGCCGAGATCATGCGGCAGTGGAGCACGCTGCACCCCGAGTTCGCCTTCCTGCCGCGCAAGTTCAAGATCGCCATCACCGGCGCCCGCGAGGACCGCGCCGCCACCGGCTGGCATGACGTGGGCCTGCACCTGCTCAAGAACGAGGCCGGCGAGCTGGGCTTTCGCGTGCAGGTGGGTGGCGGCATGGGCCGCACGCCCATCATCGGCACCGTGCTGCGCGAGTTCCTGCCCTGGAACCAGATCATGAATTACCTGGAAGCCGTGGTGCGGGTCTACAACCGCTACGGCCGCCGCGACAACATCTACAAGGCCCGCATCAAGATCCTGGTGAAGGCCGAAGGCCAGGCCTACATCGACGACGTGGAAGCCGAGTACCAGCAGATCCTGGAACACGACGGCGCGCCGCACACCATCACGCAGGCCGAGTACGACCGCGTGGCCGCCTCCTTCGTGCCGCCCGCGCTCCACCCCGGCCGCGGCGCCAGCGCCGAGCAGGTCGATGCCGCCCTGCGCCAGGCCGCTGATGCCGAACCCCTGTTTGCCCGCTGGCTGCAGCGCAACGTGGCGCCGCACCAGAACCCCACGCTGCGCGCGGTCACGCTGTCCTTCAAGCGCCGCCTGCAGGCGCCGGGCGACGCCTCGGCCGACCAGCTTGATATCGCCGCCGACCTGACCGACCGCTTCAGCGCCGGCGAGGCCCGCGTCACGCACGACCAGAACCTGCTGCTGCCCTGGGTGCGTGCCGAGGACCTGCACGCGCTCTGGAAGGAAGCCAGCGCCGCCGGCTTCGCCAGCGCCAACGTGCACCTGCTGACCGACATGATCGCCTGCCCCGGCGGCGACTTCTGCGCGCTGGCCAATGCGCGCTCCATCCCCATCGCCGAGGCCATCACCGAGCGCTACCAGGACCTGGACGAGCTCGACGACCTGGGCGAGATCGACCTGCACATCAGCGGCTGCATCAACAGCTGCGGCCACCACCACAGCGGCCACATCGGCATCCTGGGCGTCGACAAGGACGGCAAGGAGTGGTACCAGGTCACCCTGGGCGGCTCCGACGGCTCCGACCTGTCGGGCGCGCCGCAGGCCGGCAAGGTGGTCGGCCCCTCGTTCTCCGCGGCCGAAGTGCCCGAGGTGATCGAGGCCGTCCTCAATACCTACCGCGACGCCCGCCAGACGGTGGACGGGCGCCACGAGACCTTCATCGACACGCTGCGCCGCGTCGGCGCCGAGCCCTTCAAGGCCGCCGCCAACGGCGCGCGCTTCAAGGTGGAGGAAGCAGCCTGAGCTGCCCGGAGAAGACCATGAAGATCATTGCCTCGCAAGACCACACCGCCGCAGCCGACGACGCCACGCTGCTGCAACTGCCCAACGACGCCGATCCGCTGGAGGTGTCGCTCGACGGCATCCAGCGCATCGACCTGGTGTTCCCCAAGTTCACCGACGGCCGCGCCTACAGCCAGGCCTTCCTGCTGCGCCGCCGCCGCGGCTTCGCGGGCGAGATCCGCGCCACCGGCGACGTGCTGATCGACCAGCTGGTGCAGATGGCCCGCACCGGCTTCAGCGTGGCCGTGCTGCGCGAAGGCGTGGACGCAGCCGATGCGCAACGCCAGTTCGACCGCTTCGGCGCCTTCTACCAGGGCGACGCGGTGCACGTGCAGCCGCACTTCAAAGAGACCGAAACGGCCTGACGACCCGCCGCAACCCACATGGACATGAGCCTCGACCTCGCACGCGTCAACGCAGAACTCGGCCACAACGCACAGGGCCTGGTGGACTGGGCCATCGCCCTGGGCCAGCCCGCCATCGTCACGACCAACTTCCGCCCCTTCGAAGCCGTGATCCTGCACATGGTCACGCGCGCCAAGACCAAGGTGCCAGTGGTCTGGATGGACAACGGCTACAACACCGAGGCCACCTACCGCTTCGCCGACGAGGTGACCAAGCAGCTGGGCCTGGACCTTCACATCTACCTGCCGCGCCGCTCGCGCGCGCACCGCGAGGCAGTGGAAGGCCCGACGCCGGCGCTGGACGACCCGCGCCACGCGGCCTTCACGGAAGAGGTCAAGCTCGAGCCCTTCGCCCGCGCCCTGCGCGAGACCGCGCCCAAGGTCTGGTTCACCGCGCTGCGCGCCACCGACACCGCCGTGCGTGCCCAGATGGATCCGGTCAGCGTCAACCCGGATGGACTGATCAAGGTGGCGCCGCTGCTGCACTGGTCGTCCAAGGACCTCTACCAGTACTGCGAGGCGCACGGCCTGCCCAACAACTTCGACTACGTGGACCCGACCAAGGGCGAGGACAACCGCGAATGCGGCCTGCACCTTGCGCATTGACGATCCAACCCTTGTCCTTCGCCTCTTCCAAGATGAACGCCCGCAACGACTCCGAACTGCAGCAAGCCGCCACGGCGCAACCGTCGGCCCGCCTGTCCAACACCCACCTCGACGCGCTGGAGGAAGAAGCCATCTTCGTGCTGCGCGAAGTGGCGGCGGCCTTCGAGCGGCCCACCCTGCTGTTCTCCGGCGGCAAGGACTCGCTGGTGCTGCTCAAGTGCGCGGAGAAGGCCTTCGGCGTCGGCCGCATCCCCTATCCGCTGCTGATGATCGACACCGGCCACAACTTCCCTGAAGTGACCGACTTCCGCGACTTCCGGGCCAAGGAGCTCAAGGCCGAGCTGATCGTGCGCAGCGTGGAAGACTCGATGCAGCGCGGCACCGTGCGCCTGGCCCACCCGGGCGAATCGCGCAACGTGCACCAGTCGGTCACGCTGCTCGAAGCCATCGAGGAGTTCCGCTTCGACGCCCTCATCGGCGGCGCCCGCCGCGACGAGGAAAAGGCCCGCGCCAAGGAGCGCATCTTCTCGCACCGCGACAGCTTCGGCCAATGGCAGCCCAAGGCCCAGCGGCCCGAGCTGTGGACCCTGTTCAACACCCGGCTGGCGCCCGGCGAGCACTTCCGCGTGTTCCCGATCAGCAACTGGACCGAACTGGACGTGTGGCAGTACATCGACCGCGAGCAGATCGCCCTGCCCTCGCTCTACTACACCCACCAACGCCAGGTGGTCGAGCGCAAGGGCCTGCTGGTGCCCGTGACCGAACTCACACCGCCGCGCGAGGGTGAAACGGTGCAGACGCGCGACGTGCGCTTTCGCACCGTGGGCGACATCACCTGCACCTGCCCCGTGGAGAGCACGGCCGCCAACGCCGCCGACATCGTGGTGGAAACGCTGGCCGCCGACGTCAGCGAGCGCGGCGCCACGCGCATGGACGACAAGACCTCCGAGGCGTCCATGGAAAAGCGCAAGAAAGACGGCTATTTCTGACTCGCCCCCAGGCTGCGCACTTCGTGTCTTCGCCCTCCCCCTGCCGGGGGCGGCACCAGCGGACTGGCGGAGCCAGATCCGCGGTGCCCTTGGGTTGGGATAGCGCCATTATTTTGAGATCTCTGATATGAGCAACGCTACAAACAATATAGCTAATAGCCAAGGCCAGTCCTTGGCTGCAGGCCAAAATGATGCAGAACATGCGGCGGCGCTGCGCTTCATCACCTGCGGCAGCGTGGACGATGGCAAGAGCACGCTGATCGGCCGGCTGCTGGTGGACAGCAAGACCGTGCTGCAGGACCAGCTGGCCGGCGTGCACCGCAACGGCGAGGTGGACCTGGCGCTGCTGACCGACGGCCTCTCGGCCGAGCGCGAGCAGGGCATCACCATCGACGTGGCCTACCGCTACTTCGCCACCGCCAAGCGCAAGTTCATCATCGGCGACGCGCCCGGCCATGAGCAGTACACCCGCAACATGGTCACCGCCGCCTCCAGCGCCGATGCCGCCGTGGTGCTGGTCGATGCGACCAAGCTGCACTGGGCCGCCACCGAAGAATCCGGCGGCCTGCTGCCGCAGACCCGCCGCCACACGCTGCTGGCGCACCTGCTGCGCGTGCCCTCCATCGTGTTCGCCATCAACAAGCTGGACGCGGTGGCCGATGCCGCCACGGCCTTCCGCCGCATCCGCGCGGCGCTGGAAGCCTTCACGCACGCCGCAGGCATAGAGTCCGTGGCCACCGTGCCGGTGTCCGCGCTCAAGGGCTGGAACGTGGTCGATGCCCAGCACGACGGCTGGGCGGGCTACGACGGCCCTTCGCTGCTGCAATTGCTCGAAGGCCTGCCCAACACGCCGGCCGACGTGGAGCAGCCCTTTGCCTTCCCGGTGCAGTGGGTGGAGAAGTTTTCGGCCTCGGCCGACACCTCCCAGGGCCGCCGCACCTTCTGGGGCCGCGTCGCCGCGGGCCGCGTGGTGCCCGGCCAGGACATCACCGTGCTGCCCAGCGGCCAGACCGCCAAGGTGGCCCAGGTGCTGGACCATGCGCGCCAGCCCAAGGACATAGCCGCCGGCCACAGCGCCGGCATCGTGCTCGACCGCGAGGTGGACGTATCGCGCGGCGACTGGCTGCTGGCGCCCGGCGCCTTCGAGCCCGCACGCGAGATCCGCGCCACCGTGGCCTGGCTCGACGACGAACCGCTGGTGCCCGGCCGCGTCTACTGGGCGCTGCACGGCCACCGCTGGGTCAAGGCCAAGGTCAAGCGCATCATCGACCGCCTGGACATCCAGACCCTGGCACGCGAAGACGCCAGCGAACTGCCCGCCAACGCGCTGGGCCACATCGAACTGGCGCTGCAAGAGCCCATCGCCGCCCAGCCCTTCACGCAGGCCCGCACGCTGGGCTCGCTGATCCTGGTCGACACTGCCAGCCACAAGACCGCAGCCGCGGTTCTGGTTCAGTGAACACTACATTGCCTGCACGGTTTAAAATGCAGGGTTTTTACCGTACCACCACCACACACCCATGACCCACGTTGTCACCGAAAACTGCATCAAGTGCAAATACACCGATTGCGTGGACGTGTGCCCGGTGGACTGTTTCCGCGAAGGCCCCAACTTCCTCGTCATCGACCCGGACGAATGCATCGACTGCGCCGTGTGCATCCCCGAATGCCCGGCCAATGCGATCTACGCCGAAGAAGACGTGCCGCCGGAGCAACTGGCCTTCATCAAGCTCAACGCCGAACTGGCCCAGGCCGCCGGCTGGAAGAGCATCACCAAGCGCAAGGGCGCCCTGCCTGACGCCGACGAGTGGAAGGACAAGCCGGGCAAGCTCGCCGAGCTGATCCGCTGACCCCCTACAACGGGAGGCCTCGAGCCTCCCGTTTTTCTTGGTGCCCATGACCGCCTCCCCGCCCTCCTCCGCCGCCCCCATCACCACCGATGCCCTGGTCATCGGCGCCGGCCCGGCCGGCCTGTTCCAGACCTTCGAGCTGGGCCTGCTGGACATCCGCGCCCACGTGGTCGACGCCCTGCCCTATGTCGGCGGCCAGTGCATCGAGCTGTACCCCGACAAGCCGATCTACGACATCCCCTCGGTCACCGTCTGCACCGGCCGCGAACTGGTCGCCAACCTGCAACGCCAGGCGGCCCCCTTCGCCCCCACCTTCCACCTGGAGCAGGAAGTCACCGCGCTGGCCACCCGGGACGACGGCGCCTTCGACGTACAGACCTCTACCGGCACGCGCTTCATCGCCAAGACCATCCTGCTAGCCGCAGGCGTAGGCGCCTTCACGCCACGCAAGCTGAAGATCGACGGCCTGGACGCCTTCGCCGGCACCCAGCTGTTCCACCACGTACGCGATGCCGCCGCCTTCACCGGCCAGCGCGTGGTGGTCGCCGGCGGCGACGACCTGGCAGTAGAAAAAGCCCTGGCCCTGGCCGACGCCGGCGCCACCGTCACCCTGGTGCACCGCCGCGCCCAGCTGCAGGCCACGCCCGAACTGGCCGCGCAGTTCCAGGCCCGCTGCGACGCCGGCACCCTGCACTTCCAGGCCGGCCAACCCAACGGCATCCAGATCACAGACGGCCGCCTCGCCGCACTGGAACTGCTGGACCCAGAAGGCCAGCCCCAAACCCTGCCGCTCGATGCTCTCTGCGTACTGCTAGGCCTAAGCCCCCGCCTGGGCCCCATCGCCGACTGGGGCCTGGCGCTGGAGCGCAAGCAGGTGCCGGTAAACACAGAAAGCTTCGCCACCCAGGTAGCAGGCATCTTCGCCGTGGGCGATATCAATACCTACCCAGGCAAGAAGAAGCTGATCCTCTCGGCTTTTCATGAATGCACGCTGGCGGCGTTTGGGGTGGCTAAGCGGTTGTTTCCGGAACGGCCTGTGTTGTTGCAGTACACGACTACCAGTACGCATTTGCATGAGTTGCTTGGAGTGATGGGTACGCCGTCTGACTGACGGTGTAGGGCGTGTAGTTACTGCGGAGCAGTAACCTCACACTGGGGGCGCACTACCACTCCTGAGTGACTGCTTCAGGCAGAGTGCGGTCCTTTGCTCCGTGCTTAACAGTCGGCAGCTATCGACCCACAAGAGACATTCATCCGGCAACCCCAAAGCGGTCTGTCATGCTCCGAAACCCATGGTGTCCAGCGGGCTGACCGTTCTGCCCGCAGCCACTTTCAGCACATGCGTGTAAATCATGGTGGTCGACACATCGCTGTGACCGAGAAGCTCCTGCACCGTGCGGATATCGGTGCCAGATTGCAGCAAGTGCGTGGCAAAGCTGTGGCGCAGGGTATGCACAGAAACGGGCTTGCAAATGCCCGCCTGGGCCACGGCCCTTTTGATTGCGCGTTGCAACCGCTCTTCAAACAAGTGATGGCGGCGTTCAGAGCCTGTGTGCGGGTCGATGGAGAAAGTGGGCGATGGAAACAACCAGAACCACCCCCAGGTACTGCCGGCCCGAGGATATTTTTGCTCCAGCGCATGCGGTGTTTGCACACCGCCGCGCTGCGCCTGCCGGTCCTCTTCCCAAACATGACGGGCGTGCAAAAGCTGCTGACGCAATGCGGGAGCCAAAGCACGCGGCAACATCACCACCCGATCCTTGTTGCCCTTGGCTTCGCGCACGATGATCACATGGCGGTCAAAGTCCACATCCTTGATGCGCAGCCGCAGCCCCTCCATCAGGCGCATTCCCGTGCCGTACAGCAGTTGCGCCAAGAGACGCATGTCCGAGTTGAGAAACTGGAACAGCGCGGCCACTTCCTCCTTGGTCAGCACACTGGGAATGCGGCGCTTTTGCGCCGGGCGGCTCACGCCATCCAGCCAAGGCAAATCGATGCTCAGCACTTCCCGATATAGAAACAACAACGCGCTGAGGGCCTGGTTGTGCGTGGATGCCGATACCGTGCGCTCGGTGGCCAGCATGGTCAAAAAAGCCTCCACCTCTGGCGCACCCATGTCACGCGGATGCCGCATACCTCCGGCGCGGCCATGCCAACGAATGAAAAAGCGTACCCAGTACAGGTAGGCCTTCTCGGTGCTGAGGCTATAGTGCCGGTAACGAACACGCTCCCGGACTTGGTCCAACAGTCGTGTGGAGCGCAAAGCAGGTGTGCCGGGTTTCATGGGATTTTTATACCTGTGTTTTTGCACGGGGTATCGATCGCCAACCCAGGCTGCAAGCCACTTTCAGGAGGAAGCCGTGCCCAGAATATCCCGCCTCGTCCAGCTTATTCCGCAGGTTCTGCGGGATAAATTACGTTAGACGGCGTATCAACAATAGTCTATTTCAAATGATTGACATATCAAGCGCGCAGCTCGATCCATTTCGAGGTTTTCATTACTTCCACGAAGATGTAAACATCTACTTGAAAGTTTCGCTTGCAGCAGCACTACTCTTGGTGCGCCACTCCGCGGAGCCTAATGATATTGACCAGCTTTATGACCTCATTAGGCTGACACACCCCTCCTGGAACAGTCCTCCAGTGCGGGAAATGTCAATCGAAATTCAGCGACGGACATACTCATCGATCTCCGCGTTTGCACTGGTTACCATATTTTCTGCCTTCGATGACTTTCTTATCGGAACAAAGGCAGAACTCCACAGATTTGGTTCGAAGGGTGGTACGGCAGTGATATCTGCGAGCGTGACGCAGATGCAAGTTCCAAAGCATCCTGAGAAAGAGGACGACGACGACGATGATGATGCTGAGGAACGGTTGCGTGCGTTCTATGCAAAAAATGCGTGGGACACTTCTTTAATTGACCCCCTGCTGAAGGTTATTCGCTACTTCAGGCTTTGTCGAAATTGCATTGCACACAGAAATGGACGAGCCTCTCGTGCCTTAGTCGAGCATGCAGCCGACCCGGGAGTCCACAGCCAAGTGAAGGGACTTTTGGACAGAACCTCAGATGGCTTAACTGAGTATTCGCTCAACGAACGGGTATTTGTAGAGCCAACTCAGGCAATTCTTTGTTCGCATTTGCTTCGGAAGATTGCTTTGGATGCGAATATGCGTCTCTTAGGCACCCTAGGGCTGGACGGTTTTCTTAAGTCCGTGGCGCATCACACCATGTTCGGGGACAAAATTGTTCGTTCCGATGCATATAAGACTCCCGAAGCCGTTCTCAACTTTGCGTTAACTGATCGCTATAGAGCGACTATGTCAAATAGAGAGGAATGTATTCAGGAAATGAAACGCTTGGGTCTCTGGAAGAAATACATGGATGAGTTCGAGAAGAAGTATGCCGCCGTCTAACCGGTCGCTCGAGCCGACGTCCCTCGGCAAGCCTCGGTCCGCGGCTCAGCTTAAACGTTGGGCAGCAAGAGAGAGGGCGTGAGTATGCGAGCGTGTGCAATGAAGCCAGCAGATCGGCGTCGGCAGGTAAAGGCGGTTGGCGACGATCTCGTCAAAAATTACGGAAAGAAGCATTTCTACTCCGTCGAGGAAGTGAAGGCGGCGAATCGCCGACAAGCGATAAGCATGGACTTTGGTTGCTGGTCGCACGCAACATTCAACACGCATAAAGAATTTGATGCATACCACCAGTCCATTGGCGAGTCTTGCGACTATGTCGGCATGAAAGCGGAGATGCTCTCCTCCGTCAGTACCGCCACGGATACCTCTTGGTTTGACGTTGACTTGTCATGGCTGGAGTTTCCAGACATTGATTGGTCTATCTTCGACTTCTTCGATCTGTGACTGCTGCGGCCCAACCGGTCATTGCAGCGGACGGCTTCGCCGCCCGCTGAATTTTGACGTTAGGCGTCATGAATCGCATAGTTGAGCTTCCGGCCGGCCAAACCATAGAGTGGAGCGCTCGCGACAGAACGTTCACTGTCGAACACGAGTTGAAACTGCATCTTGTGAATGGCGTTCTGAGCTATGAGGCAATCGCCGTCGCGCCTTACGAGAAGACATACCCGTCATGGCAGAGGTTGTCCGCCGAAGGGGTCTCGTTTGTCGGCTACGTTGGCGACCGTGTCGCGGCCGAAATCAGCCTCTCGAATGGCTGGAACGGCTATGCCCACATCGAGAATCTCATCGTCGCGCAGCAGTTTCGGCGCCAAGGGCTGGCAAGAGCACTTGTCGAGCGGGCCATCGCATGGGCAGAATCAAGGCACCTCGCTGGCGTCATGCTCGAAACCCAAAGCAACAACGTCCCGGCCTGCCAACTCTACGAGTCCTGCGGCTTCAGCCTGCAAGGCTTCGATTCCAGTCTCTATCGCGGTCTCAATCTACATTCGCAAGAAATTGCGCTCTTCTGGTACCGGCAAGCGTGAGAAGAGCTCGCACCGTGACGCCTAACCCTTCCATCGAGCGGACGTCCAAGGGCTGGCCGCCTCTCATGTCAAACGTTAGGCGGATAACCAAATGTTCCACGAACCTCCAAAGCAATTTCTATATTCCGCCTACAAGGTTGAGGTCGAATTCCAGGATGACTGCGGCACCAAAAAGACCGGCACGGCAACGGCCTTCATACTCGAGGTAGCCAAAGCGACGCCTTGGATCGTAACAAATCGGCACGTCATCGATCTCAACTACAAACAATCCAGCGCAAAATACAAGAATTTCAAACTCGTCAAGTTAGCCATGACAGGCCGTCGCGCCGATGACTCGGTCTATACGCTCAACCTTCATGAAGATGCACGAGTATTTACACATGACGACGAAGAAAACGATGTGGCGTTAATAGAGGCGAGAATCTACTTGAATGGAAAATCCGGTTTTCACTGGCACTTCGGAATGGAGCACTTGGCTACCAAGGAAATACTGAAGTCTGTTGAGCCGTTCGATCTTGTCTGCTACTCAGGCTTTCCTCAACAGCACGACAAACTGGGGATTCGTCCAATAATTCGCAGTGGCCACATCGCAAGTGATCCGCAGTATGACTACTCATGGGATGGAAAACCGCGAGGCCAATGCGTGGCTTACGAATGGTTTTCTTCCGAAGGATCATCAGGAAGCCCGGTATTTGCCCCACCTCGCGGGATGCAAAATATCCCGAATTCCAGACATGGTTATCTCATTGGAGTAAACGCTGGTCATATTCCAAACATTCAGGGTCATAGCGGAATATCATATTTTTATAAATCTACGGCCATCCTTGAAATCATAGATAAATACGCTCTCATGAATTTCCATGTCTAGAAAGCAATGTCAAACATACCAATCCACCGGACGGCAAAAAACTACGCTTTTTGCCGTCCGGTGATTTAGTACGTTAGCCACCAAAGGGAGAATCTGTGCCCGTCGAAAATCCTAAGTACGAAGAGGTGGGCTTCATCAAATATTCCGGAGACGGTTTAGTTGATGGAGTGATTGATGCGGGTAGCGCTGGCTCCGCTTTAGTTGGGCTTGACGAAGCTGTCCGATTCTTTAACGGGCAGCAGTCGCCAGACTTCGGATCGATGCAGTACGACATTCCAGTTCAAACCCGTGCGGGTTCGTGGGAAGCAATTGTGCTTGGCGGCGTGGCCGCTGTTGGAGGTGCATTCGCACTCGGCTATGCGAAGAAGGCCGGAGAGAAGTTGGCTGAAAACGATTTCAAAGACATTGGGCTGAAGGATGCTCTGTCGAAATCCATGGCTGCCTTGCAAACGTTGGCAAAACTCATCAAGCACACGCGCCGCACTCGAGGATGGGAACTCGCCAGAATCGATCCGACGATGTCAATTGATACGGTGGTCGTCACCAATGACAGTGGCGCTGAACTCAATGTCCCAGTTGAGTTCTACCGGTGGTATCAGCAAATGCCGCCTCGTCTACTTGTGAAAATGACCTCTGTAATCCGGCGGGATCGGGTGTTGACGATTGGCGCCATCCAAGATCGAGAACCAGAGGAAGTAACAATCACCGAAGTCGAGAAGCCACTTTTCGAAAATTTGGAGATTGATGAATTTGAAGAAGAAGTACTTTTCCCCGAGTTGACCCATGGTGCCACGGTGTCATTGGAGGGGCGGATGATTCGGGGCAATGAGGCTTCCAATTCGGTTGGGCTTGAGTACATGGGTCACGTAATTAACTGCGTACCTTCACAAGGCAGCGTTCGGCAATACAAGTCCGCGCTGTTTTTGCGCTGCCGCATTCATGGGCAGATTTCGCGTTATTCGAAGAACAGATTCGTCGCCGATCGCCGGCCCACGCTAATTGTTGACCGAATTATTCCTCTGGAAGCCGATGCTCAGGGTGGGCTGTTTGGTGGCTAACCGATCGCTCGAGCCGACGTCCCTCGGCAAGCCTCGGTCCGCGGCTCAGCTTCAACGTTGAGCGTCCGCTTCGACATCAAACCAATACATGCTCCTGGCCGACAGCTGACCAAGGACGCCCGCGCGCCGAAAGTCATCAATCGCTGCAAAGCGGACATACACCTTCCGCACATCTCAATCCGCTGACAAGCCAGAGCCCATAGCCGCCAGCGCCCGACGCCTTTCGGACAAACGGGCTCTTCGCCCCTACTCCATCCACAAGGCATTCGTCGCCGCGCCACAAAACGCTCCTCCCGGCGCCGCAAACCAACAGCGGCCACCACCCCCACCGCGTAAAATCCCCCCACTGCGCAGCCCAGGCCGCGCAGCCGCTGGGGGTGTTGCCGCGCGATGCGGGGCGACTGAGAAAGTCCCTTCGAACCTGATTGAGGTAATCCTCGCGCAGGGAAAGCATGTTCTGACCGGGGCCGTTCATGGCCACCCGCGTCCCGCACGTCTTCGCCCTGCCCAACTGTCCAAGGATGACGTTGTGGCATTTAAAAGAAAAGTGGGCCTAGCCCAAGTACAGCAAGGGCTATCCGCTCTCGTTTTCGCAGCAACAGGCGTTTCCGCCCAGACCGCGCCCGACACAGCTCCCACGCTCAAGGCCGTAACCATCGACGATCGCCGCGCGGCGCCGCAGGCCGACATTGCCGGCTTTGGCGATCTGCCGTTGCAAGAGGTGCCGGTCTCTGCCACCGTGATCGACCGGGCGCAGCTGCAGGCCAGCGGCGCGCGCCGGCTGGCGGACCTGACGCAGTTCGACCCGGCCGTCACCGATGCCTACAACTCGCCCGGCTACTGGGACTTTCTTACGGTGCGCGGGTTTGTGCTGGACAACCGCTTCAACTACCGGCGCGAAGGCCTGCCGATCAGCGCCGAGACCACGATCCCGCTCGACAACAAGGAGCGCATCGAGATCCTCAAGGGCACCAGCGGCATCCAGGCCGGCACCAGCGCGCCCGGCGGCCTGGTCAACTATGTTGTCAAGCGCCCGACCGAGCACGACCTGCGCGAGGTGCGCGTGGAAGCCACCTCGCGCGGCAGCCTGCTGGGCGCGGTGGACCTGGGTGGGCGCTTTGGCGTAGACCGCGAGTTCGGCTACCGCCTGAACCTTGCGCAGGAGCGCCTGCGGCCGCTGGTGCACAACCTGGACGGCGAGCGCAGCCTGCTGTCGCTGGCCACCGACTGGCGCATCAGCAGCGATTCGGTGCTGGAGGCAGAGGTGGAATGGAGCCGCAAATCCCAGCCCAGCCAGGCCGGCTTCAGCCTGCTGGGCAATACCTTGCCCGCGCCGGTGGACCCGCGCATCAACCTCAACAACCAGCCCTGGTCGCAGCCTTCGGTGTTCGAGGCACTGACGGGCACGCTGCGCTTCCAGCAGGCACTGAACGACCGCTGGCGCTGGTCCGCGCAACTGGGGCAGCAGCGGCTCAAGAGCAATGACCGGCTGGCCTACCCCTTTGGCTGCAGCGCAGAGGGCAACTACGACCGCTATTGCTCCGACGGCACCTACGACCTGTATGACTTCCGCAGCGACAACGAGCGCCGGCTGCAGCAGGCTGCCAACCTCACGCTGCAGGGCCATGCGCAGACGGGCGGTGTTGCACACGACCTGTCGTTCGGCGTGCTGGCCAGCCGCGTGCGCAACCGTTTCCAGAACCAGGCCTACAACTACGTAGGCACCGGCAATGTCGCCGGCACGCTGTTCACGCCGGCGGACCCGGCGCTGAACGACACCAACACCAACCGCGACGAGCATTCGCTGGAGTTCTCGGCGCAGGATGCGATCCGCTGGAGCCCGCGCTTCACCACCTGGGCCGGCCTGCGCCACACGCGCCTGTCGCGCGAGAGCGTGCGCACCGATGGCACGCGCCCGACCGACTACGACGCCGGCCTGACCACGCCCTGGCTGGCGGCCAGCTACGCGCTGGCGCCGGGCCGCATCGTCTACGCCAGCTACGGCCAGGGCGTGGAGTCGCAGGTAGTGCCCAACAAGCCCTCGCAGTACACCAATGCCGGCGTGGCCCTGCCCGCGATCAAGTCGCGCCAGTGGGAAGTGGGCATGAAGGGCGGCAACGAGGCGCTGGCCTGGCAGGCGGCGTGGTTCCACATCGTGCGGCCGGTGACCAACCTGGATGCCTGCAGCCGCCTGGGCATCACGCCGTGCGAAGGCGCCTATGACGGCAATGCACGCCACCAGGGCCTGGAGGCCAGCGCCCAGTGGCGGCAGGGCCCCTGGCGGCTGGCTGGCGGCGTGATGCTGCTCGACGCCAAGCGCCAGGGCAGCACGGCCGAGCCGTCGGTCAACGGCCAGCGGCCCACCAACGTGCCCAGGCGCACGCTGCGCGCGCAGGCGGGCTACCACGTGGCGGCGCTGCCGGGCCTGGAACTGGTGGGCGGCCTGTCGCATGAAGGCCGCCGCGACGTGCTGCCCGATGGCACGATCGAACTCCCCAGCTGGACGCGCCTGGATGCAGGCCTGCGCTACGAGCAGAAAGTCGCCGGCAAGACGCTGCGCTGGCAGGCCAGCATCGACAACCTGCTGGACCGCCGCTACTGGAAGGAGTCGCCCTACCAGTACGGCCACGTCTACCTGTACCCGGGTGCGCCGCGCACGCTGCGCCTGGGACTGAGCGTTGCGCTTTGAGCATGCCGCCAAGAAGCCCCCAAAAAGCAGGCTATAATCTAAGGCTTATTCCTCGATAGCTCAGTCGGTAGAGCGCCGGACTGTTAATCCGTAGGTCCCTGGTTCGAGCCCAGGTCGAGGAGCCAGACACAAAGCCGCAAGGCCCGTGAATGCCCCGCAACCCACAAGGTAGCGGGGCATTTTCAATTGCGGTGTTGCGGGCAGTGGTCACTTCGATGCAAAAAATGCAGCCGGCGGGCGCAGATCGACCAATCCATTGCATATAATTTAAGGCTTGTTCCTCGATAGCTCAGTCGGTAGAGCGCCGGACTGTTAATCCGTAGGTCCCTGGTTCGAGCCCAGGTCGAGGAGCCACCTACAAGCCGTAAGGCCTCTGGAAAACCCGCTATGTTCTGCATAGCGGGTTTTTTCTTTTGCCGATCCGCATGCCCACCACCACCTGCCGCATTGCACTCGTTCCATGACAGACCACTACACAGCCCTCGGGTTGAGCAGCCACGCGTCGCTGGCCGACATCAAGAAGGCCTTCCGGCAGCAGGCGTCGCTGCACCATCCGGACAAGAACCCTTCGCCCAACGCGGCGGAGCGCTTCCGGTTGATACAGAAGGCCTACGAGGTGCTGTCGGACGAGACGCAGCGCGAGGCCTACGACAGCAACCGCCGCCGCAACCTGCTGGACGACCCGCTGGCCACGGCGCAGGACATCTGGCAAACCTATTTCAAGAGCATCCTCCCTTCATGAAACTCTCCCCCTACTTCCGTGACCTCCGCTCGGCTTACCAGGCAGAGTTGGATGACCTGAGTTTCGACTCCGAAGACAAGAACGTCCTGCGCCAGCGCCTGACGCAAAAGCGCAATGAAATGGGCTTCCTGGTCCAGATGATGGAGCTGAGCCCCGAGATGGTGGCGGTGGTCTTCCACCAGGGCTTTCGCTTCACCAACCCGGCCAGGATGGAACACCTGCTGGGCCTGCATGCCGAGCAATTGCCCGCCTGGGACAGCCTGAAGGACAGCATCCAGCTGGAGCCCTGGGCCGTGGGCCTGGCGCAGACGGTACTGCGCGAGCCCGGCGGCGGCGCCTTCATGACGGTAGCGGCGACGCTGGAGTATCTCTACCACCACGCCCGCGCAGTGGCCGCCCCGGTCCAGGAAGATGCAGAGGACGAAGAAGACAGCGACGACACCAGCGCCGATGACGATTTCAGCCGTTTCGACGCAGACGACGCGCGCGATACGCAGGACCAGCGTACCCGCGAAGAGGCCGCCGCAGACTGGCTGGCCGACCAAGGCTTTGACCGCAAGGACTGACAGAGGCACCAAGCGCATATGAACCACCACCTGGCACTCATCACCCAAACCAAGAGCCTGATTGCGGCCGGCGACATCGTGGGCGCCGAATCGGCCCTGGCCGAACTGGCCGACACCGAGGGCGACAACGCGCTCATGGTGGTACTGGACCAACTGGCGCCCAAGGACATCCTGGCCGTGATGCGCGAGTACGACGACTCCAAGGCCTCGGTCGTCAACCTGCTGGTCACGCCCGAGCAGTTCGCCCGTGCCATGGTGCTGGAGAAGCAGTACAAGGACCTGAGCCACACCCACCTGCGCAGCATGGTCAACGCGGTGATCTTCCGCGACGACGCCGATCCGCTGGAATTCCTCAACGCCATCGGCGACCTGGAGGGCGGCAGCGAGGCGCTGGCCAACTACTTCGCGGAAAAGTGGAGCCGCGTGGAGGCCTTCGCCCGCACCGGCACCTTCGACGCCGTGGAGGACTACGACCCCATGCTGTCGGAAGAACAGCTGATGGCCTCGGCCTATGTGCAGCCGCGCATCACGCTGGACGAGGTGGCCGACGGCGACTGGATGCAGCTGGCCTGGCTGCTGCGCTACGAATGCCGCGACCTGTTCATCGAAACCCTGCTGGTGCTGCGTGCCAAGGCCCGCGCCCATGACGAGGGCCTGGACGAAGCCGACACGCCAGAGGAAGAGGACGACGGCAAGGTCGAGACCACCGACACCGACCGGGGCAAGGCCACGCCAGCCGCACGCGCGTCTGACGAGGAATCGGCCATCTGACAGCATTGCGCGCCATGCCCACGTCACCCGCCCCATCGGCGCTGTCGCTGCACGACGGCCGCCCTTTCTTCGAGAAGGCCCTGGCCTATGGCCTGCAGCACGGCCTCATCGACGCCGCCAAGCTCGAGGCCATCAACACCGAGGCCCCCAAGGGCATCGTCCAGATCGCCCGCTACTTCGGCAGCGAGTATTTGCGACCAGAGCTTGAGAAAGCCCGCGAGCGCATCGTCAACCTGGTCAGCCTCTACCTGGAGAACAGCAGCAACGGGGACCTGCACCAGGCCGCGCAGTCGCTGCAGGAGCATTCGTTCCTGTCGCGCTCCAAGGGTGGCTCGGACATGCTCAAGCGCCTGATCGCCATGCCCGAGAGCAGCCACTTCGGCATGTCCGGCATTGCCGATGCGCAGACCCCGCTGCTGGCGCTCTGGTCGCTGCGCAGCCACACGGAGTACCTGGCCGAACTGGCACGGCGCAGCAAGATCGAGCAGGCCATCGAGGCCGCGCTGTGGCTGGTGCGGCCCTTCGCCCTGGATGCCGGCGACCTGGAAGAGGCTGGGGCCGACGCCGAGTCGGTCATCCGAACGGGACTGCTCGTGCACACCCTGGCTCCCCGAAGCACCGAGTGGCCCAACGCCGTGGCGTTCGAGAAGATGGTGCTGGCCTGGCGCAGGAAGAAGGCGGCCCCTGCCCTCGGCCTGCCCGCAGCGCTGCCGGAGGCCCTGCAGGACGTAGCCGAATCGCTGCGCGCCGGCGTTCAAACGGACCTGGCAAGGCTGCTGGACGCCAGCCAGCCCGTGCGTCCGCTGCTGCGTGCCACCTCCGCGTTCAGGAGCCGCTACTTCCTGGTGGAAGACCCGCTGGCCGAAGTCGACCACTACCACCACGCGCTGGAAGAGGACGAGCCGCCACAGCCGCCCAGCCGGACCTGGCTCCAGCTGACCCAGGACCACGACGACGAGCCTTCGCTGCTCACGCTGTTCCTGTGCCTGGCCGCGGGTGCACCCCGCAAGACGCTGCTCACCGAGAAGACGGCCGCCAGCCTGGTACGCAAGATCCGCAAGACCGGGCTGCAGCCTGAGCTGGCCACGGCGTTCATCGACAGCCACGCCCCCGGCGCCTACCGGGACGACTATCGCCGGATGTGGCACGGCTTCGTGCAGGAGTCGGAAAGGACGCTGCGCAGCGACCTCGACTACCAGCTCCATGATGCCCTGGCCCTGCTGCGCCGGGAGTGCAACGTGGCAGCGTAGGCGCGCCGGCCGCCGGCCCCTGCGGCAGCCCCCGATCCTGGCGCGTTTGCCAGGCGCTCCGCCAGGGTGTACCGTCCGTGGACAAGCAAGGAGATTGCCATGTCCCTCTACCTCTATGCGTCCATTGCGTTGATGCTGGCGTGGGCGGCGCTACCGCTGCTCGCCACGGCCAAGGACTGGCTGCACCAGCGTTCCTGGCGGCACGCCCACGATGCCGCGTCCTAGGCACTGACGCGGGGATTTCGCGGCAGCCGCCTGGCGGGCGGGCCGACGCAGGCGCAGGTACCGCCGGCCGCTGCGCGCCATGGAACAATCGTGTCTTTTGGCCGCCCTGGCAGCTTGATGACACGCCCCATCCCCTGGCTCGATGAGCACAGCCCCTTTCCCGCCGCGGCCCAGGCCTGGGGTGATGCGGATCCCGCACCAGGGTTGCTGGCGGCGGGGGGTACGCTCGATGTGTCGCGCCTGCTGCAGGCCTATCGCCAGGGCATCTTCCCCTGGTTCAGCACCGGACAGCCCCTGCTGTGGTGGAGCCCGGATCCTCGCATGGTGCTGCAGCCTTCCGCCTTTCGCCTGCACCGCTCCCTGCGCAAGACCCTGCTGCGCTTCGCGGTGCAGCCAGGGTGCGAAATACGCATCGACCATGACTTTGCGGCTGTGATCGCAGCCTGCGCCAGTTCGCCACGCGAGGGCCAGCAGGGCACCTGGATCGTGCCGCAGATGGTGCGCGCCTATATCGCCCTGCATGAAGCCGGCTACGCCCACAGCGTGGAGACCTGGATCGACGGGCAACTGGCCGGCGGACTGTACTGCGTTGCCATTGGCAGGGCGGTCTTCGGCGAGTCCATGTTTGCCCGCCGCACCGACGCCTCGAAGACCGCGCTGGCCGCGCTCATGGCGTTCTGCCGCCACCATGGCGTCGGCATGGTCGATTGCCAGCAGAACACGCGGCACCTGGCCTCGCTCGGGGCAGCAGAGATCCGCCGGGCTGACTTCCTGGAGACGATGTCCAGGGCATCTCAGGAAGCGGCCCCCGCCTGGAGATTCGACCCCGTATACTGGAATTCAATCCTCACCCCCTTGCAGACCGCCGCGTGACGCACCTCAAGGATCTTCCGCTGCATGCCCTGCAGTTCTATGCAACGGCGCCCTACCCCTGCAGCTACCTGCCGGACCGGCAGGCGCGCTCCCAGGTGGCCACGCCCGGGCATCTGATCCACAACGACATCTACAGCGAGCTGATTGCCAAGGGCTTCCGGCGCAGCGGCATGTTCACCTACCGGCCCTATTGCGATGGCTGCCGTGCCTGCCAGCCGCTGCGGGTGCTGGTGGAGCGCTTCAAGCCCGACCGCAGCCAGCGCCGCGCCTGGCAGCAGCATGGCCAGCTGCAGGCGCGTGTGCTCAAGCTGTGCTATCTGCCCGAACACTACGCGCTCTACCTGCGCTACCAGAACGGACGCCACGCCGGCGGCGGCATGGACCACGACAGCATCGACCAGTACACGCAGTTCCTGCTGCAGAGCCGGGTCAACTCGCGCCTGGTGGAATTCCGCGATACGCTCCCCGACGGCAGCGCCGGCACGCTGCGCATGGTCTCCATCCTGGATATCGTCAATGACGGCCTGTCGGCCGTATACACCTTCTACGCGCCCGATCCCGACGCCAGCTACGGCACCTATGGCGTCCTGTGGCAGATCGAGCAGGCACGGCAATTGGGCCTTCCCCACGTCTACCTGGGGTACTGGATAGAGGAAAGCGCCAAGATGCGCTACAAGGCGCGCTTTCGCCCCTATGAGCTGCTGGTGGATGGCCACTGGCAGGCGCCGCCCTGACATGCAGCACCCCGGGCGACGCGCTTCGCGCCTGCGCATGGCCTGCTCCGCGGCCTTCTGTGCCTTCGTGTTTCGTGCGCCGCGCCATGGATAACTGACACGCCCTGTTCCGCAGGAGCAGGATCACTTTTCACAAGATAAAATCAAGGACCGTTGTCTCAGACAGGTTCCATGAAGAAGACAGACTCCGGCGTGCCCGCCACGCCCAGCGTCCAGGTGATCGAACGGATGTTCGCACTGATCGACGTACTGGCCTCCCGCGAAGACGCGATCTCGCTCAAGGAAATCAGCGAGCGCACGGGATTGCATCCGTCCACCACCCACCGCATCCTCAACGACCTCACCATTGGCCGTTTCGTGGACCGCCCAGAGGCGGGCAGCTACCGCCTGGGCATGCGCCTGCTGGAGCTGGGCAATTTGGTGAAGGCCCGGCTCAGCGTCCGCGACGCCGCGCTGCTGCCCATGCGCGAGCTGCACAAGCTGATCCAGCAGCCGGTCAACCTGAGCGTGCGGCAAGGCGATGAAATCGTCTATGTGGAGCGCGCCTACAGCGAGCGCTCGGGCATGCAGGTGGTACGGGCCATTGGTGGCCGTGCCCCCTTGCACCTCACGTCCGTCGGCAAGCTTTTCCTGGCGGCGGACGACCCGCAGCGGGTCCGCGCCTATGCCACCCGCACCGGCCTGAGCGGCCACACGCGCAACAGCATCACCCAGTTGCCCGTACTGGAGCGGGAGCTCTCGCGCGCACGCCAATACGGCTCGGCACGCGACAATGAAGAACTGGAGTTGGGCGTGCGCTGCATGGCCGCCGGTATCTATGACGACCAGGACAAGCTCGTAGCAGGCTTGTCGATATCGGCGCCGGCCGACCGCCTGGACGAGAACTGGCTCCCCAAGCTGGAAGCCACGGCCCGCGAGATTTCCGAGGCACTGGGGCACCGCCTGCCCCAGCAACGCACCTGACCCTGCTGCGCTCCCTGCCCCCGCCGCCAGGCAGGCGCAGGGGGCACCTGCAGAGCCTTAGCCGTCCGTGTGCTTGGCCAGTGCCGTAGCCGCCGCCGGAGAAGATTCCACCCAGTGGCGCACCCGCTCCGCGTCCGCCACACGGCTGAGCTTCCCTGCGGAGTCGAGGAACACCATGATCAGCTTGCGGCCGGCGATCTTGGCCTGCATGACCAGGCATTGCCCGGCTTCATTGATGAAGCCGGTCTTCTGCAGCCCGATGTCCCAGGCAGGGCTGTGCACCAGGCGGTTCGTGTTGTTGAACTGCAAGGTGCGCTTGCCGACTTCCACCGCATAGCTGGGCGACGTGGTCAGTTCGCGCAGCGTGGGCTCGTTGTAGGCCACGCCCACCAGCGTGGCCAGATCACGGGCGCTGGACTGGTTGCGGCTGGAGAGACCGGTAGGTTCGACATAGCGGGTGTCAGCCATGCCCAGCATCTGCGCCTTGGCGTTCATCAGCGTCACGAAAGTGGTCAGTCCGCCGGGATAGGTGCGGCCCAGGGCATGGGCAGCACGGTTCTCGCTGGACATGAGTGCCAGGTGCAGCATCTCTGCACGGCTCAGCGTGGCACCCACCACCAGGCGGGAGCGGCTCCACTTCTCTGTGTCCACGTCGTCCTGGGTGATGGTGATCATCTCATCCATCGGCAGCCGCGCTTCGCTGATGATCAGGCCGGTCATGAGCTTGGTGATGGAGGCGATCGGCAGCACGGCGCTGTCGTTCTTGCTCAGCAGCACCTCATGCGTGTCCTGGTCCATCACCAGGGCCACGCTGGATTTCAGATCGAGAGGGTCTTGTGCCGTATGGAGACCGGCGAGCTGGCCGAACGAGGGGCGCTCGGGCACATAGGCCACGCGCGCCACCGGTGCCTTGCGGGCCGACAGGGTCCGGCTGACACGGGTCGCCGAGACTGCCTTGCGAGGCGCCACCTGACGTGCCTGCCGCTCCTGTACCGCCACCGTGGAATGCGCCTTGACGGCGACCTTCTTGCGCTGCTGGCCGGCCTCTGCTGCCGGTTGCACCAGCAGGGTTGCCACTACGGCTGCGGTGAAGGCCTGGGCCAGGCGACGCAAGACGGGGGGTTTACGACTTGACATCATTGGATCTCCGCGGCGGAAAAGTAGGCGTGGGCAGGAGTGTAATGAACTCAAAAAAACGCGCAAGATCAATTACTTGCGCGCCGTAGTTCAAGCTCTGCCGAAATTATAAGCAAATGTATCAACCGCTGCAGCGGCAAGGCGACATTGGAGCATAAAAAAGGCCGGGAGCCCGCCGCGCGGCGGACTTCCCGGCCCTTTTGCAAGCAAGCTTCAGACCGGCACGGCGTCGCTGGAGGCCGGCACCGACGCGGCGGCCGCTGGCGAGCGCGCCAGCCCCGACAGGATGGCCTTCAACGACGCGGACACGATGTTCACATCCATGCCCGCACCAAACAGGCTGGGGCCGTCATCGACCTGCATCTCGACGTAGGCGACCGACTTGGCATCGGCGCCGGAGCCCATCGAATGCTGGTGGTAGTCCAGCACGCGCACGGCATGGCCGGTGGCTTCGCGCAACCCGGCAACGAAGGCATCGATCGGGCCCGTTCCCTGGCCGGCGACCTCGCGTTGGCCATTGGCCCAGTCGATGCGCGCTTCAAGGTGCACCGTGTGGCGCCCATTCACGCTGTCTTCGGCGACACGGTGCTCGGGCACGTCGATGGACTGCAGGCGGTACTCCTGCTCGAACAGCGCCCAGATATCCCGCGCCGTCATTTCCTTGCCGCTGGCATCCATGGCACGCTGCACCACCTGGCTGAACTCGATCTGCAGGCGGCGCGGCATCTCGAGCCCGTATTCGCTCTCGAGCAGGTAGGAGATGCCGCCCTTGCCCGACTGGCTGTTGACACGGATCACCGCCTCGTAGCTGCGGCCGACATCCTTCGGGTCGATGGGCAGGTAGGGGATGTCCCAGATATCGCCGTCCTTGCGCGCCGTGAAGGCCTTCTTGATCGCATCCTGGTGCGAGCCGGAGAACGAGGTGTAGACCAGGTCGCCGACGTAGGGGTGGCGCGGATGCACGGGGATCTGGTTGCAATGCTCGACTGTCGCCCGGATCTCGTCGATGTTGGAGAAATCGAGCTCAGGCGACACGCCCTGGGTGTAGAGGTTGAGCGCCACGTTGACCAGGTCCAGGTTGCCGGTGCGCTCGCCGTTGCCGAACAGGCAGCCTTCGATGCGGTCGGCACCGGCCATCAACGACAGTTCGGCGGCTGCGGTGCCGGTGCCGCGGTCATTGTGCGGATGGACCGACAGCACGATGGCATCGCGCCGCGCCAGGTGGCGGTGCATCCACTCGATCATGTCGGCAAAGATGTTGGGCGTGGAGTGCTCGACCGTGGACGGCAGGTTGATGATGCACTTGCGCGCGGGCGTCGGCTGCCAGACCTCGGTCACGGCATCGACCACGCGCTTGGAGAAGGCCAGGTCGGTGCCCGAGAACATTTCCGGCGAATACTGGAAGGTCCACTGGGTGTTGGGCTGCTTGGCCGCGCAGTCGGCGAACATGCGGGCGTGCGTGGTGGCCAGTTCCACGATGCCGTCCTCGTCCATGCCCAATACCACTCGGCGCATGATGGGCGCCACGGCGTTGTAGAGGTGGACGATGGCGCGCGGGGCGCCCTGCAGGGATTCGAAGGTGCGCTCGATGAGGTGGTCACGCGCCTGGGTCAGCACCTGGATCGTGACGTCATCGGGAATGCGGTCCTCCTCGATGAGCTTGCGCACGAAGTCGAATTCCGTCTGCGACGCCGACGGGAATCCCACCTCGATTTCCTTGAAGCCGATGGCCACCAGGGTTTCGAACATGCGCATCTTGCGGTCGATGTCCATGGGCTCGATCAGGGCCTGGTTGCCGTCCCGCAGGTCGGTCGACAGCCACACGGGAGCCTTCGTCAGCACGGCATCGGGCCAGGTGCGGTCCTTCAGACCGACCGGCGGGAAACTGCGGTACTTCGTAGAGGGTTGCTGCAACATGATGGATATCTTTCTGCGGAGGTGAAAACCAGCAACCCCCCAAAAGGAAACGGCCCGTTGCTGGTGCAAAACGGGCCGTCGAGTGAGGTTTACGCGTGCGCTACCGTCTCTGCCCGTCGAGCAGTAGTAGTAGGGCCAGCGAAATCTTGGTCATGGAGTTGGACTCTAGCACAGGCAGCGGGAGGCTGGCAACAGCCGGCATCAGCGATGCCAGTTGCGCTCGTCGGGCTCCTCGGTGGAGGTGCTGATGACACTCGCCGGGCGCCCCTTGAACCGGCGCCAGGCATAGACCACGTAGCCGCTCAGGCCATAGGCCACGAAGATGCTGAACAGCACCGTGGGCGGGTGGATGTTGATGATGGCAATGCCCAGGGCGATCAGCACGATGGTGGCGAAGGGCACGCTTTTCTTCATCTGCACGTCCTTGAAGCTGTAGAACGGCACGTTGGTGACCATGGTGAGGCCGGCATACAGCGTGAAGGCGAACGTGATCCAGGTGACCTGCGGCCAGCTGAGCCAGGCCGAGCCGCCATTGCGCACGCCTGCGTCGTTCATCAGCCAGATGAAGCCCGTCACCAGCGCGGCGGCAGCCGGCGAAGGCAAGCCCTGGAAATAGCGCTTGTCGACCACGGTGGTGTTGACGTTGAAACGCGCCAGCCGCAGCGCGGCACAGGCGCAGTAGACGAAGGCGGCGATCCAGCCCCAGCGGCCAAGCCCGCGCAGTCCCCACTCATAGGCGATCAGCGCCGGTGCGGCGCCGAACGACACCATGTCGGAGAGCGAGTCCATCTGCTCGCCGAAGGCGCTCTGCGTGTTGGTCATGCGCGCCACGCGGCCATCCAGGCTGTCGAGCACCATGGCAACGAAGACGCCGGCGGCTGCGAGGTCGAAGCGGCCGTTCATGGCCATGACGATGGCGTAGAAGCCGCCAAACAGGGCGGCCAGCGTGAACAGATTGGGCAGGATGTAGATGCCCTTGCGGCGCTTGCGCACCACGACTCCGTCGTGGGCGGAGTCCAGTGGGCGGGGTTCATTCGGCATAAAACGGATCCTTTAGAGCGCAGCAGGCGAGTGTAAGAGCGCCCGCAGGCGCAACGCAAAAAACAAAGGCCACCGCATGGTGGCCTTTGCTGCTAAGCGCGGGGGATCAGTTGCGCGACTGGTCCACCAGCTTGTTCTTGGCGATCCAGGGCATCATCGCACGCAGCTTGGCGCCGACCTGCTCGATCTGGTGCTCGGCGTTGAGGCGGCGGCGGCTGATCAGCGTCGGCTGGCCAGCAGCAGCCTCGAGCACGAAGCTCTTGGCGTATTCGCCGGTCTGGATGTCCTTCAGGACCTGCTTCATGACCTTCTTCGTCTCGTCCGTCACGACGCGCGGGCCGGTGACGTACTCGCCGTATTCGGCGTTGTTGGAGATCGAGTAGTTCATGTTGGCGATGCCGCCTTCATAGATCAGGTCGACGATCAGCTTGAGTTCGTGCAGGCATTCGAAGTACGCCATTTCAGGCGCATAGCCGGCTTCCACCAGCGTTTCGAAACCGGCCTTGATCAGCTCGACCGTACCGCCGCACAGAACCGCTTGTTCGCCGAACAGGTCGGTTTCGGTTTCTTCGCGGAAGTTGGTCTCGATGATGCCGGCCTTGCCGCCGCCGTTGGCCATGGCGTAGGACAGCGCCAGGTCACGCGCCTTGCCGCTCTTGTCCTGGTGCACCGCGATCAGGTGGGGCACGCCGCCACCCTGGGTGTAGGTGCCGCGCACGGTGTGGCCCGGGGCCTTGGGCGCGACCATCCACACGTCGAGATCGGCGCGCGGCTGCACGAAGCCATAGTGCACGTTGAAGCCGTGGGCGAACACCAGGGACGCGCCCTGCTTGATGTGCGGTGCCACGTCGTTCTTGTAGACGTTGGCGATCTGCTCGTCGGGCAGCAGGATCATGACCACGTCGGCTTGCTTGACGGCGTCGGCCACTTCGGCGACCTGCAGGCCGGCCTTGCCGACCTTGTCCCACGAAGCGCCGCCCTTGCGCAGGCCGACGACGACCTTCACGCCGCTGTCGTTCAGGTTTTGCGCGTGGGCATGGCCTTGGCTGCCGTAGCCGATGATGGCGACGGTCTTGCCCTTGATCAGGCTCAGGTCCGCGTCTTTGTCGTAGAAAACTTTCATGGATATAGCTCCGGTTCTTGTTGGCGAATCCGCCCGTCGACAGGCTCTGGGCGATGGCCGATGGACACTCGCCTTGCAAGGAAACCCGCCATGCTGAGCCTGTCGAAGCACAGCGGGAAGGGGGGAAACGTGGGGTGGCTAGACGCGCAGCACGCGCTCGCCGCGGCCGATGCCGCTGGCACCCGTGCGCACCGTCTCCAGGATGGCCGTCCGGTCAATGGCCTGCAGGAAGGCATCGTTCTTGGACTGGTCACCGGTCAGCTCGACGGTGTAGCTCTTTTCGGTGACGTCGATGATGCGGCCGCGGAAGATGTCGGCCATGCGCTTCATCTCCTCGCGCTCCTTGCCGACCGCGCGCACCTTCACCATCATGAGCTCGCGCTCGGTGTAGGCGCCTTCGGTCAGATCGACCACTTTCACGACTTCGATCAGGCGGTTCAGGTGCTTGGTGATCTGCTCGATCACGTCGTCCGAGCCGGCCGTCTGGATGGTCATGCGCGACAGACTGGGGTCCTCGGTCGGCGCCACCGTGAGCGATTCGATGTTGTAGCCGCGGGCCGAGAACAGGCCCACCACGCGGGAGAGTGCGCCAGGCTCGTTCTCGAGCAGGACGGCAATGATGTGCTTCATAGGATGAGATTCCTCTTTTCGCCGCCCTCCCCCGCGCACGGTAATGCGCGGGCTCGGCGGTCAATAGATTCGTCGAAGGGGATAATTGCTATCTATTCGATAGCTAGCAGCCGGCGCCGATCAACGGCACGAGCCACTTTTTCCTGGCTTTCAGAGATCCTCGCTGCCCAGCAGCATCTCAGTGATGCCCTTGCCGGCCTGGACCATCGGGAACACGTTCTCGGTGGGGTCGGTGCGGAAGTCCATGAACACGGTGCGGTCCTTGAGCTTGCGCGCCTCGCGCAGCGCCGGCTCCACGTCCTTGGCATGCTCGATCAGCATGCCGACGTGGCCGTAGGCTTCTGCCAGCTTCACGAAGTTGGGCAGCGCGTCCATGTAGCTGTGGCTGTAGCGGCCGGAGTATTCGATCTCCTGCCACTGGCGCACCATGCCCAGGTAGCGGTTGTTCAACGCGCAGATCTTGACCGGCGTGTTGTACTGCAGGCAGGTGGAGAGCTCCTGGATGTTCATCTGGATGGAGCCTTCGCCGGTGACGCAGAACACTTCGGAATCCGGCTTGGCCAGCTTGATGCCCATGGCGTAGGGCAGGCCCACGCCCATGGTGCCCAGGCCGCCGGAATTGATCCAGCGGCGCGGCTCGTCGAAGCGGTAGTACTGCGCCGCCCACATCTGGTGCTGGCCGACGTCGGAGGTGATGTAGGTATCAGCATCCTTGGTCATGTTCCAGAGCGTCTCGACCACGTACTGCGGCTTGATGACATCGCCATCGCCATGGTCGTACTTGAGGCAGTCACGGCCGCGCCAGCCCTCGATGGTTTCCCACCAGCCGGACAGGGCCTGGGCATCGGGCTTGAGCGCCGATTCCCTGACCATGCCGATCAGCTCGGTGAGCACGTCCTTCACGTCGCCGACGATGGGCACATCCACCTTCACGCGCTTGGAGATGGACGACGGGTCGATGTCGATGTGGATGATCTTGCGTTCGTTCTGCGCGAAGTGCTTGGGATTGCCGATCACGCGGTCGTCGAAGCGCGCGCCCACGGCCAGCAGCACGTCGCAGTGCTGCATGGCGTTGTTGGCCTCCCAGGTGCCGTGCATGCCGAGCATGCCCAGGAACTTGCGGTCCGAGGACGGATAGGCGCCCAGGCCCATCAGCGTATTGGTGACCGGGTAGCCGAGCATGTCGACCAGGGTGCGCAGCTCGTTGCTGGCATTGCCCAGCAGCACGCCGCCACCGGTGTAGATGTAGGGGCGCTTGGCCGTCAGCAGCAGCTGCAGCGCCTTGCGGATCTGGCCGCCGTGGCCCTTCTTGACCGGGTTGTAGGAGCGCATCTCCACGGTCTCGGGGTAGCCGGCGTAGGCCACCTTCTTGAAGGACACGTCCTTCGGGATGTCCACCACCACCGGGCCGGGACGGCCGCTGCGGGCGATGTGGAAGGCCTTCTTGATCGTGATGGCGATGTCGCGCGGGTCCTTCACCAGGAAGTTGTGCTTGACGATGGGGCGGGTGATGCCGACCGTGTCGCATTCCTGGAAGGCGTCCAGGCCGATGGCGGCAGTCGGCACCTGGCCGCTGATGATCACCATCGGGATCGAATCCATGTAGGCCGTGGCGATGCCGGTGACCGCATTGGTCAGGCCCGGACCAGACGTGACCAGCGCCACGCCGACATTGCCCGTGGCGCGGGCGTAGCCGTCCGCCGCATGCACAGCCGCCTGCTCGTGGCGCACCAGCACGTGCTGGATACTGTCCTGCTTGTAGAAGGCGTCGTAGATGTAGAGCACCGCGCCACCGGGATAGCCCCAGATGAACTGGACGCCCTCGGCCTGGAGCGATTTCACGAGCACTTCGGCGCCCATGAGCTCTTGCGGTTCGGAGGAGGATGCGGTGCGCGCGCCTGCGGCGGCTGCCGAAGCGATTTCGGCCTTGGAGATTTCCATGATCAACCTTTGCGAATTTCTCTAACGAAAAACCTTGGGTGCTCCTTCACACAACCCTTGTGAGGCGGTGTCGGAACTTAGGACCCACGGACATGGGCGATATGCTTTTACGCCGGACCGGGACCCGTTTGCCTTTTGATGTGCAGGACGGATTATTGCATTTCGCCGCGCCCGCGCCTCCAGGCCCCGCAAAAAATAAGGCGATGCGATAATCCGCGCTGCCCCACCAGCACCCCGAACGAGGCGTATGTACGCCCCCGAGCCCCCACAGTGCCGCCTGCAGCGGCCGGACTTTCTTGGCCACCGAACGCGAACTCTCCGACTTCCTGAAAAGCGTCGAAACGCGCGCCTTCAAGCGCTCGGTGTATCACGTGCGCAACGAAGAGGCGGCCCTGGACATCGTGCAGGACAGCATGCTGCGCCTGGCGGAGCACTATGGCGATCGGCCCGTAGACGAGCTGCCGATGCTGTTCCAGCGCATCCTCTCCAACTGCACGCTGGACTGGTTCCGACGCCAGAAGACGCGCAACGCGATCTTCTCCAACATGAGCGATTTCGAGGTTTCCTCGGAAGACGGAGACTTCAACCTGCTCGACACCCTGCAGATTGACGACGGCAGCCACCGCACCGAGAGCGCCGAAGACACCACCAGGCGGGCACAGATCCTGCAGCAGATCGAGGTGGAGATACAACAATTGCCGCCGCGTCAACGCGAGGCTTTCCTGATGCGTTACTGGGAGGAAATGGACGTGGCAGAGACCGCCGCGGCCATGGGCTGCTCGGAAGGCAGCGTCAAGACCCACTGCTCGCGTGCGGTCCAGGCCCTCGGCAAGGCGCTGAAGGCGAAGGGAATCCAGGTATGAACAAGTCGCAAACACTCACCGCCGCCCACATGCAGGACGAATTTGGCGAGCGCATCGCCGCGCGCCTGTCGGAGGGCGCCCGGCAATTGCCGCACGACCTGTCCGAACGCCTGCGCATGGTGCGCCTGCAGGCGCTCGCGCGCCGCAAGGTCGTGAACGTACGGGCGCGCACGGCCTCGGCGATCTTCGGCCAGGGCTCGACGGCCACCGCCACCTTCGGCTCCGGAAAACTGGGATTCTGGGGGCGCCTGGCCTCGGCCGTGCCGCTGGTGGCCCTGGTCGGCGGGCTGGTGCTGATCCATTCGGTGCAAAGCGACAACCGGGTGAGCGAACTGGCCGAGGTGGACTCCGCCCTGCTGGCCGACGACCTGCCGACCGCCGCCTATACCGACCCCGGCTTTGTGCAATTCCTCAAGACCAGTGCCCAAGAGCAACACTGAAACACCCCGCATGATCAGCGCCCCCCACTGCCTGCCCTCTGCGATAGCAGCCCTGCTGGCGGCGGCCTGGGCCATGTCGGCCGTGGCGCAGCAGCCCGGACCGGCGCCTGCAGCCTCGGGTGGGGGTGTGCAGCTCTCGGGCAAGGCGGCCGCCGCCAGCCGTGCTCCCGCTCCGTCCAAGGCAGATTTCTCCAGCCTCAGCCGCAGCCAGCGCCAGGCCCTGGCGCCGCTGGCGCCGCACTGGAGCGGCATGAACGACACCCAGCGGCGCAAGTGGATTGCCATTTCCCACAATTTCGATTCGCTCTCGGAGCCGGACCAGATCCGCATGCATGCGCGCATGAGTGAATGGGCAGGGCTGAGCACCCAGCAGCGCGCGCAGGCACGGCTCAACTTCGCGGAAACCAGCAAGCTCGCCCCGGACCAGAAGAAGGAGCGCTGGGAGGCCTACCAGGCCCTCAGCGAGGAAGAACGCAAGAAACTCGCCTCGGGCGGCGGCGCGCCCCGGCCGGCGGGCGCGGCGGCGGCGGTGCGGCTCGCCCCCTCGCCACGGCTCACCCATCTGCCCGCCGCCACCGACAGCAAACAGCCCCCGGCGCGGATCGGCGTGTCGCCGACCCAGGTGGATCACAATACGCTCCTTCCGCAGCACACTGCGGCGCAGCCAGCCCCGGCAGCGCCGGCTGCTGCTCCCTGAGCGTCCTCCCTGATCGATGAGCCTTGAATCCGGGCCAAAAGGCCCTCTAGCCCAAGCTGCGCCTGGGTTTCCAGCTACGAACCTGATAGCACCCCCGCTGCCGCGGCGCATGGCCTGCTGGCTGTACGAGGGCATGCTGATGTTCGGCGTGGTGTTCATCGCCGGCTACCTGTTCGGCACCCTGAGCCAGACCCGCAATGCCATGGACAACCGCCATGCGCTGCAGGCCTTTCTGTTCGTGGTGTTCGGCATCTATTTCGTCTGGTTCTGGTCCAAGGGCCAGACATTGGCCATGAAGACCTGGCACATCAGGCTGGTCGATGGATGGGGCCGTCCGGTCACGCAGGCACGGGCGCTGGCCCGCTACGTATTGAGCTGGCTGTGGCTGCTGCCACCACTGGCCGGCGCCGCGCTGTTCCACCTGAACGCAGTCGAGACCTCGGTCATTCTTTTGGGCTGGGTGGCGGTCTGGGCACTGCTGAGCCGCTTCCACGCCCAGCGACAGTTCCTGCACGACGCACTGGCCGGCACCCGGCTGGTGACTGCCCCGGCTCCCCCCAAGAAACGCTGACCATGGCCACTCCCGCTTTCTCCCTTTGCGTCTACTGCGGCTCGCGTCCGGGAAAGGACGCGCACTTCGCCGAGACGGCGCGCGCCGTCGGCACCTGGATCGGCGCGCACGGCGGCCAGCTGGTCTACGGCGGCGGCCACAACGGCCTCATGGGCATGGTGGCAGACGCCACGCAAGCCGCAGGCGGGCGCGTGGTGGGGGTGATTCCGCAATCGCTGGTGGACAAGGAATTCGCAAACCGGCGCTGCGAGGAGTTGCACATCGTGCAGACCATGCACGAGCGCAAGGCCATGATGGCCGAGCGCGCGGACGCCTTCCTGGCGCTGCCTGGAGGCATCGGCACCTTCGAGGAACTGTTCGAGGTCTGGACCTGGCGCCAGCTGGACTACCACGCCAAGCCGGTCGGCCTGCTCAACGCAGGCGGCTACTACGACGGCCTGCTCGCCTTCCTGCGGCAGAGCGTGGAGAGCGGCTTCATGAACGCGTGGCAGATGGAGCTGCTGCAGGCCGGCGACGACGCCGAAACCCTGCTGCCGGCCCTGGTGCAGGCGGCAGGCCATGGCGGTGACCGGGGGCCGCTGCGCAGCGTGATCTGAGAGCCGGCCGCGGCCCGCAGGGGCCGTGAATCAGCTCCCGGGTGAACGAAGAATCCTGGGGCGGCTCAGACCGCGGACTCGTCCTCCTCCCCGGTGCGGATGCGCACCACGCGATCCACGCCCGTGACGAAAATCTTGCCGTCGCCGATCTTGCCGGTGCGCGCAGCGTTCACGATGGCTTCCACGCAGCGGTCCACGTCCGCCGTGTTCACCACCACCTCGACCTTCACCTTGGGCAGGAAATCCACAACATACTCGGCGCCGCGGTAAAGCTCGGTGTGCCCTTTCTGGCGGCCGAAGCCTTTGACTTCGGTGACGGTCAGGCCGGTAACGCCACACTGGGCGAGCGCCTCACGGACCTCTTCGAGCTTGAAGGGCTTGATGACGGCGGTGATCTGCTTCATGGATGTGTCCTGTTCTTGAAGGGGCTGAGTGAATTTGCGGGTGATAGCGTAACGCCAGACGCTGCTGGCGCGCCTGTTCGGCACGAATAAGGCCCTTTTGCCTGCATCGGCGCAGGATCGGCCCGGCTTTCGCCGGCAGACCCGCACAGGCCATGCAGGTGACGAGTCCATGGCATTGGTGCGCGGCCAGCGTGGACGCTGGTGCTGTGGCACGATGAAGCGGATCACCCGGCTTCATGGACCTGCCCGCCTTGCCCTCCCCCTCTTTCGAACTGCGCGTGTCCGATGCCGCAGGCGGCATCGATGCCGCGGCCTGGGACACGCTGCTCGCCGCCCAGCCCCATCCCACACCCTTCATGCGGCATGCCTACCTGTCGGCGCTGCACGACAGCGGCAGCGCCACGCCCGCCACGGGCTGGACGCCGATGTTCTTCACGCTCTGGCAGGGGGCCGTGCTGCAGGCGGCCTGCGTGCTCTACGCCAAGCCGCATTCGTACGGCGAGTACGTGTTCGACTGGGCCTGGGCCAACGCCTATGCCCAGCACGGACTGGACTACTACCCCAAGGCAGTGGTCGCCGTGCCCTTCACCCCCGTGCCGGGCGCGCGGCTGCTGGCACGCGATGCCGACGCGCGCCGCCTGCTGGTGCAGGGACTGGTGGCCTGGTGCGAGGAACAGGGCCTGTCATCGCTGCATCTGCTGTTCGGGGCCGAGGAAGACATCGACGCCTGCCGCGCCGCGGGACTGATGCTGCGGCACACGGTGCAGTTCCACTGGAGGAACCTGGCCCCGGCCGGGTACGGCAGCTTCGACGACTTCCTCGCCAGCCTCTCGCAGGAGAAGCGCAAGAAGATCCGCCAGGAGCGGCGCAAGGTGGCCGAGGCCGGCGTCCAATTCCGGTGGGCGCGCGGCCGGGACATCACTTCAGCCGATTGGGACTTCTTTTACCGCTGCTACGAACGCACCTACCTCGAACATGGCAATGCGCCCTACCTGAGCCGAGACTTCTTCCGCCGCATGCAGGCGGACATGCCCGAGCACTGGCTGCTGTTCATCGCCGAGCGCGCAGGCCGGCCGATTGCCAGCAGTTTGATAGCAACAACCCAAGAAGCATTCAGGGCTTCAAGCGGATTACATGCAGAGAACGTAGCCTACGGCCGCTATTGGGGCGCACTGGAGCGAGTGGACTGCCTGCACTTCGAGGCCTGCTACTACCAGCCACTGGCCTGGTGCATAGACCACGGCTTTGACCGCTTCGAAGGCGGCGCGCAGGGCGAGCACAAGATGGCGCGGGCGCTGCTGCCGGTGGCCACGACCAGCGCGCACTGGCTGGCGCGGCCCGACTTTGCCGACGCGGTGGAGCGCTTCCTGGAGCGCGAGGGCGAAGGCGTGGCGCGCTACCTGGAAGACCTGGAAGCGCGCTCGCCGTTCCGGCGGCGCTGAGCGCCGGCGCTCAGAAGGTTTCCCAGTCGTCGTCGGAACCTGCCGCGACAGCAGCCGGGGCCGCCGCAGGCTTGGACGCCGGCGCCGCCGGCCTGGCGGCAGGCGCAGGCGATGCGGCCGCACGTTCCGCAGCGGCGGTGCCCTCGGCACTTGCGCGCAACGCCGGCAGGGGAGCGGGCGCAGCGGCCACCTTGGCCGTCACCTTGGGCGGCGTGGCCCGGAGGGCAGCAGGCGCCACGCGCGCTGGCGGCAGCGGTGCCGCGGCCATGCTGCTGCCGCGCGCCAGCTGGAACACCGCCACTGCGCGCACCAGCTCGTCGGCTTGCGCGCGCAGGCTGGCCGCGGCCGCCGCGCTCTCCTCCACCAGCGCGGCGTTCTGCTGCGTGGCCTGGTCCATCTGCGTGACCGCCTCGCCCACCTGGCTGACGCCCGCGCTCTGCTCGGCG
>Ga0116227_10001882_pt1 | contig 47709 bp, 37 predicted proteins | sample S1TSphgellanicum_FD_89693 | JGI IMG/M metagenome (GOLD analysis project Ga0116227, IMG submission 89693) | Host-associated microbial communities from peat moss isolated from Minnesota, USA - S1T2_Fb - Sphagnum magellanicum MG | ecosystem: Host-associated > Plants > Peat moss > Unclassified... | reverse complement strand
TTGCAATACTTTAGCAGTTAAAGTTCTTTGTCCTCCTGGGTAACCTGTATGACGCATGTAAATTTTGTCATTCATTTTTGTACCTGTAAGGTTAATTTTCTCTGAGTTGATAACAATTACGTTATCTCCACAGTCAACGTGCGGTGTGTAACTAGGCTTGTACTTACCTCTTAAGATCATTGCAACCTTTGAAGCAAGACGTCCTAAGTTATGACCTTCAGCGTCAACAACAATCCACTCTTTAGTTACAGTGGCTTTGCTAGCTGAAACTGTTTTGTAGCTTAATGCGTCCATAATATTATTTTAATTAAACATTCCATCCCCAATAAAGGGGATGCAAAAGTACAATTAATTATTTTAAAACCAAATACCTGAAAAGAATATTTTATCTGCTGAAAATCAGGGCATCAGTTTTATATTTAAAACAATAAAAAAAAACCACCTTCACAATAACGCGAAGGTGGTTCAATATTTAGAATTGTTTTGTTAAACAATAAATAAATTTGCGATGTCAACAACTTGTTGTGTCGTAAGTGGTTCATCATAAGCTTCTGAACCTGCGGCAGCTCCAAATGCAGCGGCAGTATTAAATCCTGCCTGTACAGTAACTCCTTCGCCAGCATAAACGGCTTGCGTGGCTGCTGGCATTCCTGCACCTCTTTCGTCATTAGAAATCCATCCTTTTAGTCCGCGTAATCGTCGTACTTCAGAAGCATGACGTGCTTCTACAGAATGTATTTGTAATGCGGCAGTTAATAAATCAGGTGTAGTAATTAAATTTCCGGCCTGACCTTTATAGGCTCTTACGCCTGTGTCTTCAAAAGCTTGTGCCAATGCTAAAAAGGTTGGATAGTCACCAAACGGATCAAACGTTCCGCCCACAGTAAAGTCAAAAGTAGGTTTCGCAACAAAATTAGCACTTGCTGGTCCGCCGAGTCCTGCAATTAAAAATTTAACATGACTGGATTCGTGTGCTGCTATCTGCTGGAAAACTTTTAAATCACGTCCACCGTTTTCTGATGCCGGAATTACTCCTGAATCTAATGCCATGGCATAAAATTCGTTTTCCAGATATTCTAAGGTTAAGGCAAATTGCAAAGCCCCTATTGGGGTTGCGGGTGTTGCTGTAATATCTTTTGCTAATGCCTTATTTGCCATTGCAGATAATCCGAATGGGATTGATGCATATGCCAGTGTTTTTCCTATGTTTCCAAACTGATTAAAACTATCTCTTCTAGAGCCAGTGCTTCTCATTAAGCTGTCATCAGTAAATGTTTCTATAAATTTTAAAATATTCATAATTTCTAAGTTTTAGCTAGTTAAGATTAAGGTAAGTATTTGGCAGTAAATTTTGTGGTAATAAATCCTCCGGCAATTGGTAAAATTTTAGAAGGATCTTTGGCTGCATCTAAACCATTTGATGCAGTAACAATATCATCACCGGCAAAATCCTTAGAATTAGGATTAATCAAACTTCTGATAGCCGAAGCATGTCTGGCTTCTACAGAAACAATTTTTCCGGCTAATAATAAGTAGTCAGCACTTTTAATTAATTTTCCTGCTCCGTTATAAGCAGCAACTCCGGTATCTTCCAGTGCTTTGGCTGTTGCCAGAACATCTGTACGACTGTTAAAATTTAGAGAACCATAATTAAAAGCAAGAGTAGGAAGTAGTTGAGAGCCTGGATCTGGTAGTGCCCCTGATAGTGCTGCTTTAAAAAAATCTCTGTGTACTACTTCATGATGATACAAATCAGTTAAGACCTGACGTTCAATAGGGTTGAAAGTTGTATTAAAACTTGTAGAATTTACAACTTTAGTATAAAAATCGGCTTCAAGTTGTTCAAGAGCATAAGCATACGTCAATACTCCAAAATCTCCCGAGCCTAAATCAAAGACACCATTTCTTACTCCCGGTAACGATGTATCTTCCATATCGTTATCATTGTCATTATCGCTGCAACCAGCTAAAACCAAACCTGCAGTAACTAATGTTAGCCCGCTGAGCTTAAGAAAGCTCCTTCTGTTATTCAGTGAAGGGTCGACTTCATGAATTTTAACTTCGTTTTTCATAATCAAGGTTTTTTAAAAAGGTTAATAACATGTATTAGGTTATTAACGAAATTTTATGACCTGCGGTTTTTAAAAATCGCAGTATTTTAAAATTATTTTAAAAAGACCTTATAAATTCAAATACTGGTAGGTGTTTTTTGTTTTATTTTAGGTAATTCTACTATATTTGTATTAATTACATAAAATTATTTTTAAATGAAAGCTAAAGCAACTCTAAAACAAATTGCGAAAGAACTTGGTGTTTCTGTTTCGACGGTGTCAAAGGCATTAAACGATAGCCCGGAAATAAGTGAGCAAACGAAGGTGAAGATTAAGGAGTATGCCAAACTCAAAAATTATAAACCAAATGTTATTGGTCTGAATTTGAAGAATCGTAAGACTAAAACAATTGGTGTAATTATACCTAATATATTAAATTCCTTTTTTGCGAAGGTGTTTAGTGGTATCGAAAAAGTGGCCGATAAAAAAGGGTATAATGTAATTACATGTATTTCGAATGAATCTCTTGAGAAAGAAATTCATACACTCGAAATGTTGAGTAACGGAACGATTGACGGATTTATTTTGTCAGTTTCTGAAGAGGCTCAAAAATTACAAGATTATACTCATTTTTCAGCAATTATAAATGACGGAACTCCAATTGTGATGTTTGACCGTATTGCAGATGAAGTAGAATGCGATAAAGTGGTAGTTGATGATTTTGATTCGGCTTTAAATTCCACTCAGCATTTAATCAATTTAGGGTGTAAAAATATCGCGTTGATTTCTTCTGTAGATAATTTAAGTGTTGGAAAATTAAGAGCTGATGGATATCTAAAAGCTTTGGCTGATAATAATATTCCGGTAAACGAAAAAATCATTCTTCGTACCGATTCTGAAGAGGATATGAAAAGTAAAATCGATGCAATTTTCGACAATAAGATTGATGCTATTTTTGCTTTGGATGAAAATGACTCGGTTGCCGCTTTGCGCGTAAGTTTGAAAAAAGGTTTCAGAGTTCCGGAGGATATTTCGATAATTGGTTTTGCTGACGGAATTTTGGCTTCAAGACGTTTGTCGCCAAGTTTAACAACGGTAAGTCAACACGGAATTGAAATTGGAGAAGTTGCCGCCAAACAATTGATCAAACGTTTGGAAGAATCTGAAGAAGAAACTTCGGATTATGAAACTATCGTTATCAAGACGAAGTTGAAAGAAAGAGAATCGACAAGAAAAAAATAAAACAAAAAACCATTCGCTGCAACGAATGGTTTTTTTATAGTGCTTTATTTTGTTTTCTTAATAAGGTATAGGCTGTTTCCTTTTTTATCGTTAATCAAAGAGAATTCTAAGTTGGGATTAGTGTAAAACCAGTATTCTGATTTTAAACTTTTTTCCAATTCTTTTTGCTTATCTTTTATAGTGTCATATATTGATTTTTCTCTGGTGTCATAATCAGGAATAAAAACATCTTCTTTTTTAAATTTTAGTGTGTCATTCGCAAAAGGTATATTAATATAGGCGATCCCATTCCAGTAATAGTACGTATAAGTGTCATTCGCTTGGGTTCGTCCCATGACATTTGAATTGTAATCTAATTTTTGAAAGTATTTAAATAGTATTTTATCATTGGGTATTTCGTCAAAGGCATTTTCGTCAATAATTTTTTTATTCTGATTAAAACTTTGTTTTTGGGCATCGTTAGATATTTTAGATTCCACACCATATAATACATACCATTGATTATTCATATAATAGATAATAGATGATCTATTGTCAACAGGTATTGACTCGTCTCTCCAGGCGTAAAAATTGTCTAAGTAGATGCAATTGGGTAAAATAGTATCGTGATAATATTTTGATAGTTTTTCAGCGTCCCACTTTAGGTCTTTGTTTACGGGGATAAAAGCTTTTTTTGCTTTGTTTCCATCAGTTGGCCAGGTTTGGTAATAGAGCAGGTCTTTGTTTACTATTTGCTTGTTAAGTAAAACGATATTCCCAAATTCGGATTGATTAGAAGATGAAGTTTTATAATTAATGGTATCTAAAATGTTTCCGGAAGAATCCATTTTGAATACGGTGTTCCGGAAATTATCGCCGGTATTTCCTCCTCCATGATCATAAGGCTCTGTTTTGGTGATCAGTTTAAGGATGATTTTTTCTTTAGAAATTGCAAGTACTTGACAGTATGAATTTGCATTGTGCTTTTCGCTTTGATGAAATAATACTATACTGTGATTACTGAAGTTTTTAATTTCAGATAATTTTTTATAATTAAAAAATTGTGAGGGTAATTTTTTAGAAGGTAATCTATTTATCAAAAAAGTATCAATACCCAAAGCGAAACCAACATTAGCCTGATATATTAAAAACAAGGTAATTAGTGTCGCAATGGAGTATTTTATTGTTTTTCTCTTCATTAGTTTTTAATGCGCCTCCAGCCAATCTTTTCCTAAACCAAGTTCAACATCCAAAGGAACACTCATCATAAATGCGTTTTCCATTTCGTGTTTGATCATGGGTTGAATTTTCTCGAGTTCATCGTTGTGAACATCGAACACAAGCTCATCATGTACCTGAAGCAGCATTCTGGATTTCCAGTTTTCTTCTTTTAGTTTTTTATGAATGTTGATCATAGCAATTTTAATCACATCGGCAGCGCTTCCCTGAATTGGTGCGTTTACGGCATTTCGTTCAGCGGCACTTCTCACTACGGCATTTGCAGAATTGATATCTTTAAGATAACGGCGACGTCCTAAAATAGTTTGTACATATCCTTTTTCGCGCGCAAATTCTATTTGTTCGTTTATGTAAGATCGTAATCTTGGGTATGTTTTATAATAAGCTTCAATCAGGGCAGAACTTTCGCTACGGGATAATGAAGTTTGATTGCTTAATCCAAAAGCAGAAACACCATATATGATACCAAAGTTTACCGTTTTAGCATTGCTTCTTTGCTCGCGTGAAACTTCATCCAAAGGCACGTTGAAAACTTTTGAAGCAGTTGCTTTATGAATATCTTCCCCGTCCTGAAATGCTTTAATCATGTTTTCTTCACCACTTAAAGCAGCAATGATCCTTAATTCTATTTGCGAGTAATCCGCAGAAATTAGCGTGTGGTTTTCATCGCGGGCGACAAAGGCTTTACGAATCTGACGACCTCTTTCGGTACGGATAGGGATGTTTTGCAAGTTTGGATTATTAGAACTCAAACGTCCTGTTGCCGCAACAGTCTGCATATAATCAGTATGAACTCGTAATGTTTTTTTGTCTACTTGTTCCGGCAAAGCCAAAATATAAGTGCTTTGTAACTTCACCATCTGACGCCAATCCAGAATTTGTTTTACGATTGGGTTGTCATTGGCTAAATAAGTTAAAACCTCTTCGCCAGTCGCATATTGACCGGTTTTGGTTTTCTTTTGTTTTGCTCCGCCAATTTTTAATTTATCAAATAAAATATCTCCTAATTGTTTTGGAGAAGCCAGATTGAATTTCTCTCCGGCAGTTTCGTATATTTTTTCTTCCAGAGATTTAATTTCGATGTCCATTTCTTTAGACATTATACTTAGAAACTCTACGTCTAAACGAATTCCTTCGGTTTCCATATCGGCTAAAACGCTTACTAACGGAATTTCGATTTCGTCAAATAACTTTTTAGTTTCGGTTTTGTCTAACTCGGCAGTAAAGAGTTCTTTTAGTTGTAATGTAATATCAGCATCTTCGGCAGCGTATTCCTTTATTTCTTCAAGTGCTACGTCGCGCATCGTAATTTGGTTTTTTCCTTTTTTCCCAATTAAAGTTTCAATTGATTTTGGAGAATATTTCAAATACGTTTCGGCTAAAATGTCCATATTATGGCGCATATCCGGATTAATCAGATAATGCGCGATCATCGTGTCAAAAAGTTTTCCTTTTACAGTAACTCCATAATTAGAAAGGATCTTTAAATCGTATTTTAGGTTTTGACCAATTTTTTCGATGTTTTCATTTTCAAAAAAGGGTTTGAATTTATCGACTAAAATCTGAGCTTCTTCCTGGTTTTCCGGAAACGGAACATAGAATGCTTTTCCTTTTTCATAAGCAAAAGACATTCCGACCAATTCTGCGTGTAAAGCGTCTAAGCCAGTAGTTTCTGTATCGAAACAAACAGCAGTTTGTTTTTGTAAATTTTGTAAAAGCAATTTAATACCTAAATCGCCTTCAATCGCCTGATAGGAGTGAGGTGTGTTTTCTAAAGTATTATAAAATGAAGTTCTTTCTTCTGAGCTTTCATCTGTAGTTGCGCCACCGCCAAAAAGGTCGAACTGGTCTTCATTTTTAGGTTGTGGTTTCTTGTATAGCTTAGCATCCGAAGGTTGTTGGCCTGCATTTGCTAATTCGTTTCCACCGCCTACTTTAAACAGGTTGTCAAATTGCTCTGCCATTCTTCTGAATTCTAATTCCTGAAAAATAGCATCCGTTTTTTCGATGTCCGGACGTGAAAGTTCATAGTCATCTTCATTAAAAATCACATCACAATCGCATATAATAGTAGCCAGTTTTTTAGATAAAATTCCTTTTTCTTTATTGGCTTCGATATTCTCCTTCATTTTACCTTTCAGTAAATGGGTGTTTTCAAGAAGATTCTCCATCGAACCAAATTCTTTCAGGAACTTTTTGGCAGTTACTTCGCCTACGCCCGGTAATCCCGGAATATTATCGACAGCGTCTCCCATCATTCCAAGAAAATCGATTACCTGTTCTGGTTTTTCGATTTCAAATTTTGCCAAAACTTCAGGAACACCCCAAATTTCTATACCATTTCCCATACGGGCCGGCTTGTACATAAATATATTTTCAGAAACTAATTGTGCAAAATCTTTATCTGGTGTTACCATATAGACTTTATAGTTTTCTTTTTCGGCTTGTTTGGCAATTGTTCCAATCAAATCATCGGCTTCGCAACCTTCTATTTCTATAATAGGAATGTGCATTGCTCGTAATAATTCCTGAATATAAGGTACTGCAATTTTTATCGCTTCAGGAGTAGCGTCACGATTGGCTTTGTATTCGGTAAACATTTCAGTTCTTACATGGCTTCCGCCTTTGTCAAAAGCAACGGCCAAATGATCTGGCTTTTCGCGTTTAATAACATCCAGCAGCGAATTCATAAATCCCATAATCGCTGATGTATCCATTCCTTTTGAATTGATTCGCGGATTTTTTATAAAAGCATAATAACCACGAAAAATTAAAGCGTAAGCATCGAGAAGAAAAAGACGTTTTTGAGTTGACATAAAAAAAATATTAGTGTGTAAAAATAAACAATTGGGTCTCAAAAATTAATCAAAAAAGAAAATTTTTACCATATAAGGAATATAAGCTCATTTTAGTAGAGATATACGCGGTGTAGAGACGCAGCATTGTAGAGACGTACAGCAGTGCGTCTGAGATTTGTTGATAATATTAAATGACCTTATAAGACTTATATGGTAGAAAATCGACCCAATCGTTAATGTCGAGTTAAAATATTTATGTAGGAGGATTTCTTCATTTTGTCTTCATATTACAGGGGTACATTTGATCTGTAAAATAAAAGGTATTAATTTAAATATTAGAAATCATGAAAAATTTATTGATCATGTTAGTTACGGTTTTAGGAACAAGTACAATGGTAAATGCATTTCCGGTAGTTGTAAAAGTTGGTCCTGCAAAAGAAATTAAAGCGACTCCTGTAAAAGAAGTTAAAGCTACAAAACATTCTAAAAATAAAGCTGATAAAAAAGTAAAATCAGTAAAAACTGAGACCCCAAAAGCAGAAATAGCTAAAGTAAAAAAATAAGATAAAAGTAATTATAAAATAAAAAAGTATTCATTTTTAAAGAGTAGAAATCATGAGAAATTTATTAATGCTATTAGTAGCAGTTTTAGGAACAAGTGTTATGGTAAGTGCATTTCCTGCAAAAGATATTAAAACAGCTCCTGCAAAAGAAGTTAAAGCTGCAAAACACCCAAAAAATAAATCTGATAAAAAGGTGAAATCAGAAAAAAGCGAGGCTCCAAAAGCAGAAACCGCTAAAGCAAAAAAATAAGAAAAAGTAATTGTAAAATAAAAGGTTAATTTAATTTAAAAAAATAGAAATCATGAAAAATGCATTGATGTTATTAGTAGCAGTTTTAGGAACAAGTGTAATGGTTAGTGCTCAGACAACTCCAACTCAGGCAGCCCCTGCAAAAGAAGTTAAAGCAACAAAACACCACAAAAACAAAGCTGACAAAAAAGTAAAAACAGAAGCTGCTAAAGCAGAAACTCCAAAAGCAAAATAAGAAAACAGATCATTATAAATAATTAAGGTTAATAATTTAAAATATAAAAGTCATGAAAAATTTATTTATCGTATTAGCAGCAGTTTTAGGAACAAGTGCAATGGTTAGTGCACAAACAACTCCGGCTCCGGCAGCTCCGGCAAAAGAAGTTAAAGCAACAAAACACCATAAAAACAAAGCTGACAAAAAAGTAAAAGCAGAAGCTCCTAAGGCAGATGCAGCTAAAATGAAATAGTAAAATTGTTTTTGTTTTGTTTTCAAAGAATTGTAAAGGAGACAAAACAGAAGTAATGATTATGAAGAATGCAGATGGAGGAAGCTGGTAAAGAAATTTATCAGCTTTTTTTGATTCGTTAATTTTTTAATAATGCACAGCGAAATTTTTTAGAATTGCTTAAATTTAGTTGCGCTTAAATGCTCCTGTTATGAATATTTTAATTGTTGAAGATAATAAAGAACTTGCTGTCGAGGTTTATGATTTTTTGTGTAATGTAGGTTATGTCTGCAAAATAGCCCACGATTGTGCCGATGCCCTTGAAGAGGTTAATAGTAACGATTACGATGCGATGCTTCTGGATCTTGGTTTGCCTGACGGAGATGGTTTTGAAGTTTTGAAAACAGTTCGAAAAACAAAATCGAAAATTGCTGTAATTGTACTTACTGCAAGGGGCGAATTAGATGATAGAATAAATGGCCTGCATCTTGGTGCGGATGATTATTTGACCAAACCATTTGCATTAACAGAACTTAGTGCGCGTTTATTTGCTGTAATTCGCAGAATTCATGGTTTTACTTTAAATAATTTAAGTATTCATGGTTTTTTATTGCAGCTTCAGGATTATAAAGTGAGTTATGATGATATCCCAATTAGTCTTACCAAAAAAGAGTTTGATATTTTTCAATATTTGGTTTTAAACAAAAACCGTGTGATTACCAGATTGCAATTGACAGAACATATTTGGGGAGATATCCTTGAGGTCAATTCTGATTCTAATTTTATCGATGTGCACGTTCGAAATCTTCGAAAAAAGCTAGACAAACACAGGACTATAGATTGGTTTGAAACTGTTAGAAATGTGGGTTATCGCATTAATGAATAAATAAATACTGTGAAAATAAAACATCAATTAGCGATTTTTAATGCACTAACGAGATTGTTAGTGATTTTAATTTTGTGGCTAATGCTGCCAATTTTGGTAGAAAATGTTGTTTACAGACATATTAATAATGGGTTGCTCGAGAAAAAGCAGAAATTTATACAACATTTAGATCAAAATGAAATAAATGACTTTATTGAGAACTCAGATGACTCTACCGAAACCTATTCGCAATTTTCTACCTTACATAGTGAGTTTTTAGTACTTTCGAAATCGCCTGTAAAAGTTGTCAAAAAGAAAGCTGTTTTTACTAATGAATATCGCGTTATCGAAGGGGAAGAAAATGAATATAGAATTTTGCAATATCATTTTACTTTTGGAAATCAGGGATATAATTTAGAAATAGGAAGCAGCCTTGGCGAGGTAAAGGATCTTACCTTTATCATTAAGTTTTTTATTATAATTGTTTTTGTCGTTATCCTGCTGATTACCTTTTTGGCAGATACTTTTTATATTGAATACTTATTAAAACCCTTCTATCGAATTATTGATACCAAGATCAGGCGTGTCAACGAGCCAGAGGCGTTTGATCATACGCCTATAAAGGCAAGATCGAGAGATTTTAGAGAACTGGATTTTGTTTTAAACCAGATGATGGATCGTATTGCAGAGCTCTTTAAAAAAGAAAAACAATTTATTTCGAATGTTTCGCATGAATTGCTAACGCCTATTGCATTGCTTAAAAACAAGTTCGAAAACTTACTTCAAAATGACTCCTTGGATGATAATGCGATTGATAAGATTGCAGGCTCGCTGAGAACGCTGGACATGCTGAAAAAAATCATCAATAACTTATTGTTGATTTCCAGGATCGAAAACAATCAATATGAAGCGAATGAAAGTATTAATTTTCATGAACTTGTAGCTGATTTGCAAGAAGACCTGGAGGATAGGATAGAAGACAGGGAGATTCAGTTTTTAAACAAAATGGAGCATGATTATATCTTTACCGGAAATAAAACCCTAATTCATATTCTGATTTATAATTTGGTAACCAATGCCATAAAATACAATAAGCCAAAAGGAAGTATAGAAGTTGCAGATGGTTTTTTAGAAAACAAGTATTTTATTTCTATCACCGATTCAGGTATCGGGATGAAGGATTCTCAAATCGAAAATATATTCAACAGATTTGCCAGAATAAGTTCAGATCAGGACGGGCAAGGGTTAGGGCTTGCTATTGTTGATAGTATTGCCTCTTTTCATCATATCGAAATAAAAGTTACTTCTTTAATAAGCGAAGGGACAACTTTTATGCTATTGTTTCCTGAACCTTCAAAAGACAAATAAATGTTAATTTTTTTCAAGTAGTTCAATCTTCATTTAATCTTCATTTAGTGATTATATCTTTGAGGTATAATAAATGAAAATAATAATAATCATAAAACTACAAATCATGAAAAAATTAGTAATGTTAGCAGTAGCTGTTTTAGGAACAACTGCAATGGTAAGCGCTCAAACAACTCCAGCACAAACAACTCCTGCAAAAGAAGCTAAAGCTCCTAAAAAAGACAAAAAAGCAGACAAAAAAGCTAAGAAAGCTGAAGTAAAAGCAGAAGCAGCTAAACCAGAAGCTAAAAAATAAAACAACGCAGGTTTGATTTAAACCGTGTTGTGGATTATAAAGGTTTTAAAAAATTTGGTAGAGAAAAAGCTGGTAGAGAAATCTATCAGCTTTTTGCTGTTATTTGAGTTAAATTTTTGATAATAAAAAGCAATAAAAAATTCATTCTTTGTTACTTTGCTTAAAACTATAAATAATGATCTTACGTTTTGTACTGCTATGTGCTCTCTTTTTATTTATTGAGTTCTATTCTTATCAAGCCTTTCGTACTTTAATAAAATTAAGATGGGTTTTAATAAGTTATCAAATTATAAGTTTGCTGCTTTTAATTTTTATTATTTACTCCTTTACTCAGTTTGATCGTTCTGTTGGGCAAACCAAACAAACCATGTTTACAATGGGTTTGATGTTATTGGTTTATGTGCCAAAAATCGTTTTGACACTGGTAATGTTTGGGGAAGATATTTTTAGAATAGGGGCAAGTATCCTGAACTATTTCATGTATAACGCTCCCCGTTCGGAAATGATGCCAAACCGACGAAAGTTTGTGAGTCAGATTGCATTGGGTTTAGCAGCTGTACCTTTTTTATCATTGATTTACGGAATTTTTGAAGGAAAATATAATTTTAAAGTATTTAAGCAAACCATATATTTTCCTGATTTACCGGATGCTTTTGATGGATTTAAAATCACTCAGATTTCAGATGTTCATAGCGGTAGTTTTGATAATCCCGAGAAAATCAATTATGCCATTGATCTGATCAATCAGCAGGAAGCAGATATGATTTTGTTTACAGGAGATATTGTGAATACCCATGCTAAAGAAATGCATCCCTGGCTGGAAACATTTAATAGGATAAAGGAATATAAATACGGGAAATTTTCAGTTCTGGGGAATCATGATTATGGCGAATATGTAACCTGGCCTTCTGAAAAAGAAAAAGATGAAAACTTTACAGCCATTAAAAATCTTTACGGACAAATTGGGTTTAAACTTTTGCTAAACGAGCATACTTACATTCAAAAAGGAGATGATAAAATTGCCTTAGTTGGAGTAGAGAACTGGGGGCATAATTTCAAAAAAGCCGGAGATTTAAATAAAGCTTCTCAAAACGTGCATCAGGACGATTTTAAAGTATTAATGAGTCATGATCCGAGTCATTGGGAGTATGAGATTAAAAATCACCCTAAGAACTTTCATTTGACTTTGGCTGGCCATACACACGGGATGCAATTTGGAATTGAAATTCCAGGATATTTTAAATGGAGCCTGGCGCAGTATATTTATAAACAATGGGCCGGGCTATACGAAAATGTTGGCCGATACGTTTATGTAAATCGCGGATTTGGTTTTCACGCTTATCCGGGACGAGTGGGTATTATGCCTGAAATTACAGTGATTGAACTAAAAAAAGGGAACAATGTGGCTTAATTCGTTAAAAATGCTACATTTGTATATAATTATCTCTTTTTAACAGAATAAAAAAGAATTAAATTTTTGGTTTTATGTCAAAATTTGGAGAACTTATAAATGCTCAGGTTCCAGTGTTGATTGATTTTTACACAGATTGGAACGAATCATCTGTATCGATGCATCCTGTTATTAAGGATGTTGCGGCTGCGCTAGGCGATAAAGCCAAAGTGATTAAAATTGATGTGGATAAAAATCAGGAATTAGCAGAAGCGCTTCGTATAAAGGGACTGCCTACTTTAATGATTTATAAAGAAGGACAAATGATCTGGAGACAATCGGGCGAGCTTGATGCAAATACAATTATCGGAATTGTCCAGGAACAATTCAATCTGTAAAAATAACTACTCTTTAGTTGGTATTATTTAGTGAATAATATCAAAAGTATATCCGTTTTCCTTTAAGAAGTGCAAGGTTTTAGGCAACGCAAATTTTAAATTAGGCGAGGCTTTTATGCTGTCGTGAAATACAATAACGCTTCCTGATTTTACGTTTTTAGTCACGTTTTCAAGACATTTTTCCGGAGTGATAGACTGGTCAAAGTCGGCACTCAAAACATCCCACATAATAATCTTATAGCCTAATTTTCGTAGAATTTTAGATTGTGCCTTTTTTATTTTTCCGTAAGGAGGGCGAAATATAAGGTTGCATGTTTTTTCTTCTTCTAAAATAGCAGCGCAATTTTTTACGTTTTCGATATAGTCATTGTTGTTGCTTTTCCATCCATTCACGTGGTTCATGGTATGGTTTCCTATAGAGTGACCGTCGGTAATTAGCTTTTCGAATAAGGATAGATTGGCTTTTATATTTTTTCCAATGCAAAAGAAAGTGGCTTTTGCATCAAACTTTTTTAGCTCAGATAAAACCCAGTCTGTAATCTCTGGGGTTGGGCCATCATCAAAGGTGAGGTAGATTTTCTTTTCATTGTTCGGAATATCCCAACAATATTTAGAAAACACCCTTTTGATGAATGAATTTGTTTTTACCCAATAAAAGCTCATTTTAATTTGTTTTACAGATATGTAAAAATAAAAAATGCAGCGCTATTTATCAAATCGCGCTGCATTTTTTTAATTGCTATGTTTTTCGTATATTATTCTTTTTCTCTTCCAAAACGTTCAAAAACATTTACATACGTGTTAAATGTTACTTTGTGTTTCTCGTAGAAAGCAAGATCTTTATTGTCTTTCATAACTTGCAATAAACTTCTGTAACGTTCAATATCAGTAATGATATCAATAGCCAGGTCAGTTTGGTCACCAGGTGTAAGTGTTGCATAATAATTTAGTTCTTCTTTGTATTTCTGAACTAGTTTATTAAGTAGATCCTGTGCTTTTGCAGTTTCTCCAACTTTATAGTATCCTCCTGCAAATGGTTCTACGAGTGAGTAATATCCAAATTTGTCCAAAGGCATTTTTGTTAATGCTAAGTTGATAATGTTTTTAGCTTTGTCAATTTTACCTTCTGCAATAAGCTGGTTCATTAAACGCGATAAATTAGTACGGTATGTAATACTGTTTCTTCTGGTTTCAGGGTCATGATAGATTTTACCGCTATCGCTGTTGCCCCAATCCCATTTCATTACAATATTGTACATTTTATCAGCATCAATTTGTCCCATGTCCATTGGTCCTCCATCTTTTGACGGTTTGTTTCTAATTGGTACTAATTTATACACCATTCCGTCTAGCTGCAGGTAATCTTTTAACCACAAATAATCTTCGTCATCAAAAGCACCTCCGCTAAAGTAAATAGGTCTTTTCCAGTTGTTATTAGCAAGAATATCAAGCATCATTAAACGATTTTTGTATAATGCGCTTCCTTTGATATCTATATCCATATAAGGAACAATAGAATCATTGTATTTAGGATTAACAACTTTATTTTTAATAATAGCCTCTTTGTCAACGTTTACTCTGATTTTATTTGTTGGATAAAAGTGAATAGTTTGTCCATTTTGTAAACCTACAGTCGATTTTGGGTTTTTAATAAAATCAATAAAATCTTTTATGTTCCAGCGGGTATCTATTTTTTGAATATAGGCCACATAATCCAGGTTGTCCCCCACATATTGATCATGCGTAAAAGAAATTGGTAAAGGATCAGATTGGTAAGCTTTCGCTTTCATTTGATCAATATACCAGTCTGTCATAAATAAACTTGTATTGACAATTTTTACGTCTGTTCTTATACCTTCGATTTCTTGTGCATACCATAATGGGAAAGTGTCATTGTCACCAATCGTAAACAAAATAGCATCTTTATCGCAGGAATTCAAATAAGCTTTTGCCATTGCAACTGCTGTATATCTTCCTGATCTGTCATGATCATCCCAGTTTTGGGCTGCCATTAAAACAGGGGCAGCCAGTAAACTTGCTGCAATAATAACAGGCCCTGCAATTTTGGGTGCGATATATTTTTGAATAGTTTCATAAAGAGAATAAACTCCAAAGCCTATCCAGATCGCAAAGACATAAAAAGATCCTACAAGAGCATAATCTCTTTCCCTAGGTTCAAATGGTCGCTCATTTAAGTAGATTTTCAATGCAATTCCGGTAAATAAGAACAGTGCCAGAAGTACATAAAAGCTTTTAAGGTCTTTATTGGCATGATACATTAATCCTATAAGTCCTAAAATAAAAGGTAAGAAGAAGTACACATTTCTTCCTTTGTTGTTTAATACGTCAGATGGTAAATTGTCCTGAGAGCCAAGATGTAAGGAGTCGAGAGCTTTGATTCCGCTAATCCAGTTTCCGTCAAGATTATCATATTTTCCCTGAACATCACTTTGGCGTCCAACGAAATTCCACATCAAATATCTCCAGTACATGTATCCAAATTGATATTCGAACATAAAACTGAAATTATCTACTGTTGTTGGTTTTTCGATAATTAGATATTGACCGTAGCTCTTTAGGAACTTAACGTATCCTTCGTTGTCAATTTGTTTTTGGGCATAAGCATTTCTGAATTCAGAAATTGTTTTTTCGACTTCATTGCGTAATTGTGCAGTTGCCTTATTGTATTCGTCTTCGCTTAATTGGCTTGCATCGATTCCGTATTTTCCTAAATCATCTTCATAATCGTAATTTGGGTTTATTCTGAATTTAGGAGGGTTTGTAAAGCTGATATAGTTCTGAATGTGTCCTGTTTCTGTACTCCACATCCTTGGTAAAATCGCTTTTTGATTATCATCTGAATTTTGGCTGGCATTTTTGTAATTATTGGTAATAATGTATTTGCCAGTTTTATAATCTCTTTCGTAATTAGGTTTTTTGTCTGAATACGGGTTTTTGGCATCAAGACCCGCAAAAACTTCTGTATATTGAGGTCCGTAAAATAAAGGATTTACTCCGTATTGTTCACGATTATAATAAGCTAAAACCTCAGCAGCATCTGATGGTTTGTTTTCGTTGATTACCGGGTTAGCATTAGCACGAACAGGGAGCATCATCCAGGTTGAAAAACCGATAAAAATAAATAATATACAAAGAATTATGGTGTTATAGAAAACTAATCCTTTTTGTTTGGTGAATTTTAATCCAAAATAGAAGAAAGCAATTAAAACTAAGGCAACAAATATAGTTCCTGAGTTAAATGGTAACCCGATACTGTTTACCATGAAAACTTCTGTATCGGCAAATGCTTCCATGGTTAATGGCAAAAGCAATTTGAAAATGAATAATAAAATACCAATTACTACAACATTGGCAATAAGAAAGTTCTTGATGGTAACTTTTTCGTAATGCTTGAAATAGTATAGAAATCCTATTGAAGGAATGGTTAATAAAGCCATAAAGTGAACTCCAAATGAAAGTCCGACAACTAATGAAATTACCAGTAACCATTTGTTCCCTTTTGGTTTGTCCATGTCTTGTTCCCAACGAAGACCAAGCCAGAAAAGTAGTGCAATTAACAAAGAAGCCATGGCATAAACTTCTGCTTCTACGGCATTAAACCAGAAGCTGTCAGAGAAAGTGTAGGCAAGAGCACCAACAAAAGAGCTTCCTAAAATAACTATTGAATTGTTTTGATTGATTTCTGAGAATCGCTCTATAATTTTTTTCAAAATCATCGACGAAGACCAAAACATAAACAAAATAGTGAATGCGCTTGAAAAAACAGACATCATATTAACCATTACAGCTACATGTTGAGCATCGATAGCAAACATGGCAAAAAAAGCGCCCATCATCTGAAACAAAGGTGCGCCCGGAGGGTGACCAACTTCTAGTTTCGCTGCTGTGGCAATATATTCGCCACAATCCCAAAAGCTCATAGTGGGTTCAACGGTTAATGTATAGGTGATTAAAGCGATTGCAAATGCAAACCAACCAATAATTGTATTCCATTTATTGAAATTGAATTGTGCCATATTTAGGTGTTATAATTATGTATGTTTTCTATCTTACAAAGAAAATGTTTTTTTGTTGAAAGAGAAGAGCATTAACATAAAATTCTACAAAAGTATTTATTAGGATTAATGCGTTGTTTGTGAAATACTTGTAAAATCATTATGAGTTCGGGAGAAGAAAAAACAAAAAAAAACGATTTTTTTTCATCAAAAAGTTTGCGCAAACTAAAAAAAGCTCTAAATTTGCACTCGCTTAACAGCAACGCTGGTCTATGGTGTAATGGTAACACAACTGTTTTTGGTGCAGTCTTTCAAGGTTCGAGTCCTTGTAGACCAACATAAAAAGCCTCTCAATTGAGAGGCTTTTTTATTCAAAAAAAAGTTGTGCAAACTAAAAAAAGCTTTAAATTTGCATTCGCGTAAGCATTCTTACTGGTCTATGGTGTAATGGTAACACAACTGTTTTTGGTGCAGTCTTTCAAGGTTCGAGTCCTTGTAGACCAACATAAAAAGCCTCTCAATCGAGAGGCTTTTTTTATGCTGTAAACTTTAACTGTTTGATCGCAAAGGTTTAATTGAACTTTGTCAAATTTGCCTAAGTCTTTGTGCTCTTTGTAGTTAAATTTTGAACTTGATTTATTTTAATAATAAAGAAGACGGAACAATGCCAAATTTCTTTTTAAATGAAAATGAAAAATGCGATAAGTCTTCAAAACCTACTCCGATATAAACTTCAGATGGTGGTTTTCCCTGATTGATCAAATAATAGGCTTCCTGTAGTCTTTTGTTAAGCAGCCATTTTCCTGGTGTTTCCTGAAATACTTTTTGAAAATCTCTTTTAAAAGTGGCTAAGCTTCTTCCGGTGAGATAGGCAAAACGGGTAAGGTGTACATTAAAATGAAAATTCTTGTTCATAAAAGCTTCGAGATCAATTTTGCCGGGCTCATTAAAATCAAATAAAATATCTTTCAGTTCCGGATTTACTTTAAGCAAAAGATGTACGGCTTCTTTTATTTTTAGATTAAATAAGGCTTCATTGTTTTCTTGTTCTACTTCGAGATAAGAGATAAGTGAATCCATAAAAGATTTATAAAGAGGATTCGGAGCTAGTGAAATCATGGTTTCGGAATCTGATCTTTTATTGATTTTGAAATTATATTCTGTGCTGATTTCGCGTAAAATCTTTTAATCTAAGAAAAGTGAGATTGTTTTAAACTCGCCTCCTTCCGGGGGAATTTTAACAAATTTGGCTAAATGGTTTCGTTTGTTAAAGCGAAAATCTCCTTCTTTTGAGTGGTAAGTATTTTTGCTGTCTGACGCGATCATTTCTCCGGCAATCTTATAACTAAACACATGTTCCGGTATAAAGTTTTCTCCTTCCCGGCTACGTGTATAATAGCAGGAATAGAGAATTTTAGGTTTTGATGCTGTCTTTGTTGTCATAGATGTAAAGTTACAAAAAGATCCGGAAATCTTCTGAAAGGCTTTCCGGATCTGGTGTTTTTATCGAATTAATGCTTTTGGTTCAAGATAGGCTTCAAGTCCTAGTGATCCAAATTCCCTGCCAATTCCTGATTGTTTAAATCCTCCGAAAGGCGCCATCGGATCGTGTCCAATTCCGTTTATCTGAACGCGGCCGGCGCTTATCTGCGAAGCAACTTTATGAGCTCTTTTTTCGTCTGATGAACTTACGTATGCTTGTAATCCGTATGTGGTGTCGTTGGCTATTTCAATTGCTTCTTCTTCTGTTTTATATGTTATAATGGATAAAACAGGGCCAAAAATTTCTTCTCTGGCGATTCGCATCTGGTTGTTTACGTTTACAAAAACGGTTGGTTTTACAAAGTTTCCTTTTTCTAATCCTGCTGGTTTTCCCGGGCCTCCAATTAATAGTTCTGCGCCTTCATTTATACCTATCTGAATGTAATTTTGAACACGTTCGTATTGTTTTGTGCTTACCATTGGTCCTACTGCGGTTGCTGCGTTTTTTGGATCGCCAACAATTGTTTTTGATACTGTTTCTTTTACTAATTGTTTTACTTCGTCCAGTCTGCTTTCCGGAACTAATAATCTGGTTCCGGCAACGCATGCTTGTCTGCTATTCATATAGGCAGCGATTAAAGCAAGTGGAATTGCCTGGTCTAAATTAGCATCGTCAAGAATAATGTTGGGTGATTTTCCGCCAAGTTCAAGTGTAACGCGTTTCATGGTGTCTACGGCTTCTTTTGCTATGATTTTTCCAACATTTGTAGATCCGGTAAAAGAAATTTTCGCGATATCCGGATTACGGCTTATTTCTGCTCCTACGATTTCTCCTAACCCGTTTACGATATTAAAAACGCCTTTTGGTAATCCTGCTTCGTGCAGGCATTCAGCGATTAATTGGGTTTGCTGTGCACTCATTTCGCTCGGTTTTATTACTGCGGTACATCCTGCCGCTATGGCTGTTGATAGTTTGCTGGAGATAAAACCATTGCTTGAATTCCATGGAATTATAATTCCGACTACGCCAAGCGGTGTCATCTGCACTTCGGATTCTCCCATGGTTTTGGTAAAGTTGTAAGTGTTTAAGAGGTCAATGGTAGAGTCGAAACCTTTTAGCATGTACTCGTAGCTCATTGTTACGAATTGTAGTGTTCCTCCGTATTCTTCAATCATTATATCGATGAATTCGTTTTTTCTTTTTTCGATAGAAGTTTTAATGTTTTGTAAATACTGAATTCTTTCTGCTGTAGTAGTTTTAGAAAAAGTTTTAAATGCTTCTTTTGCGGCGCTTATAGCATTTTGTGTGTCTTTTTGATTGCCTAAACGTACTTTTCCTAATTGTTCGTTTGTTGTAGGGCTTATTAAATCAAAATATTCGGTTCCCTGTGGAGTAATGAATTCTCCGTTAATGTAGATTTTGTCTATTGTTTTCATGTTGTAATGTTTAAGAATTTTATTTGACAAAGATCCGGATTAAGAATACTGTCGACTTTGTTGAAAAGCTCAATATGACTTTGTTAAAAAGCTCACTGCGAATTGTTTTTTAATGAAAAAAACTAAGTTTTGTAATGCATAAAAAAAAGCTTCTCATCGAGAAGCTTTAGTTTGTGACTTATATAAAAGTGATTTATGAAATTGTTGAGCCTGTTTTATATTTTGAATGTTATTACAGGTTTGATCGAATGGTTTACCAGGCCTTCGCTGATACTTCCGTTAAAAAAGTGGGCAAAACCAGTTCTTCCGTGTGTGCACATTCCGATAATATCTGCGTTTATGCTGTTTGAAAAGTTGATGATTCCCTTTTCGATATTGGTATCGTTATAAATATGTGTTGCGTAATTTGTAAGTTTAAATTCGTTTGCAAAATCATTCATTGCTTTTTCTGCAACATGAGTTGGTTTGAAGCTGTTTGGTGTGCAAATTGTAACCAAATGCAATTTTGATTCGAATGATTTTGTGAAATTTAAAAGCTTTTCGAATGGTTTTTTTGTTTCGTCTGAGAAGTCAGATGCGAATACAATATTGGAGGTGTTAAAATTAGAAATATCTTTCTTGATAACTAAAACCGGAATTTCAGAATTGCGGACCACTTTTTCAGTATTAGATCCTATTAATAATTCTTCAATGCCTGATGAACCGTGAGATCCCATAACAATTAGGTCGATATCGTAATCTTTGCTTACTTGCGAAATACCATGAATTGGTTTGTCCATTTTTACAATTTCGGTCACCGAAATTCCGTCTAAGTACGGTCGTGAAGAAACCTCGTCCAGCATCTCGTTGGCTTTTTTCATAAAAAGCATGGTTTCCGGAATGCTTGCGCCTCCCAGAACAGCGTCGTTCATTTGGCTGGGCAATTCCAGCATGTGTAAAACGATAATTTCAGAATTGTGTTTTTGTGCAATTTGTGCAGCGACTTTTAAGGCATTTTCGGCATGTTCAGAGAAGTCGGTAGGTACTAGAATTCGTTTCATAGTTTTTGGGTTAAATAATGTAAAATTCTGTTCATTTAATGCACTTATAAAGGTAAGAAATATTTTTAGAGCAATCTATTTATTTTGATTTATAAAAAAAACACTATATTTGCACCGTTATTTATTAAAATCTAAATAATGAGGGGACTAAGTGTCCCCTCTTTTTATAAAATTATGACATTTAAAGAAAAAGTAAACGGATTAATAGCAGAGGCTCTTTTAGAAAAGCCCTCAATCTTTTTGATTGATCTGGCTATCTCAGACTCTTTCAAGATTAGTGTAGGTTTAGACGGGGATAATGGAGTGGCGCTGCAGGATTGTATTGATGTGAGTCGTGCAATCGAGAATAATCTGGATCGTGAAGAGCAGGATTTTTCGCTTGAAGTAGCATCAGTTGGAGTAGGATCGCCATTGAAAATGACAAGGCAATACATAAAAAATATTGGTAGAACATTGATTGTTACTACAAATACTGAAAAAATTGAAGCAGAATTAGTAGAAGCTAACGATGTTTTTATAATTTTGTCTTGGAAAGCAAGAGAACCAAAAAAAGTAGGAAAAGGAAAAGAAACAGTTCAAAAAGAGCAACAAATACCTTATACAGAAATTAAAGAGGCAATTGTTACAGTAACATTTTAATTAAAGAATTCGCATGGAAAATTTAGCATTAATCGATTCATTCTCAGAGTTTAAAGATAATAAACTTATTGATCGTGTAACGCTTATGGCAATTTTAGAGGACGTGTTTAGAAATGCATTAAAGAAAAAATACGGTTCTGATGATAACTTCGATATCATCATAAATCCTGATAAAGGAGATATGGAGATATGGAGACGAAGAGTAATTGTTGCTGACGAAGATCTTGATTTTGAGAACGAAGAAATTACCTTGACTGAAGCAAGAATGATTGAAGCGGATTTTGAAATTGGTGAAGAAGTTTCTGAAGAGGTTAAATTGATTGACTTAGGAAGAAGAGCTATTTTGGCTTTGCGTCAAAACTTGATATCTAAAATTCACGAACACGATAATACAAACCTTTATAAGCAATTTAAAGATATTATTGGTGATATTTATACAGCAGAAGTGCATCATGTTCGCCCAAGAGTTGTAATTTTGGTGGATGATGAAGGAAATGAAATTGTGCTTCCAAAAGAAAAACAAATTCCATCTGACTTTTTCCGTAAAGGAGATAATGTTCGCGGAATCATTGAAAGCGTTGAATTAAAAGGAAATAAACCTCAGATTATCATGTCAAGAACTTCTGAAAAGTTCTTAGAGAAATTGTTTGAACAAGAAATTCCTGAAGTATTCGACGGTTTGATTACGGTTAAAAACGTAGTGCGTATTCCGGGCGAAAAAGCAAAAGTAGCAGTAGATTCTTATGATGACAGAATTGATCCGGTTGGAGCTTGTGTGGGTATGAAAGGATCTCGTATTCACGGAATTGTTCGTGAGTTAGGAAACGAGAATATCGACGTAATCAATTATACAAGTAATATTCAGTTGTTTATTACAAGAGCATTAAGCCCTGCAAAAGTTTCTTCAATCAAAATTGATGAAGAAAACAAAAGAGCTGAAGTTTTCTTGAAATTAGAAGAAGTTTCTAAAGCAATTGGTAGAGGTGGTCATAATATAAAATTAGCGGGTCAGCTAACAGGCTACGAGCTAGATGTTATCAGAGAAGGTGATGTTGCTAGTGGTGAAGATGATGACGTTGAATTAACTGAGTTTTCAGATGAAATTGAAGGCTGGGTTATCGAAGAATTTGCAAAAATTGGTTTAGATACAGCTAGAAGTATCTTAAAACAAGAAGTAGAAGATTTAGTAAGAAGAACAGATTTAGAAGAGGAAACTATTCTTGATGTTATGAAAATACTAAAAGAAGAGTTTGATAGCTAGTTATCTGCTCTAACAACACAACGAAAAAGGTAATAATAAAAAGGTTATATGTCTGAAGAGAGAGTAATAAGAATAAACAAGGTTTTAAGGGAATTAAATATTTCGTTAGAAAGAGCTGTTGATTATCTAAAAGATAAGGGAATTGCTATTGATGCAAATCCAAATGCGAAAATTTCTGATAGCGAATTTAATATCCTACAAAGCCAATTTGCGGGCGATAAGGGGAACAAAGAAGCTTCTAAAGAAGTAGGTGAAGAGAAAAGAAAAGAAAAAGAAGCTTTGCGTGTAGAACGTGAAAAAGAAATTGAAGACAAACGCAGACAAGACGAAGAACGCCAAAAGCAACAAGAGATTATAAAAGCGAGAGCTGTTGTAACCGGACCTGTTCAAGTTGGTAAAATTGATTTAAATCCGAAGAAACCTGCTGTTGTTTCTACTCCTGCTGAAGAACCAGCAAAAGTTGAAGAGCCAAAAGTAGTTGTTGCTCCGACTCAACCAGAAAAACCTGTTCAAAAAGAAATTGTACAGCCTGAGCCGGTAGTGGCTCCTGTAGTTTCTGAAGAGAAAAAGGTAGAAAAACCTATTATTACAGAGAAAAAAGAAGTCAAAGAAGTGAAAGCTGAAACTCCAAAAGTAGCTCAGGAACCAGTTGTTTCAACTGATCCTACAACTGCTGAGGAAACAATCACTACACAATATCAAAAATTATCTGGAACTACTCTTACGGGTCAGACAATTGATTTATCTCAATTTAATAAACCTAAGAAAAAGAAAGAAGATCCAAAGATAACTCCTAATAAACCAGGAGCTCCGGGAGCCGGAAATAACGCTAATAAAAATAAGCGTAAAAGAATTGCTCCTAAACCGGGTACGCCGGGTGCACCAAAACCTGCTACAGGTAATGCGCCGGGAACTCCAAATCCTAATAAAATCACTCCAAATACTGGTGGTGGAGGTTTTAATGCTAACAGAAGTGCAAGACCAGGTTTTGTAAAAGGAAACCGTCCTGCGATTGTAGCCAAAGTTGAGCCTACTGAAGAGGAAGTAAAAAACCAAATTAGAGAGACTCTTGAAAAACTTCAGGGTAAAGGTGGAAAATCGAAAGCTGCTAAATACAGAAGAGATAAAAGAGATACGCACCGTCAGAAATCTGATGAAGAGCAAAGAGCGCTTGACGAAGGAAGTAAAACTATTAAAGTTACAGAGTTTGTTACTGTAGGTGAAATTGCTATCATGATGGATGTGCCGATTACTAAAGTAATTGGAACCTGTATGTCTCTTGGTATCATGGTAACTATGAACCAACGTTTAGATGCTGAAACATTAACTATTGTAGCAGATGAATTTGGCTACGAAGTTGAGTTCATAACAGTTGATATTGAGGAAGCAATCGAGGTTGTTGAAGATAAAGAAGAAGATTTAGTGGTTAGAGCGCCGATTGTTACTGTAATGGGACACGTCGATCACGGTAAAACATCTTTACTGGATTATATCCGTAAAGAAAATGTTATCGCTGGTGAGTCTGGAGGTATTACGCAACATATTGGAGCTTACGGAGTAACTTTAGATAATGGTCAAAAAATCGCATTCTTAGATACACCGGGTCACGAGGCGTTTACCGCGATGCGTGCACGTGGGGCTCAGGTTACGGATATCGCTATTATTGTAATTGCTGCGGATGATGATATCATGCCGCAAACAAAAGAGGCAATTTCTCACGCACAGGCTGCGGGAGTTCCAATTATCTTTGCAATCAATAAAGTAGATAAGCCGAATGCTAACCCTGATAAAATTAAAGAAAGATTAGCAGGTATGAATTTACTTGTTGAAGATTGGGGTGGAAAAATTCAATCACATGATATTTCTGCTAAAACAGGATTAGGAGTGAAAGAATTGTTAGAGAAAGTTTTATTAGAAGCTGAAATCTTAGATTTAAAATCGAATCCAAATAAAGCAGCTCAGGGAACTGTAGTTGAGGCTTTCTTAGATAAAGGAAAAGGATATGTTTCTACAATTTTAGTTCAACACGGAACTTTAAAAATTGGAGATTATATGTTGGCAGGTAAGCATCATGGTAAAATTAAAGCTATGCATGACGAACGTGGACATATTGTTAAAGAAGCAGGGCCTTCGACTCCAGTATCTGTTTTAGGTCTTGATGGTGCAGCGACTGCAGGGGATAAATTCAATGTGTTTGAAGATGAAAAAGAAGCAAAACAAATTGCTTCTAAACGTTCTCAATTAATGCGTGAACAATCTGTACGTACACAACGTCATATTACACTTGATGAAATTGGTCGTCGTATCGCTCTTGGTCAGTTTAAAGAATTGAACGTGATCCTTAAAGGAGACGTTGATGGATCTGTTGAAGCATTATCAGATTCGTTCTCTAAACTTTCTACAGAAGAAATCCAAATTAATATTATCCATAAAGGTGTTGGGGCAATTACTGAAACTGACGTTATGTTGGCTTCTGCTTCTGATGCAATCATTATTGGATTTAACGTTCGTCCTGCAGGAAATGCGAGACAGCTTGCAGATAAAGAAGAAATTGATATCCGTTATTACTCTATTATCTATGCTGCTATCGATGACTTAAAAGATGCGATGGAAGGAATGTTGGCTCCTGAGATGAAAGAGGAAATTTTAGGAACAGCTGAAATTCGTGAGATTTTCAAAATTTCTAAAGTGGGTTCAATCGCTGGTTGTATGGTGATGGATGGTAAAATCATGAGAAGTTCTAAAATTAGGGTTATCAGAGAAGGTGTAGTAGTGCATACAGGTGAGCTTGTGGCATTGAAACGTTTCAAAGATGATGTTAAGGAAGTTTCTAAAGGATACGATTGTGGTATTCAGATTAAAGGGTACAACGACATCGAAGAAAGAGATGTTATTGAAGCGTACCATGAAGTTGCAATCAAAAAGAAATTGAAATAATATTCAGTAATTATATTTTAAAGTCCCAATGAAAATTGGGACTTTTTTTTATGCCAAAGTTTAGTATTTGTTTTGTAATATGTTTTGGTATTGGGGGGTATTAGGATAAATTAAAAAATGAAAAGCTTAATTGTTTCATTTTATAATATGAAACATGAATGTGAAATAGGAAGGATGTTTAATTAAGTGAATATTTATTTCTTTGTATAGTCGCTTTTTATTAGTATTAATCAGTATTGAAAGATTTTTGTGGGATGGCAAAAAGTAATATTTACACGTCATAAAGAATGGGCAAGTTAGTTGTTCGTCTCAATAAAAAATAGGCAAATGAGTGAGTAAGTTTATAAATAAGATTTTTATATGAGGCTGAAAATAATTTATAATATTGGTGCTTTTGTAAAGAGGGGTTTTAAGTTTGATAAGGAAACGCAAAGATTTACAAATGTTGAGCAGCTTAGAGAAATAATGCCTGATTTGTTGCGTGGATATTTGTCTGAAGAAGAAATGCCTGATAGTTTGGTTTTGTTATCTCCGCCTCCTTTGCGTGCTTCTTTGGCATACGATTTAGATTTAGAATATGCAAAAAAGGCTGTTGAATCAAAGGATAGTTTTCGTTTTTTACTAGCTGTAAGTGATGCGAATTTGTCTTTTCCGGCTGCAGTTAAATCTTTTGAATCTACACTAGGTATTGAAATTAGTGAGGCGAAAACACCAAAGTTTTATGTTTTTATGCGGAGGGTGATGACAGATGCAGGATTGTCTACATATGCTGCTAAAAATCATTATAATCGTGAACGGCCTTTTGTGGTTAATAATTCGAAAACATGTACTCCGGAACAAGAAGAAGTGTTGCGCAAGGTAGGGTCTTTTCCTTCTGGTCATGCGGCAGTAGGCTGGGCATGGTCGTTGGTTTTTGCTGAAATTTTTCCAAATAAGAAAGAATTGATATTAAAGCGGGGGTATGATTTTGGTGAAAGTCGGATTGTTTGTAATGCGCATTGGCATAGCGATGTAGTAAAAGGAAGGATAATGGGGGATTTAACAGTGAAATGTCTTTTTAATAATAAGGATTTTTTAAAGGATTTGACGGATGTAAAAGAGGAAATTTTTGAGGTTTTAGATAGGATGTAGTAGAGATGATGAAGAAGTTAATTTAGGTCAATAAAAAATAAAGGCCTTAGAGTCTGAGAATCTATTTAGAGGAAGTTTTGTTAAGTTGGGGATTTTTGGATGTGTTTTGTCAGGTTGGTTTGTGGTTTTAGACTTGTTTGGTTTTTAAGAAAAGGGTTGCTATGTTTTAAATATTTCAGTTGTGATTGAAAAAAAAAGAGTTTGAAGGGAAAATTTGATTGAGGTTTTAGTTAAAAAAAACAGACCAGGATTGTAGTTCGGGTTTTATGTATAAAAAAAGCGAGATGTACATCTCGCTTTTTTTATTGAATGTTTTTTTATTTAGCAGGTTTGATTAAAAAGACATTTTTGAATCTCTTTTTAATTTCGGCTAAATTTCGTTCAGCTTCTATTCGGGTCTTAAAATTCCCAACCATTACTTTGTAGTTTGGTGTGTTGAAAATTATTGTTCCGTCGATAGTGCTAAATTCTCTTTTAAAATCCGATAACGTTTTCTTAGCTTCTTCGCTTTTGCCACTAAAGATTTGAATTTTGTAAGTATCGTTTGTATTTATTGACGTGTTAATTTTTCGTTTTTCGTTCAGTAACTGCTCAAATTTAGCGTCTTGATTTACGATTAAATTTTGGTCTTGAGCATGAATATTATATGCTAAAGTGAACATTGTTAGTGTTAAGAAAACTCTTTTCGAAGGGGTTAAAATTCTCATAATGTGATGGTTTTTGTGCAAAAATAGTATTTAAAGTTTGTATGGAAAATTTTAATATTATTTAGAATTGATATAAATTGATATTTAAGAGTATTTTAAGGTTTTGAGAATAGTTCATAAGTCGTATTTTTGTGCAAGTTTTAAAAGAAGGTATTAGTTTTTCGTTGATTTATTACAGAAAAAATCATACCAAAAATTAGTAGATAATTATTATACTATATGAAAAAGGTGGGTAACCATAATTCGATCTCAAGAAAATTACTTCTTAGCTTATCGCTAACGTTAATTTTCTCCCTAACTTCATTTGCTCAAGATGCTGCTGCTCCGGCGGCGCCTGAAGCTGCTGCTCCGGCTGCTGCTGCAGGTGGTGATCCAGTAAAAGGGAAAGAACTTTTTAATGCAAATTGCGCTGCATGTCACAAATTAGATGCTAAGTCAACTGGTCCGGCCCTAAGAGGGGTTGCTGCCAAACATGATATGGCGTGGATTTACAAGTGGGTGCATAACAGTTCAGAAATGATTAAAGCAGGAGATCCTGTTGCTGTTAAATTATTTGAAGAAAACAACAAGTCTGTAATGACTTCTTTTCCTCAATTATCAACAGGTGATATTGATAATATTATTGCTTATACTTCTGAGGTAAAAGCTGAGCCTGCTGCAGGTGCTCCTGGTGCGGCTACTCCTCCTGGGACTAATGTTGAAGGTGGGGGAATCTCAAATAATATTATTTTAGGTGCTCTTGCTCTTGTAATGGCAATTTTAGTTGTTATGCTGTTCATGGTGAACAAAGTATTGACTAAAGTAGCAAGTAATAACGGAATCGAGGTTGCTCCTAGAGAAGCCAGAACTCCTATCTGGAAAGCTTTTGCTAAAAACCAATTTCTGGTTTTGGTTACTTCTATATTTTTGCTTTTGGCAAGTGGTTATTTTGTATATGCATACTTAATGCAGGTAGGTGTTGATCAAAATTATGAGCCAATTCAGCCAATTCATTATTCTCATAAAATTCACGCTGGAGATAACGAAATCAATTGTAAATATTGTCACTCTGCTGCTCGTGTGAGCAAGACTGCTGGTATTCCTTCTCTGAATGTTTGTATGAACTGTCATAAAAATATTTCTGAAGTTGCTGAAACTACAGCTACTCCTGAGTACAGCAAGGCATTTTACGATGCTCAAATCCAAAAATTGTATGATGCTGTTGGTTGGGATAAAACCAAACAGGCTTATACTGGAAAAACGCAGCCAGTAAAATGGGTTCGTATTCATAATCTTCCTGATTTTGTTTACTTCAATCACTCTCAACACGTTTCTGTTGCAGGAATTGAATGTCAAACTTGTCACGGTCCAGTGCAGGAATTTGAGATCATGAAGCAATATTCTAAATTAACGATGGGATGGTGTGTTGATTGCCATAGAAAAACTGATGTTAAGATGGAAGGAAATGCTTACTATGATAAAATTCATGCTGAACTTTCTAAAAAATACGGTGTAGAAAAATTGACTGCAGCGCAAATGGGAGGTTTAGAATGCGGTAAATGCCACTATTAATCGAATTATTAAGATTTTAATATTTATATACAATGTCATCAAACAAAAAATACTGGAAAAGTGTTGAAGAACTAGAGAATAGTTCTATTGTTGAGGCGCTTAGAAATAACGAATTTGTTGAAGAAATTCCTACTGAAGAATTCTTAGGAAATGCAGATGCTCTAGCTTCATCTGGAACTTCACGTCGTGACTTTTTAAAGTACGTAGGATTTAGTACTGCAGCGGTTACACTTGCTGCCTGCGAAGGTCCTGTTCACAAGTCTATACCATATGTGTTACAACCAGAACAAATCATTCCTGGTGTTGCTGATTATTATGCAACTACTGTTTTTGATGGTTTTGATTTTGCTAACTTATTAGTAAAAACTCGTGAGGGTCGTCCAATTAAAATTGATAACAATACTATTTCTGGAGCTAAGTTTTCAGCCAATGCTAGAATTCATGCGTCGATATTATCATTATACGATAGTATGCGTTTGAAAGAACCTAAATTGGATGGAAAAAATGGTAGCTGGTCTGCTGTTGATTTGAGAATTAAATCAAGTCTTGCTGATGCAAAAGCAAAAGGTGGACAAGTGGTATTGTTGACAAATACTTTAGCGAGTCCGTCTACTGAAAAATTAATTGGTGAATTTATCGCTAAAAACCCTAATGCAAAACATGTTGTTTATGATGCAGTATCTTCATCAGAAGCATTAGATGCATTTGAAACAGTTTATGGTGAAAGAGCTCTTGTTGATTACGATTTCTCAAAAGCTTCTTTGATTGTTTCTGTTGGTGCTGATTTCTTAGGAGATTGGCAAGGTGGTGGATATGATGCAGGATATGCACAAGGTAGAATTCCGGCAGGACCTACCGGGTCTAAAAAAATGTCCCGTCACTTTCAGTTCGAATCAAATATGACATTGTCCGGAGCTGCTGCTGATAGACGTATTCCAATGAGTGTTGCGAATCAAAAGCAAGCTTTAGTTCAGATCTATAATATTATTACAGGTTCTTCTGTTGCTGTTTCTTTAGATCCTAAATTTAAGGATGAAGCTGTTAAAGCTGCTCAGCAATTAAAACTTGCTGGTTCTAAGGGAGTTTTAGTTTCAGGAATTGAAGATAAAAATGCTCAATTATTAGTTTTAGCAATCAACCAGGCGTTGGCTAGTGAAGCTTTTAATACAGTAGGTACAAGACAAATTAGAAAAGGATCTAATGCAGTAGTATCTCAATTGATAAAAGACATGAATGCTGGAAGTGTTCATACTTTAATAATGAGCGGAATTAATCCGGTTTATACATTAGCTGATTCAGCTTCTTTTGTATCTGGATTGAAAAAAGTAAAAACGTCGGTTGCTTTTTCTTTAAAAGAAGATGAAACTGCATCTATAACTACAATTGCCGCTCCGGTTCCTCATTATTTAGAGGCTTGGGGAGATGTAGTAATTACAAAAGGAACTTATAGTTTAACTCAGCCAACTATTCGTCCTATATTCGATACCAAACAATTTCAAGATGTTTTGCTATCATTAAACGGAACTCCTGGAAATTTCTATGATTACATTAAAGCAAATTCAGCTTCAGTAATTACTGGTTCTTCTTGGAATAAAGTTTTGCATGATGGTGTTTTTGTAATTGGTTCATCTGCTTTATCTGCCGGATCTGTTGATTATGCTGCCGCTGCAAATGCTGTTGCAAAATCAAAATCTGCAGGAGAATTCGAATTGGTATTGTATACCAAAACTGGTTTGGGTGACGGTCAACAGGCAAACAACCCTTGGTTGCAAGAGTTTCCGGATCCAATCACAAGAGTTTCCTGGGATAACTATGTTACAGTTTCGAATGCTGATGCTAAAAAAATTGGCTTAACAAATGAAATTGTTGCAAACGGAGGTTTAAACGGAAGTTATGCTACAATTACTACTGCTGATGGTGTAAAATTAGAAAACGTACCGGTAATTGTTCAGCCAGGACAAGCTGTTGGTACTGTTGGTTTAGCATTAGGTTATGGTCGTAAGGCTGCTTTAAAAGAAGAAATGGTTGTAGGTTTAAATGCTTACACTTTATATAAAAACTTCAATAGTGTTCAGTCTGTTACTATTGCGAAAGCAAATGGAGTTCATGAGTTCGCTTGTGTTCAGGGACAGAAAACATTAATGGGAAGAGGAGATATCATTAAAGAAACTTCTCTTGAAATCTTTAATACTAAAGATGCTGAACATTGGAACGAACAACCAATGGTATCTTTGGATCACGAAGAAGTAAAAGCTACAACTGTCGATTTATGGGAATCATTTGATCGTTCTACAGGACATCACTTTAACCTTTCTATTGACTTAAACGCTTGTACAGGTTGTGGAGCATGTGTTATTGCTTGTCACGCTGAAAACAACGTACCGGTTGTAGGTAAATCAGAGGTAAGAAGAAGTCGTGATATGCACTGGTTGCGTATTGACAGATATTATTCTTCTGAAAGTACTTTTGAAGGTGATAACAAAAGAAAAGAGGAAATCGCTGGTTTGTCTAGTTCATTATCTACATTTAATGAAATGGAAAAAGCAGGAGATAATCCACAAGTTTCTTTCCAGCCAGTAATGTGTCAACACTGTAATCACGCACCTTGTGAAACAGTTTGTCCGGTTGCTGCAACCTCTCACGGTCGTGAAGGTCAAAATCATATGGCATACAACAGATGTGTTGGTACTCGTTATTGTGCAAACAACTGTCCGTATAAAGTACGTCGTTTCAACTGGTTCTTGTACAACAAAAACAGTGAATTCGATTACCACATGAATGATGATTTAGGACGTATGGTATTAAATCCAGACGTAAACGTTCGTTCTCGTGGAGTTATGGAAAAATGTTCTATGTGTATTCAAATGACACAGGCGACTAAGTTAAAAGCTAAAAATGAAGGTCGTCCGGTTGCTGATGGTGAATTCCAGACAGCATGTTCAAATGCTTGTTCTTCAGGAGCAATGATATTTGGTGATGTTAATGATGCTGAAAGTAAAGTGGCTAAATTAGCTGCTGATGATAGATCATACCACTTATTGGAGCATGTTGGAACAAAACCTAATGTGGTTTACCACGTTAAAGTTAGAAATACTTAGAATAAATTATTAATTAAGAAACATATAAAGGATTATGTCGTCTCACTACGAAGCACCCATTAGAAAACCTTTAGTTATAGGTGATAAATCTTATCACGATGTAACTGTAGATGTAGCTGCACCTGTTGAAGGTCCGGCAAACAAACATTGGTGGATTGTATTTTCAATCGCATTAATAGCCTTCCTTTGGGGGTTAGGTTGTATAATTTACACCGTATCTACCGGTATCGGAACATGGGGATTAAATAAAACAGTTGGTTGGGCCTGGGATATCACGAACTTCGTTTGGTGGGTTGGTATTGGTCACGCCGGAACATTAATTTCTGCGGTATTATTACTTTTCCGTCAACGTTGGAGAATGGCGATTAACCGTTCTGCAGAGGCTATGACTATCTTCTCGGTAGTTCAGGCAGGTTTATTTCCAATTATTCACATGGGACGTCCATGGTTAGCATACTGGGTTTTACCTATTCCAAACCAATTTGGATCATTATGGGTAAACTTTAACTCACCGTTACTTTGGGACGTATTCGCAATTTCAACGTATCTTTCAGTGTCATTGGTTTTCTGGTGGACTGGTTTATTACCTGACTTTGCAATGCTACGTGATAGAGCAATAACACCTTTTAATAAAAGAGTATATTCTATCCTAAGTTTTGGATGGAGTGGTAGAGCTAAAGACTGGCAGCGTTTTGAAGAAGTATCTTTAGTATTAGCTGGTTTAGCGACTCCTCTTGTACTTTCTGTACACACGATTGTATCGATGGACTTTGCTACTTCTGTAATTCCTGGATGGCATACAACAATTTTCCCTCCATACTTCGTTGCAGGAGCGGTATTCTCAGGATTTGCAATGGTAAACACCTTGTTGATCGTTATGAGAAAAGTTTCTAACCTTGAAGCTTATATTACATTACAACATATCGAATTAATGAATATTGTAATCATGATTACAGGTTCTATCGTTGGGGTAGCGTATATCACTGAGTTATTCGTAGCTTGGTATTCAGGTGTAGAGTATGAGCAATATGCATTCTTAAACAGAGCTACCGGACCTTACTGGTGGGCATATTGGTCGATGATGACTTGTAACGTTTTCTCTCCGCAATTTATGTGGTTCAAGAAATTAAGAACAAGTATCATGTTTTCATTTATTATTTCGATTGTAGTAAACATCGGAATGTGGTTTGAAAGATTCGTAATTATTGTTACTTCTTTACATAGAGATTACCTTCCATCTTCTTGGACAATGTTCTCACCAACATTTGTTGATATTGGAATTTTCATCGGAACTATAGGTTTCTTCTTCGTATTGTTTTTATTATACTCTAGAACATTCCCTGTAATTGCTCAGGCAGAGGTAAAAACAATTTTGAAAGGAACAGGAGATAATTACATTAGAGAAAGAGCAAATAAAGATTCACATCATGAGTAATAAAGTAATATACGCCATTTATAATGACGATGATATTTTGATGGATGCAGTAAAGAAAACCAGAGCTGCTCATCATCATATTGAAGAGGTTTTTACTCCATTCCCAGTTCACGGATTGGATAAAGCTATGGGTTTAGCACCAACAAGATTAGCAATTTGTGCATTTTTATATGGATGTGTTGGTATTTCTGTTGCAACAACCATGATGAGTTATATCATGATTCATGACTGGCCGCAAGATATTGGTGGAAAGCCAAGTTTCAGTTTCATTCAGAATATGCCTTCATTCGTGCCAATTATGTTTGAAATGACAGTATTTTTTGCTGCCCACTTAATGGTTATTACTTTTTATATGAGAAGTAGATTATGGCCATTTAAGGAAGCTGAGAATCCTGATGTAAGAACAACAGATGACCATTTTTTAATGGAAGTTGCTGTAAATGACAACGAAGCAGAACTAGTTTCTTTTTTCGAAGGTACAGGCGCTGTTGAAGTTAAAGTAATTGAAAAGAATTAATTGTAGCTATGAAAAGGATATATAAAATAACACTTTTAGTTGGTATAACTATTTTAGTTTCATCATGCCACAATACTTCGGCACCAAACTATCAGTATTTCCCTAATATGTATGAATCTTTGGCATATGAGCCATATTCGGAGGCAAAAATATTTAAGGGCGGAAAAGAAGGACAGCTTCCTGCAGAAGGAAGTATTAATAGAGGTTTTGAACCTTATGAGTATGAAAATTCAACTGCTGGTTATGAATTAGCAAAAGCTAATTTAAAATCGCCTTTGGATTCTATCGAAAGAAATTCCGGTAAAGGAAAAGAACTTTTCGAAATTTACTGTATCAGTTGTCATGGTGCAACTGGAAATGGTAAAGGTAAATTGGTTGAAAGAGAAAAATTTCTTGGAGTACCTAGCTATAAAGACAGAGAAATCACTGAAGGAAGTATCTTTCACGTTGAGACTTATGGTTTAAATGCAATGGGTTCACATGCAAATCAATTAAGTGCCCACGAACGTTGGTTAGTTGCTGACTATGTTCTAAAACTAAAAAGCCAATTATAATTGTTGAACAAACTGATCGTAATAGATATGTATACATTTTCAAGTAAATTAAAAACTTTTTCTATCATCCTAATGGCCCTTGGTATATTAGGAATTGGATATGGTTTTTTAACTGCTCCTAAAGATATTCAAGAAGTTGAAAAAATTCTAGCTGCGGATGAGCATGGATCTCACGGTGCTGCACATGAGGCAACAGCGGAGACTTCACATCAAGAAGCTGGACATCATGAAGCTGCCGAAGCTTCGCATGATTCTCACAAAGGTGGCGAGCATGCAAAAGTTAATGCTGCTGATGAGCATGAAAAACATTTAACACATGTATTGCACCAATTGCAAAATAAGCCTTGGTCAGCTTTATATGTAGCGTGTATTTTCTTCTTACTACTTTCTATGGGAACTTTAGCATTTTATGCTATTCAACAAGTTGCTCAGGCAGGTTGGTCTCCGGTTTTGTTTAGAGTTATGCAAGGAATCACAGCTTATTTGCCTATTGGTTCTGTTATTTTCTTTATTATATTAGTTCTTTGCGGATTGCACTTTAACCATATATTTGTATGGTTAGGTGAAGGAGTTACAGACCCAACAAGCCCAAATTATGATGCAATAATAGCTGGTAAATCAGGTTATTTAAACTTTACTTTCTGGATTATCAGAGCTGCTATCTTTTTAGTAGGATGGAATTTATATCGTTATCAGTCTAGAAAAAATTGTTTAGCTCAGGACGAGGCTAATGATGATCTATATTACAAAAAGAACTTTAAGTTAACTGCTGGTTTCTTAGTATTCTTTATCGTATCTGAGTCTATTATGTCTTGGGACTGGATTATGTCATTCGATCCACACTGGTTCAGTACTTTATTTGGATGGTATGTATTTGCTTCTTTCTTTGTAAGTGGTATTACTGCAATCGCATTAGTTACTGTATATTTAAAATCAAAAGGATATTTAGAATATGTAAATACTAGCCACATTCACGATTTAGCTAAATTTATGTTTGGTATCAGTGTTTTCTGGACTTACTTATGGTTTTCTCAATTCATGTTAATCTGGTATGCTAACATTCCTGAAGAGGTAACGTACTTCGTAACAAGAATTCAATTATACAATCTGCCATTCTTTGGTGCTGTAGTTATGAACTTTGTATTCCCGTTATTAATATTAATCAATACAGACTTTAAACGTCTTAGCTGGGTTATTGTAATGGCTGGTGTTGTTATCTTATTAGGTCACTATGTAGATTTCTTTAATATGATTATGCCTGGTACAGTTGGAGATAAATGGTTTATTGGAGTTCCTGAAATTGCATCTATACTTTTCTTCTTAGGATTGTTTATTTTTGTAGTGTTTACTGCATTAACAAAAGCTCCTCTGTTAGCAAAAAGAAATCCTTTCATTGAAGAAAGTAAACATTTTCATTATTAATATTTAAAGAAGTAAACAGATGACAAGTTTGTTGGTAATTGTAGTTTTAGTTTTATTAGCAATTGCATTATGGCAATTGACCAAGATATTTGATCTTACTCAAGTGGGATCTTCTTCGGACGATTCGCAAGTTGCATCAGATAATGATAATAATATTCAGGGATATATTATGTTTGGCTTTTTGGCATTCATTTATATATTTACTATTTACGGTTTACTAAAATGGGGTAATTTAGCACTTCATACTCCTGCTTCAGAGCACGGACTTTTAGTAGATAATTTGATGAATATTACCTGGGTTTTAATTTTTATAGTTCAATTTATTACTCAAGGTTTATTATACTGGTTTTCTTTTAAAAATAGAGGTCATAAAGATAAAAAAGCGTTATTCTTTGCTGATAGTAACAAATTAGAAGCAATTTGGAGTATTATTCCATCTGTTGTTTTAGCTTGTTTGATCCTTTACGGATTGTATGCATGGAACAATATTATGTTCGTTGATAAAGACGAAGATGTAATTGAAATTGAATTATACGCACAACAATTTAAATGGACTGCGAGATATGCAGGACAGGATAATGTTTTAGGAAAAGCTAACGTACGTTTGATTGAAGGTGTAAACACTTTAGGTGTTGATATGTCTGATAAAAATTCGGCTGATGATATTGTAGTTTCTGAATTGCATATTCCAAAAGGTAAAAAAGTACATTTCAAAATGCGTTCTCAAGACGTATTACACTCAGCTTACATGCCTCATTTCAGAGCGCAAATGAACTGTGTTCCAGGAATGGTTACTGAGTTTGCTTTTATTCCAACTTATACAACTGCTGAATACAGAGAGTTGCCTTTTATGGTGGAAAAAGTAGCAAATATCAACAAACTTAGAGCTGAAAAAAGCGTTGAGTTAGTTGCTAAAGGAGGTACGGCTTTAGATCCTTATACATTTGATTATTTATTATTATGTAATAAAATCTGTGGAGCTTCTCACTACAACATGCAAATGAAAGTTGTTGTTGATACTCCGGAAGATTATAAAAAATGGTTAAGCGAAAAAACTACTTTAGCTCAGGATATTAAAGCGGCAGCAGCTGCTAAGGCACCAGCTGAAGGAGCAAAAGCGACTACAGATAGTACGGCTAAAGATACTGTTAAAGCGGTAATTGATACTGTTAAAGCAGCTATAGCTAAAGTTGCTATGAAATAATATTTATTAAGAAAATTTAAAGTACACATATATGTCAGCAGAAGCGCACGGTCACGATCACGGACACGATCACGAGCACGAACATCATCATAAAGAAACGTTCATTACTAAATATATTTTTAGTATTGATCACAAAATGATTGCTAAGCAATACTTAATCACCGGTATTATTATGGGGATTATTGGTATCGCGATGTCCTTGCTTTTTAGAATGCAATTAGCATGGCCAGAAGAGTCTTTCAAGATCTTTAATGTTTTATTAGGAGATAAATTTGCACCTGATGGTGTAATGGCTAACGATATTTATTTGGCTTTAGTCACAATTCACGGTACCATCATGGTATTCTTTGTACTAACGGCTGGTTTAAGTGGTACTTTTAGTAACTTGCTTATTCCGCTTCAGATTGGAGCAAGAGATATGGCTTCTGGTTTTATGAATATGATTTCATACTGGTTGTTTTTCTTATCTGCTGTAATCATGTTGAGTTCATTGTTCGTTGAAGCTGGACCAGCTTCTGCAGGTTGGACAATTTATCCTCCATTAAGTGCTTTACCACAAGCGATTCCAGGTTCTGGTACAGGTATGACTTTATGGTTAGTTTCTATGGCTATATTTATTGCATCTTCTTTAATGGGATCTTTAAATTACATCGTAACGGTTATCAACTTGAGAACTAAAGGAATGTCTATGACCAGACTTCCGCTTACTATCTGGACATTCTTCGTAACAGCTATTATTGGTGTTATTTCGTTCCCGGTATTGTTATCTGCGGCTTTATTATTAATTTTTGACAGAAGTTTTGGTACTTCATTCTTCTTGTCTGATATTTATATTGCAGGAGAGGTTTTACATTACCAAGGTGGTTCTCCAGTATTATTCGAACACTTATTCTGGTTCTTAGGACACCCTGAGGTTTATATCGTTATCTTACCGGCAATGGGTCTTGTTTCTGAAATTATGGCTACGAATTCTCGTAAACCAATCTTCGGATACAGAGCGATGATTATGTCAGTTCTTGCAATTGCATTTTTATCTACAATTGTTTGGGGTCACCATATGTTTATTTCAGGTATGAATCCTTTCTTAGGATCTGTATTTACCTTTACTACTTTATTGATTGCAATTCCGTCTGCTGTAAAAGCGTTCAACTGGATTACAACCTTATGGAAAGGTAACTTACAATTCAACCCTGCAATGTTATTTTCTATCGGAATGGTTTCTACTTTCATCACTGGAGGTTTAACCGGAATCATCTTAGGAGATAGTACTTTAGATATTAACGTTCATGATACTTATTTCGTAATTGCTCACTTTCACTTAGTAATGGGTATCTCTGCATTATACGGAATGTTTGCAGGTATTTACCACTGGTTCCCTAAAATGTACGGAAGAATGTTGAATAAAAACTTAGGTTACATTCACTTTTGGGTAACAGCAGTTTGTGCTTATGGAGTATTCTTCCCAATGCACTTTATTGGATTAGCTGGTTTGCCAAGACGTTACTATACAAACACGAACTTCCCATTATTTGATGATTTACAAAACGTGAATGTTTTAATTACAACATTTGCTCTTGTAGGAGGTGCGTTTCAATTAGTATTCTTGTACAACTTCTTTAGTAGTATATTCTATGGTAAGAAAGCAGTTCAGAATCCATGGAAATCGACAACATTAGAGTGGACTACTCCGGTAGAACATATTCACGGTAACTGGCCAGGTGAAATTCCTCATGTATACCGTTGGCCATATGACTACAGTAACCCAAATCATGACGTAGATTTTGTACCTCAAAATGTACCGATGAAAGAAGGTGAAGAAGTTTTACACCACTAAAAATATTCAAAAAAGATCATCCGAAAAGATGGTCTTTTTTTATTAATGTAAATTCTAAAATTGCTCAGTACATTCTATTGAAGTTTGAAATTTCAATTGAATGATTATTTCAATTTTTGTTTTTATATTAACAGAAAACAAGTTTGTCATCTTGTTTGAATTTGAACTAATTCATCAGGATTGGAATTTCGATTTTTTATTTGAAATTTATCTATTTTACAAACTGATTACTTTGTCTATCTTTGTAAAATGAATAAGAACCTAGATCCCACTACAAATGGGTACAATCCAGAAGAATTAGATCTTGAAAAAAGATTACGTCCGCTGTCATTTGATGATTTTGCCGGACAAGATCAAGTTTTAGAGAACTTAAAAGTTTTTGTTGCCGCGGCGAATCAACGCGGTGAAGCACTTGATCATACACTTTTTCATGGACCTCCCGGATTAGGAAAAACTACTCTGGCCAATATTTTGGCCAATGAACTTGAAGTAGGTATCAAGATTACCTCAGGGCCTGTTTTAGATAAGCCTGGTGATTTAGCCGGTCTTTTGACTAATCTTGACGAAAGAGATGTTCTGTTTATTGATGAAATTCACCGTTTGAGTCCAATTGTTGAAGAGTATTTATATTCAGCAATGGAAGATTTTAAAATTGATATCATGATCGAGTCCGGCCCAAATGCCAGAACGGTTCAAATCAATTTAAATCCTTTTACTTTAATTGGAGCTACAACGCGATCGGGATTACTGACAGCGCCGATGCGTGCCCGTTTCGGAATTTCATCACGATTACAATATTATACCACAGAACTTTTGACTAGTATTGTCGAAAGAAGTTCCTCTATACTTAGAATGCCAATTTCATTAGATGCTGCTATCGAAATCGCGGGCCGCAGTCGTGGTACGCCTCGTATTGCCAATGCGTTATTACGCAGAGTACGAGATTTTGCACAGATAAAAGGAAACGGAACGATTGATCTTGAAATTGCCCGCTATGCCTTAAAAGCACTTAATGTTGATGCGCATGGATTGGATGAAATGGATAATAAAATATTATTGACTATTATCAATAAATTCAAAGGCGGTCCCGTTGGACTTTCGACTTTGGCAACCGCTGTTTCTGAAAGCAGTGAAACTATCGAAGAAGTTTATGAGCCTTTCTTGATTCAGGAAGGATTTATTATGCGTACACCACGGGGTCGTGAGGTAACTGATAAAGCCTATAAACATTTAGGGAAATTAAACACCAACATTCAGAGCGGATTGTTTTAATAGTATTCAAAATGTCTGAAAATAGAAAATACAATTACCCGAACAGGCTTTCGATAATGAGATTCTTTCTGGATGCAGAAGGAGTGCGTCGCAATCCTATTCCGTTTCATAAAAGATATTTTGATCAGTTTGGTGATTCTTTTTCTCTGAAAATTGGTATTTCCAAGCATATCATTTTATCGCGTGATAATGAAATTGCTCAGTATATTTTACAGAAAAATCAAAAGAATTATCATAAGTCTAAATTCCAATCTGTTTACCTTTCAAAATACCTGGGAAAAGGCCTTTTAACTGTTGATGGAGATTTTTGGCTTAAACAACGAAGATTGATTCAACCTGCATTTCATAAACAAAAGATGAACCAGTTGGTTGAAAATATGAATGAGACTATTGCTTCAGAATTAAAAGATTTAGTTGAAGAAAAAACAATAGATCTTTTTCCTGTAATGAGTCAGTTAGCCTTTAATGTGGTAGCGAAATCCTTATTTCAGCTTTCGATTTCAGATGAAAAATTAAATCGGATAAAATTTATTATCGAAGAAGTTCAGAATTTTTTAATAAAAGAGATCAGGCTTCCGCATAAAGCCTGGTGGTTTTCTTTAAGTGGTCAGGTGAATAAACATCTGGAATTGGCTGAAGAAAATAATAGTATTATTCAGGAAATTATTAAGGAAAGAATGTCTTCGAAAAAAGAAATTAATGACTTGCTCAATATGCTTTTGGAAACCCGATATGAAGATACAGGTGAGGGGATGACGGTGAGTCAGTTGGTAGATGAAATTAAAGTTTTGTTTATTGCCGGGCATGAAACCACGGCAAATGCTTTGACTTTTACGTTGCATCTTTTAGCAAGAAATCCTGAGATACAGCAGAAGGTTCTTGATGAAATTATAGATATAGAATCCCAAACGAATGATCTGGTTGAACAACTCCAGAAAATGACGTATACAAATGCCGTTTTAAACGAATCGATGCGTTTGTATCCGCCGGCATGGATTACCGACAGGCAGAATGTTACAGATGATACACTTGCCGGGTTTCATATAAAAAAAGAAACTCTGATTGGGGTCTCTTTCTATGAATTGCACAGAAATCCAAAGTATTGGAAAAAACCGGATGAGTTTAATCCGGAGCGTTTTCTTGGAGAGCAGAAAAAGCAATCCATGCAATACTTTTACCCGTTTGGCGCTGGTCCCAGAATGTGCATCGGAGCGGGATTTGCTATTTATGAAATGTGTTTGACTATTGCCCAAATTGTAAAAAAATATGAGATTAAGTCCAATACTGATACTGTTCAGTTTAATCCATTAATTACATTAAAACCAGTTGGAGTAGAAGTTTCCTTCTCGAAAAGATGAGCATTAATGCAAAAGAGACATATTCGAAATTTATAAAATCAGAAGCAAAACGTCTTGGTTTTCTTTCTTGTGGAATATCCAAAGCCGGATTTCTGGAAGAAGAAGCGCCGCGTCTTGAAAAATGGCTCAACAATAACCATCATGGTCAGATGGCCTATATGGAGAATTATTTCGACAAACGTTTAGATCCAACTTTATTAGTTGATGATGCTAAAAGTGTTGTTTCGCTTTTACTAAATTATTATCCCGAAGAAACTCAGAGTCAGGATAGTTTTAAAATATCAAAATACGCTTACGGTCAGGATTATCATTTTGTAATCAAAGAGAAACTAAAAGAATTTCTACATTCTATTCAGGAAAATATAGGTGATGTTTCCGGTCGTGCTTTTGTCGACTCGGCACCTGTTTTAGATCGTGCCTGGGCGGCTAAAAGTGGCTTGGGATGGATTGGTAAAAGTGGTAATCTACTGACTCAAAAAGTAGGTTCTTTTTATTTTATAGCCGAACTTATACTTGATTTAGATTTAGAATACGATCATGCTACAACAGATCATTGCGGTTCTTGTACTGCTTGTATTGATGCTTGTCCTACACAGGCAATTGTTGCTCCTCATGTTGTGGATGGAAGTAAGTGTATCTCTTATTATACCATCGAACTCAAAGAAAACATTCCTTACGAAATGAAAGGAAAATTTGATGAATGGATGTTTGGGTGTGATACTTGCCAGGATGTTTGCCCTTGGAATCGGTTCTCGAAACCTCATTCAGAACCTTTATTTAATCCCAATCCCGAACTACTTTCTTTTACCAAAAAAGATTGGATTGAGATTACAGAAGAAACTTTTCGTGCTGTTTTTAAAAATTCGCCAATCAAAAGAACAAAGTATGATGGTTTGAAAAGAAATGTAAGATTTTTGGAATAGTTTTTAAAAATTATAGTCTCGTTTTCTTTCCTTTTATTACGCATCTTCTTTTTTTGTTTTGTAAGATTTTTATGTTTTTATCGTGATTTTCTTTAAAAAGCGATAATAAGATAAAAAATTAAGAATTTTCTCCTGTTTTGTTACGAAATAGTTATATTTTTTGCTTGCTCAGGTTAATTTTTGTCGCCAAAAAGTGTAATTCAACGTTTATCTGCGTAGTTTGTCGACTAAAGTAGTTAGTAATTAGGTGTTTGTATATTTTCGCGGCTCCAAAACTACTAATTTAACCTAAAGATCACTTTTGTGTCTTGAACTACATACATTTATGGTGCAAAAACTACTTTATTTTTGTGAAAATCCTGAAATTACTTTTTTAAGATTTCAGAAATCCATTTCCTTTATTTTATCGTATCTGCTTCAAATGCTGAAAATCAACAATGATTTTTTGGCTTCCAATATTTCTATTCTTAATACCACAATTGTCTATGCGTAACTTTACTCTTAGTCAGTCTAAATTTTTTAGGCTAAATTTTCTTGTTTTATTATTATTTGTTACCAGTCAAACAAGGGCTCAGTTTCCTTTTTCTGAATCATTCAAAAACAGTACCGCTCCTGGGATTCAATTTGGTGGAGCTCCTGTCGCTTTTTTGACATCAGGAATTACACGAGATAATATATCAGATCCTATTGGCGATGGGTTTCTAAGACTGACCAATAGCAAGGATAGTCAAAAAGGTATTATTTATTCAGATCAGTATGCATTTCCATCAGCTTACGGAATGTCGATTTCTTTTGAGTACTACACTTGGGGAGGAAACGGTGCCGATGGTATTGCTTTTATATTATTTGATGCCCTTGTATCTCCTGTACAAGCAGGCGCATTTGGAGGCTCTTTGGGTTATGCCCAAAGAAATACAGAAGCTGGATTTACTGGTGGGTATTTAGGAATTGGAATTGATGAGTATGGCAACTTTTCTGCTAATAATGAAGGGAAACTAGATGGTGCCGGATTTCTTCCGAGTAATATAACACTTAGAGGAAGTGGATCAGGAACTACTGGTTATAAACACTTGAAAACTGTACAGACTACTGCTCTTGCAAGCTCCTTTGATGTAGCAGGAAAGAATAGGGCTGCCAGAAATAATACTAATCCCGATTTTAGAAAAATACAAATAGATTTAAAACCCCGTTCAGGCGGAGGTTTTTTAATTACTGTTTATTTGACTCATGGAGCAGTAACAGATAAAATTATTGATAGCTATGCTTATACTACCAGTGCTCCTCCTAATCTAAAATTTGCCATTTCTTCTTCAACGGGAGGTTCTACTAATTTTCATGAAATTCGTAATTTAAATATAACGGTTGATCCGGCAACTCTTCTTACTCCTGTAGCGGTATCCGACGATTTTTTAGGATGTATAGGTTTACCTGCAATTTCGAATGATATCACTGCGAATGATAATGGAGCGGTAAATACCAGAGGTGCAATTAATAAAACGACAGTTGATTTAGATCCTGCAACAGCCGGTATTCAAACATCCAAAACGGTTGCCAATAAAGGAACTTTTACTTATGATTCTGCTACAGGAAAAGTTACTTTTACTCCTGTAGATAATACTATAGTAGGTCCAGTTGCAATTAATTATACTTTTAACGATAACTATAATAAAACATCAAACAGTGCTACTATAACATATAATACATATGCAGCAATTACTGCTAATACGATAAGCCCTGCAACATCAATATTTTGTGATAATACTTCCCATTCAGTGGTTATTACGGGTAGTGCTGCCACAGATGGTAAAGGTTCAGTAATAACATATCAATGGGAAAGTAGTACAGATAATGCAACTTTTGGTGCAATTTCAGGCGCTACAAATCAAAATTACACAACTCCATCAATCAGTACTACTACTTATTATCGAAGAACAGCAACTTCAACTTGTAACAATACAAGTAATGTAACAGCAGTAATTTTTGGTGCAGCAAACAAGCCTACAGCTGCGCCAGCTACAGCAATTACCTGTAATGGTTTTACTGCAAATTGGAACGCAGTTTCTAATGCCAATTCTTATAGATTATTAGTTTCTAAAGATTCAGATTTTTCTAGTTATGAGCCAGGTTTTAATGGTACATCTGTGATCAATTCGACTTCTTATTCTGTAACAGGTTTAACTACCGGAGTAAAATATTATTATAAGGTTTTGGCAGTAAATACTTGTGGGTCAAGTGTTGATTCTAATATAATTGAGGTAACAGTTGGCTCAGGATCAGTTCCTGGAACTGTATCATCTGCACAAACAATTTGTTCAGGTACTTCACCTCAAGATTTAACTTTAACCGGATATACAGGAACTATTCAATGGCAGAAATCTACAGACAACAGCAATTTTAGTAATATAGGTTTCACAAGCCCAATTTTGACTAGTGGTCAAATGGGAAATTTGACTGTCGATACTTATTATAGAGTAGCCGTAAGTAGTGGTTCTTGTCCTGCAACTAATTCAGGATCTGTTTTAATTAAAGTTAATCCTAATCCAACGTTAGGAAGTGCTTCACAATCCGGGACAGCATGTGCAGGATCTACTGGTATAATAAATTTAGAAGGACTGCTGCCAGGAAGTATATCAACAATTACTTATTCTATAGATGGTGTACAACAGACACCTGTTACAGGTATTACAGCAGATCTTGCGGGTAAAGGTTTTTTTAATTCGATTTTTTTAACTGCTGCAAATAATGGTAAAAAATTAAGAATAATAAGTATTACCAATACAAAAAACACTCCTAATTGTACTAGTACTGTTAATACAGATATTACATTGAGTGTAGATGCAGTTTCAGTTGGAGGAAGTATAGCAAGTGTACCTGCAATTTGCGCTGGAAGCTCTCCGGCAAATTTAGTGTTGAGCAATAATACAGGTTCTGTTATAAGATGGGAAAAATCAACAGATGCTGGTTTTTCAACACGCACAGATATCAACGTAACGTCAACAACATTAACAGGTGCTAGTGCAGGAAATTTAACAGCAAATACTTATTTTAGAGCTGTTGTTCAGAATGGGGTTTGTTCAGCTGTTTTTTCGGATGTAGTTTTAGTTACTGTAAATGCATTGCCAACAACTCTTTCGTTAACTGGAAATGTAATTTGTGTTTCACCAGGAGGAAACGGTACTATTACTTCTTCAGCTTCAGCAAATGGTATAAGCTATCAATTATATAATGCTGCTAATACAGCAGTTCAATCTCCGAAAACATCAAGCACAGGAGCTGCATTATCATGGACAAATCTTCCTGCTGCAAATGGTTATTATGTAATTGGAACTAATTCTTCAACTACTTGTACTTCTAAGAGTAATGTTGTTAATATTACTACTAATGCTCTTCCTACAGCTTCAATAACAGGAACATTGAATGCATGTTTAACAACTACTTTAAATGCAGTAACAGATGCAGCTTCTCCAACTTATGTTTGGTATAAAAATAATCTTGCAATTTCTGGTGAGACATCATCTTCATTAATTGTAAATTCTGATGGTGATTATAAAGTAAAAGTTAGAAATACAACAACAGGATGTGAAGAAACTTCTGCTGCCTCAACAGTAAAAGTAAACGATACTCAAAAACCTGCTAAACCGGTTTTGGTTGATATTACAGCAGAATGTTCAGTAAATGTAACTGCTCCAACCACAACGGATAATTGTTCAGGAACAGTAACGGGTACAACATTAGATCCTGTGAATTTTTCAACTCAAGGAACTTATACTATTAATTGGAGTTTTAGTGATAGTAGTGGAAATAAAGAAACAGCAATACAAAAAGTAACGATAAAAGATACCCAAAAGCCAACAATTACCTGTCCTGCGACTGTAGAAGTTTCAGCAGATGCAAACTTATGCACGGCCTCAGGCGTAGCTTTGGGAACTCCGACAACATCGGATAATTGCAGCGGAACAATAACAGTAACAAACAATGCACCTTTAGTTTTTCCAATCGGAAATACCACGGTAACCTGGACAGCAGAAGATGCAGCAGGAAATACGCAGACTTGTACACAAACTGTAACAGTAAAAGATACTCAAAAGCCAACAATTACCTGTCCTTCGACTGTAGAAGTTTCAGCAGATGCAAACTTATGCACGGCCTCAGGAGTAGCTTTGGGAACTCCGACAACATCGGATAATTGCAGTGGAGCAGTAACAGTAACAAACAATGCACCTTTAGTTTTCCCAATCGGAAATACCACGGTAACCTGGACAGCAGAAGATGCAGCAGGAAATAAAGAAACTTGTACACAAACTGTAACAGTAAAAGATACCCAAAAACCAACAATTACCTGTCCTGCGACTGTAGAAGTTTCAGCAGATGCAAACTTATGCACGGCCTCAGGAGTAGCTTTGGGAACTGCAACAACATCGGATAATTGCAGCGGAACAATAACAGTAACAAACAATGCGCCTTTAGTTTTCCCAATCGGAAATACCACGGTAACCTGGACAGCAGAAGATGCAGCAGGAAATACAGAAACTTGTACACAGATAATAAAAGTTGTTGGACCAATTATCGCTAATGATGATAAAGTAGCATCGATAAATGGATATGATGGAGGAACAGCTGTTTCAGATGTCTTAGCTAATGATTTACTTAATTGTAATGCAGTAGTAAGGAGTGAAGTTGTATTAACATTAGGTTCTACATTACCTTCAGGGCTGGCTTTTGATACTACAACCGGAACAGTTACTGTTAAACCAAATACACCAACAGGAACATATTCATTTGATTATAAAATTTGTGAAGTTTCAAACTCTTCAAATTGTAATACAGCAACTGTAGAAGTAAAAGTTATAGCCCCTTCAATCCTTGCAGTAAAAGAAACCTTGGGTCCAATCAACGGAAGCATAGGCGGAAGCACCACTTCACTTATTGCTTCGGATAAATTAAACGGAGTTCAGGCCGTAATCGGATCAGCTCCGGGAGAAGTTACCCTGAAAGGAACAGCTC
>Ga0116227_10001881_pt1 | contig 47712 bp, 33 predicted proteins | sample S1TSphgellanicum_FD_89693 | JGI IMG/M metagenome (GOLD analysis project Ga0116227, IMG submission 89693) | Host-associated microbial communities from peat moss isolated from Minnesota, USA - S1T2_Fb - Sphagnum magellanicum MG | ecosystem: Host-associated > Plants > Peat moss > Unclassified... | reverse complement strand
TACTTATTTTTTTGTTGTAGTTTTTTTCGTGAATTTTTTTTTTTTTTTTTTTTTGGGGTGGGGGGGGAGCAAACAAGGATTACCTACCTCATTTCAAAAACAAGAAAAAAACAAAGTGCACAAGTAAGGGGCACAAATCTTGTCTATAAATCGCTATTACACATTGAACTACCATAGTACAGGGGCAGGTTCAGCATATGTTTGTTGAATAATTACTTAATTTTGAAATTTCAATTTTTCCTTCACCAAAAATAATTCTTTGAGAAAAATCATTTTTGAAATTTTCAGCATTTCTAAAAATAATATAATCTGTGCAGAAGCCACCAAGGTCTTACAGTACTAGGGTTTAGGGTTTAACCCTAAACCCTCAAATTTTATTAGTTCATTCAAGATAACTAAGGAAACAAGTTCAGACCACTAAATCTAGCAATTCTATAGGCTGAAAAAAAATCTTCCTGCCTACTACATACAACCCTATTCTACTGAATATTGAAAATAATGGCCCCTTTCTACCATTTCCATTGGTCCTCTAAAATTCTCACAAACCTACCAAAAACCTATTACACATTTAACTGCTAATTCACTCAAAATAACTAAGGAAAAAAATTAATTCAAACCACCAAATCCAGCAATTTCATTGGCCATAACATTTTTTCTTCACACCTACACACAAGTTTATTATAAAGTGTTATATATATATATATACCTTTCATTTATATTATATACCCTAATATGTAATATATACATAGTTCTAATACGTATTATAGGAGTGCCCAAGTTCTATTATTTGCACTGTAATAATAAAACTTGGGCACACCTATTCAGTCTGGAAACTACACTCGGACCTGTGGTTTTTATTTTGGCAAAAAAAAAATTTCAAAAAAGTGGAAAAATAGCTGGTTCTTTTGGGGGGTTTCTGATCATCAAATTTCAAATTATTTTCTAAGAAATCATCAGATTCTACATCATGTCCCATTATAGTAGCCCACAATTATAGGAGGATATAGAAAGAAGTCTATAATCAATTTTGGTTTAAATTGTCTTATGGATGATGGCAACTCAAGCTACATAACAGAATTGGAATATATATATATATATATATATCAGTATTGGGCAGGTATCCATTTTGATGGGTAGACCATTGATTTCTGTTCAAGGTAGGATATTAAAGTTATACCATTATTGAGGTTTTACCCTGATGTCTGAAATTTGGCAAGGCACCTTTACCCTAAAGTCCCCCAAATTTGTGTAATTGAAGGGCAAAAGACAAGTGTATGTTATAAGATTACACCAAGCAGTCTTGTAGATTAAGGGGGGGAAGGGGAGGAGAGGGGGGGGGAATGGATATCCATAGTGTAAAATCATGGTACCCTTATCACTATTTTATTCTTTACCCTTATGATATATTTGGCATCAAATAACCTGACCCTGAGAATAAAACTGCAACCCAAATCCTAGTCAATATACCCTTTAATTGAAGGGTTTCCTTCCTCCCTTTTTTCCTCTCTTCTTCAATCAGATATACCCTTACCCTGAGGGTATGAAGAACAAATTCAGTATGCCCTGCCAACACTGGTGATTACTAATGTTGGTAGCCCTTTGCGTTTCAGGCCTGGGAGACAAGTCATTACAACCACCACCAGCTGACTCTGGATAGCAGCTGTCAAATGAGACCGAGAGCATAACACGAATGAATGTCAGGTGTTCAAGTGTTCAAAAAATTAGGATTGTGTGTGTACTTTGGAGGGAAACTTGAAGAAATGGGTTTTGATTGATTGATGTCAAAGTCAAAAAGAGGGGAAAGAGCTTGTGAGTGTTGTGTGTCAAAGCATAACCTGATTAATTATTGCTGTTATTATGACTCCAAGCAAGGACTTTTCTTTGTAAGAAGAACAAAGCACACTCAACTCCCAAGTTCCAACCAACTCCAACCCCCGCACCCCCACCCCTACCCAACTAGCTAGCTATTACTGCATCTCACAATAATCACTCAATTGTAAGAAAAACATGGGCAGTGGACTCTACTCCCTGGCAACTACCCACCTCAGCTCCTCAATAATTCTTGAATTCAAATTTATTGAAATTTGTATGTGTTGTCGAGAGTGGAGAGTTGGGTTTGTAAATAGAAAGAAAGAAAAAATAGGAAGTGTGGGACCTGCACAGTCTTAAAGTTATAAGTGCCATGCAATAAGACACTGAGCTCTGTTGTCGTCTACTGGAAGTGGGTCCCTCACTAAATGACAAGAGAAGAGGAAATGCAAATGATGCTCCTCCTCCTCCTCCCCCCTGCTGTTGTTGCACAGTTGTGGTAATGGTGACCACATGTGATGGTGGCTGAGCCCCACCCTACTAGTTCTCCCTGCCTGCTTCATCATGCATGCTGCCTCCATTCCATGGCAACTTGCTGTTCGAATACACAGCTAGGTTGCCCAGTCATACAAAGATGATGATGGATCTCGTCCCGCATCCACCGACTCCTGCTGCTGTAGTACATTACTTTCCGGATTTTGGGGATTTTGGAGATTCTGAGACACCAATCTATAATAGAAGAAGAAGCAAAAGCTTACTATGCTGTGTTGTTGTGTTCTCGTTTGTTGAAACTGGGCTGATTGTGCTGCTGCTGCTGCTGCTACAACCGCCTCCTGCTTCTTCTTCTTCTTGCCAGCTTTGGGGATGTTACCCCCAAAAAAAAGAATTTAAAAGAGCTGCAAACTGGAACAAGGATCCCTTTTATTCTAGGGCACTTAATTCTCATGCTAATTAGTTTGAAGGGGACAATCTTGACTTTCTTTTTTTTCCCCTTTTGGTGATAGATCTCTCTCATTGGTTCTTGACACTCTGACACGCTTGTAACATCGAAATTGTCCACTTAGTCCACTAATTGGCACTGATCCAAGTGAAACAACAACTGAATTTTTTTATAAATCTCCGTGCAAAAGCCAAGTTCTATTTACACTAAGCATGCAACTCTCTCATCTTTCCATAGCTCAGACACAAGAAGTAATAAGAGAACAAAGAAAAACAAAATGACATGAAAAGAAAACAATAAATTCATGAAAAAGTTTATGAAATTAGAGAGCTAAAAAGAGCCTCTAGGTTTCTGTACATGTGGCACATCCTCCTAAGAGAAAAAAAAAATAGAACTTCTTTGGACCTCCACAACCACTTTGCAAACTAAACCCAAACAAAAGTTTATCTTTAGTGTTATGTCCATGTGATAAACCCAAACAAAAGTTTATCTCTAGTGTTATGTCCATGTGACCAACCCATGGACATGAAAAAAATAAAACTCTTTTCGGACCTCCACAACTACCTTCCAAACTAAACAAAAACAAAAGTGTGCCTCTAGTGTTCTCTCCATGTGGCTCGCCCATGTAAGTGAATAGAATAGAACTACTTTTGGACCTTCACAATCACCTTGCAAACTAAACCAAATTTAAAAAGACAAAACTCACACCCCCCCCCCCCCCTCCCACCTTCCAAAAGAAAAAAAGCATGGGCCTCTGGGGTGCATTCTGCATCTTCACATTGGATGAACACAATTTTGATTCTTAAAATTTGTTGGCCACCATTTTTGCCCCCACACTGATGCCAATGGCACTAAGTGGGTTACATAATCAGCTCCCAAGTTCAATTTTATTTTTTTTTGCAACAAGCCACTTTGATTGGCCCATCACTCAAAACAAACAAAACTATGGAGGCTCCCCAAAATAGAAGGTTCCATTTTGAAGTATAGAGTTCCTTCCCTTTGGCCCACCCATGTAGGTGAATGGAGGACAACAATTTGCCAAAGCATATGGGACAAAAGTGTGGTGCTATGGAGAACATGTTAATGAACACATTGGGAACTTGAGGAACATATTGGGAACTTACAGGGAACATAGTGAGAACCATGGAAAAATGAAAAAAATCTATGCATGAGTGTCTATGGGGCTTCCAAGTCACACATTGGACATGTTGTGTCTACATCCTTGCAAGCTCTAGCTCTCCATACATTCACAAATATGTCTTTGTGAAAGAGGGCCCAAAGGAAACTAGCATCCTTTCTAGCTCAATTCTTCCTCCATACATCCTTCCATTTGATTTTGGAATATGGGGTCAGAAGGTTAGGCCATTTACTGGGGATTTTTTGGAGTAAAACTTCTTTAGAATTGAACAGCTACGCCCTTTCTGAGAAATGAGCTATTTTGATTGGCCCATGACCCCCAAAAAAACTGAAACTTTGGAAGCTCCTCAAAATATAGGTTTCTACTGGAATATGGAGTGCCTCCCATTTGGCCCGCCTATATAGGTCAAAAGATAACAACTTTGGGCAAAGTATATGGGATAAAAAGTGTGGTGGTATTGGGAATATCTTGGGGAATTCTTTGGGAACTTGATGTGAACACATTGGGAACAAACCCAAAAACCCCAAAATTCAACCTCCCAAAACATCCCCACAAAGATTAAAAAATGTGAGCCTTTTGGGTGCATGCTGCATCGTCTCATTGGTTAAGCAAATTTTCTATTCTTACATTTGTTTATAACCATTAATTTTTGGCAAACATTATTCATGCAATGGGTCCTTGTTGTTGAATGCTACCAGATCGAGCTAAACACATTCGTTATATAAAATTGTTTGGAATATCTAACCCCCATTTTAAATTGCCATCCTTGGTTTCAAAATGATTTTCAGCCCATCTCTTTAAAATCATTTTAGTCCAACCTTGCTAAGGTTGGCATACAATATGTTGACTCACACCCCCATGCATTCGGCATGGGTCTTCATCTATTACATGCATCTTTTTTCTTGTGCACCATTTCCTTCCCTCCTTGTAACCCATATCCATAATATTCCACCCTTCTTCCATTTTCCCTTTCTTTTTCCTTGCAAATTTGTGCAAGAGCTTAGGTTGGTTAATGAAAGCCATTGCAAAAATTCCTGTTACCTAGTGACCTGCACAACCCAAAAAATGACCCTATTAGCTAACAAAACTACCTATGAACAGGGAAACTCTAATCAACTATTGTTATTTTGTAGGAATGCTTTTTCATTTTGTAGTTATTGGATTTTGAGTTGGTTATTTTGTTCAAGACACATTTTATGCTTGCTAGGAATCAAGTTCATTATAATTTGTTGAAGCTCTAATGCAAGTTGTAGTTCATAGAAATCAATTTGGTTGTCTTTATTGGGGTTTTAATGCATTTTTTAAGTGCTAGAAATCAAACTGCCTTATTTGTTGGAACTCTAATGCATATTTTAGTTGATAAAATCAAGTTGGTTGATTTGTTGAAGCTCTAATGCATTTTGTAATTGCAATACATTGTGTTGTCTAATTGGTTGGAGTTTTAGAACATTTTGTAGTCACTAGAAATTAAATTGGGTAATTGGTTGGAGCTCTTTAATCTATTTTGTAGTTGCTAGATACTAAGTTGGCAAATTGATTGAACTCTATTGCATTTTTTAGTTACACTATAAATTTAGTTGGTTGATTTTTTTTAACCTTAATACATTTTGTAATTGTTGAAAATTGAATTTGGCTCCATTTGATTTCTCACCTTGTGTTGTGTAGTTCAATGGAATGTTGTTTTTGCAAGATTATGTTGAAATGATTAGACCTCTATAACTTGATTGTGTTACCTAATTGTGTAAGAACCTATGAATACCATGTTCATATTATCACCTCATGTAACTTAATAACTACTAGTTTGAACCCCGTGCCTAATGCACAAGCGTGTGTGTATTTGATGGTACATTACATATGTGCCAAAAAAGTATATTACACAGTGACGGCCAAGTGTCGCAGGTGACATGCAGCAGCTTATCGGACAACACAAAATGCTTTCCCATATTTTTAGTCAAACAAATCACAAATTTTTTTTTTAAAAAATCACTAAATGCAAATATGCCAAAAAAGTTTGAAAAGCACTAATTTTTCTAATGTTTGGAAAAAATTATCCGAACTATAGAAAACTGGCAAAAACAAAACTAACCCAAACATTAAAACCTGTGTCCAAATGTGACAAAGTATTTTTTCCTACCAAAAAAAATGATGCATTTCTCCAAAAAATTGCAATTTTTTTTTTGAGAAAAGGGAATTTGTGAAGAAAAATCCTCTTTTATTTTTTTGAGAGTTCTAACTCATAATTTTGAAAGAATTCACCATGAAACAAATTGGTCAGATTCTGTGTTGGGTGGCTTATTTTATTTTATTTTATTTCTAATTTGATGACATCCGCTAAAAATATTATTAATTTTCAATTCATTATATATATGTGTATTCCACTCTTTCTCCGCCCCGTCAGAGTAAACAGACCATGACGGGATGGATGGATGATTGGACGGATGTGAAGCATCATTTCATCCATGTGTCCCTTCATTGCAAGGCTTTGGCATGTGTGCCATTTCTTCCTATTGCTTTATCCGCCGCACTACATCCGTATTCCATTCTTTTCTAGCCCGTCAGAGTAAACAGACCATGATGGGACGAATGGATGACCGGACGGATGGACAGATGGATGATGGGACAAATCGATGAAATGATGTTTCACGACGTCCTTTACGATATGTAATTTGTAGCATGGATGAAATAATCTTGTTATTAAAAATTTAAAGCTTTCAAATTATTTCCTCTAATATGCCATGAGTTGTTATATTCCATGGTCACTTGTAATTTGCTTTTGTAACATGATTAGACCATGTAAGATTTAACACCAAACCATGTGTTTAACCTCATGAAGTTGAGGTTAAGTTATAACTTTGTTATTTCTTTGTAACAAAGATAAAGTAGCCATGCCTTTAGAGTTATAGATCTTTCAAATTATTTCCTCAAACATACCGTGACTTATTTCTTTGTAGTCTTTTATATTTTACTTTTGTAAGGTGATTACATCACGTAAGATATATTATGAACAAGTTAGGTTATTTTGGGGAAAGGTTGTAATTCATCATTTTAATATGTCACAAGTCCAAATACAATTTGTACCAAGTATGAATAAACCTTGTTAATAAGTACATGACATTAGTTTTTGAAAGATAATAACATGATACTACACATGGTAATGACAAAATTGAACAAAATGGCTATGCTATTGAAATGGTGGATTATGGAAACTTATACATTGGTCAAGATAAGGTGACAATAGACTTGTTCAACAACCACCTTCATTTACTACAACATAAAATGTATTACAAAAATGTTACTACACGTTGGAGTTCCAATAAACCAAGAATGTTATTTCATGAACAAATGAACATGAGTAAGAGAAAATATTATAAATATATTCCATCCATGTCAAATGGATTTTTTTGACATATTGAAATATTGTGCCACATCATCAACCTTTTCATGTGGCAATGTGCACGTGATGTGTCCATGCAGCCATTATCATAGCAACCCAAAGGCGAGCCATTGATACGGCTCATGTTCCAATGATCACTTTCTATTGCATAATTGCAATGGCTTACAAATTAATTATTAATCAGTGCTAAGCTAACTACTTTTTGGGTAATTATTTAATAACACATAGATTTCATTTAAATAATGTGACACATGTCACATTATGTTGACTTTTTGTTGGACAAACAACTTTCCCAATGTTGCATTTGGTCATGTGAAGCTATTAAAGTTCAAAGTTATCTTCGACACAAGTTAAATGAAAAATCGTAATGGGAAGGAGTTGTCCTACAAAATTTCTCACAACCCCCCTAATGAAAGATTTCCTTAGACAAATTAGATAGTTACAAAATATTGAACATGTTCTATCCACAATAATTTTGTAATTGTTCTAACTTCTAACCACAAGAGGAAAGGCAAAAAATTATGCTAAAATCATGATCTACTAAGTACTTGACACATTTTCCATTGCTCGAAAAGACATTGTTTTCTTACATGTCTATCTTTTGTGCAAATTACGTAGGTAGCATTCAAGTATTTTTGGGCTCACATATGTGTGTCTTTCACAATGAGCTATTGTTTGAGACTAATCAACATTTTTGTTGTTTGACAACAAAAAAAAATGTGTTAGGGCATAATCTTAGTTTAACTTTTTGGATTGTTTATAAGAATGAAATGTAGTTCTAAGAATATTTCAAGGTGTTGAAGCATTTGAAGTTGAAGCAAAAAATATATAGAAAACTTTAAATGTGTTCACGAGTGAATATGTAAAAGTTTAATTTTGCTCATGAACAAACAAGCAACAATGTGAAGTAGAGATTGAATATGTCATGATATGATGATAAGTAAGTAGCTATCAAATAAGTATGTGCCCAAATAGATTGTGAAAAAGTTTTCACTACGTCACAAAACCCTAACAATAACGAGGTGGCCACAAATGGTAACAATACCCATAAAACTCTACATGCTTGAAGGATTCGCTTTCTTGTCATGCAAATGTTGTACATGAGATTACAAATGTTGATAATTTAAACTTGCTTACAACACAAGAGAACTTAAGAAATGTTGATGGAAACAAATTTGCATCAACAAAAATAATCAAATAGTTAGTGCAAGGGGTGTAAAAGGAGAAAATGCATTACATTCTTTGAATGCTAACAAATTTGAGCAAATTATTTTGTTAGAAAATGATATCATGGAATTCAAGTAAAGAAAAAATGTATTGAAAATCATGATCCAAAAGCCATCAACCATTAGTAATAATCAATGAACTACTAAATAATATCAAATCAAATGTTATTGATAGATTTGGTATGATAGAATTGACTTTATAATACATTATACAACCACCGAAATCCTGTTGCCCAAATAAATATGAATGTTTTCAACTTACATGCTTCAAAATTGTTGGAAAAATACAAATAGTTTGTCTTTGTTAACCTTTTTTTTGTGTTGGAAAAAACACTTGCTTTGGGCTACATGGATGTTCATTTAAAAAAATATTTTCACAAACCAAAACTTTCACAAACCATAGGGTGTTTGGGTATTAGAAACCTTGCAACAAAGGATGTGAAATGAACAACAAAAGAAACAAACCATTAAACATAATTTATTATTGGTTATAACTAAAACATTACAAAGTCCAAAAATGAAACTTGAGACATATCAGACCAAGAGACAATAAACCATGATGGGGCAAAAATCCAGAGGAACCACTAATTTTAATTTAATATAAAAAATGTGAAAGGTCAAAAGACTTTTTGTTGTAAAATTAAGCAAAATGGCACTTATTAAGTCCAAAAGCCTTAAAAATCCAAAAAAAAACATTAATGGATTATATTACTTTAAGGCTTGTGACCTCAAGTTCACCACTATGAAAAGCAAACATCATATTAAGAAACTATTCAAAGGTAATACAATGATTTGTGGTTTCTTCATCAACAACTAGATTCCGTTGAACATTGGATTTTGTCTTAGAAAAGCCCTAATTAACAAACATTTCTTTGCCAAAGGGTAGGGGGTCCAAGTAATCTATATTGTCAACCTTTTTATTTGGAATCATTTCCTCAACATGCAAGTTGCCAATTGATTGATGATTTGACTTATGCTTGAAGATACATTGAGGTACATCCTCAAGCACGAGCATCACCATTTTTAAAACTACAGGAAGCCAACCATGGAATTGAATATTTGTGTCAATTTCCTTTTGAGTCAAATCTTGTGTCTTCGAGTGCTACTTCATATGGTTGCTTGCAAAATATTTATAAAACTTTTCCATGTACATGTCAACAAAAGATTTAAACTTGTAGAAAAATGAGTAGGAAGCAAAATGCAATAGGGGAAAGTTAGAGGAGAAAAGAAAGGAATGTTAGAGCAAACTTGAATGAAAGAGGGAAGTGAGCAAGGAAGAGGTGATGTGGATTTGGTTTTTATTAAAAAAGGTGATAACATTATGTGGGACATAATGAAAGATTTAAGTTTTTTTTGCAAGATATGCAAAGCATAATATAACTAATATGGACTCCAAATGGCAGTATTTATCAATTATAACATGCCCTTGACAAGAAGCCTAAACATCCAATGAATAGAAAAAAATGAATATTTGTGTAATCAAATCGACAAGGTTTGCCATAATGTGTGTCAACATGTAGCAAAAATTGTATATAATCTTTTAACACTAATTGTGATTAATTTGGAAAGCAAATAAAGACTATACGTCATAACATTATTATGCCCTTGCACTATAAGGTTGGGATATTATGTTTAGAAGGAATAAAGCCACAAAATGAAACAATATTTTTCAAACTATTGTTATTAGGCTAGCTTTTGAAACAACTAATTTTTCTAGTCGGTGAATTGTGAACCACAACATTTGACCATTTCAATGCCAAAGTTTTTTTTGTATTTAAAAAATCAAATTTCCCCAATTTATTGTATATGAAAGCCCTTCGTAATGGGACCTATTTGACATGTAAAAGAATCACAAAGAATGAATGTGTTCATAATGTCATAAACTCATTCACAACATAATGGACTTTCACCTTCATCATGAATAATGCTAATCATTAGTTATATAATGAACAATGATAAATAAATGGTATTACTCTCCATTAACTCATCATGTCCTATAGTGGGTATAGTGAATTATAACATTTATATGCTCAAAATTATGTAAATAATCTACATGTAAATTTGCCAACTTTTATCACATTTTTAAAAATGAGGTGATTAGAAGAGTTAATGAGGCAAAATGAATAGTAACCAAAAAAAAACTTTCATTCCTTCACATCTAATATATATAGAGGTTCATTCTATGTAGAACATTGACCAATCATCATCCCTCATCTTTAGTCCAAATGCCTTGGTTGTAATTCCCTTGCACTCCTTGTAGTTTGCATATTATGAATTTCATGGGGAATGGTTCATGGATGAAATTGTTAAGAAACTTGATATTTTGAAAGATGTGAACAATATAATATGAAGGGCCAAATTTTTTTTGAAAGAAATTTAGGTTTTGCATTCATATATTAAAATATTAACAATAATGTGCCCTACAATTCTTTTAGGTTTATTTTAAATTTTTAATCTTATGACAAATTTCATGATGTAATATGAAAAGTTCAATCAACCAAATGTGGACAAATTTTATTAAATGGTTGAAAAGATAATTGAACACATCAAATCCACATTTTATCAAAGCAATCCACCCAACCTTTGGTGATCACACAAACTTGTGATCCACCCCTAAGGTTCTAAATAGTAATAACATGTATTTTTTGGACTTTTTCTAACCTAATGGTTGGGATCAAGTTTTTTATTAAATTTAAGGCAAAACATTGTTAACATCTATTTGTTGGATCATCTAATAAAACAAAACATTATTAGTATCTATATTTTGGATCATTTGGTAGTCCCCAAATCAATTTTTTTTTCCAATTTTCCAACTTCCAAATGGTCAGTTATTAATTATGGACTTTTCAAAAGTTCAAAATTAACTAAATACATCATTAATACAAAGAAATGGAAGATAGTAACCTAAATCAATGCAAAGCCTCATCATCAATATAGTTTTAAATTACATTATCATAACTAAGAGAAACAATCAAAGAATGTGGCAAAAACATGGACACCAAAGCTTGCACTTGAACTTGAACATATGAAGGCAACACTAAACTACAATATAGATTACATGGGAAATCGCTATGGGCAAGGAATGGTAGACTTTTGGGCCTTGGTGGAAACACACCTCTATAAGTGGTAAAGTAGATAGTTAATCATAGTAACGAGATTTAAACAAAAGAGTAATTTAATCAAATGACAAGTAAAAAAAACTTAGTCATGACAATTCAAAATTATCCTTGGTCGTTTCTTCATGAGAGAATCAAGATCAAGATTGTGCTAAAACATTAGTTGATTGGGAGGAAGGTCCACATGAAAAAAGGTTCAAGAACTTCAATGAATACATCATTGTCACCTTCTAACACCAAAATGTGTCGGCCAAGATTTTGACATGCATTTACACAATTGCTTACAACAAACAACTTGCTTAGATTTTTCGTTCATCCAACCTACAAAGAAAAACAAATGGGATAGGAAAGGCAAATATTAACTTATGAAGTCAAATCCACGACAAATGACTTGGACTTGGAATAGATTTCAATTATGATGGTCTTGATACTCATGCTTTCAACTCTTGGTGCCAACAATTCATGATTTTGATCCTCTTTTTCTTGAACCAATCCTTGCATTTCATGGTCTTGATCCTCTTGATCTCGATTTGATGCTCTTATTTCAATTTGATATTTATTATGGATGGTCTTGGTGCTCATGTTTTCAGATCTTGATGTTGGCAATTCATTGTTTTGTACCTAATCTTTTTTATTTGATAGTCTTGGTTGATGGTCTTAATGTTCATGGTCTTAACTCTCAATGCTAATAGTTCACAATTTTGATCTTCATGATTCCAATTCCATGTTCATGTTATCAATTATTACAACCAAAAGTTCACAATTTTGATCCTCATGATCTCAATTTAATGGTCTTGGTTGGTAGTCTTGATTGTCATGCTCTCAACTCTTTATGTTGAAAGTTCATGGTTTTGATTATCTTCTTCACAATTTGATGGGTTTAGTTGATGGTCTTGATGTTCATGTTGTCAACTTTTGGTGTCAATAGTTCATTGTTTTATCCTCTTTGATCTTGATTTGATGGTCTTGGTTACGGTCTTGAGTGTCTTCAATTTGATATTCAATTAATTGATGGTCTCCATGTTCATATTCTCAATTTTTGACACCAATAATTCACAATTTTGATCCTCATGATCTCAATTTGGCAATTTTGGTTGATGGTCTTGGTCCTCACAATCTTGATTTGATGGTCTTGATCTTTTTTTTAATCTAATTTGGTGGTCTTAGTTGATCATTTTGACCCTCATGATCTTGGTTTGATAGTCTTGGTTGATGGTTTTGTTGTTCATGTTCTCAACTTTCAATGCCAACAATTCATTGTTTTAATCCTCTTCTTATCAATTTAATGGTCTTTGATGTTAATGTTCTTTACTTTTGATGTTGTTAGCTCAAAATTTTAGTCCTTTTCACAATTCCATGGTCTTGGTTGATGGTCTTGATGCTCATGTTTTTTACTTTCGGTAGTAACATTTTGTGGTTTTCATCCTTTCCTTTTTTATTCAATTGTCTTCATTGATGGTCTTCATGTTCATGCTATTAATTTTCAATGCCGACAATTCATAGTTTTCATCATCTTCTTATTAATGTTCTTTATTGATGGTTTGATAGTCATGTTTTTCACTCCCATTTTTTCACCTCCTCTTTTTGATTTGCTAGTCTTGGTTCACAGTCTTGATCCTCGTGATGGTCTTGGTCAACTATTTTAATTGATTTCTTGTAGGTATTTTTAACATTTTATGCTTCCAATGATTATCTTTGATGAGCTTCTTACACTTTTCAAATTTTGGTGTGATCCCAAGTTTGAAAATACCATGTTTAAAAAGGATCTTTTACAAGATTAAACATCACTTCAATTGCTAAATTTGGTTAGTACCTTGATTGTCCCAAGGATTTTATATTAGAATCTAAGCAAGCTTTTGGGGGAAAATATGATGCATGGTTCCTAGGTAAGTTGATGCATATTGAAATTGCATAAGTGTCTAGTGCAAATAAGAAGGCCAACATTGATAATAGGAGGGAAAAGGGCAAGATCGTGGGAGTTGCTACTTTTGGGGTGCCAAATGAGGAGATTGTAGGGATTACAACTTAACAATCTTCTCAAATATTCCTCTCATTGTTGAGGATGAGCTTGATGACATTAACACTATAAAATTCACGTAGCCCAATCCCACTCTTGTAGCCAATGCAAATAAGGTTTTTTAAAAGACTTTTAAGGATGTTGAATTTTTGCAATTTCAACCACCACCTTTTTTAACTTTGAAAATTCAACCTGCCATGAGAAATTTTGGGATGTAATAATTAGTCCTAAACCTTTCTTCACCCTCCATCATCAATACTTGCATTGAGTTGAAGGTTTGGCCTCCATAATATGAAGAGGTCATAAAGTTTCTTCTCAAGGTATCTATAGGCATCACTCTTTGTCCATCTTCTCCATTGAATTATTGTTTTGATTTATGTTCAAAAGCTTTCTTTTAATGCAATCACATGTGAACCAAAAGAAGAAGGTGGACTTCTTGATAGGAGATGTTCCATCAAATTTTCCAATCCCATTTGTCTCAAATCAACCTTTAGCCATCCCTCCATGGAATAAGAATGTTGACCTTTACATTGAGTTCATATTCATATTTGTGAATAATTTTTTTCACTAGCATGGTGTAGTCTTGTTTTTTCATGCTAATGATTTGTGAGTTTTGGAAGATATCCACTCCTACCTTGACAAATATTTTTTGTTATCAAGTCAAAGTGGGCAATTGTAAATAAACCAATCCTTACCAATAGTGAAAATTGTAGGAAAAAGGTTATAATTCTCCATCCTCTTGATCTTAGTTATTCCACCTTCATGGTCTTCATCCAAATCATGATGGTCTTAGTTTATAGTCTTGATTTTTTTCCTCTTTGTTTAATAGTCTTTTGACATGAAATATTTTTGTTCATGACCATTTTGTTTTCCAATTTTGCCCTCCTTCCATGGATATGATGAGGTGAGACATTAATGTCTAGCAAGAAGTTGTTTTATATAATTTGACCACTATTGATTCCATGAAGATGTTTAAGTCTAGCAAACCATTTAAAGCAAGTTGAAAGATACATTTCCTTACTATGATGACACTCGTTCATGTTTGTTTTCTTTTGATTTCTTTTGTAATGGACATCAACACAACTACAAGTGGGCATTACCATTACCACATCAGTTATTAGTCCTTAATCAATTGTCGAAATCATTAATATTTGTTTTAATTGTACATGTTCCTAGAAATAATGTTCAAGGCCTATCACAGCTTGCCAAGCACATTATCCTTGCATAGGGAGCTTTTCTAAAGAACTTTTCAATCCTTTGACAGAATTGGAGCTCAAGCTCATCATCACAACATCAACCAAACAAATATTTGTTTTTGATTCTCTAATCTAAAAGAAAGCAAGGAGAATATTTGACTTTCTGCGAAACATTTTTTTATCATCTCCATTAGGTTTATAGAGGCCTATCAACACAAAGGATTGTTACCTTCTTTGCATACAAGGATTTCATGTGTAGCCCTTCACGCAACATGTTTTTTCCTTTGTATACCAAGGTTACAACTCAGATTATGGCTTCAATTTTCTCCATTCCAACTGTTTCTATTTCTCCTCCTTACGACATTGATGATGAAGCTTTAAAATGATACTATTTAGTCAATTGACACATTTTAGGAGTACATTTTAGCTCAAGGGTGGACCACACATTTTTAGCAACATGTCTGGTCCTATGGTTGGGTGGAGAATTATATGAAATTATCTTTGTTATTTGTGTTCTTCCATCAATTCTAGAGCATGCTAGTAAAAAACATGCAACTTTATGTGTCCAACAGGGTTTTGATTGGTTCCATGATGTTTGAAGTCAATTTTATCATACTTTTTTATGTTATAAAGGTTGCAAATTTGGCTCTTGAATTTGCTTCCTTTAAACATAAGTGTAATTGTTGAGATTTTGATATTTATTGGGTTTGTGAAGGTAAGAAAAATAAAATAAAATAGTACAATTATAATATAACTACTCAAAGACATGCCTATTGGAGAGGAGTTTTTCAAATAAAAATAATAAACTTTTATTGATGGTTATTTTGCTTATAACATAGTTCCTTCATGTAACTCAATTGATTATTGTCATTGGTAGAACACAAATAACAAGCCAAAAAAATAGTACCAATGGTGGTAATTCCCTTCGATTTGGTCCCACAAGAAATATATCCAACAATAAAATAAAGAAGAGAAAAAAATGCTAAAAGTATATCTTATTGATTATAGTCTTTTTCAATTTTTAATGTTCCTCCCCTCCTTTGGCACGCATGGGTGTCTAATCAATTTATTTTGGTCCATATCACCAACATGATGGTAATGTTGAATGTCATTGCCATGATGCAAGGAACATTGCTGAAAGTTTGTTGTCGCCCACCAACAAATCACGTAAAGGCCAAAGGCCAAAACTACTTCATTTTCAAAAATTTGTAATCCTCCATGGCAATGAGACTTCTATTTGCACTACAACCAAATTTGAACCCTCTTGTAGAATCACCAACACCACATTAAACATTACATAATGAACTTCCAATTTGGCATTTGGAGGCACTTCATAATTGCACATCTCCAACTTATCTTAGTCTTCCCCTTAACACATTAAAGAGATATGTGAGAATGAAGTGCCTTCAAATGCATGTTAGCATCATTGTATTGAATATATATGTTCTTCAATTGCTCAATGCTCTTCCCTTCCTTTGGTGCATTGCTATCTAATCACCTTATTTCAAGCCATATTACCAACACCATCATGGCAATGTTGAATTTTGTTGCCATGATGCAGGGAATATTGTTGAAATTTTGTTGTGGGCCACCAATAAGTCACCCAAAGGCCAAAACTATTTAATTTTCAAAAAACTATCATCCTCCATGGCAAAGAGGTTTTTCCTCACATTACAACCAAATTTGAACCCTTCTTAGAGATGCACCAACACCACACTAAACATTGTAAAATGGACATCTTAATTATTTTTTTATTAGATGTTTCATTTTCAAACATCCCAAACTTGTGTATATTAAGTCTTCCCCTTAACATATGTTAAAGAAATGTGCAAGAACGGATGCTTGTTCACATCACTTGCATCTACATTTGACTCATTCTAAACTCATATTGGAACTGTGGAAAACACACATGTTAAAAAAATCACACAAGATGTAATGGTTGATAACTGCAAACTCCTTATTTATATCATCCCTTCATTCTTGTGGGTAGAACAACTAAAAAATTAATGTGATCAAAATAATTTATATATAAGTCTATCATTAGAATATGTCCAAGATTTTTCAACAAGATAAAGTGTTTAAGGACATCTTTAATAGCTCCACATCAACCAATGTGGGAGCTATTAAAGTTGTTAGTCAAATCATGTGTCACCATTAGGTGACAGATGTGTACATTTTTAAAAATGGAATCTAACTTAAAGTTAACTAGAAAGTAGCTAGCTTAACACTCATCAATAATAAGTTTGTAAGCCATTATACATGTGCAATGGAAATTGACTACGGGGACAAAAACAAAACCATTGGCTTTCCATTGGACTATTGTGATGACAACCACATATATAAACATCACCACATGGAAAGGTTGATGATAAGGAAAAATATATAATTTGTTAGAGTATATTTTGTTCACATTGGAAGAATTTTTCAAATAATATTATTTTGACATGCGGACAAAATATGCTTAAAGTAATTTCTCAAGCTCATGTTCACACTCACATGTTCATGAATAACATTCTTGAAATTTTGGAACCCTATGACATTTTACCACTTTTAGTCAAAATAATATAAGAGGAGGTGGTGACTCCTTTCCAAATATGGGCCATGGTGTGTTTTGGATTTGGTTCAATCATGGCTTGTCCATGGAGTGAAAGTGCAATTAGGTGGACTATTTGGATTGTCATAGTTGTAATTTCTCTAGATTATAAATGAACTTAAAATGTGAAATCATTTGAAACATTAATTTTTTCAATTTTTAGTAATAAACTTTAGTGAAAATCTTATTAAAAATTATGGATGAGTTTTAAGACAAGAATGGATTCATTATGGAGTTTTGAAATGATGACACTATGTTTGTCACACAAAAAATGAAAAATGTGGGCTCAAAAAATATGTCATAATAATATCAAAATAAAATAAAATAAAATAAAATAGGCCACCATAAAATGAATAATTTAATTGTAAGATGCATTGAAAATTTTCCAATATATATAATTTTCATATTTAAAATTTTAACTCATTGTGATTTTCATCATTTTTTACAATTGATATTCTATTTCACATTGAAATCTTTAAACTTTTCTTTAAAATTTTTGACCAATCACATGTTTAGGGATATTTATATGGTGTTTTATTAATTTTTGTGACCAAATCATAAAGGATAATTATAGGATTTATAGTTTGATAATTATTTTAAATGTAGGAATTATAGCTAGTGTAAGATGTGGACTCCTCAAAATGTCAACCGTGAAACACCTAACCATGTTTTTACCCCATGCACCATTTTGGCTTTGACTTGGACTAATTGATTTCTTATTTATATGTGCAAGTTGATCTCACCTTGAACTTTTGCTTGTGAGTTCATCTTAATTTCATCCCAAAGCTCCCAACTTTTATTTCTTTTTTGGAAACTTGGGAACACACTTTAAGTTTGCATTTTGTTGCAAACTTGGGAATTGACATGGATTTTACCCCTGATACCAATTAAAAACCTAGGGATACATCCCATGAAAATGTTTTTATGCATTTTATTTTTTTGTAAATTTGAATGGTTGATGTTGCTTTTGGTTTGTTTGCCCTTGCCCCCTCTTTCCTCGCCCCTTGAAATTATAAACTTTTAGATAAGGTCTTTCATACATGTAGGGACATGCCTTGTAACCTTTATTTACATTGTTACATTATGTCATACTTTTTTCTCTTTATGTGTTTCCACCTTTTGTTGTGCATGATGTAATTTGTTGTGGAGATTCACATAGTCATGGTATCCCAATGGTTGGGCTAATTTGATTCCTACCTCAACATTCCTATGAAATTTCTTGTCATAATCCATGATTACATTCATAGACCATAGTGCCATGAACTCAACTTGCTATTGATGTGAATGCAACATTGAATTACTTGTTGAATTGCATTTAGAGAATTTTGCACATTTCTATTGCACATGTCCTCTTTCTCTTTCCACCTTTTTTCCTTAATTTCTTCTATTGCCTCATTCTCTAATTTTTTTGTTGCAAAATATTCATGTATTCATCTATTATAACAATGTGTGATTAGTTGTAATCCACTAATGGTGCTTTTCCCCTAGAGTCCTCTTTATTGCACTTCATGTGTATTTTCACTTGTCATATTTTCATTTTCAAAAGATTGCACCATTTTCAAAATTCTCAAGAGAATGTTGCTATGAGATGGAGAAAATAAACCAAATAGATGTATGATAAACCAAAATGTGCCCTACAACCTAAAATGAATGCATTTACAAAAATATTCACAAATTTATTAAAAGAATTCTCAAATGTTTTTGCAAGGATATGCAAATGTTAATGTTGGACTCCTTTAAAAATTCTTGCAAAAAAAACAATAAAGTTGTCTTTAAACAACCAAAAAAAAATTATCTTTGGAAAAAAATAAGAAATAAGAAATAAGAAAAAAAAGAGAAAAAAATGAAAAAAATTATTAAAAAACAAACAAGTAGATTTTTTTCCCCTTTCTTTCCAATTGTAGAGGAATTCCACCACATGTACAAGGCAATTAGGGGGGGTAGTACCCCAACATGGCATGAACAACATAATGAACCAACAACACTAAAAGGGTAAATGACAATGGTGGGTACTTGGTAATGGGAGGAGTACAACAACATGACGAACTAGTAAATCACCACTTCCAAGGTTATGGTGATGGGGGTAGTACTTCACCAAACCCCATGTAATGATAATAGCAACCAACAATGCAATTGAACAACAACATACAAAGGGGTTTACCTAGGAACAATGCAATGGACCACCAACATGATGAACTAATAGAACCACCAACATGACAAACCAATAGCATAATGTGACAAACTAGGACCAACAATGTGACAAATGAATAACACAACATAATGAATTAGCAACACGACCAACGACACAACAAACTAACCAACAACAAGACTAGTTTGTACAAAGCGATACTAGTCCAGTGTACAATGGTATCATCTTGTTTCACAAGTTTCACCCATGTATAAAGTGGAAATGTTGGGAGTTAAGGGGAAACATTTTCAAGATTTTTAATTTGGATTCCCATATTGAAGATTTTGATTGCTTAAGAGTTGTTAATGTTTAAATTAAGGGTTGAAGGATCAAACATTGTCCAAATTCAATGATCTTTAACTTATTGGATTTTTTTTGAAATAGGCTATAATAAAATGGTTTGGATGTTCCAATTTTTTTTTCTCTTCAACATGTAGAGAAATTTGAAAAATCATGAAAAAAATGTCCCAAGTGTTTTGAAGTGTTTGTTAATGTCTTGTGCAAGTCTAATGTGCAATTAGGAGGTAGAAATCATATCTAGATGGGGGCTTGATATAATGTTGGAAAATTTTCAATATGGGTTGTAAAAAATTAAGATGATGCATGCCCACTTTGATTGAGTTTCTTGGGAATTAAATGGCCATCTAAAGTTTTGCGACACATGTCTTGACATCAATAATGTCTCCATGGACAAATCAACAATTTTGAATTTTCTAATGAAAACCCTAAAGGGAGGGAGTGAAAAAACCACACACTAAACATTAGAATCCAAAAATACGACATGAATGAGAGGAGGCTTTAGTTAATATCACCATCTTAACCACCATAATTGCTATTGTGATATAACTTGGATGGCGAATTGCATAATATATTAGAGGGAGAAGAGTCCTCCCAAAGTGGTTTAGGTAATGGTGAAGTCTATGTGAGTTTGTGATGCATTCATGATCCACGTTTGGTTCCAATTGCACTTGATGGTTTTGTCTTTTGTTTGAATGATTAGCTTGTTTGAATTCATGAAGTCGGTTAACTTGCCATAGTCATCTTGAAACTCTTTCTCTTCTTTCAATGATAAAGAATTAATGTGCATGCCCCATATTTTAAATTTTGTTGATGTAAAATCAAAATGTATTGTCCATTCCTGATAATGAACCTAGGGTGGTTTAGACTAGAAAACCAACTTAGTACATTAAACCAAACAACATTGGTCCAAAACCATAGTAACTTTTTAGGTTTCAAACACATGTAAGTTTTGTTTAATATACATTTGAATAAATGCAAAGGTCAACATATACCTTGTTTGTGTTTTCCTTTCATTAACATATGATATGCATATAGTAAGTCCCACATTAGATGTGATTCTTGTTTTTTTACGATTGCAACAAGAATTTTCAACATGAGGGCTTTCAATGTGTAGCTTGGTCTCCACAAAGGTTGGATCACTCTGTATCACTTCCTTTTGGTTTTCTTACTCTTGATTTGAGTTTTCGTATTTTGGGCGCACTAGTGGGATCTAAATAATTTGTTAAGTCATTTGCGGTTGAGGCTTTTCATGAGGATCTTGGGATGATATCTAGTCTCCTTATGTTTGTACATCTTCAAGTAGCTTTCGCGATGCTTTCATTGTGCTATGCCTAGTGTCGTCACGACTATTTGTTTCATACAATGCTTCTATCTTTAGGTATTTTGCAACATTACATTGAGTTAAATATTCGTACCATAGTTACGTTGGAAAGGTAACTTGGGATGATCAATTTTAAGCCTAGTGGTTCCATTTTATCCCTAGTTGTTGGCTTGTTCGATAGATTGCTTACATGAATAGGAGTTTGCCTCGCTTTTAGTAGACACTTTTTTAGATATCATGCAAGCATGTTTCCATTAACGTGCGAGTCCAAGGGCAGGTGCTTGTTTATTAATTCATCCTATGACACCTGCATTTCATTTATCCTTAACCCACTTCTTTACAACATTATGTATTTGTTTTGGCTTGCCACATCCTACGGTTTCCCATCTTTCATGGCATTGATGTGGTCATACCATTGACAATTTAAGTACCCATTTGCTTTGGTGCCCTTGCAAGAGTGAGTGGACAACAGCCCATGATACATTTCAAATATTATCATAGCTATTGTTTTGGAAAATGGAGCACATGTTTAGAGGGAGGTTTCCCACCTTTCTCCTCGCCACACCTAATGACAAATGGATATTTTTTGAACCTTGATGGACATCATCATTGTTGACCCGATTCACATAGATATGGTGTAGTGAGCATTGATAGTGATAGCACATGAAGCAATGATGGTTGCTTAGGAGAAAACACGATTTTGCACTAACTGAGCACTAGAAGATAATTTCATTCCCTTTATTATTGAGATGTGTAAGTGTTTTCATTCTCGTTTTGATTCATTTTTGACTGCTTATGCATAGATCACTATCGCGCGTCATTAGCAATCTTCTTTAGTCCCCTCGGTGCTTATTTCTTATTATCAACATGTGTCCATAGCCCTATAGTGTGTGCAAGCCATAACGATTCTTTAACAAGTTGTTGCATTTGGTCGAGGTTCTTCATCTCTTCCACACATCATAGCTAGTGCACTTCCATCATTAGCCAATTTGTGGTAGATGATAGCTCTTTTGTCTTAGGTCTTCTTTGTTATTGTTGATTATCATTTTGTAGCCATGAGTACACTTTGCATAGGGTCTTTACTTGATTTTTGTTGATTGTTTTTCCTTTGGGTTGCGTCTACTTGTGTTGTCATTTGACTTGTACTTTTGTTGGATGGGTTCCCATCCTTGATTTTTATTTACAAGGTTTTTCTTCTTCTAGTTTAAGCTGGGGTTGGGGTTGCAATTTTTTTGGGGGTTGGGGGGGGGGGAGAGCAGATGGGCAGCACTTATTATGGATAATCCTCTTGCCAATTGGCTGATTTTCATGTCTGGCACGTGAGACAAGACATTTAAGAAAATTTCAGTCTGACCAATTGTCCTGGTAGTGGTCACCTGAGAGTTTACCTTAGGGGTTAATTATTGACTCCAAGATTGTAACCTTTGAAGTGTGAAACAAAGGAGGCCATGTGAACTGCTTCACCAAGTTACACTGTTGAAGATGAAACAGCCGACCAACAACAAAAGAAGAGGAGCACAAGACTGTTTGCAAATTCACCGGACTGCAGAGAGCAGAGAAAACCATATCCAACATGCATTGAAACTTGGACAGGTTTGACAAAGCTTTGTTATCATGTTCAAGGACTCCTTTCAACTAAACTACATGTTATCAATAAGCATATCACTTGGCTTGGGATTCAAAATGGGCACTAAAACCAAACTGCAGACCCAGCTTCAGTATTCTTGCAGAGTAGAAAAACCAAAACTGCTAATATTCTGCAACATGTAAGCAAACCTTCATTTCCTTCTGAAAGTTCAAGAAGATCATCTAGCAATGACAATTATCCTCCTAAAACATTGATAGAGGGTTATCAAGGAGCACTATATGAAGACACATCTCAAATGTTATTCCAGGTGCGCAGTTAGGTTCCAAAAGTAAGAATATGCTGGGTAGTGCAAAGCAATGATACAGAATCTTCAGTTCTAGCTGGCTAATGACACAACCTTATCATTTCGCATTCGCTTTCTAAGTTCCCTCTGCTCAGCTGTGTACTGCCTTTTGGAAAGTAGATTCTTCATTGCAAGCTCTGCTGCTTCTGTTGCTGCTGTTACATCTTGTACACCAGCTTGATGGCCTTGTAATGTGTGTAATAACAACTCACCCCCTGGCACGGACATACCACCCAGTAAAACACAATCTCGCACTACTTGAACATGTGTGACAGCAGCCATGGCAATGCCCTGTGCCTGCACCTGTGCCACAGCCAGGGCCTCCGGTGTAACAAATTCATCACCCATCTCCACAGTTTCCGCAGCCCCAGAGACCAACCAGAGGTTACCACCAGAATCAAAAGACAAACTAGTGGGTGGAGCGTTCTCTGACCACAGAACTTTCTGCACATATCAAGGAAATCACTACCAGCCCAGATTCAGGACATGAATTATGTGTACATCATCATCTGTATCAAGAACTCTCTATAGTTATAGATTGAGACAGCCTGAATAGAAATTGTGGAAGTACCTGGTAATATGGTTAATATGATTTCATAACCAGACAATAAGATATAACAATAGCAAACAGCAGGAGACAAGAAGAGAAACACCCACTAAACAGAACCGAATAGACCACTGCCAACTGTCCCTCATCCACACATTCACAACAACAGGAACAAGAATGGCACTGAGTACCATAATATCCTCACTGAGTACATCAGAAGACATATACACATCCTGTTTAATTGTAAACAGTACACACCAAATTACAATGGATTCTCCTTGATGAATCCCTCAGATACAGATACAGTTAGATCTTCTAACAGGCATCAGTATCATCCAACAAACTGAGGAGATGCACAACTCACCTGGAGCAAGCTTAATTGCCTTTCCACCATATCACAAGCAAAAAGTAGCACTCCTTCAAACCTGCAACAGCCAACAGACCTGTTCATTTGTGGAACTTTACACTTGATCATAGCTTTCATGCTTCAGTGGTGAAGAGTTTGGCTTGGGTTTTCATAGGCCCAAGGGGTACAATCTGGATAACACATATAAACAAACAGTCCTGTTTTTTCTTACAACAATCAGAGTAGAGGTTTCAACTTTTGCTTTTTTGATGGATTAGGTATGGAGGGACTTGTATCTGAATCAAAAGTTTGAAAGCATGCAGCATTTGGGGTCAGAGTTCCTTGTTCCAGAGTTTATATTCCAAATCCCTCATAATCATTGTGATATTATGGCAATGGACAGGCCCTCACACTCTGGTTGGAGACCCCATCATGCACAATTTTTCAAAACTATGATAATTGTCTAATTAACCACAGACCTGATAGATCCTGAAAATTATGGTTTGTCTTAAGTTGCACTACTACAATTGGAATATTGTGTGGAAAATGAAGTGTGAAAAAGGTTGAAACTCTACAGTCCAACCCTAAATGACATGCTCTTTAGGATCTCCTGGCTCACATATGCCATTCCCCCAGAATAACAAGGCTGCATTGCCCACACACCACTCTATGCCTAGAATGCGACAGCTGACTAAAACACCCCAGAATACAAATTTATATTTGCCAACTCCAAACACAAGTATACATGTGATCAGAAACCAATTGGTTAATTGATCCACTGTTTGCCATTTGCTTGAAGTGCTTGTTCATCTGAGAAAGTTGAGGTCAAATGGACTGACACTTGGTCAACACTTCAAAGCTACATGCATCATTGGTTGCTTGATGACAAAAAGACCTCATTATTACACATTTCAATTTGAAATTCATGTATCCCACACATAGAATTCCCACAACCCACCCTAATAATATCCAAAAAGCAATAATCAAGTGTAGAGGATGCCTAAGAAGGTCCAGGAGTACAAAAATTACCTCTCGAGAATAGTCCCGACATAAGTGTTGCAAGAAGAGACTGCAACTGCTACAACAGCACGAGTGCCTTGGCTCTGACCGCTCACTCCTGCCTTCAACAACCATCCATAAAGCTGCTGTTAGTTTGAACCACAACTCAGCTGTTACTTCAAGTCTCATCAAACACAAAATTCCCATGTTAATGATAGAGCTGAACAACACAGAAAATTACATTCAACTTCACAAGCCTCCTGATGGAGCATGCCTGAAAAGAGACAGGAAGAAGTCAATTGAAGTATGCTGAATGAATAAGATACACACCTCATCTGCTGTGTCAAACGTATCCAAGAGCGCTCCTGTCTCATACTCCCACAATCGCAGCTGAATTTGAAGAGAATGTGCATAAGTGGCCATCAAAGACAGCAAAACACTCGCATATCAAGCAACAGTGCCCTTCCAAGCCACCCCCCTCTTTTGGCTCATAATCACAAAGTATTGAGACATTACCGTTGCATCACCACCTCCAGAGATGAGCAGCCCTTGAAAACCTATAAATGCAACACAAGCCACAAAGCTGTTTTTGACTGTGTCAACCCCATCTAAGAGACTAGACCCAGCAAAACCATTGTCTATCTAGGGGACTAGAATGATACTTGACTGTACTAACAGCCTACTCATCGCAAATCCCAACTTCATGCAAAGATCCTGTAATCCATATGAATGACTGCATGTTCTCTGAAGCACTAAAAAGAATGTAATACTGCTACAAAGAGGCAAACCACATACTTGGTGTGGCCAAGGCAGTATGTATGGATATCATGGGCTCCAGTCAAAGGATTTTCTGGAAACTTGGTCACCTGTAAAGTTTACAGGCCATGGAACAAGAGCCATTTAACTCATGCATGTTTGGCACCATTTTGAAGTTTCATACATTGGCCACAACTAGGACCCAACAATGGGCAGCAGCAAAGCAGCACTTACACGGATCTTGAAATCACGGTCTGAAGTAACAATATATTTTCCATCTGGCGAACAACACTGGATCACACCAGTTTCCATTAGTTTTGACAAACAGGTTCCAACTTTCAAAGAAATCAGCAATAATTGCAACAACAATTGAGTTGATGGAGTTGAGGTTTCAGGAGGTGAAATATACATACATATGTTCAGGACAGATCTACTATAAGTAGAGCATTTTAGTTTATGCAGAGGCAAAAATGCCAGCTCAAAGGACCACCACATACAGGGTGCTGAATTGAGACAACAAACCCATACCAGGCCAGTAATAATACTGCAGCAGTGAGCAAGGATCAGGACAGGCTTGTGTATAGCATCACTTCGTACTGTGGAAAATACATAGACAATCCCAAACTTGTCTGCAACCAGGAGCCATGAACTGTCATGGCTGAAAGTAACTGCACTTGCTTTCTTGCTGAGGCGGCTGCCAACCAGTGAATTTCCCATTAGCAATCAATTCAACTCAATTCAATTCAGTTCCTCTTTGGAAAAACAAAACCATAACAAAAACCACAGTTGAAGAAAGTGCCAATGACAGGGGGGGGACACCCATACACAGTTTTGATGCAAGTCCAGGCAGTAGCATCCCACAACTTGACCAGCTTGTCATCCCCTACAGATGCAAACAGGGAGTTGTGCAAATCAAAAGCCACTGCCCGTATCACATCACCATGTCCTGCTGGTAGTGTGTCATCTTGCACCTGAACTGGCTCCTCCTTCCTGCACAACAGCCAATCCATCGGCCTTCCATTGTCACAATTGAATACAACAATCACCGATTTACATGAACCTACTACATGCTCCTGCTTATAAGAAAGATCCCCCAAGTCACATTCTCCCTGGGTTTATGACAGTTGTGTCTGTCTTCTGAATTTCATGACATTCTCTTTCCTTACCAAGTCGACATGTGCCATACCACAAAGGAACCCTTAGCTTACAAGCTACTTTATCACCTACAATAAAACTGTGTATTCTGTTGCCACTGTATACATTGTCGCCAATGAGCATCAGCATTCCATTCCCATGCGAGAATTTCGCTCGCACAATTACAGTTTTGCTTATAGACTAGAAACTCTTGCGACCAAAAAAGAAGGGGGGAAAAAAAACAGAGTAGAGGATGAGGGTAAAGAAGAGGAATACAAGAGGTTAAAGATGCGAAGAGCTGCTCCCACAGCTACCACTACACAGGAGCCGTCTGGGTGGGCGGCTATCAAGGCAGGAGCCATGCTCTTGCCTGCTTTCTTCTTCTCTTCTCCCCCGATCTCCTCCATTCGGCAGCGCCCCGAAGCCAGGAACACAAGCAAAGGGCAGTATAAGCACTCTCTCCTCAAAATGGATTGGAGGAGGCACGGAATCTGGGTCCAGCAACAGCAAACTTGAGTTTCGAGTCCCCCAGGGGACGAAGCTCTGGAGAGAACAAGAGCGAAACCCTAAAACCCCTGGAAACCCTAATAGGGTTTCGTGAGCTTTGGCAAGAAGGATGATTGATGACGAGCCAGCATGATTTGCATTGCGGACGACGACGACGACTCTTGTTTTTCTCAACCCCGTCGTCCTCTTCGCGGCGATTCTGGAATGCAAAGAAACTAGCTCTTGGAGTGTTTTTTTTTCTTGGAAAAGCGAAACCTGTTGTGCGATTGATAGCTTGATTTTTTCTGCTCCGAAGACCTAGTTCATTCTTCCGACACAGGCACACAGCTGGAGAAAGACAGATATACAGAAGAGAGATGGCGGCGATCGCAAGCACGCCGCGGATGCGCTGTCTTTACATCTTCAATCGGGATGGAGTATGTCTGCATTACCATGTATGGCTCCGACCCTTGACCACACTCAGTCCTCACCAGGACCAAAAGCTCATGTTCGGCCTTCTGTTCTCTCTCAAGTCCTTCACCGCCAAAATGGATCCTGTCGGGTTCGCTTTTTTCCCATTGGCCTTCCATGTGTTTGTGTGCTCGTATCAGTATTCGTTGCTTCTCATCTTCCCATGCAAGAGTTTGCAATAATTTTTTCTCTCCAGTTTTAATCAAACCCTATGCGAGATTTCTGACTCTGCCAAACATTGTGAATTGCAATTCCAGTGGCAATAAGGGGAATTTGGGAGCTCCCAATCTGCCAGGCCAAGGTTGCTCCTTCCACAGTTTCCGCACCAACACCTACAAGCTTAGTTTCATGGAATCACCTTCTGGGATCAAGGTGTGACAGTCTTCCTGATTTGTACAAACTCTCTCTCTCTCTCTCTCTCAACATCTTGCTTCTATGTTGGCTGTCCAGGAACTGAGGTGCACATCCTTTGCAACAATTGCTGCCAATTCTTGCATCCAAGCTCATTAGGTTTCAATTCACACCATTGACATTTGGATTATGAACTTGTTGCCAGACATCTTTGGTGAAATAGTTTGTCAATCATTGCCACTCTCACCTGGACTCTCTCTCTCTCTCTCACCTTGCCTTCTTGTTTGGATGCAAAATGCATTGCCTTTGGGTTTGTGCAGCTGATATTGATTACAGATCCTAGAATGGGAGATCTTCGAGACGCTCTCAAGTATATCTACAGCAACATTTATGTTGAGTATGTGGTGAAGAACCCGCTGTACACACCCGGTCAGCCATTCAAGTGAGAACCTGGTTTATCATTTTCATCTGAAACGACTGTTATTGGTTGTTGTGCATTCTGCAAATTCAGATTGCTTCAATTGTTCAGGGATGCTATCATTGCATGGATACCATTGATGTCAGCACAAGTCATGCCTTCCATTTGAATCCTCCTGACATGGTCCTCAGAGCAAAGGTTGATTGAGCTTTGAACACACTAAGCAGCTCCTGTCTGTAATTATCATAGTATCATATTTGACATGTTCTTTTATACAATTGAACCCAGCCTTGAGTCTCATAGTTATGAAACCATGGAATTGATGAACCAATTGTGCATGCCTGATTGCTAAGTTGGATGTGGGGTTCTCTTGGAATTGGCAGGTGTGAGCTTTTCAATGCCACCCTAGATCAGTATGTGAAGACCTTGCAGTAGTTTGAGAGCTTCTCCAACAGATGACCAACTTAGGAGGCTGCCTTTCCAATAACTGAAGTGGGTCTCACCAGGAGACAACCCATTTCTTTCATCTGATCTTTTGAGATTCCTGAAAAAGTGCACAGATTCATCTTCTGGATGGCTTAATTTTTGTTCATTCTAGCCTGTTTTCTGTAATGTTACAACAATGGGATGTAGACAGGTGCAGATGCTGTCATGGGTTTTTGTACAAAACAACTAGGAACTTGGACTTCTCACATTGGCATCATTTCAGTACATGAAGGACATTCATTTTCCAAGGACTTCTGTTGACTGAGGCCAAGAGATGCCAAGGTAAAAAATTTGAGTAAGATTATTGCCAATTTTTTGTTTGGCCTTTTGAAGGTAGAACAAACTAGTCATTCTCAGGGAAAAATGTGTCAATAGGATCTGCTACCTATATTTTATTATATGCCACCAAATAATAGCAACAATGGTTCCATATTTTTGACAAGTTTGCTGGGTATCTTGTTGTCTCATTTGTGTTTTTAAATGATTTATGAGTGCAGACAAGTATCACTGCATTGTGTGAGTCTTCCCATTGGTTTTGGCAATGCAACAGAAATGCAGGATGCAAATTCTGTATGATGTTTTTCCCCAGGTTTTGAGCGGATTATTATATACTTATCTATGCACACCTTTGGGAGCTGATGAAGTCAATGGATGGTCATTGCAGCTCATCAATCTATTCATGATGAAGGTGATGATTTGAGGCTTTGTGTGAGTGACTTTCATAAGGTTATGACTGCAGTCAACATGACTTCTATCCTCATATCTTCTTTGACATCCTTCGCTCCAATTGCAAGGAAATTTATGTGTTGTTCTTGCAGGCTTTCACTTTGTGTGCAAAATTGATTCTTATGACGTTGTAAATTTACTTTCAAATATTGCAGTGAAGTGAAATTTTTGTTGTTGCTTTGGATTTTGCTGAATTACTGATGTGCCTTGTGGGAAAATGCTCATATTTTACTCACCCTAAACTCTTAGATTTTTGTAGGCAACCCAAGTATTTGGAGCATACTCGGTTTCACTGGTTAAAGTAGAAAAAGTCATTACAAAGAAACAAAAAATTCCTATTATAAAATGAGCCCAAACTACCAAATGCATTGCATGTGAGCACAACCATTTGGATGCTCTTCAATGCACTGTGGCATACCTGTCAAACCTAAAAAGCTGCATAGGAAAGAAATCAAACTTACACCAAAGACAGTAATAAAAACTGAATTTCATAGCAATAATTTCAGTGATAAGTTTTTTGAGGAATTGGTATATGGGTGAGTTTTGGAATTTATCTTATGGTCCTCCCTAGACAATTCCAAAGACAATTCTTATCGATGGTTATCCCTCGACATTTCCATATGCTTTCTTAATAACTCCCTTCCTCATTTCCTAATAATTACCTCACTCCTTTTCCCTACCCCTCAACATGGATATGAAAAAATGAATTAATGTGTGTTTTTTCATGTCCATGAAATGTATACTAATTTAAATTAAGTTGGACATTGACATAAATAATGATGAATCATTGAAAACCATATGAAAACATAGGAAAAAAAAAAGAATTGATTTTCACTGGTAGTGCACAATAGTGTAGAGCTCAAATTTTATAAATATCTAATGTCATTTAAGTTCTTGGTTCATGAAACTAGGTTTCCACAATGAGAGTCATATTATATTTCCAAAATTGGAAATGAATTGCTTATCTCTCTATCATTTGCATAATTGATCACCCTTGGTAGTGTGAAGTGGAGCAAAGCCCAAGTCGATGTGTGTACATTACTTTCTATCATGCAATGTGGTGATGATAATTTTCAAAATTTTCATGTCTTGTGTGACATGAAGAATGCCATCATAAACTAATGATTTATGCAAGAATAATTTGAATATGGGGAAGTTTAGTTCTTTTCCTCTTGTGGGGAAGACCAAGGGTAAATTGAGGGAGAGCTCATAAGACCAATGCAAACCTATGCCATTGGTTCTCAAGACAATGAATTCACATTGTAAACTAATGCTTTCATAAAATCATGGGTACCAAAAGCTAATGTCCATCACCTAAAACAATTTCTTACTTATTTGTTTAAGTATACAATGGTTATATTAGTTGCAAAATCAATTTAAAAAAAAAAATCTTGCATAATGAACTAATTTTTGATATTTTGCTTGGCATTGTTAGAACATGCAACATTTTTTCAAAATCAATTAGATGGATGGTTATTTCAAAATTATCATTTTAATCTTTTCATCATAAATACATGACCTTGTTCCACATTAATGATTCAAGCATCAATTATTATTGTAACATCACATAACAATTATGGTTAATTTGGCCCTCAATCACTAGTGGCCACATATTTCAAGGTGTCACAATATTGAACTATGACCAAATTCTCAAGTGCCATGGGCATGACTCATTTGAACAAGTTGGCATGTTCACAAACTTGAACTTGCATATTCAAGTTATCAAGGTCCAATGTTGCAATCACATCCCATTAAATTGATGTGGGCAAACTTAGCTCATGACCAAACAAAAGGAAATAGGGTGGAAATGATGCCAATGAAGCTTGTTTATTAAATCAATATATACCACATGGCCAATCATGGGAGTTGAAAATCCCAATCCCATAGGCGGCCCTTTTGTAAACCAAATTTGTGCAAACCTTTTTTGATTGTTTGTACCACCATTTTCATTAATTTGTCTACTTTTGAATGGTTCAGAAAAGCAATCAAATGTAAGGCACACTCACATAAAGCTTGGAACTTTCCCAATATTTTTTTCCTTGGTTTGTCAAAACTTTTTGTAAGAGCTTCAAACTAATTTAGTATGAGTTCAAAATATGATCTTATTCTATCACACATTGTACATTTTGCAACAAATTGTTGCACAATTGTTTGCACCCCTCGCCACCAATATTGCCCTTACTATTGCTATGGGTACAACACATTCCAAAATGCCCCAATTTTCATGTGCATGGCACACCAATTGTTTATGTTGGTCTAGAAGTGACATTATACAAAATTTTCCATCTTTCCAAATCCAAAGTATGTGATCCCGTTCTTGCTTAAACCATTTGGCTTTTTGTAACATCCAATTTTGTTTTTTGGTGGTTAACCTAATTGTTAATTTTTTGGTTCAAAAAGTGACTTGATTGAGAATTCATTACAATCATTACTTTGTTCTTCATTAATTTCTAGATCATCCACCTCATCCATCCCTATCCATAGGTCCATGGTTTGATTCCATGGCCAACAAACACAAATACATCAATGCATGGCAACCTAACACCATCTCTTCATTTGTCTCCTCATGCCAACATGTTCTTATGTCAAAATATCCTATCAAAAATGAAAAGCAACAAATCAAACAATGGAGTACTAAAATATATGTGCATTTTTTTATTCTTGCCACAATGGAGAAACTTATTGCCTTGTCTTCCCCATGTTCTCCATCAATGCACAAAATAAAAACAAAAAAAAGCTATGTAGGCTAGTGAAGAGAAGAGGAAGGAAGAGGTAAAGAAGGCGTGGTGGCTAGATTAGAGAGTCTTCCACCTAGAGAAGGGAGGAGAGTGATGAAAGAAAGACAAAGGGAGGGAGGGATGGGAAGAAAGATAAATTTTGGGTTTTCATAGTAGTAGATGTCTAGGCCACCTCTAATGTCAAAATGATTGTTTTGTTGAATTTGTTTTCTTTAATCTTTGGAATGAAATCATTTGGGTAAGCGATTCCACATAGGTTCCTATTGTGAGTCATTTCGCTCCTAGTCCTCATGCATGTACACTTGTTTACAAATTTTGTTTTCGTGTGCATTTTTGCATTAATGTGTGCAAGTGCATAATATATTATGTCGTCCACAAACTCGTCACCTTTATGAGGGCAACGATTCATCTCAAAAGGCATGATCATCCTATTCAAGATGACATGTGTAAGGAGTCATTGGAGGAGATCAAGGCATTGGTTAAGGAAAAGGTCTATCGCACACTTAATTCGAAACATTCTACAATTGGTTTGTTTGCAAGTAAGTCCTTGTCCCAACACTTATTCAATGAGGATGATGGCAACCTTGTTGAGCTTTTGAAGGGCAAACAATTGAACAAGATGATGCACAACTTTGCACCCTTATGGTTTCCTAACATTTGTAATCTCATTACATCATTCAAGCACTATCCTACCAATAGATGATATATTGATAACATTCTTTTGTTAAAGTCCAAAAATCATTACAACTACATTTAAAATAGTTGTTTTCTTAGACAATTGTTGGATCAAAAGCTGTTCATGTTTAAAATGTTTGTTGATAATGTTGCCATTGGTGTTGATTTGGTTAAGCAAATGCAACTTGGTGGTGATTTGGAGAATGTTTAGATTATGTTTGATCATTTCAAGTATGTAAAGGGATGGAACACCATGGTGTGTCACATTTACAAACCTACATATTGTAAATTCTTGTCCTTTATTATCTACAACATGTAATCAAAATCCACCAAAGTTTAATGTGTTTTGTGGATAAAGCTTAACAAGGTTATGTTCAAGCATGACCTTTTCAACACCAACTTCAAGAGGTTCATGGAAAATGGTGTGTAGGCAAATTGGAATGTTATCAAAATTGTTTATGGGTTAGGATTTATCCTAATACCTGTATGGCTAGGAAGGAATGTATTATGTGTTTCATTAGACTTTATCACTTAATAGACACACAAAGTAATTAATTGCACCTTAAATCCAATAGTAACATAAGATGTTGTGCCACAATTACAATAATTCCACTTCCTTGGAAAAGGTTAATGTGCATTATGTTATAATTTGATGCTAATGGTATTCCTTGAAGGCTGCCATTAAAGGTGCAATCCACAAATTAAATGGGGGAAGATTCATGTTACATGTAATTTTCCATCAATTTTCCTTTCAATTTCATTTTGTTTTTGTTTGTCATGTTGTGTTTATGTTCATTTTATTTGTTTGTAGAAGTTCGCAATGGACTTTAGAGGAGGTTGTTGACTTGCCAACATGTATTTGTTTGAAACGGTCCATAAGGTTTGCTCCAACATTTAAATAAAAAGGGCACCCATTTGTACATTGCGACTTTTGACAACTATGTGAGCTTTCAAGCAGCGTTCATTGTATCGAACATATTTGAATGGTGGTCCATTAGCAAAAGTTTCGAATAGGAATGAATTTCTTTTACATAGAACTAGTGAATTTGGAGATCCTTTGCTAATATACACCATGTTGTTTTTATGCATCACTTGGATGTTGCATTTAGAAGGTGAAGAGGTTTTCACAAATGAAGAACAAATTTTCCCTTTAGGTTAGAAGGGGATTCACACAAACATGATCGTGTTAACTTCTTTCATCCATAAGTTGACACAAATTATACTAGCATCACCATTGGAGCATGTGATGATGGTCGTTTGCACATTACTAGAACCAATTGTGGGATTTTAGTTCTCATGCACATTGGTGGAGAAATTTGTGAAATTATTTGTGAACATGGTGTGTGGCATATTAAACGTTGAACTCGCAAATCTAGTTCACTCAATGCAATGTTTTGCAAAAGAATGCCAACAACCTTGAGTGCAAAGTGAAAATCATATCATTGCAAACATTTATTGGTATTCTTATTCCATGTCATGATGGTTGGTGGAATAATTTTAAAGGTGGTTTTTGATAATCACTCATATTTTGGTTCTATTATGATGACTTGAACTTTTAAGTTTTGAAAAGTATGTAATTGATAGGCCCCATGTGCATGTATGGTGTGTTTAGGAAGGAACCAATTTCATTCAAAATGAAATAATCATGCTAAAAGAAGTTGGTTTTGTTATTTTGAGCTTGTAAAATGTCCTCTTTGAAATCTATTTGGCAATTAAAGATTTGTCCCTATGCATAAACCTTTGGATCCAAATGTTTAACTAAACATTCAAAACATCAAAACAATTTGGTGTCATGATGTTGTTAATGGTAAGATCCTTTAGGGGGCTTGCATTGTAATTACTAAATTTTATAATTACCAAAACATGTTACCAAAATTGGAGTATCAAAGTTTGTACCGACATCTATTATCACAATGTCTTACCGAAATCATTTTACCCAAGTTAAATACCAAAATACCAACAAGTTTATTTTTTAAACCAAAAATGTAGAAAGTTACCTTAACTCCAATTAGGAAGATAAGATTATGCTATTACAATTATCTTGTAATTTCAGAAATTTTATGGGGATTCCCATGATATTTTGGTTATTCGTTGTTTTTTCACCACTTCAAAGGGTTTTGTTGGGGAAACTCAAGGGGGCATTTTGGATATCATCTTTTTCCCTGTTTTTCTTTTTACTTCGATTTTGAAATTGTATTTGCTTTGCTTTTGAAACTATTGCATAGAAATTTGAATGTCTATTTATAATTTTAGTTATTTTCCTTAATTTGTGGTGACTATTTGTCAATAAATGTTGCAGAAATGAAGTGTTCACATTCTTTTCCTAATTAATATTTAAATCGAAAACCTAGGGATTCATTGGATGGCCCTAACAATTGTATTCAAGCTCTCAAAGGAATATGAAAACAAGTGGAGGCCAAACGTGCTCTAAGTGCAATTATTTTCCACATGTAGAGGTTTTTCCATTAAGTTGTTGATTTGTCTATAACATCACCTTTGGTGTAGGTTAAAAAACAAATCCTATAAAGTATAATTAGATATTACCCATTCTACAAATGTACGGATTTTGTCACGGTGATGACAATCTTGTTAAGTGGGTGGTGAAAATGGGTGTAGTGTAAACACATTTACTATATTATGCAACATGCAATGTACTATGGGTAGTTGGAAAAGTTCATTCATTGTTTGAGTTGAAGTTGAAATAAAATCAAACTTTAAATTAGTCATGCTAGGCAAGTAGAATCTTGTCCCTTCTAGAGTCTCAAGCATTTTCCAAAATGGCAAACTTGTTGTAACGTGTCCACATGAAAAATGCATTACTTGTGAAAGGATTTATGTTGTGTTCATTCTTTTGGCTTTTTTCATGAATGTGGAGTGTAAGAAAGTGAGCTTCTCATTTATATTGTTGATTTTAGAAAGACAAACTTTCCAACCTTCAATAATTAACTTAAAATAATTTGATGTAAGTTAGAGTTCATAAAATAATCCAAATTAGAAATAAACATCCATCCCCATCTACATCTCCACTAGTATTCATCAAAAGGTTTGAAAGTCTTTGCTCAACTACAAATAGATGAATGTATGTACGTATGCCATGTGGCAAAATATTTTTCCAAGTCAAAAAAATTTCCAATGATGTGGCAAGGAATATTTGTGAAATATTTAATATACATGGCAAGGAACATTCTATTAAAAGATTCTTCTAGGTTTACATCTCATGCTCACTTGTTCATGTTCACAAGTTAACGTCATTGTAAAAAATTGTGTCATGAAAGAGGACACCTTTTGATGTCATTTTATTATTTCATCATTGTATTTGAATTTTTTTATTGTTTTAAACTTTTACGACCTTGGAACTTTTCTCATAAATTCATTGTTGATAATCAGATTTTTGAGATTGTTTTAAGAACCTATTACTATAATTTCTTTAACAATTATGTCTTAAGAATTCTTAATACAAGTACGATACATCATATGATCCTATTAAAAATATTCAATGTATATTAAACATATCATATGCATATTCAACATATTTAAGTGTATTTAACTCATATCCAATGTATTCATGATATATTAAGGTATTTATTTTGTATATTATGCATATATTTGCTAATATTGTGGGCATATTAAAATGAAAAACTTCATTTTTCTTTTATATGGTTTGTTTAAAACTACACCATTTCTATTTTAAGGTATCATCAAATTATATTAATGACAAGGTCATAGTATTATGATATAATCATTGTATGAAATGAATATGAAATATTGATGAATCATTACTCTCAACTAATTAATTAATTAATTAATATAAACTATGGAATCATCTAATTAGTTTTAATTAATAGTAACCAATATATAATAATTTATTACACTTCAAAAAATTTAATTAACGTACTAATTAGATATTAAATCATAAATTGATACAATAATTAATAATTATTGATGAATTATTACTAGTTGATTAGTTAATAAAAATGCAATCATAGTTTGTTAATTAAAAAATATTTAATATTTACTAAATGAAATAATAATAAACATATTTAACCTTTAACAAATTATTATTATTAATTAATTATTAATTATTAACTATTAATTCAGATTATTAATATTAGATAATTGTCCTCTTATGAATTTTGAAGTATGATTAAGACATTTTCAGGAGTTAAATAAGCCTAAATCTTGTTTTAAGAATGCATTTTTTGAAAATAAAAAAGATTGTAATTTTTGTTCTATAATAGAGGAGATTTTTAGACATGTAAAAGAACTAGAGTGAATGTTTTTTTGAAAAAGTCATTTAAATCTTTTTCTTTGAAGCTTTTTAATTGTATGAAGAAATACAAATCTAAATGATAGACAAAAGACTTAGAAATAAACAAAATAGAAACAAACCTAAATTGTATTTTTTGGTGTAAACTACACAAGAATGTAGTAGAATTAAATATAATCAATAGAAAGAATGAGGATATAAAATATTCCATTCTTGAGGGGACTTTTTAAAGTGCTAAAATTGAAGGAAAATGGTGAAATCCATTACAACATGGATTTTATGAAATTTTTATAACTTTGTTCACAAACATTATAACTTGGGATGTATTCAAAAGCAAATATTAATTATTTTTTCAAAAAGAATTTTTTAAAACTTCAAATATGGGTTTATTGTCAATATCAAAATACACCATTAAAAAAATATTAATAAGGATTTTCTCTAATGTTGTTGTTAATGGGTTTGCAAAAACTAAATTCCATTTATAACATAATTCCATAATTGGCAAATGGGTGAAAGCATTCTTGGGTAGAACCATTAAGAATCTCACACCTTGATTTTTTTAGACCCATTGAAATTTGAAAAATCATAGGAAACACTTAAATAAATAAATATTTTCATAATTTTTTAATGACTAAATTTATTAGGTTCCATAGATTTTAAAATGTCAATAATATAAAAAATATTGTGTATTTTGATATTCCTAATCATTACATTTCAAAAACATTTCAGCAATGTAGCTTTGATTTTCTTTCTTGAACTTTTTGGTTAAGAACATAAATTTGAAACATGATTTGAAAATTTTCTTGAAATTTTTTTCTTGCTTGGTAATTTGCAAGTCATTTTATTTTTAGGTTCATATTAAGGAATTAATTGAGTAAATATAATTTAATTATGAATTTCAAACTTAAGGTTATTAGTTTTTTAAAGGACCATTTTAATTAAAAATAATTTTTTTAAAATTCCAAAATAAACTTCAAACCATATATTAGTGCATGTATTTGATAAATATGAGAAAAAACTAATTTATAATTGTGAAAACATATAAAATAAAAGGCAAAGGAAAATGATTTGAACATTTTTGGTTTTCTAACTAGTACTTGAAATGGTTCCTAGTCGTATCACCCAAGGATGTTTTCGCCCAAATAGTTCAAAAAATAACAATATGTGTTGAAATTTAATTTCACACAATGATGGACTTCACGCCTCTTTACAAATGTATGCACCATGAATGAGTGGACCAAAAATGACAGATGAATAAATCTTGATAAGTCCATTTCCTTTTTCGTATTTTCAAACCTTTCAATTATTAAATAATTAACAATAATAATTCATTGATTCCCAAAAAAATATTATTATTATTTTTTTGGCCATATTAGTTATCATTATTTTATACATGCAATATACCAAATCTTAATATCCTTGACAAAAACATAGATTTATGATCACGCTTTAACTTTAATCATAGTTAAAGACATCTATTTATGCATAGTTAATCAATATTAATTATGGCAATCGTAATTTTGGGTTCGCGACCAAGGCAAGGGCTTGTAAAGGTGTGAGCTAAGAATGAAGTTCGAGAGTCACATTTCATGCTCTCAAGATTGTAGGAGAATGTGAGGGAATGAACTCACACATTCCCATGTGGGCTCCCATTTTGGGAGTTGGAATCCCAATGGACTTTCGAATTTTTAAAGGGCAATTGAAAGGGTCAAAATTCATTGGATTGAAAATTCATTATGTCGTTAAAAAGCTTTTGAAACATAGATGTCTAAAATGGGCTTGCATGACCCATTTGGGTACTTAAAACATAGGTTATGGGCAAAAGAAGGGCCGAGAATCAAATTGCCAATTTGATTCTCGACCACTAAAAGTCGAGAATCGCCTTGATTTATTTGCGTGTAACATATCGTTGGAAAGCTCTCGACGAAAATCTTTTCTTAATAAAAGGTCTGCACAAAAAGTTATGGGCCTCCAAAATCGCAAGAGTCCTAATTTCGAGAATCCCAATTTGAGAGTCCCAGGAAAAAATGACATTTGGGTGTAGGCCCCATGGTCAAGCATAAAGAATATTATAAGGGGGAAGGTGATGAGTTCTCCCAAGTTCAGGCTGTGGTGAGTCTTATGAGTTTGTGTTTGGTTAATGGTTGTTTGTGCACTAAAAATGTTCCAATTATGCATAAATCAACTTGTTGTTTGGTTTGTGAAGGTCTATGTGAATAATTAACCTGCTTGTCATTTGTTCTAGTCCCCATTCCGGAGCTCTAGCACGCCCTTCTACCCCCAAAGTGCTATGAGCCAAGGAACGTACCCCAACTCCTTATCCTTATGTTGTTTTCACCTTTAGACTCACAATTGAGTCTATCAAGGAGTTTGAGGGTGCGTCATTAATCATGGTTAATAACATGACCAATGTACATCATAATCAACCATGTTAAGTATTTACTATTAATTTTTTACATGATTGATTTGCTATTAGAACCCAAATTTATCTTTTACATGTTGTTAACCTTTTCAACTATGCTTATGAATCAATTTTGTTTTCTTTTCATATGGTACATGTTGTATATGGGAACATAAGGATATGGGAACATGTATTCATGTCAAGCCTTCTTCCACTTCATACAAACTACCAAATTTGAACTAACTTTATCAAAATCTAAGGTTGATCTCAATGTTGTCCTAGGCCCCTTATTTTGATGATGTCCCCCATCATTGTTCTTACCCATCATTAAGCACAAGGCAATTGTCATATAATTCATCCTAGGTCCCTTATTTCATGAATATCTCCCACCTATGACTTTTACCCATTGTAAAAACACAAGGTGCATGGTATCATGAGTCTAAATATACAAGATCAAGAGTCTAAAGATATGCAAATCATGAGGCACTAGGAGCAAGAATCACCTTACGCTTACTACTTAGTAGATATAAGAGGCTTCTTGGAGTCATAAGGTGCCTATTTGGAACTTACTACATGGTTTAGTTCTTAAGTTTGTTCATCAATTGCCAATCCATAATGCATGCTTCTAACCAGCATTCCATTGCATAATGTGCTATTGTGACCAGCATTCCATTGCATAATGTGCTATTGTGACCACCATTCCATTCCAAAATATGTTATTGTAATTCGCTATTAATTTTTAAGATTGAATTTCATCTAAATACTTCTTAGTGTAATCGTTGTAGGCTTTTGGTCGAGTTCATGACTAAACAAACCAAAATGTGGTCCTCATAAAAACTTTGAATTTTCACACGTCACATTGGAAAATGTATTGGGATAGGTGACCAGATCCAATTTTTGCACTTCGTGAAGCACTGCTCCAAATGTCGCAGTGTATCTGGAGGGTATGTTATAAAATGGGGCAAGCATTTTATAAAATGAAATGCTCACCATACAATGGTACAGCGGGCATTCTGTTTTACGAAATGCTCACCCCTAAACCCTATATCTCTTTTAGGACAGCATAGAGTTTTGTAGTCAGTTATTATTGGAATTCACTGGGCAAGTCGACGATTGCACAAATGCTGACGGATGGCGAGCTTAATGATCACCCCAAGTTTCAGGCAGGCTCAGGTGCGACGGGGGAGACTAGACAAGTCCAAAGATGCGAAGGTACAGGATGGTATGTTACCGACACTCCTGGCTTTGGAGAACAAGGAGGGGGTCCTGTTCCCACCACGGAAGCAGCAAACAGACTGAAGAAGTTTGTGACAGAGATCTCTGAACATATTCTCATTTCATTTACGTTCTGAGAAAGGATAGACTAACCAAGTATGACGCGAGCTTGTGGCAGTTTTTCAAGGCAGGGCCTTCGAAGGTGCCGAAACCAATTTCACGGTCGTTGTTACCAATTGCGACGAGGGGTTTCGTCAAGCCGATGAAAATCGTGTAAGAAAGACACTCACCGTTGTGAAAGATTTTTCCATGTCAGCTTTCCTCCTCTAGACTTGAAAGATGCCATGCAAGAGGAAGAGAACAGGGAAGTAAGGCAAGAGTCGCTACAGAGACTCGGGAAAAATCTTTCAGACGCTGGACTTGCTGATGCAGATTGCTTTGAAGGGATACTAGCCGAAGAGACTGTCATGTCGCATCCGACGCTGGCTCCTGTGAGAGCTCTGGGTGGTATTGTACAAGACTTAGACACTGCAGCAAAACAAGCTGGACCAGTGATAGGATATGCACTAGAAACAGGAATCTGGATGTTCAAATGGCAGGCGAAGCTTGCAAAAGCTGCATGCCATCTTACCGAAACTCCTGAGGTCATCATGATGGGAGAGTATCGGATACATGATGATGGCATCAAGATGATCTCACTACCACACTTTGTAGTATTGCACATATAAATTCTCACCTGCACAAAAACCTTTTTCTGTTGATTCTAGATAAGCATCATGATCAGATCAGAACGTTGTTGTTACAGCTTCAGTTGTCCATCAATCCTTTTGACTCAATCCCAGGAGCCCCCCAAGTGTGTACTTTGTGATGTGCTGCAATGCTTCCAAAGCTCCCAAGATGTTTCTATTTGCTAAGATCACACGAGTACCATCAACACAATCGCAAACAAGATCTAGGAGGTCATCAGTTTCTTCTTACTACTTATTAGCATAAGCATGAGATGATAGTTCGGTAACAACTCAGACATCCTAGTTTTGGTGCTGTTCCTTTAAGTAAACCAACACCACTGCAGGACTAGAGCTCATTCTTATTGATCACAAACATGACATTCAACACGTATCATACTCTCAAGCTGACACTGCTGCTACTAGACCTGAATTCCAGTACAGAGTTCCACATTGATTTCAACCTGGTGAGATTCTTTAACATGAATCTAAGATGCAGACAGTGCACTACTCTATTCCAAACTCAAAAGATTGTTCATAGATGAACTACTGTTCATAGAGATTCTTGTTGAACACTCTCCAAGCATCTTCCATGCTCCCAAATTTTGCATACATGTCCACCAAACTACTCCCCACAAAGACATTTGGATTGAAACAGTTCTCTTGCCTTCTGCCCTTTGCTCACATTCCACATGCTCCCACATTTTGCATACATGTTAACCAAGCTATTGCACACAAAAGAATCAAATTGATAACCACTTTGAATGAGTTGTTCATGAACAAGCCTATTGTCTTCAAGCGCTCCTGAACCATCACATGCATTAATCAACTAAACAAAAGTGAATTTGTAAGGGCTCATTGGACTTCTAGCACAACATAGATTTGGAGGCTCCCCCCTAAGAACCTAGAAAATATCAATGAATTGCCCATTGTGTTTTGCAAGTTTTCCCATTTCCCCCCTCCCATCTATTGGGTTACATGGTGAAATCCACCATTTTCTTGCAGATTCCCTTGTAAGATATTGAGAAAAACTTAGAAATGTCTTGCAAGAAAACGATTCAATGCACAAGTCCCCTTTAAGTTCATTTTCAAGGTGGATAACTAGGGGGTGTTTCTATATCTATGCCCTTCATGAGTTGTTGAAAGGGATAACTAAGGGGTGTTTATATATATATGGTAGTGACAAGTGGGACAATTCTTAATTGATTAGGGAATGTCATTTTCACAATTTGCTCTAGGATGTTCTCCAAGGCATTTGAAGCATTGATGGTTCTTCAATAACATGGGACATTGTTGGGTGGGATGATCGATAAGTACTAAATTTTGCAGTTCTTAAATTGAAATGTCCTATCATAAAATCTTCACTTAAATCTTTTTGTCTGAAATGCTACAAAAAGAAATATAAATTGGTACAATTCTAACTCTAGCATTAATCCTATTGTTTCACATATACAATTATTATCAGAATGTAACAAAATTCATACCATTCTTCATTGCTTAAAACATATTGAACATTCATCAATTCAAAAAAAAATCCAAAATAGTTCCATGTTTGAGTTATTCTTCTTCCTTTCTCCTATTTCTCAAAATCCTATCAATACTAATGCTCCTTTTTTTAACCAATTCCTATAATGAATATCTTCATGGAAAAAGATTAATTCAAATATTCCTTCCAAAAGTATAATTCAAATCCTCTCTTTTATCCTAACCAATTCAAAATAACAATGCAAGTCCTATTTAACCTTTAACATTATCCCCTTATATTTTAAATTCGATCTTTGAAATCCTAGAAATGCAAAGCACAAAATTAAACCTACTAATACAATCACTATAGCTTATAAAATACTTTGTGCCTCATTTATAGAGTCTTTCACTAAACCCAAAATCTCATGATCTTTTACTATTGGTTTAGGTTATTGTTGTTGAACCTCCACCCTGAGTGGTGTATGGCCATTATCCTCCTCTTTTAGTACAAAAACTTTTGGTGCAAGTGTTGTCACATAATATGTAGATACCTTAGTTGTTGATGTTGTCATATAATCTGCAGAATTTGGTTGTACAGGCAATGATTGTGCTAATTGTTGTACTTGATATTCAATGACAACAAGAAAAATATGTTAAAAAGTTCTTCCTATTGTTGTGCTACCTTAATTGCTTCCTAGGCCATCTCCATTATGCTTCCACCTTTAATTTCTTTAGGTATTGTTGTTGTTTTTGTTTCCATCTTTGCAACCTCTCCATTTAGACCTGCTTCTTTGACTTCAAAGTTAAGACTATTTGTACTATATTTTAAGGTCTGTGGTGGGGACTCATACAGAAAATTAGGGGATGCCGCTTTATATGCCTTTACCTTGTTCCTACATAGTTTTTCATTGGCCTTATGCTTGGAAAATATTTCTTCCAGATTTGTAGCAAGCATATCCTATATTAAATTCCACCATGTATCAATTTCAGTAGTTGTTACCTCCATTGTCTCCTGCTTTGTCTACTGAATGGTGTACTGCATCTTCAACTCATCATATTCTTATAATTTGTTCTTGGAGTCATATGGTTCCAAGGTCTCATCCACTGCAAAGCATGTTGTGTTCTAGTTGCATCATGTTATAATGCATTGATAGTTTTCTCATAAGAAGCCTTCGACTACTCCATGCTTGCCCATGCCTCATTCCTATTTTTCACAACTATTATTAAGTCTTGGTCAAGTTGTGAAATATGATGGTGCTACTCAACTATAGTATGATCTAATTTGGTTTTATTTCTAGTCAATGTTACAAATTGAACTGCATCCCTATATAATGAAATGACTTGCCAAGAGTCTTGTTTGACAAGACTTGCAGACCTTTGGAAGTTGCAAAATCACAGGTCTCAATGTTTGGACATAACTGCTTTGACCTTTCGCTTGCTTTTAACATCCAAATTGGGCTCCATGTTGCTAAGCACTACCAGCAACGATGAAATGACAAAAAAAATTAAAGGTGTACATTTGAAAACTTTGTTATTTTTGGATATATATAGAATTCAAGTTTTACAAAATATCACTCAACTATCATCCAAGGGAAGATTTAATCAATCATCCTTGTTTTTAATTCATTGAAATTTTGGAAGCAATTAGGGTGGATAAATATTAAATCAGTTAAGCAAGTGCAGATTAAATCTTTGAATTAGGTATATAAGAAAGATTTTTTTTTGAAAATTAGCTTAATCTCAAAAAAAAAACAACATGTTAATCTCTTGAAATAATCTCAACACATTCAAATGAAACAACACACATTCAAATGAAATAACACATATTCACATTTGTATGAAATCACATGTAAACATGTGTATGAAATTGGAAAGACACAAAGATTTAATAAATTTTTTTGAAAGGACACAAAGATTCCAAAAGACATTGAAAAAAAGAAAGAGATTTGTTTCTCTTTTAATATCTTAGGATCCATAAGGACATTTTGAAACATTACAGCTTGTAAAATGTTTATTTTTAAAAATTTCAGTTTGGAATTGACCTCTAATAAATTTGTAGTCTGAAATTGCTTTTTTGTACGACCTATGACTTTAAACCAGCTCCAATGAAATCATCATCACTGGAACTATCTACCTCCATAGCTGTATTGTTATTATTTTACCCCAAAATCCTCCAAATAAATGCTCTTTCTTTGCACATGATTGCGCCACAACATGAGACGGATAATGAAGAACAACTTCCAGCAACTGGTCAATTAACTGTAAAAAGCACTGATGGACCCTTCTATAGTGGTGTCCTTTAGCAGAGTTGTTGGAAAAATCGTGGGCTGTTAAGGTTCCATCACACAAAGCCCAAGTTTCAATGGCAATGCCCCAGCTACCACTTTTCACCTTCTCAAGATCTTTATCGTGTGCTTTTACCTTCTCTTTACCCTTTTCTTTGTCCTTGTCCTTGTTCTTGTCCACCTCCCTTTCCTTCCCCTTGGCAAATATCATGGTGGGATGTCTACCAATTGTCTGAATTTGACACACCATAGCTGATGCCTGCATGAAAATGGCAGGATCCCTCCACACAATAGGTGCCATGGCAGTCAAGAACATGCAAGGAGATACATGACCATTGTCACATGCAAAGGTAGTGATCAGGGTATGGCAAATCTCTGACTCCATAGCAACAACATCAGATCCTGGCTACATGGAGCTTCTTGAAAGGATTAACAAAACAGTCAGCCCACCAGCATCCAAGAACTGCAGTGCAATAGTGTGTATTTTTGTCAACTGGGCACATAGCTGGAGTACTGCCTGTGCAGTTGCTGATGGCAGCTGCATGTGAAGTAAACTAGTAACAACAGCTGTGGTCCTGCACTGCTTGTCAGTTGTCATGTATCCTGTTGGCCTCCACAGAATGGCAACAAGAAGGTTTTTGTCCCTTTCAAATTCAACCTCAGGGTTTTCCCCATCAGACAGAGCAAGATTTGACTTCACAGCCACACAGCTGCTGGTGTCAGCAGTTGTAGCTGCTCCACCTGGTGCATCAGCATGGATCATCACTTTGTATTGAAGCAAATGATCCAGCACAAGCAAAAGTGCTGTGACCCATTTAGGGACACTTTGCTTCACAGTGTCCTTTGGAGGACTGAAGCTCTATAGGACATTGAAGACTATCCTAACCAGCCCATTTTCTGCTGCTATCTCTCAAGCACTGCTTTTCTCATTCAGTTCCAATGCAAGTGTGCAAGACATGGTGGGGGAGGACTTGAATCATCTACAGGCACATCTGCGGCATGAAATTTCAAATGTTGGATGAGGTAGGAAATGACCTGCATGCAATCTTCACCATGATTATGGTTGCACATGGTGACCAGAAGATCTGTCACTGGAAATGTCACTGCAGCTGTTTCCTGCAGAAGATTCATGCATGTGGAGAGCATATCTTCAAGTGAAGGTAAATGCACACCTTCCTCTTCTAGAACAACCTCTTTCCCTTTGTTTCCTTCTCTTTATTCTGCTAATTGTACTCCATCAGTACCCAGTGACATGGCAAGAGCCTGCACTAGCTCATCATCCTCCTGCAGAAAAATGCTATGACAGAGTGAGCCCCAACCACCTTCAACTAGAAACACACAAACCCAGACTCATATTTGGAATTAGACTGCAGAACAGCAACATGATCCCTGTGAGCCCATGCCACCATCTCTTTGGCTCAAAAAAAAGTACAGAGCACAAAGCATTCGCATACAATGATCAACAACTCAGCAATTTACAAGAGCTAAAATGAGGTTAGACATGAGAACCTGATATTTTATCTACAGGATCTCCTCAGGGTGACTGAACAACCACTCCATAGCCATTTCCGCACTGTTATCATCGAGTTGGCTAAGTGCTTCTTCAGCCCTGACCTGAGAGAACCCCATCTCCACAATCATGGAAATGGAAGACTCCTCCAGAGGTTGCCCAATGAGGCACAACCCCACACCACCAACCCCTGGCATCCTGCTTTCATTGACATTCCCCACACCTATATAGATGTGTGTAATGATGGATGCAATAGAATTGATAAAGAGTCACATCGCAGTGCATGAACCCTGGGTGATTCCAGATGGGCAGTACAACTTCCAACACCTGAGCTTGGAGTTTACAGATGAAAGACTCAGGATCCTTTGCCAAAGCATCCAACCCACCTGATACAGGTCGGATCAGCATCTGTGTCATTGATGGGGGGTCAGCAAGAGAGAGGAAGTGACAAGATGCTCTGAGGCAAGTGTAATTTTGCAACATATACAGTAGCCATGAGTTGTACTCAGATTTCTCCTTGCAAATCTCACCCACCTTCACATT
>Ga0116227_10001880_pt1 | contig 47717 bp, 18 predicted proteins | sample S1TSphgellanicum_FD_89693 | JGI IMG/M metagenome (GOLD analysis project Ga0116227, IMG submission 89693) | Host-associated microbial communities from peat moss isolated from Minnesota, USA - S1T2_Fb - Sphagnum magellanicum MG | ecosystem: Host-associated > Plants > Peat moss > Unclassified... | reverse complement strand
TTTTTATTTTTTTTTTTTTTTTTTTTTTTTTTTTTTTTTTTTTCAGGTTTATTATTGTTCAATTAGATGTTAAAAATCTTGTCTGTTTATCTTCCAAGAACTCTGCATATTATATAACATTGGTATATTTGACAATTTTTTAACAAAATACCATAACATCAAACATCTCCCTTTTTCCAAACAATGCCCTTTTGGCATGATGTTGAGAATAAAAACGAATTAATTTGTATTAAATTTTTGAACTTTAAGCCCCAAACCTTTTACCTTAAACCTCTTGTTTGTAAATGTTGTTTTTTATGTTTTGAATTTGTTTGTAAATGCTTATTCACCTTTCTAGGTTGTGGGGTGCAAATGGGATAACACAAGCCACACCTGCCTACTTTTTTATTGCTTTTGTGACTATATTTTAAAGAAATATTCCTAAAATATTTGGAAAAACACAATGCCAAAACATGGCATTTACAACTACATTTACAACTACAAATATAATCATAAATGCCATTTGTGACTGGCTACAACTACATGACTCTGTAGTCCAAATGACCACATTATAAGTGCCATTAATTGTTAAAATGGTCATAATCGTAACCACAATTGTGACTTCACCCACAACTATAGAATATTATTTATATAAAATATATATTTTTGTATATAATAAAATTATGTATATTTATAATATAATATATTATCATATTAAATATATTTTCAAATATTGATTTAATAAAAAATTATTCATTTAATTAAATTTTTGATTATTTATATATTATATAACTATGGTTTGTATACAAATCGTATAATCATATATACAACCATATAAAACATTATTGTATTATACATCATTATACATACCATTAGTCAACAAAGTAAACATATGTCATTATCATACCAATGGTCGAACTTGACTATAGTCAACATGGTCAAATTGTTCAACATAATGGGAACAAGTTTTGATCCTGGACCTCATTGAATTGGTCCGAGGCCTTTGCCATCAACCTACCACATAAAAACACAATGTTTTCACATACAAACTTTATCATGTCCAAATGTCTAGATGTATAAAAAATACAAAGTTTAAATTTTAATTTCTTTTCCAATACTTAATCAAATGAATATATGAATATGAATTATTAAACTTTGGAACATAATCTACATATGTGGACCAACTAAAAATTCAAATAACAAATTTTGTACATAGAAAATCACTTTTGAATTTTTTAAATTTTAACGTATCCATTATGTTTAAATACATGATAAATTTTAATAAATACATGTATAAATTGAATATAAAAAATTGAATATTTTTAGTTTATTTTGTAATTCTGAAGTATGAATATAATATGATATTATAAATATATTATATGTATATATATTATGTATCATATGTATATAATATACACATTATAATATACATAATACAAAACATATTTTGTCATAAAACTAAAATTTAACAAATTGTAAATTATAGTAAATCATAATTTTTTAAAAGGTCATTTTATATATAAATTTAATATGTTGTAAATTTATAAATCCTAAACCCATAGATAAATTTGGTAAAACTTTGTTAATTTTGGTTTAAATAACATGAAATTGTTTGAATTGTGTTATTTTTGTTATTAAAATAGGTCATTTAGATTAAACTTGGCTAGATTAAAGTTAAAGTTCATTAATTTTGTTTAATTTTGGTCAAAATCATATAAATGAAGCTAAAGTAAGTTATTCTCACTAAAATAGGATAAATTTTTTTATATTCTGATAAACTTGGCTAAACTTGGTTAAACTTAGATAAAGTTTTTTAAACTAAATGATTTTGGCTAAATTTGGTTAAACCTAGCAAAATTTTATTTAAATTTGATTAAGTTTTGTTCAAATTGAATAAATTTGGTTAAACCAAAAAAACATTAAATTAAATTTGGTTATGTATTTGGCTAAATTTTAATAAATTAAACTAAACTTGGATAAATTAAAACATTTAAGTTAAACTTCAATACTGAAGTTAAATTTGGTTAAATTTGGTGAAATCAAGTTACTTGAAAACACTTAAGCTAAACATAATCAATTAAACTTGGCTAAATTTGAAGTTTTTTTAGCAAATAAGATTTTTTAATGTATTTTGTTAAAACTAAGGCGAATTAGGCTAAATTGAATTAATTAATCTAAATTTGGTTAAACTTGGCAAAATTTAAATGTTGTTAAAGTTGGTTGCATTTGGTTAAATTAAACTAAATTAGCTTACATATGTTAAAATATGTTACATTAAGTTAAAATATAAGATTATTTATAATAAATTAAGTTATTTAAGATAAACTATCTAAACTACTTAGGGTGAACTAGCCTTAAATGGGTTAAATTAAGATTGGATTATGTTAAAAATTTGGCAAAAAATATCATTTTCAAAAAAGCTCAAATCCATTTATGAATCTTTTTATTGTTTAAAAGTAAACGTTACAATGTTTAATGGGTGTTTTTGTTAATTTTTTATTCACTAGATTAATTTCAAATTAATTCACATGTTCCCATGATATATTAAAAATATAATTATATAAACAAATTTTACAATTTCAACAATTAAGTTACAACTTTAAAACATGAAAAAACCAAACAAATGTTACACTTGCTATGGTACATGTTATTATGACTACACCCTATGATATTATTTCAATTTATTTCCATTTATTTGGTAGAATCTAGAAGTTTTTTTTCTCCATTTTATTTATACTACCTTGTGAAACTGCCCATGGATCAATCATTAAAAAATGAAAATAGAATCAATGTAAATGAGACATGTGGAGTCTTCATAAATGATGTAATAATGGAAGAAACATGTGACAAGAACCCAATTGTGCAAAAAAAAAGAGTAGAAATCCAGAAGGTGAAAATGAACAATTAATGTAAAATAACAATAAAAAGTTACATGTGCAAAAGAAATTAGTTTAGAAACCCCATGGAAGAATTTTATTGTGTTAATTTTTTTATTGTGTTAATGATAATATAGATGTTGATCTTGAAAATTCACAGATTATGGATTATATACTTTATCATGATAGTTGAGTGAAAACACATTATGGGTGAGCCATTTTTCACCCCCAAAAATGATGTATAACAAGTATAAATAAATGTGTAGTAAATTGAAATCTTGATGGCATTTTCTAGAAACCCTAAACATAGAAAAAAGAATTTTAGAATGTGCATGACAACATTTTGGAACTCAAAGCTCATTTTTAATTAAAATTAAGCTTAATCCAATGGTTAAATGAAGAGAATTGGATAAAATCAATGTGCATAAAATATATAATGTACATCTTTTCAATGGCCATAGAGCCTCATGTTTATGGTTCATGACACATTACCAAACTAGAGAAAATTTTTAAAATAATACAATGCCCACCTATAAAATCTTTTCATTTTTTAAATTTTTTTCTCTAAAATTAAAAAAAATTATGCATTTATTGCTCAAGAAGTGCAAAATAACACATTTTTCGAATGGATTTTCAACCAAAAATTGTAAACTTCTAAATGGTCTTAAATTTAGTTGATGTACGTCAATATCATTCACCACCAAAAAAATCATTACAAAACTCCACATATAACCTTAGTTTTGCAAAAAAATTGTTTTCGTGACTACAATTTTTGGGGGGTATAGTGTGTTTTCACCTAGTTTAATAAATGCCACAAATCCAAGAACACAATTTCAAAAAGGATTAATTTCATATTTAAAAACAAATGGTATAACATCTTTAAAAAAACATGTTATGCAAATCATGGTCAAATTGCCAAGATATTCAAGGAGGAAATGAATAGTTTGTTGACAAGAGAAAAGGAAAAACTTTTAGCAAAGAAGAGGGCAAATTTGCCAGGAAATTATATCTCCAATTTTTTTGCTATAAGAGATTCTTTCAAAAAAAATGATGTGCCATAGAAAGAATTTTTAGAATATCTTGGTCTTTTGATTGTGAAAAATAACTCAAGCCTATTCAATTTGTGGAAAGTGTCTAGCTAAAATGTCTAGCTTTGTACCTATGTTCAAAAATTAATTTTCCTTCCAAAAGGTAGTTGTCACAAGATATATTACCAAGCTTAGTGGAGAAAACAAAACAATTTTATGTTCTTCATGCATTGGCAAAATGTTATTCCACTAATAATAGCTTTGATTTTTGGATGTCCAAAGGGGCATATGATGTGTTTACATTAGTTATTAATTTTTTGGGAACTGAATAATAGCTTAAACATGTTACCATTGGCTTATTTAAAGCAAAATTTACTATAGGACAAGCATTAACTCAAAATTTGACAAAATTGTTAAACAAATATGCTTTGAAAAAAAAGATCATTATTCATGTCAAAGATGAAGGGTCAAACTTCAATGCAATGACTAATGCATTGAAATATGTTATTAATTGTGAATGTCTTAGTTTGGAAGAAAATTTTCAAAAGAATTGTTTTGGTCATGCATTTTCCAAGGCATGCCAATGTGGTTCAACAAATGAAAAAAGACAGAAAAATCTCAAATATGTCTTTATTAAATCTACACAAACAAATTTATAAAAATGCAATATTTGGCCAAAAAAATTTGGGAAGGGTAAGCAAGAGTGGGAAAAAGCTTGTGTTGAAAACTGAACACACCAGTGAAAACAAGGTATTGTTTATTATTTATCCTAGATAATTTTTTCAATTCATCTTGTTTTTTTTTTATTTCAAAATCTAATTTGCTATTTAATTTCTTGCTACTGCTTTGTAGGTTTGCTAGTAAAATAATGTTTTAAGAAGCATTACAATTTTGAATTGTTATTGTGTTTTGTTATAGCAAACAAACTATTGGGTGTTGGCAAGGTAAAGTAGACCAAAAAAATTAATCCACCCAAAATCCAATTAAAAAATGGAACAATTTTTGATATGGATATAAGAAAGTAAATTCAAAATATTTTGAAGTAGAAATATAAAACCATAGGGCCCTACATTTAATTTATGGGAAGTTGGATACAAAGTTTCAACAACTTTGGTATCATAAAAGTAGGTTGAAAATACATGTGAAATTAATTGGGTCAAAATGGTGTTCAAACCTATTTCATATTAAAATATATATATAGTATGAATATAATATCCAAATTTTGATAATACATAAGTATTTTTTAGGGCTCCACAAAGTTTTTAAAAAAATTTAATCAATATTTCATCTACATGTAGCCCATTTTGTAAAATTGGACATTTTGTGCAAGTAGATTTTTTTTTTAATTATATTTAATTATATTTTCAAAATGGGGTTTTTCAATGTATTAAATATAAAGTGAAAGATTATCATGTTAATTATTGTACAAAAGAAAATCTACTTTCAATACATTAAAACTTTTTTATGGTTACATCTAAAAACATTTTACAAGGAGCAAGGAGCCGTCTACTTTACTTTGCTTGCACCCTATTGTGAGATTTATTGGACAAGTGCCACCTTTTCTAAAAGGCAAATTTCTCAAATTATTGTGGACTGTATTTCTCCCATTATCATTGCATGTGTTTTAAACTAGTCCCATGGACATTAGCTACTTATTGATGTTTTAAATTTTACAATTTCCTTCAGTTTGAAATTGAAAGAATATAGTGCACACCTTTGGCTTCTTTTGAAAGTTTAATGGAAAATGAACCCAATTTTACTAATGAGTTAACCTTCTTAACCTCTAACATTAAAAAAGAGGTTTGTGGTGTACTAAATTCCTTACTTTCATTCTTAAGAACATATGAAGAAAAATAACACACAACATGGTTTCATTAATGTTAAATCCTAGGTTTGACAACCTTTGTATAGTGTCTTCATTTGTTGGAAGAGACCAACATTAGAAGAAAAAGGCCAAGATGTCACCAACACATTTCTAATTATTTACAACTTTTGGTTTTTGTAATTAAATTTTTGCCTTCTCCAACTAATGTGACATCATGCTAACATCAACTAAATTACCTACAACTAGATTGCAACTAATCTATGACTAAATTGGTATACATCTATATATGGATTGGATTTATCATCCAAAAGTAACCATCTGAAGTCCCATTAATCGCAAGCAAATGGTGTTTCATCGTAATCAGCATCAATCATAATAATTACTTGATTTATGATTAAACTTAATATTCATAGCTTTTAATTTATATTTCAAATTAGTATTCAAAATATTCATAGTATTTTTCTTGTAATTGAAATCATTGATATGATTCATGTAATTAAACTAATTTCATTACATAAAATTGATTGTAATTTCAAATAAATTAAATATATTTCAACATAAATTATTATATTATATTTTTAAAAAATAAAATTACTATAATTAATGTATAATTATTATGAAATCATAATAATTAATTTACTTATACATTAATTATAATAGACACTTAATTTATAATTCAGCTTCCTTGTTCATAATTTTAATTTTTAATATATTTTTAAAATAAAATATTTCCACTATAATTAAATGAATTAATTTAATTTTTATAATTGTAAGAATTACATTCTAGTATAACAGAATATTTAATTATGTATTTACAATATATAATTATACCTATGTCATAAAATTTTAGAATAATTTTACTGCAAATTTAAAATAATTCTAATAAATTATTTTACTTATTATTTAGTACAAGTTATTTAAAATGATAACTCCTTATCATAAAAAATAACTATTGTATTTACAACACTTCTGTTTTAATAATAAGAATAAAAATTTGTATCCTAATTGAAAAGTTATGTCCTATAATTAAGATTTTTATTTCAAAATTTTATAATAATTTTAAAATAATGAGCAAAATTGATGTAATTATTACATTTAAAAATAAAGATACACTAAATAATTGTATGTATTATTCATTATTTACTTATTTAAAATAAATTTTTAATACAAAAACATAAATTCTTATATTATTAATAATTATTCTATAGTAACATAAAATAATTGTATAATCATTGTAATTATGTAATTTATTTAAAAGTTAGAATTACAATACTTGCATAATTAGATTTTAATTAAGTTTTATTATTATAATCCATAATTTATCATTTATAAATTTCTTTTTTATTTAAGTTTCTAGATTAATCATAATTTAATTAAAATAATTATTTCCTGTAACTACTTGTCCATAATATATCACTTTTATAAATGATTTTAAATGATTGTATTTATTAATTATAAGTTACATTAAATAGTTATTGTTACAAAATTAAATTTTTATGTTATATAATTTACATTCTTATAGTAAAATAAATCAAGTATTGTAATCAATGTTACATTACTTTAAAATCATTGTAATTACTTCATATAATAAATAATTATAGTAATTTCATAAATATTTTCTGATTGAATATAATTATTCACAATTTGTAATGTATAACTTTAAATCTGAATTAAAGTTTTGGAAAAATTATAATGTAGTTAAAATAATTATTGTAATGACTATAATTGTAGGAATTATTATACAATAATTTTTCTTTTAAACAAAATTCTTTAATTTTTTATTTGTGAGAAATTTTTTTAGTAATATTACAGTAATTAGTTATCTAAATAGTTAATAATGAATACTTAATATTTGTAAGGTAGAGTTTATATTTAAAATATATGTTAAATTTAATCATTTTTAATTAAATAATTATCTACTGACCCATGTACTTGAATTGTTTAAATTTTTAAAAACCAAAAAAAAAGGGGGCATGAAGAAAATTTTTAAATTACAATTTATTTGTGAGGAAATTGTAAGTTCAAAACTTATCCCAAATTGTTTGTTTTCTAATCCCAGTTTCAACATTGTATAAACAAAAGGTGTGGTCATATAATTTCACATTAATGTGTGCACATGGGATGAGACATTCAAAAAACTTAACCCAAAACAAAAAGAAAAATTATGCATAATGTTAAACTACTTACCTCTCGAACCTACTTATTTACCTAGTTCAGTAGATGTTTAGTTTGACCTACCCATGACCTAGGTCTGCCTATGTATCTACGTACTTAAGTATCTACTTATATGAATAGGTATTTAACCTAGGAAAGTAAGATCTACCTACTTACGTTTTCACCTAAATAAGTAGGTAGGTATTTAATTTAAGTTTGTAAGTACCTACTTATGTATGTACCTAAGTACCTACCTACTTAATATGAATATTTTGTATTGAATTCATTTTAAAGTGTCATGCGACATAATATAAATCATCTAAACATGTGAATTGAACATTCTTGATTATTTCAAAATAATAATAAAATGTATTTTAAATAATTAAATATTGGGATACGTGGCAACAAATCATTTACTTTCAATAGTGACCCAAATAATCACATGTGACAATATGTATACAATGGAATCAAAAGATGAACTTATATTTGTTGACTTTTTTCTTTCATCCAATACCCCTTATCAGTTGCAAATAATATCACATGCGACTTGTCCAAGGAGACTAAGGGGATTTTAGTGGCAAATGTTGCTTGTGACTGAAATTTAACTGTAAAGACTAATCAAAAATAAATGTTTTTCTTCTAATGTGAATGCCTTCAATGACATTGTGATTAGTTCCACCATATGCACAAACTTGGCACATGTATCCCAAAATCTATCCCTTTTAAGGTTAAGTTGAATATTTTTTGCCTTGGTGAATGACTTGTGATGATGGGTACCACACAATGTGTTAAAGTTGTCTAATAAAAATCAATGATAGTTTGTTCAATGGTGGGTCTCAACTAGTTTGTATCAATGGTGGGTCTCATACCTATGGTTAGTACTACCTATTATCTACCTACTACCTATCCATTAAATTGGTATTATGTATGTACTTACTAATAAGCACCTGCCTACTTACTTGCCTACCTACTAGGTAGGTATTATATACATACCTACCTACTTACTATTTACTACTGCCTTTAGGTACTACTTACCTATTACCTAACAAGTTAAGTACCTACTAAGTTACTAGGTAAGTTCTAAGTTGTTAAACATAAGTACTTAGGTACCTAATTTATAAAGTAGGTTAGAAAAAAATCTTTATAACAATATGGTGACAATTTTTGTCATGTAAAAATCATGTGGTGCAATGGTTAAACAATGGTTAAGGACTTCTTCCTTCAATGTGGAGGTGAGGGGTTCAAGTCCTCACACTTGCAACTAGCTTAATTAACTTAGCTTGCTAACTAAGTTAGCCTACATTCCTAAATAGGTTAGGGCAAACATTCCTAGGTAGGCTAGGGCCTACATTCTTAACATATAGGCTAGGTTTTTAACCTATATACCATGTGTCTACATGCCACATGTCTACATGGCATGGGTGGAGAACATATTTATTTCATATTTGATGAATTATATCCAACAATCATAATTTATGGATCTCATCAAGCACTAATAACCTCCATGACTTCATAGTCACAAAAGTCATAGTCGCAAATTGTCTTGTGACTAAACCACACTAACAATTAAGTGTCCTAAATGACATGTCTTATTCGACTTATACATAGTCATGTAGTCATAGATGTTTTCCTTGACTACCAACCTAATTATAAATCAAGTCACAAAATAGAGCTTTTCTTGTAATGTCTCAACCATTAAAAAATTGGTTGCAAAATTGACTTTTAGTGGGGTTTAAAAGCATTAAATTGGTCTCATAATGACAAAAAATTACTAATGGCACATGGTGTTGTTGTATGAAAACACAATAATTTTCACATTTTTCACAATTCACTTGACCCATGTTGTTTTCCCCCAATCTTCTAATAATGAATCCAAACAATGAATAGCACAACCTTGAAAGTAAAGACTTGGAAAATGACAAATTAAAAGGTCAACCGCATTTCTCATGTTCGAAACATTGTTTGTATAAACTTATACAATGTTGTCGACTCCAATGGTTTTGATGTATTTAGCCAATGCAATACATCTGTAATGGGCATCCTTCTACTCCCTAGTTGTGTCAATGGAACCTATGAATAGATCATTAATTAAACAAGAAAACATTATGTTCAATAATGGACACCATGCAATGTTGTCCCAAATATTAGAATAAATGGTTGCTCTATATTTGTGAATCGAATTATGCATCTTTTGGTTACATGTTTGGACACATCAACCTTGAATTGCTTTAACAAATTTATGTGTAATCCATGATATGATGGCAATTTCTAGTAGGTTCAAGATTCAAAGGTTACTTTCACAACTTCTATCAATGCCAAGTGTCACACAACATTGAAAGGGATGTTTGTTTCATAAAAAAAGTTGGCCATGTCTTGTCCAAATCCTAGTTTTTGGTTGAATTTAATCCCTTTAACAATGAAACCTATCAAAAGGTTTGAATGTTGTTATTTGTGGATCTATTAGGGCCCTTTGTGTTATTTTATAAACATGGTGCAAATTTGAACCCTTTCGACTTCAAACATCGAAATAGATTTTCCTTCTATCAAAGGATTTGACATTTGCTTCCATGTCATTTAACGATGGAAAGATAAATCCACCATATCAAGCAAATGAGGCCTTCACCCATGGATGTGCCTTTGAACACACTATTAACTCTAATTCACCCATTGCCATCATATCAATACCCCAAATGGGAGCATTCTATCCTTGTAGTATGAAATGACATTGCCAAAACCTATATTCCACCTTACCTAGCTTGTCATGTGGCATCAAATACTATGGACTCCACACATTCCACCTTCTTTCCATTGAAAAAACATAAGAACAATAAGTTTGATTAATAGAATTAAAGTATATAACAATAGGATCTAACTCCACCTTTAGGAGTACAATTTGAAATTCAACATCAATTATAAATGCAATATGATGATCTAAAACTTCAAACACCCTTAAAGATTTCACCCCTTTTCTTAAGGTATGTGGCAGTGGTTACTTATTAAACAACACAATGCCCACACACTTCAAAGGAGAAAATGAATTTAAATTGCAAGGTTTGGTTTTTATTACCAAGCAATAAAAAATTTTGTCACCGAATCAATGGTGGAAATCAATCTACCATTGATCAAACGACTAAAATCCAAAATGAAAGTTTCAATCATCTTACATATGGTGACCAAAAACAAATTTAGTCACCACACAATTAGTAACAAAAAGCTTTCAATCATAGTAGGATTAGCAATGAAAAACTTTCCTTCGTTCTAGGATTGGCAACCAACAATTTTTGATTACCATAGGAATGGCAACCAAAACATTTCAATAGCCACAAGATTAGTGAATGAAGAAATGTTTTTGATCGTCAATCCTATAATAACCAAATTCATTTTTGATCAATCTAATAAGGGCAGCCGAATATAAGGAATTTTTTTCTTACATCAGTCTTAATGAACACAACCAACGCATCAAGATGAATGTTGACATGACATCCAATGCAAAATGGGCACATCATGTTAGTTCTAATAACCTTATACATAACATTCAACAAAAAGGAATGTGATGCATAATTATAAATAAATCACTACTACATAATTTGTTCGTTTTATAGTCCCTTTGCACTAGATTTTCTATCAAAACAAACCTCAAACAATTTTGGGACAAGTTAAAAAAGACTAGTCATTTAAGACAGGTAAGTGGTGGTAAAACTCACATTTATGTAAGATGACTAAACAATAGCACAATGCCATAGTGGCATGTCTAATATGACTTACTATGTGACTTAATGCAATGATGTGGCATGTCCATTCTAACAAATTGTGTGAATGAATGTAATGACATGGCATGTTCATTGTGATTAAATATGATTATTTTATAAAATAATTATATTTTAAATAATTTTTTAAAAAATATTTTTATTTTAAAAAGATTTTCAATGTATCAATTCCCTTTTGGATTACATTCAAATCAAATATTCTTTTAATTCAATTTTATTTTTTTTGGAAGTTAAACCTTGTAATAGGTTCAACCTAAAAAACTTGGGTAATTTAAAATTTGACTTTGAGTGCTAAAACCTTTGATTATATACTTTTCAAAATGCAATTGATGACCAAACAATATGGGATATATTTGAATATAAGGAACAACTTAATCACACAAAGTTTTCAGTTTATTAGACCTACCACCAAACACTTAAAAATAAGATTTACAATTTTTTGTACATTATTCTATTACTTCTAAGCTTCTAAAAGATTTTTTAGTTTTTTTTTTGGCACATCCAATGGTACAATTTTTTTTGAAATCAATGAAAAAATGAGCAAGTTATGCCCTTTGAAAATGAAAAGGCTAATTTGCAAAAATTGAACATAATAGTTCAATTTGTGTTTTTGAATTTAAACTCTTTGTATGTTACTCCATTACTTTTGACATTCAAACAAAATTGTAGTTCTTTTCTTGGTGCATCCAATGGTACAAGAAATTTTTGAAATCAATGAAAAACTGAGCAAGTTATGCCCTTTGAAAATGAAGAGGGTGATTTGCAAAAAATGAACATAACAATTCAATTTGTGTTTTTGAATTTAAACTTTTTGTACATTGCTCCATTACCTTCGACATTCAAAAACATTTTGTAATTTTCCTCTTGGCTTATCCAATACTATAAATAATTCTCAATTTGATAAAGAAATAAGAAAAATATGTTCCTTGAAAGTGAAGTGAGGTGATTCAAGCACGAATTAACGACTTAAAAAATTCAATTCCCTTTTTTGAGTTTTAATTCTTCATACATTATTCCATTTTTTTTCATGTTTAAAAACATTTTAAAATTCTCCTCACTTAAAAAAATTCTTAATTTGATAAAAGAATAAGTTATGCTCATTGAAAATGAAGGGGTGATTTGCAAAAATTGACCACATGTTAGTCCAACTTGTGTTTTTAACTTTAAACTTTTTCTACATTTTAAAAAAGATTTACACTTCAAAGAAAGTTTGTGAAACTTAAGATAATGCATCCAAAGCTTTTTAAATCCTTGTGGATGGACAAGTAATGAGAAAAATATGAAATTTGAAAGTGAAGAGGGTCTATATGTTCTTTTTTTTTTAATGAGGTCAACCTATGTTAATAATACATGTGTAATCAAAGTGATTAACTTTAATCACATTTGTACATGTGTTAGATAAATGACTGATTTTAATCATATATATCACTTTGATTACACATGTAAATTAATTGATTAATTTTAGTCGCATTGCTAGTAGGTTGATTACACATAATCACTACATAAAGTCCACATATGAAATTACAATGTTTGTTTTGACTAGAAATTCAAATTATTTATAATAGATAATGCTACTTTTTTTGTTTGTCAAAATGGACACGGTTAGTTATGTGGTTTTAAAAAAAATTGACTCTACAGTCATGTTAGTTAAATTTCACTAGTGAAAAGGACATGGTTTTGTTGTAGTGAATACATAGGGTGCAAATAGGATAACATGAGCTGCACCTACCTATTTTTGGGACTGCCTTTGGTAGAATATTTTTTAGAATAGTCTTTTAAAAATATTTAAATATATATATATTTTTATAATTTTTCTTATGTTATTATGTTAAGGTTTATGAAAGAAATTTAAAATATATGCAATTTTCAAAAGTTTTGAAGTCTATTTATAAGTCTTTTTAATGCTAAAAGATACGTGTTATAATGCGTAATGAGTGTTTTTGAAAGTTTATTATTCATTGGGTATGTTTCAAATTAATTCACATGTGCCAATGATATATTATGAACCTTATTATATTAAAAAAATCTTATACTTTCAACACCAAATTGAATTGCCACTTCTAAACATGAAAAATTAAGCATTAGTTACACTTGCTATGGCTTCTATTAGGGTGACTACACCCCATAACAAATAATGTTTTTGATTTTTTCTCCTATTAACAAGAGGGAGAACTGGGTAACTTTTTTATTCTTATTTTCCCAAAGGGATACTTCTCTTTAAAAAGGGAAGAATAAAATGACTATTTAAGTTTAATTTTAAAATTTATTTTTGGAAAAAAAATTCCTTATGGGCAAGGAGGAAAATTGGGCCACCATATTCTTGTCCTAAGGAAACACTTTTCCTTGGGAGGGAGAGAATTAGGTGGCCACCCAATTTTCCTTTTCCCAAGGAGAAAGGAGAATTGAATGGCTATTTGATTGTCTTCTTCCCAAGGAGAATGGAAAATTGAATGGCCATCTAAGTTTTGTCCCTAAGAAACAATGAAATTATATTATTATTAAAAAAATCATAAATAATAATAATAATAATATTTTCTATTTTATTTTATTTTTTAATTTCAATTTTCTTAAAATTTCTCATTATTTTTTTAGTATAAATGACCTATAAATGAACATTTGACATTGCCCAATTTTTTCTTTGAATTTGAAAAAAATTCAAAAATAATTTGATGAAAATGAAAGGAAATAAATTTATTTCCTTTAATGTAAGTGAAGGAATTAACCATTTGTTATGGAATTTGAGAAGGTGAGCTCAAGGAGTTTCATCAACAACCTTTGTGAAAATTGTGTATTATTATGTTTACAAATATCGATCTTCTTTGGTTGATTAAGATCATAGCACATTGGCCTCCATTGTATGCGAAAGTAAAAAACATTCTAGTCAAATTTACCTTCTACATCTACAATCAACAATTGTCTTTCGCCCTTACTATCCCCTCTTCCTTTTATACCAACAATGATAATAACAATGGTAGCAAAGCTTTAATTCTAAAGAATAATTCTAAATTCTTTAATGGAATCCAGGTGGAAAAATTGAGGAACCAAGTTCAAAAGCAATGATTGATGACACAAAGGTTGTCAACTCAATTATACTGATAACATGCATGTCACAGTTTTCAAATCTTTTTTTGAACTTTGACTCAATGCCAAAATTCTTGACCTTCATAAATTTGCATTTTTGCAAATATTACTCATGCATCATACTTCTAAATATTGAGCAAATCTTCCATGAGTTTCTTCATAATTCAATTAAAAGTGTCAGACTTATATGACACCCTTACCTCAAACACATCTTTAATTCTAAAATCCAAATCATTCACCGCAACAACTAATCGAACTTTTTTCATTAGAACAATAGTCATTGTGCAAAAGAAAAAAGGTAGAACTTAGTGAAAGGAATTTGACAATAAACAAATGAAGTAACAAAAAAAAGGCACTTAATAAACACACACTTACAAAAACACATAGTTGAAAAAACTCACATTTGCAAAAAACTAGGAATACAAAATGACAATTTAAGTCAACCATAATGTTCATGCTAGTGAGAAAGAAAGGGTACACCCAAGCCCTAATTGTCTCAACTCGAATATGAGATACAACACTTTTAACCCTAAACTTTTTTCCATTGTTTAAACCATTATTTTCATTTTCACTTCAATATATAGGTATTTGGTAAACATGTGTGTGTGTGTGTGTGTGTGTGTGTGTGGTAAGCATCAACTTTTAGGTCATTTGCATGAAATTTTGGTCAAACAAAAAGTTGAAATTGAATTGTTTTCAATTTTTGGTTAAATGTATTAAGTGTTTGATTTCAAACAAGATTTTTTTTCTTAAAATTTTGATTTATTCTTTTTAGTGAAATTTGCCATGTTTGGGCCCCCAAAAAATGATTTTGATTTCTAAAAAATATTTTCTTGAAAAAAAAACCCTTGTTAAGTCACCATATTATGAGAAAGAAAAAAAAGGAGGGAGAAAAGGGGAAGACCCACCTTTTTCCCCAACCACCCCACCCTACCCAAGAAATAGCTCCTTGAAACAAAAAACTCCTCCAAACAAAATCATTCCTCCCAATAATACCACCCAATAAAACTCCTTTATTCACTAAAGCCCCACATCCAAAAAAAAAACCCCTTGAGAGAGAGGGAAAAAAAATTGTGTACTTTAACCTCCTTTGCTCTCCTCACCCAAATTTTTTTTTAAAAAAACATATACCTAAACCTGCAACCTTGTCCATTCAACTTATACTTTTGATTCCCCAAACCTACTCAAAAGGTGATCTCACAATGTCTTTGTAAAACAAAGGAAAAAGAGACTAATGAGGTGACCCTTGTCAAGGAAGTGGATGGGATGAAATGTCATGTTGCCAATATGTACATGTTAATGCCCACAAGTTGTCACAAGTTAGCTTAGGATTCAGTTAGAAAGGGTAGGTGGGGGGCAGCTCATGACAATGTAAGGTCATCTAGGCTGGATAGGCTGTACACTTTGTGCACATGGAATTGATGTCCCTACTATTGTGTGCAGGTTAGTTTGGAGCCACACTCAAGCCACACACTTAATAAAAAAATACATATATATATATATATATATATATATATATATATAAGTGTTGGGTAGGAAGTTAGTTTATTTAGCTTTTGTTTCCTCATCAACTTTTCAAAACTGAAAGGCCAATTTTCATGTTATGCTTTTAACTAAATGAAAAAAAGAATTAGAAAAGAAGGGCAATAATAGTAGGTAATATTGTTGGAATTGCACAATAGGTCAAAACATATGAGATTGACTTGATTGAGTTAGTCGTTTATGCCATGTGTAAGTGCATATGTTAATCATGGGTGCCATGTTTTAGTGTGGAGTGCAATGCAATTTATTATTGATAAAATCTTCGATCAAGCATAGGAAAACACCATTAAAACATGTAAAACTTATTGGCAAATGATTTTAATCCTTAAATATTAAGGTGAATCCAATTTGGTTCACTTTTCAATGATAAGTTTTGTCTTTCTATGATGTTTAGAGATTAAGACTTTGGAGAAGAAAGGTCCTGAGTTGGTCACTTGGTGCAGTTTGTCACAATAATCCATCCCACATGAAACTTAAAAAAAGGTTCAATTTTCTTCTTTCATAGAATGGGTTACAAAATGTAAGTAAGCATGGGTGAGAAGTTTTGGTTTTTTAAAAGAAACAATACATGTGGGACATTCACACCTAATGTTAAGTCAGTGTTAAGTGAAAATCTAGGTGGCATCCAAGGTGGCACCCAATGTTAAATGGGTGATTATTTTAATATTAAGTGAATGTTAACTTAACATAAAAATCGTTGTGGCAAATAGGTTAAGGTTCTAAATGACTAGGATTGGTGTTAGGGGACTTAATACTAAGAGTCCTTAACACCAAGTGTGAATCCTCTCCACCTTTAAAAGTCAGTCACTTTTTAGTAATATCATGCCTATCTGCGGTCATTTTTGTCATTAATGAAATATTTGAAATGAATGTCAGATGAATGATTAAAAAATTGCATCCATGAAGAGAGCAGTTATGATGTTTTCATCCAACAAGGAGTATGGTTAACCCCATAAATGTCAGGACAGTGCGATTTCGGGCCCTGTCAGATGATTTTAGGGATTAAATGAAAAATAGGGCCAATGAGAGCTCATGGCGATACCTAGAACTGTAGGTATCTAGGTACGGTAATAGGTCACTAGTAAAAATGAATGTCACAGGTTATTGCTTATAACGGGTGACCTGATAGCCAATCAGATCATCCAGATTCTCACAACCGTCGGGTATGAAAGAAAGAATCACAAGAAAAGAGTGATACAAAAATGAGCCTTCCTTGAAGAATCTGAAGAATCTGAGCTGGCTAAAGGTCCAAAGAGGAGAGGGAAGGTAGAGGAATGCGGGGCAAGATCAGAGTTCAACAAGGGGAAGATCAGAGTTGAACTGTTTGTTGCAGGTATGAGAGAGTTGTTGCAGGTAGGCTAACATGTAGTCTTTTTCCTTTTCCCCTCACAGCTCACAATAGTTGTTATATATATATCCTAGCCTACTACCCAATTGTGTGCTAGAATCCTGTGCTGATTCTGTGCAAGATCCTCTCTTGAACAGCTAGAACATCAGCCCAGATCAATAGTACCATGATCGGAGCTTTGCAGAATTTGTACTTGCACTTGTACCCCGGCTCTTTCCTCTTATTTCAAACCCAGCTGGCACACAGTAATCAGGAGCAGCAGCAGCAGAATTGAGCTCCAGAAATCTGCTACAATAGTTGATTGGCAGTAGGTTTTGGCTGAATTGATGTAGCTGCCTTTGAATCTATGCATCTTAATTTCTGAAGCTGCAAATGCACAAGTTTTGTACAATTCATGTTGTTGAAGAGCTGCTTGATCTTGACTTTGAGAGCTTTTTTTTCTTTTTTCTTTTTTCTTTTATTCCATAGAAGATTTTGGGGTTGAGCTGTAAGTGAGTGTGCAAATGTAAAGTATTTGTTTTGGGTCCAGTACTCCAGAAGATGGCAGAGCAACAGAAATCACTGGAGCAGACGCCCGCATGGGCTGTGGCAACTGTAGCAACTGTGTTTGTGGTAGTATCCCTGCTGCTGGAGCGAGGAATTAATTGCTTGGGCAGAGTAAGCTCTATCTCTAATTTTGCTGCATCTCTCTCTCTCTCTCTCTCTATCTCTCTCTCTGCTCAGGGATGATCAAGAATTGCTGCTCTTGAGCAGTTGGGGAAATTCACCCCCAACTGAATTCCAGGAGCTCATGATTCTTGCTGCAAGGATCAGTCTGGAAGACACCTTTCGCATCATTTGAAGACATAGTTTTTTCCTGAAATGACATAGCACTCAAACTCAGGTGGCCATGCAATTGGGTACCAACTTATTAGGCTCTTGATCATCTTGAACTCTGGTTGCAGAAACTGGAGAGGGAGAAACAAAAGCCCTTGCTTCACACTCTTGAGAAAATCAAAGAAGGTAAAATAACTGATAGATCTTCACTGCAATTTTTTCATTCCTGATGTACTTAACTATTTGGATTCAATCTCTGAAAAAATTTCTGTCAAAAGATAAAATTGAGATATTATAAATCCTGGTCTTGATGATCTATGATGAATTTATAAATTGCTAGAATTTTTTCTTTAATAAATGGAAACCCTGATGGGTGTTGAATGAATTTGAGTCCTTTGCCATGGGGATGGGGGGGGGGCCTGTAGAGTTGATGCTGCTGGGATTCATCTCACTTCTGCTCACAGTGTTTCAGTCAGTTGTAGCTTCCTTGTGCATGCCGGAGAGGTTGAGCAGGACCATGTTGCCATGTAAGTACATTGAGCAGCCCTTAGCAGCAGACACAGCAGGTGCACCAATGGCACAGGTTGGTGAGGGGTTCAATGATTCTAGAACAATACATGCTCGCAGGCTGTTCCAAGCAACAACAGATCAAACCACCCCTGTGGCTCCTCCATCAAATTGTCCAGTGGTGAGATGCCGATGATGGAAATACTTTGGTGTTGCAGCAAAAGTGTGTGACCTTGGCAGGATATCTCTCATCAAAACAAGATACAAAAACACACACCTGAGTACACATTCATTTGGGGGTAATAGGAGCCAGCAATCATGATGTTTCTTGTTTGTATCAACAATGGCTCGAGAATTGATGAATGGGTAACAAAGCTGGGATGCGGGAAGTATGTATGTACAGGGGAAGGTCCAGGTCATTTCTGTGGAGGGTCTACATCAGCTACACATCTTCATCTTTGTGATGGCTGTAGTACATGTGTTCTACAGTTGTATTACAGTGCTCCTTGGCTTCTACAAGGTGAATTGCTTCGCCTTTCGAGTACGTTATATAATTTTTAAGCTTCAGAACCAATATGCCCTCACTTTGAGCCTCTCAATGTAACAACACTGAACTTACTACTTGTATCATTTGAGCAGATGCACAGTTGGAGAAAATGGGAAGAAGAAACTCATAAGGAGAATCTCAACTCTATTGGAGCTGGTGAGAATCATTCAATGACTTTTCTCTTTGATCTACAATCATAATTGTGTACCTACAACTGATAATTGGCAACTTCTTGCCCAAATATTTTATTTCTTCTAGAAAATGAGGTTTGGTGGTTTCAAACTTATTTCTCCAGAAATTTTCAACAGTTGATGAATAGGTATGCAAAGTACACCTTGTATTGTGTATTTGTAATAGTAACCCAATGGAGTTCGATTCTCAACAATTTCGACAAATATCAATATTTCTATTTTTATTTTTTTCAGTTAACCCATTTGTGAATTATTTTGTGCCAAGCATCAGTTGCAGGCTACGGTAATAACTCTGGGTTGGTTTGGTTCTGTAAGTTCAAGTGAATTTGAGTGTATGTGAATGTATGTATGTATGTATGCAGCAACAAAGAAAAAACACAAGTTGACAAGGAAGTCATTTGTTTCAAGCCGAATCACTCAGCCATGTTTCGCAACATCAAGAACTGGACTGAACATCAATAGCTGGTTTGTAAGTCTGAAATGCACTGAACCCATCCTTTTTCATGTATTTGACCAGGAGCATCTAAAGACACCACAGATCATCTCAGCATTCTGTGAAAAAATGCTGGGCCAAAACCATTTTGTTGAGCCAAACCAGCATGTTTTGCCTTTTCTTCATCCAAAATTTGCTGTGCAGGGCACATCACACACATATATATGTGTGTATGTACCCTGAGTTTATATATTGTTGCACATATTGTCCAGGTCAGTTTTTTCAGGCAGTTTGGGATATCTGTCACAAAGGAGGACTATAATTGTCTCCGTTTGGGTTTCATTGCTGTAAGTATAGCCATCATCCCCCCATTGTAGAATTGCCTTGTAATGTTTTCCTGTTCCATTGTGCTTTGCTTAATTAGGCTAGTACCTTGCTCATTGATCAACAATACTCTCTGCCCGGTGTGTCACATCATTTTCTTTTTCTCTTCTTTTTTTCTTGGCTTACGGTGACTAGACTTCTTGCATGTAGTAACTGATCTGTATTGTGAGGCCTTCAATATCATTCTTGATCAATGGGTTTTGTGCAGAATCATAAGCTAGGCATGACGTACAATTTTCATGGTTACATTCGGAGAACCATGGAAGATGACTTCAAAGTAGTAGTAGGCATCAGGTTTGTGCAATTTCTTCTTCTCCAAAAACATGTGGATCATGAAACATAACCAATATTTTCAATAAGTTGGTTTGTGATCAGCACACAGCTCTGGTTTAGGGTTTAGGGTTTTTGTGTATTTGCTTTTGCTTTGATCATTTACAGTTCAAAGATCTATGCACAGACTGGAACAATCTGTAATCCAATTCTGAACACATAAATAGATCAAAACTCTGACGAATATATGCAATATTTCCAAACTTGAAAATTTCTCAGCCCCATTTAAGATGGATTTGTCTAGTCCACAGATTCTTTCCTTGTACATTATTAAACTGTTCCAAAATGGAAGATATTTGAGACCATGATGGTGTATGCTATATGTGCTTGGTCGACAGTGGATATCTGTGGGCATTTGTCGTCATCTTTCTACTCCTCAATGTCAATGGTATGTTACCATTTCCAATAAACCCAATGAATCAATTCTCTCTTTCCTTCCTCTCAGATCGGTGCCTGTCTATGACGCGCTTCAACTCTTGACATCTCTTTGATGATCAAATTTCCTGTTTAAATTGAAAGAGTTCTGAGTTTGTTCTGTGCACCCGGCCATGTTTCTTGACCAGTCTAAGTCAATGTCTCATTTGCAGGTTGGTATACATACTTCTGGATTGCTTTCATACCATTCATTGTGAGTCCCCAACACCTTTCATGGCCTTAATTCCTTGCAAAGTGCTTATAATTGTGTTCAACAATCATCATGGAGGCTTTCTTTCTTTCTTTCTTTTTCTGGGTGCAATGAGCCAGTTTGATTGGCCCATGATTACAGGGGAACAAAAAAAATTCTGAAACTTTGGACACCAAATAGAAGTTTGTACACCCAAAATCAAATTCTTGTTATGAACTGAAATATGGTAGTAGTCTGGGAGCCCACACGTATCTTTTGGACAAGACCACCACCAATTAGGCAATGTTGGGTTCTAATATTTACTTCTTGTAAAACAGCTTATATTGCTGGTGGGGACAAAGTTACAGCAAATAATTACAGATATGGCACTTGAAGTACGGGGCCTGCGAGTTGTGAAGCCCACTGAAAACATGCCATTAGAGGAAGTTAATGGCACTATCATCAATGTTGTCAAGAATCCGGATGATCCACAGGGCCAGGAGCTCATCCGCAAACTTGTCAGGCCACGAGACGACCTATTCTGGTTCAATCGACCTCAACTTCTGCTCTACCTCATCCACTTCATCCTCTTCCAGGTATCAAAGCATGGGAAAAAAAAGAAACTCAAAAGAAACAATGAAAAATAGGTACTTCAAAATGGGTGGTATGAGTACACACTCTTATTGGTGTAAGAGCAACTCCATCAGTGCTCAGTATGTGACCCTGCAAACTAGAAATGGATGAAAAAAAGTCGAAACATGCCAGTTTGGCTCAGCAAAAGGTTTTGACCCAGCATTTTTGCATAGTTTGTTGAGGCCAGTACAAGACACAGCAAAGCCTAACACCTACTGGAGAAGAGTGTAATAAATCTGATCTGACTGCTGCTCCATGTTTCTATGTGGCCAATCAGAATGATTGGTCCAGATAGTTTGCTATTAGTAGTCTCCCAGTATCTACCAGTTCTTTCATCTATCACAACAATTTCTTTTGTGTTGTCTTCTGATGAGCAGACTCTTTGCTTCCTTTGTTGCAGAATGCATTTGAGCTTGCCTTCTTCTTCTGGCTTCTGGTAAGTTTTTGCACATCATTTCAGCACTGTTCATGTGGGTAGAAAACTATTGTTGGTCCTTCAACCGAGATTTTTTATCTGCTGATGATTTGAGCAATCTGAAAAAAAGAGCAGTTTGATTGCTAACTTATGGCCCTACCATTTCACAGAAAACCTTTGGGTTCACTTCATGCATAATGGGGAAAGCTTGGGTGGTGATTTCACGCTTAGTTATAGGGTACGTAAACACTCTTACTTAACAACTTTTGTATCTCCTTGCTTCCCACATGGGTGTCAATCAAAAACAATTAGTATGCAATGTCGATTGAGCAGGCTGTCAAATGTCCATCATGCAAATGTGAAAATATGGGGGAAATTTGTGCAGGATTTTTGTCCAAATATTGTGCAGCTACAGCACTCTCCCACTTTATGCCCTTGTGACACAGGTACAATCCCAAAGTGTCTTTTTTTTGCACATAATTTCTTCAGTTTCACATTCAAAGAGTGGATTACTAAATGCTTAATCCCAAAGTGTCTTTTTGCACATGGTTTCTTCAGTTTGACATTCAAGAGAAGATTACTACTAAATCCTTAATCCCAAAGTGTATTTTTACACATGTTTCTTCAGTTTGACATTCAAGAGCAGATTACTACTAAATCCATAATGCCAAACTCTCCTCTTTTGCACATGAATCCTTCAGTTTGACATTTAAGAGCAGATTACTACTAAATCCTTAATCCCAAAGTGTCTTTTTACACATAAATTTCTTCAGTTTGAAATTTGAGAGCATCTGATTACCAAATCCTTAATCCCAAAGTGTCACTTTACACATGTTTCTTCACTTTGACATTCGAGAGCAGATCATGACTAAATGACTATGAATCTACCCACCAAACTGCATATATCTACTACTGTCAGAAGTAAGTGAAGCAGCACAGCTTTTGCAGGAGTTGAAGCAGAGCTAAGAACCTGGCTCATCACAGCACTAGAAAGCAAGCATCAAAGCAGTTGTAGGAGTGTTGAGCCCAGAGGAAGATTGATCACCTTGTTTGACATAGTGAGAGACCATGTGTGATCAATACTACATACACAATGATATGATAAGATGTTTATACTGTACGAATCTGATGGGTTTCAGTGTGTTGCCATTTTGACTCGACAGATGGGGTCACAAATCAAACACTCTATATTCCAGGAATCCACTGAGTTAGCCATTCATGGGTGGCATGAAAAGGTTAAGGAGAAGCGCAAGAAAAGAAAACTCAATCATCGTCTTGTCTCATCATCTATACACAAGACTTTTGGTCTGTCTTCCAAGCTTAAGCATCACAATTCAACTCCACGCAGTGTGAGGCTTTCCAAGGGCCATCATGCAACCAAATCTACCGCAATGGATCAAGTCAACACGGGGCTTCATGACACACAAGATATTGTACAATCAGACAATTCAAAGCTTTCTGGTAAGAACTAAATCTCCTTCCTTTGCAACAACACATATTCAATGAAAAAAAAGGATTGCATGTTTCAACTAGTGTTGGGCAGGTACCTGGTTTGGAGGGGTAGAACCGCCGGTTCTGGGTTCCAGTTAGTGAAAACCAAAACCAGAATTGGGTCTGGTTTTTGGAACCAGGTTTGGGACTGGAGCCAGCTTTTCTGTTCTTTCAAAGAACCAGAACCCAGTTCTGGGATTTTTGAAAGGAAAAAAATTGGGAAAAAGGACTAGAGAACGGTCGGCTAAGCAAAAGGTTAAGGTCCATGTTATACCCAGAACTGGACCAAAACCAGTCCTGAGTTTTAGAACTGCAACCAGAACTGGACCAAAACCAGACCTGAGTTTTAGAACTGCAACCAGAACTGGAGCAAAACCAGTCCTGAGTTTTAGAACTGCAACCAGAACTGGACCAAAACCAGTCCTGAGTTTTAGAACTGCAACCAGAACTGGACCAAAACCAGACCTGATTTTTAGAACTGCAACCAGAACTGGACCAAAACCAGTCCTGAGTTTTAGAACTGAAACCAGAACTGGAAGCAGGATTTCAACCCAGGACTGGAACTTTGCTAGTTTTGCTGTTTAGAACCAGAACCAGAGGTTGTTAATCAAAGTCAAGAACCACCCAACACTGGTTTGGTTTCAACCAGTGTTTGGTCTGGTGTGTAAGCCTGCACCTAGTATCAGCACAGCGGGTATCAAGGACCCTACCAGGTGGGTATGACCTGAGGCAATACCCAACCTTGTACCAATACTGGATTGGTAAGGGACAAGAGGTAATATCATCCTCGTATGAGTTTTATAACAGTTTTCAATACCAGGTATAATATATACCTACCTCATACCAGCCAAAAATCAGTTTTTTTTGGTGGTAAACTGAGTTTCATCCTGTTTTGACCCCTCTTTCCTTTTCCCTGAGCGCCTCAACTGCTGCTACATATACTTTCACTGCTCCTACCTGTATACAATTACTATAATTACTCTCGAACCTTGTGCATAAAATGCTGAGTTTTTCAGCATTTCATACCCCAGATTTAATAAAAATTTCTTTACTTTCCAGACCTCACTCAAAGAGGGGGGCGAAAGGAAGCCCCAAGACAGGGTGATTTTAAGGAAAAAAACTCTAATGTGACCTGCAAATTACACTAGAACTTTCTGCCTGCCCAGTGCTTTAGGTTTTGAAAAGGAAACCACCCACCCACTACCAAAGACCATGCTGGTATGAAAATTTTCAAAAATAGGTATGGTATACGAAGACAAGAGCAGGCTAGTATGTTCAAAGGTCCATAGCTACAAGGACTGACACTAAATCCAACAACACATAATTCCAAACCCCAGATTTTGATCACCATCTTCCAATGCACCAAAATGCTTTGTTGCATGGATGGGGGCAGTTTGAAGGAACCATTGTGGTAGAAGTAATACTGAAACAATTCTTGGGTATGATCAGATGGAACTCATGTTGTGGAGATAGCAGAACACTAGTCAGCTGCAGAGCCCTGGGCCAACAACAACAACAACAACCTGCAGCACCACCATAGTGCAACAAGTAGTGGGTCTTTTTTTTTATAGCTTGGTTTGTTTGGCCTGTGTGGTTAGAGTTTTCATTAATTCTTCTTCTTCTTCTTTTGCCTTAAGATACTTTTTAATGTAAAATGGCAAGGCCACAAGTGTGACACACCCCTTTGTTTCATTAAGGTTGTGTCCAATGATGTTACATACCTATGGTGTACCTCTGAAAACAAAGTACCTATTATATAGCATTGGCTTTTTTTTCTTTCTGCTGCTTCACCAAACTGAGCATTTCCTTGTATGTAAGTTAGTATGCTCGGTTTGTTGGGGGCTTGTTTTAATCACAATGGGCAGGTCTATCATGTTGTCATAACACAGGGTTGATGTCATCTGGAAACTGAAAAATTGAAGTTTTCGAATGTGTAAAAAACAAGGGGTTGCTGCATCATACTGTCGCCTTGCCATTTACATTAAAAAGTATCTCAAGGCAAAAAAAGAAGAATTAATGGAAACTCAAATATTTCACCATGCAAAAATGTAATCTTCAAAAAAATACTCTAAAAGAAACCAAAATCCTTCAAGATATTGTTATAACTTTGTAACTAATCTCAAGTTTCAACACAAGCCCAAAAATATCATCTTTCAAACAAATCCTCATATAAAAAAATAGACCTATTATTATTATTATTATTATTACCTAGGAGCCTATAAAAATCCCTTGAGCTACTATACTCTATAGTGAATCTGAACACAATATCCTTGCCTCTCAGTAGGCAAGGCCAATAGAAAGTACTTTCTCCTGAAGTCAAATCCCTGATTGGGCTTTTTGGTACTACAAAAAAGGTTTAATACCTGGACTGGATCATCATGCTAAAAGTGTTGGGTAAATCCTTAGGGTCAAAAATGAGGGGGCCTAAGAGGATCCTCCCTCACCCATAATGGGTACCTACAAAAAAATATTTGTCATATTTATTATTATTTATTTATATATTATCCCAAGCCCCACCCATAAATTTGAAAGTGAGATTTGGTAAAAGTGAGAGGCCACTAATAATAAGAAAGCAAATTTTCCAATTAGATATTGTGACCTATGAAATTAACAATAGTGCAAGATTTGTGTTGTGAGGATGAATCAAATAATCGAGTCAATTCATAACAAGATTTAGATCGTGCAATGGCTTTTGCCAGCTATCACATCTTGTGCAAATGTATCATCCCAAAATCCAATTTTTAATCAAACTAGCAACTTTGGGCTATTCTAATATCCAAAATGTGCTCTTACAATGCATACTATTCTATATCCAAAACATGTTTTTTACAATGCATGGGTGAGGATATAGTGGAGGATACTCTAAGAACAAGGCAATAAGTCCAACCCCACACTTTTGAGAATGTTCCCCCCCCCCCCCACACGTGGGCTTTACCCATGACAAAGCATAAGGTGAAGCTTATCACGACCATAACAAACATACATAGATCACAACACGAAGCTTATCGGGACTCTAAACATACATAGATCACAAGAGGAGGAGTGGGAGGGTTCTTATTTTTACTCCTTTAAGAATAGTGCAAGGAAGCTTACACCTATAAGTAGGTGTAAGCTCTTGTAGTTGTAAGTATGGCCATACCTAGTGCTAACCCTAATGTTAGGTTAATGTTAACGATGTTAAAATTAATCATGAATTTGTACTTAAAACATTGACTAACATTAAATTTTAAGTAATATATGACATGGCATTTATGTTAAGATGGTGTTAATAACCATTGTTAACTAAGATTAATTTGAAATATGTTTGTATGTATAACAACTAATTAACATGTCATACCCTTTTGCTTTTCAAGCTCCATCCAACTCAAAGTTGCATGGTTGATTGGCATCCCAATTGGCCTTTGCTACCCCAACCTCATGAATTGATCCCCCATACAAAATCAACTTCTTTGTCTACATGGTCCTAGTCAAGATGCACATTAGATGATACTTTATATCCATACAACACACTACATGTTATAAAAAATTGAAGGTAAAATAAACTTTTTTGGTTATGAAAATGAGTTGAAAATGCTATTATATGAATTGAATGCAAGTCTTATTCATTGATAGAAGTGGTGAAACTATCTTCCTTTCAAAATCATAAAATGAACTTTACAAACCTAAAAGAGAAAAAAAAGAAAGCAATAAAGGTTTTCATGTTTTCTTTTTAAATTGTCGAGAGAAAAATCCATTAGATGTTTATTTACAAGAAATGCTCATTCTAGAAGCTCCATATTCATTAACACACATCACCTACTACTCACAATAGTGAAGAAAACATGGGGAAAAAACTTGAAAAACTCCAAAGAACCTTGAAAATATCCAAACTACGTTTGGAAAACAAACATGACTTCATTAAACATTAATTCCAAGGAGAAGAAAAAAACATGAGCTCTTGACAATCAATACAACTAATGGGCATGCGACAACACTACACCAAAACATGGCATATAATATTTCAAATATTACTAGGTTTGTGGTAATTTAAATCACATATTATTACATGATTATGTAGTAAAATCAAACTCATGGCTTATGCCACTAGTAATAACTCTAGTCATAGTAATTTATGCAATTAGTCATGTGATTTTTATTATTACCATGACTTTGATTATTACAATTGGTAAATATAATTAAATAATAGATATTTATTGACTTATGAAATGTAGACTCATGTTTAAGCATAATAAAACCACATTGACAATCTAGCTACCTATTTATTAACATAGCTTATGAACCTTGACTAAGCTAAAACCTCAAACAACCTAAGCTATGTAAGCGTAGGTAACCTAGAAGTTTAGATAGGTAAGTAAGTAGGTTCCTATTTATTTTTTTGGTCACAAGCCTTTTTTATTGGCTCATCACAAGTGGTATTGCACTTTGAATAAATTTAGTGCATGTATTTTGTGTGGACTAATATTCTTTTCTTTAGTTATATAGTTTACAAACTTGAACTTGTTAACAAAGGACATGCGATGAATTTAATGAAAGAAAAACATTATAACATTATCCCACATCATTCTTTATCCCATACAAAGGTAGCTAACTTTAAACATCATTATCTTTTCCATACTTCATCCAAATGAAAGGATTAAATTTTATTTTTAAAGATCTTTCCAAGATGTACACAGTTATAAAAAATTTAAAAACAAAATATCAAGTAATTTGATTGAAAATGCATTTAAATCTTCACTATTTAATACATTTGAACAACAATAATGTTTCAAAGAATTTTTCTTTTTCTTTTTCATAATTTTTTTTGTAAATAAACCTATTTAAAACCAACATGATTTTTTTTGGAAATTTTTGAATAATATAAAATTAGATGTTAAATTTCCCCACCTTTCGAACATATAGTGAATCAGTAAAAGTTGTATAATCTTGTGTTGTGTTTATCTATATTTATTTAGATTTAATTTTAAATTAATTATGTAATTTATTGAATATATAATATTATATAATTAAAATTTAAAAATAAAATATTAAAATTACATAACTTTCATAATTATTAATTTATACACATATATTATTTTTGAGGCCATAATTTTCATTCAATTTTATTTTGAATAGTAAGTTTGCATCTTTTTTTTTAATGGTCTTTCGGTTCATTAAATGAAATTTAATAAAAATTATAACATTTTTCCAAGTTGTATGACCAAATATTTTGATAAATTAATAAATATGAAATTTTCATAACTAAATAATTTTGGGTCAAATTTACATTTTTGGCTACTGATTATATAAGATTGGTAAAACAATGCCATTTGGGGCATGATGGATTTCTTTTGAAATCCTTTGGATATAATTTATAAGATATTATATTTAAATAATAAATGTCAAAAAAATTCAAGGAAAAAATTCATCAAAATAAACTTTTGCACAAGAATCCCAATACGAATGTTTCTTGGGTGAATATTCATGATGTGGTTCAAATAAAATTGGTACAAGTTCAACATTTTCATTTTTTATGTGCAAATTAGAAGACAAATTCCCAAAATATGGGAAAATTTGCCAAAGTTTCAAAACCACAATATTGAAAGAAAGAAAAACTTTAAATAAACCATAGCATAATAGCAAGCTTCATGAAAATGGGTGCAATCATAATCAAATGAACCCAAAAAGGCATCAAATGATGAAGAAAAACAATCAAAATTGGAGAGATATTTATGTTTTACCATTTAAAACCATGGTAATCATAGCATTTTTTATTTATTTTTCATTCATATGAATGTCAAAAAATTCAAACCAAAAATCCATTTGATGAAATCTTCAATTTAAGTTTCAATTTAGGACCTTTGAAAGTGAACATCTATTGCATTAAAAGGAATCAATTTTGCAAAAGCCTATCAAAAGGATTCATATAATAAAAATAAAATTATTGCAAAAAAATTAAGAAGATAAAGACCTATTAGCCACATTCAAAAATCATTCATACCCTAAAATCTGTGGAATTCTAAAACTTTAAAATTCAAAGAACTTTCTAAAATTGATCTATAATTTTTTAACTTCAAAAGTCCTTTACAAATGGGGTATAATGTACATGATGTGTTTTTTTAAATTTTAGTTTATAGAAAAAAAAAACATAAAAAATTTAAATCTATTTTTGGTTATGATTTGAAATTGTTATCATTTTTAAAGACAAAACACTAAATTTACAAGGAATCAACACATTTTCATATTTTCATATTTATTCAAAAAATCTAAACAAAAAAACATGTTATGTATATTTGGAAAATTATAAAAATTTATTACAAAGAATTTCAAAAATAATTGTTTAAAATTTCATTTGCATGAAAAAATTATTTTCAAGCAAAAAAACGTGCAGTCCTTTTTTAAAATAACACCGTTGGCTCATTTGATCTTGTTTGCACCCAAATTCTATGTTGTATAAGCTTATGTAATATTTATTATTAAATAATATATATATATATATGTATCATTAAATCCAAGTTAGGTTCAATTTTGTGGACTTAATCTGACATCAAAATTATTAGAATTTTATAATACCCATTGCATCCAAATGCCAATATATAATATCAATACATTATATATTTGAAGGTGAACAAGAATTTTCAATTTACAAATATGAACCCCCAATACAGATCATTTAATTTTGAAGAATTGGTCAAATAAGGTCAATGGCGCACATAATAATCTTAAAAACGTGATTATAATCATATAGAGTCATATAGTCATAAAAATGGCATGATTGTAAAGCATATATTATTCCATGACCAAATTGAAACACATTCAAGTCATGGATGCCACATTTTGGCATAATGCAACAAATGAAGATTGACACTAAAAGGGGAGCTACTTGATTTACTTACAATAATGACCACCACAACATGCTAAGCTCCTTTGGCTCCCTATTCCATATAAAAACATGCAAAAGAAAAAAAATTAGAATAAGAATTATAAGGTAAGAAAAAAACAAAAAAAAATTGTTGACAATTCCCTTACAAATGAAAACAAGATAAAGACATGGAGAGGAAAAGTCACCTCCTTTCAATGCCACTCCTATTGCATTGGTAAAGAATTGTGCATGCTTCTTTCGAAAGGGGAGTGTTTTAGGAGTTCATTAAACGAATTATGCATGTTTCTTTCAAAAGGGGAATGTTTGTTGTCATGGGTGATGGCATTGAAAGGAGGCAACTTTGTGAAATTTTCAACCCAATAGCTATATGGGACATGAGGTTCTCTCGATCCTTGACCTCCAAAGGTTCCTAGGACCTCTAGTTCTATGAATGTTTCAACCCCAATGGATAAATGGGTACATACCCAAGTTTGATAGCCATTAGGAATATATCCATGTTTTTGATAATCACACAACATGGAAATATATCTTTAAATGGAATGGAATGGAATGAAATGAAATTTCAACAATGGATAATTTTGGGAGTGTAATAAAAAGTTATTTGAAGGCCATATTTGCATTCACTAATGGGGGATAAAGATCTCATGGACATTAGGCTTAAAAGTCTAAGTAAAAACATTTATAATATAAAACTTGGAATCATAAAATCTATGTAATATGCCTACATTGTTGAGGGATTTGTTCAAAGGTTGTGATTTCTATTCTCATATTGAAAAGCACATGGTCTAATATGGATTAAACCATATTATGTTGTGACTATAGCCTTGGCCTCATGATCAAAGCTTGGGCAAGATAAGGGAAATGAGTTGGAAGTGAGATCAAGACACCCTTGAACTCAACACAAATTTGTGTGAAGGTGGTGCAAGGGAAGAAGCCTCAACATTCCCAAGTCATTTTTTTCATTTTGGAAGTTGAAAGTTTTGAGGTGCCTTAAATTTTTGAATTAAAATTTTAGGGATCAAATGTTGTTCAAATTGAGCCTTCTTTAAACCATTGATTTCTTTTGGAAAAGTATGTCAATAAAGTAGGGTTTCATTTTTCAAAAAACATTTGTAACAATAATTATGGCCATTTGAATCAATGAGAATCAAACTACATATCAAAGTGGCTATTGGCCAATTAAATGATGATTTGAAAGGGTCAAATTAGTTTCAATTGGGGAGGTTGATATGTCATTAAAAACTTCTTTTGAAGAATTACAAATTTTCCTTTCAAAGCTTTCAATTTAGGTTTGAAATGAAAAAGTTATGACCCCCCCCCCCCAAGTGGTGGGATTGAAACTTGGCAATTGCACCAAAAATTCATTTGAATATAATCCCCATGAAGAATTACAAGATATATTTTGAGGAAGGTGATGCCTCTTCCCAACTTTGGGTTGTTATGAGTCTTCTGAGCTTAGGATGTCACTTCCATTTTAATTTCAAATGGTGTGCAAAGCAATATAGGGTCCAATTATTGAAAAATGATCATTTATAATTTACTTAAATATAAATAAAGTGCTTATAATCCATTATGAAAATATATTTTAAATATATCATAATTTCATAACATATTTAAATGTACGATTTTATCTTTCTAAAATATATAAGGAGTGGCATGTTTAAGTTTTGGACTCCTTGTTGGTTTGTGGTTCATTCATGCACCATATATTAAGCACCTTCTCATGTGGTTTGTGTAGTTTTACATGTATCTAAACTCAATTTGAAAATTTCATCCTAATCCCATCCCAAAACTCCTCCTATGATTTTATTTTTTTGTTTATGGGAATTAAAGAATGCACCTTAAATTTGCATTTTGTTAAAAGATTGATAATTTGAATTTTTTATTTATTCTTGATATCACTTGACAATCCTAGCAATACATCACAATGGGGTAAAAACAAAAAGCCAAAACCATGGTTTATTTGTTGTGTCTATGGGGGTACCTATCCAAAATACACATGATTATTATTATTATTTTGAAAACCAAAAATGACAAATCAAATCAGGGTTACAATTAATTATTCATGATTCATTTCAAAAATATTTTCTAAAAAATGTGTTACCTAGGCAAAGATATATAGAATTTTTTTAAAATTCCAAATTGGGTAAAGGCTATATAGGCTTTGCAAAACTATCAATCTAGGTAAAGGCAAATGACAAACATTGTGCCTTAAAAGGCATGATAAGTTTGAAATACCATAGTACCATGGCAAGTTCAGCATTTTAGTGTTGAATAATTATTTAATTAAAAAAAGATTTCATGTTAAGAGAAATATATTTTAGTGTAATTAAAACGATTCTCGATTTTTCGTTGAAAAAATATTTTCAAAAAAAAAAATTCAACATTTCTGAAAATAATGTAACTAGCCTTGAAGCTGCCAATGTTATATTACAAGATTTACCAACCAGGTAGGATAATAAGAAAAAAGGGTAACAAATGGTTTTTTTACTAATCAAGTAGGGTACCTATGTCTTTAGTCTTTTACCCTGATGTCTACCCATGGGTATATCAGGGTAAACTATTTACCCACCCAATACAGGAAAACCCAAGACATTAAATTAATAAATTAATTAAATTTAGTTGCAACAAATTTGAGGTGCTTGGGGAGTGTTGGGCACAGGTTGCGGGCAGCACAAGAGAGAGAGAGAGAGGCCAGGGTTAAGTGGGGAAAAAAAAAAGAAACAAAAAAGGGCAGGTGGTAGGGCAAGAGGAAAAAAACATTTGTTGCTCTCCCTGTCTTGGGTAATTAGAACAAAAAAACTTTACCAGTGGAGTCGGGTATGTCTTCAAGTCTGTTACCCTGTTACATACCCACAGGTATATCCGGGCTCAAGAGAAACATGTATGCTTTTTTGGTCTTATAATTTTAGGTTCTTCGGGAGTGTGGGGCACGGGTTGCGGGCAGGGCGTGAGAGAGAGGCCCGGGTTAAACCCCCGTCCCCCACCGGGAAAAAAAAAAAGCCCCGAAAAACAAAGAAAGGGCAGATTTTATGGGCAGAGGAAAAAAAAACCAAAGTTGCGCTCAGCAGGCGAACAGAGAGAGGGAGCGAGCTTGGCAGAGCGTTGGCGATGGCGTTTTGCACTATGCGAGAATAGGCAGGCAGGAAGGGAGGATTGACTCTCGGCATGCAAGCTTTGCACATGAAGGTAGTGGCGACGAAAAAGGCAGGAGGAGGAGGAGGAGGACGCAGGAAGAGGAGAAGAGGAAGAAGAGAAAAAAAAGGTGTGTTATTGTTGTTGTATTTTGTTTCGGTTGCTTTGCTTTGCTTTGCTTTGCTTTGCTTTGCTTGCTTGCTTTCTTTTTTTCTTTCCTTTCTTGGATATCTTTGTGTGCATGTGTGTGTGTGTGTGTTTTTCCACTGCTATTTTGCTCTTTTTTTGGCGTTGTTTTTCTCTTCTTTTTGGTTTGGTTGGTTCTTTGTGAGAGACGTAACTGCTTTTTTGCATTAGAGGGGCTGGGGAAGGTTTGTTGTTTCTCTCTCGGAAATTCTACTTTCTTTTGAGGCTTCAGGCTTTCTTCTTTCTTCTTTGCTGCTGCTGCTGCTGCTTCTGGCTTCGCTGCTTTCTCTGTGGCTCTGGTTTTCTTTCTCATGATCTCTGGAGGAAGAAAGAAACAGAGTATTTTGGTTGTATGTAGATAACAGCTTTTCTCAAATAGGTTACTTCCTTTGGTCTTTCTTTTTTTCTTTTTCTTTTTTCTTTTTCTGGCCATATGGTTACTTTTTTCTGGTCTTTCTTTTTGTTTTCTTTCATAATGCCTTCCACATTTTGTGATAAAGAGTCTTGTTGAGATCTCTGTATGATGTGATGCTTGCATCCAGTTTTTTTCTTTGACAGGGTTTCTGGTTGTGCTGTCTGTATGTCTGTATGTATGTGTGTGCATGTGTGTATGTGTTTTTTTTTTTTTTTTGTTGTTTTCTTTTTGGCAGTGGTTTTTTTTGGGTCTCTTCACTTAATCTTGTGACTGTGAGTGGCAGAGAAGGATTGAATAAATACATAACATTCGTGTGGGACACGTACGTGTGAGTGTTTTGAGAAGAAGGTGATAAACGTGGGATGACGGAGGTGGCTGATGGGAGTCAAGTAGCAATGCTGGCTCAGCAGCAGCCAGTATCTTCTGTACTTGACAATGGAAGACCTGAAGGGTTAGTAGAGACTGTGCAGCAGCAGGGTTCTTCTGTAAATCCTCTTTTGGATAGCTTTTTGGGAAAAAAAAATCTCCACATGAAAGGTGGAGAGGCAGAAGAGATGGGAGCTGCAGCAGAGCAACTGACTGCCATGGTTGAGACCAACTCTCAACCTGTTTTGCTGGAGGGAATTGACAATATTGCTGCTGTAGATCAAGAGGTGGTAAATGGAGGTGATACCCAGAAACCAAAGGCAGATGATGAGCCAGGGGTGTCTCCACAGGAGAGCATTGAGGTCAATAAGGAGGGGGACACATTTATGGAGGAAACTCCTCTGGAAATGAAAGAGCTGGAGACAGAGAAGATGAACTTGAAAGAAAGTGAAGTGGTGGAACAAAATATGTGCATGGTCAAGGTTGACAAAGCTTGCAACAATGATGAGTCCATAAATGTACACAAGACACAAGGAGAAGAGGAGGAGCAGGGAAAAGTACAGGAGTCAAGGGATGGCAAAATGATTGAGGAATTTGATGCCAATCCGATGCTTAAAGCTCCAGTTGAATCAGGCACTGAAATGCTGTTGGAAACAGCAGTTGGAGCACCACTGCAGGATGAGGAGACAACCAAGCACGGTGTGATTGAGAATGAGAAGATGAAAAATCAAGATAAAATAGATAAAATAGCAGACATAATGGTGGATGAGATGGGAGATAAAATATCGGACAGAATGGCGGATGAGATGGCAGATAAAGTAGCAGACAGAATGGCTGATGAGATGGCAGATGAAATAGCAGACAGAGTAGTGGATGAGATGGCGGACAAAATAGTGGACAGAATGGCGGATGAGATGGCAGATAAAGTAGCAGACAGAATGGCAGATGAGATGGCAGATGAAATAGCAGACAGAATAGCAGATGAGATGGCAGATAAAATAGCTGATGAGATGGCAGCAGAGCTGGCTGATGAGTTGGCTGAGGAGATGGTTGATGAAGTGATTGAAGCAGATGATGAGAATGTTCAGGAGGGTCAAGAGATTGTGACTGAGAGCATGGATGATGTCCAGACCAATGAAGCAGGGGAGATGGAGGAGGAGGAACAAGAAGAGGACCAGAAGGAAATCCAAGATGATGGTGCAGAGGGTACACTTGAAGAGCAGATGGAATTTGTTGAGGAACTGGAGCATTTCTTCAAGCAAAGGAATATGGAGTACAAGCCTCCAAAATTTTATGGACTAGAGTTGAATGTGCTTAAGTGAGCAATTTCTTAGTGGCAGCAGATACAGCATGTTGCACCCTTTTGAATTTGAGATGATGAATACCTACTGCCCACATTCTTTAGTTGTCATGAAGTGCACCTATGCTAGGAAATGTATGTATGGGTACTTAAGATCATGAATTTTAGATGAGCTGCAAAGACTGTAGAAGCAAAAAAGAGAGCTTTTGACTTGGAGCTTGAACTTTTTTAGTAGCATTAAACAGGACACCTGACTTCAACAAACATGATCTGACAAGTAGAAAGACACCCACCACCAGGGTTAGAAAGGATGCCTAAAACTAGAGGGGTGGTAACAGTTGTTGATCTGTCAATCTCTAGCTGCTGAGAGCTCCTTTGAATGGCTGGGTGCAGGCTTTGGAGGGTGGTTACCAGGCTTGGCGGCCATGATCATGTACGCTTCCATACTATAGTGCTTGATGATAATGTTTTGTTCCGTTGTCATGGTAAGGAGGAACCATATAAGGGGTTTTGTAGTGCTGGGAATTACAGCATGTAGTCCACTAGGAGATCTGGGAAACACTATGACTTGCTGGTCTAAGAACACACAGCAAACCTGCTATGCATATCTGAGGTCTCCCACTGATCCCATAGTGAGGTACAAGGATAGAAACCACTCCTGCAACTCTATCTGCTGTTTATTTGTAGGCTACCTTTAGTGCAGATACATGTGGCTTGTTTCATTCAGGCTGTGTACTTCAATCCACATTGTGTAGGTTACAGCCAGCAAGCTCTGGCGGACAGTTGGTGAAGAATTCAAACCACCCAAGTAAGCAGCACTCATATATCTCATTTCAATGATTTCAATGTCATAGTACTATGTTTAAAGTCTCTCACAATTTTGGTGTTGACACTTAGAACCTTCTCTCCTTGTTTTTATATTGCTTTGAAGAAGAGATGTGTTCAAAAGTGGGCTGCAGAAAGACAAACAAGGTATCCTGCATTTGATGAATATCCTTTCTTTTCTTGTTGCAAATGAGCAATAATTTTCTGTTCATACCCTTCCATCTCCAATCTACCAGCAGGGTTGAAATATTTTGTAAAGATAGGCTGACTGTTCCGGATGAATTTTCTTCCAGGACATGTACAACCATATCATGGTCATTCCGTGGCTTTTATGAGAAGGTAGAATGATTCCCACATCCCTTGTGAGTGTTTGTGGCGCCCTTCTTTACAATATCATGGGAAGAAAATAAGTGGATGTTGTATTTTTTTATTCAGTATAGGTCTTAGGGACTTGTTAATTTACGTATGACTGTTTTTGTGAATTTTGACACTGCAGGCACTTCTAGACTATGAGAGATATAAAACAGGGGTTCCAGGAACTGGAAATATTCAGAGACCTGGGCATATGGATAGTTCCTTTTTGCAGATGGACAGCCAGGGAACAGGGTCTCCCACTACACCTACAGCTCAAGTACTAGCACCTCTCTTTACCTTTGAGTTCTATCATTAGATTGCGAACAGTTCAGCAACACACATGTATTAGTCACTACACTTGTTTTAGAGAATCAACTTTGGGCTGTCATCGTCACTGTTTGACAAGTCAATGAGGTCCTGATTGTAAATTGTATGCTGAGTTTGCAGGTAAGTGCTGGGGTTTTATCTGGTTCAGGGCGAGCGAGACGAGATTCAGCTGCACGTGCAATGCAGGGCTGGCACTCCCAACGCACAGGCAATGGGGAAACTAAAGACACAAATGTAAGTGGAAAGTTTTAGACTGCCTAGGTGGCAAGGATAGCTGAAAATTCCTAGGTTAGTTATCTTCGTAGCAGTATCATGTTTCAGTGACTGCCTGAAAATGGGGCCAAATATCTTATAGGTGTTCTGGCCATGCACTGTCAGACTCTGTTCTGATCACTATCCTTTCAAATTTACACATCTGGGATGCTGATTTGAGGTTTAGTTATGATCCAAATGGTCTTGGCTGCCTGGTTCTATGTTGTCATGCAAACAACTTTCTGTGGGTCTGAATGCTTTTGTATCACAGGAGAAAGGCTCTGGTGGGAAGCATACAAAAAAGGAGAAGAAGTTGACAAGCATCGGTATTAAAAGTTCAACTTCACAGGATTTTAAGATTCAATAGAGATGGAAAGCAGTGTAGTCTTTGTTGATGTAAACCTCTCTTCAAAGAGAGCACCTGCTGAATTGTTTGACTGTTGTCATTTCTACTGTAAAACAGCAGTAATATGGGTAGGACTATTCTGGGCTTAGAAGAGCTTTGAGCTCATAAAGATGTTTTTTAGCTCTAGCATGTAAGAAACTAGATTATGAAACTAAATGGATATCTATGACATTGTTTGACCAAGGGAGCAAGGGGTGGAATACAGCAGGCACCGGGGTAAAGAGAAAAGGAACACCAACTGTGCTGGAACGAGCAGTGAAAGCTGTACGAGCACAGGGGAGACCACGGTTGAGGGAGCAAAGCCCACCCATCAACTCAGCGGGAGCAAACACAGGGAAGAGAAGTTTGAAGCAGGAATCTGCAAGGCGGCCAGTGATGGCAAAGCAGAGTGATGGGATTGTCACTGCTTTTGAACCCCCAATAGTTGATGAGGGTCCTAAAGCTGACTGGGTTAAGATTAATGTCCACAAACATGTGAGTCTCCAGGTCCTATATGACTCATCTCATGCTTGGGTTTCTCTGTTTTCTTGTTGTTGCATCTTCCCACTGCTCTTTCAGCAACCAGGTTACAACGGAGATGCACTTTGTCCCAGAATTTGTGTGAACAAGTAGACCAAATCTACACCAAATTTTCATGACACTACCTTTCTAATAGATTGGATAAGAAAACATACTTTTGTCACTGACTAGGGCAAGTTCTGGTGGTTTGCAGGTAGATTGCTTTGAGATCTATGCCCTTGTCCCTGGACTTGCACGTGAGGAGGTTTGAGACACTCTCATTACCCATTGTGTATCTAAAATGATGGATCATTGCATCTGCTTCTTGAAACTGCCTTAACCAAAGATGAGCTTAGGGCAAGCAGCCATGAGAGAGAAAGAGAGGAGATGTTGAATGGAATAATCAATTATGATGGACTTGCATTTCTTAGCCACGTGAGAAGTGTTTGGTGGCAGGTACGAATTCAATGTGAGCCAGGCGGCAGACTTGTGATTGCAGGGATGCCAGAGGATCCGGATAATCCTTGGGGGGTTACTCCTTTCAGAAAGGTAAGTGCTCTTATCTGAAACCAACTGGGAGATCGGCTAGAATCATAGCCTATTACATATCTAAGTGCCATCTGATACAATGGTGATGTGAAATTCATGGTCATCATAACTAGATCCTTTTATGCAACATGCAACCTTCAAAATCTGAGAAAATAGAAAGAGTAAGAGGAAGGTTAACTTTAAAACACCATGTTTTCAGGTTATATCCTTGCCTTCTCGAATTGATGCCCATCAAACATCAGCCGTCGTGACACTGTATGGCCAACTTTATGTCCGGGTTCCAATTGCAGAGAGCAAGTCATCTTAGGGCACACTGAGGTGTGGATGATTATTTCACCACTGGTCCAAGCTTCAAGCTTCCAGATGATGAGTTTGCCTAAATGTGAGGATACAATTATCTTTCTCCCACTTGTTTATTTCACTCTCTAGGCAGCCATCCTTCATCCTGTGGGCTTCAATGGTATCACCAAATCATGCCCATTCAAGTGGAGTTTCTTGGTATCTGGCCCTGAAAACTGTCCCGTTTAGGGATAAACATATGTTTTAGTTCAGGAGTTGAAAAGGCATGCCTCAAACAGGATATTTGTGTTGATGTCATCTTGCTCAGAAGTTAGAATTCTGTAGAGGCAAACACCAAATGGTTGGTGTATACAACTTTGTTTCAAATCTATTAATTTATCCTGAGGGTGTCTAGCCTCCTCTATTCACTGCTGGCCTGCTCTCACCATATGCTCTCTTTTGCAGGTCCTTGTCATTCAGCATTCCACTTTATTCCAGTTTATCCCAGTTCTTGACTCGTACATGTTCATTTTTGTATTTCGTATTTCATTGCACTAACACCATACATAAATTTGTCAAGACATTCTCATATCCTGTGTCATGTTATCGATATGAATGAAGTGTATGCTTGATTTACTGTATTTACAGCCTGAATCAGGCTCTGAACAGTGTCTCCATTCTGATTGTTGGTCTGGGACTAGCACAGTGAAAACAGACAGGTCCCAGGTGGATGATCAGACATACTTTTATGGATCTTGCTAAGTAATGCCACCAAAGGTATGCAGATGAATCTTTGATGACGACTGTGTTTTTCCCTCTGCATGCCCAAGTTTCTACTCCCTCAACAAATAGGCTCAGAGTCGACCATGACAGCAGACTTTCTCAACACATTTTAAAGCAGAAACCATATGTCTAGCTTGTAAGCAAATCCGATTAGAACTGCAATATCACTTATCACCATGGGTTCCAGCACGCATTAACTTCCAATGAGACTTGTACATCAGCAAAGTTTAGAAATGAAAATCACCTCTTGCTGCTTCCACCTGCATCATTTTAGAGCACAGGAAGTGAATTTGCACTCTTCCATTGATCTCTTCACTCTGTACAAGTCAGAATTGCATTGGACCCCTGGATATTTTCTTTGAATAAGACCAAGTGACTGCACCTGAGATGTACATTCATCATCCTCCTTTCCTTTTTAGATCCTTATATAGTTCAACATAGACAAATCCACAAGATCAATGTCACTTCAACCTACAGAACTGAGTACAGTTTCATCTGAGCAACTTTGCCTTGCTAAAACTTCACAGAGACAACAGGAGAGGTTTGAAGCTGCTCAATGAGTTGTGGAGTTGATGAGTACCTCTGGCAGACAAAAAAAGGAACAGTGCAAACAGGATTCCCCATCTGAAAAGTGACGTGTGCATATCCTACTTCAATCAAGTTCCTCTCTCATAGGAGACAGAAAAATGGAGCAAGAGGTTTCTCCTGCAAAAGAACTAAAGAAGCTGCCTCCAAACCTCTGTGCCAAAATAGAGTCTACTGCTGCATCCTTGGACTGAAGAACATTCTAGTTGATTTCACAATCCTGCATTAGTGACCAACAAAAAAACCTTGGCATCAGAACTAACTTGAAAGAATCTCTGTAACTGTGAAGCAAAACATATAGAAGGAAACCAGGAAAAGGTGCAGTGATCCATACTATTCAGCCATAGGTTTATTGACATTTCCATTGCAAATAATAGTCTGCTGCAGATACACTTTACAGTACAATCAGAGTAAGAACACCCCACCCTTGCCCACCCCAAAATCATGCTCCAGAAAAACACTGTTTATGGTTTGCCTACCAGATCTTCACCTTAGCATTCCACATAATATACCAACTAGCCTGATTCAATTTGATTAAAGTTCGACTTCAGGACCTGTCACCAGCAATGTAGCAGACCAGACATTACGTTGGACAGTTCTTTATAAGCCCAACTGGATGTGTGGGTGAGGCAGAGGTTTAGTGACCTACAAGTTCTTAATACAAGGCACACCCAAAAGATAATCATATCCACAAAAGAGTGCATGGATGGAAACTCCAGATGGCATTGGTTAATGAATCACAAATCTTAATGCACCTGTAGAGACATTGGGCCGGGAACTCTTGACAGCTGACACAATCCTGATCCGCTTTGCTGCCCGCACAAACTCCCTGTTAACAGATCAAGAGCAAGATACATACACATCAAGTATTCAGGCAATTCCTCTCACCAAAACAACAGTTAAATACTAATTTGAAGATTTCGAAGAGGTGAGGAGGGTTCAACACTTCATTTGAGCATTACCAAACTCCCCAGCAAGAATGATTTATGCCATACAGTTGCAGACAACAAATGCCAGGAATAACCATTGGAATAGTTACAGCACAAGCTATCCATACTCTCAACTTTAGCCTGAATAGAATTGAAAGATGACCTGATCATAAGGTTATAGAAAATTCAGATCTGAAAGCATATCAGCAAACAGGAGAATAGAGGAAATCCATCCCACGAGGACAGAGAATACAAAAACAAAACTGAGGAGCAGTTTTGACAGTGACAGTCACATTGCATGTTCATAGACTGCTACATCAGCTCCTGGCAGTTGGTGAAGGTCAATGTCAATACATCAACCAACATACTTAGTTTCTATTACAATACCAGGAGTAACAGGAAGATGCAGCCATGATGCTAGCTAGCTCAACAACACTGAAAAGAAAAGAGGGCAAGGAAACTGAAGAATGAGGAACACAGAATGAGAAACAAAAAGAAAAAGAAGAACCAAATGAGAAAAGATGGAAGGAAAAAAAACCAGGAAAGAGGACAGACATCTTCAAGAGCATGATCCTTTGAGGACAAAATGAACTGAAAAGTTTGCCAATTATTAACAAAGAAATTGTGCAGGTGCCTTACCTCCAACCCAAATCACCAGCAAGAAGAAGGTCTCCCTCTTCATCTTCATAAGCAATTACATAACCTGGAATAGCATTCCCCAGATGTATTTCTTGCCCCATGGCAACAAGATCCTCTTCTAAGATGCAATCTTCAAACATTTTCCGCATGGCCTGAGCAAAGCCTTCATAGGAATTGTAATCATGAAGACAGACCCTTTGGCCAATTGACCGGCCTTCCACCACTGCTGTTACTGATGGAGGTACTGCCCAAGTTGGAACTGATAAATCTAGTTGCAGGGATTTAGAAAGTCCATGGTTTCCAGTTACATCTCCAGCTCTTGTCCAAAAACCATCCTCTGGCCTTTGGGTGTGGTTTACATGACAGTAAGAGCCTTGGGCTGGAGTAAGAAACTCCTGCTGAGATGAGACAGAATGTGCCAGTGCTGATGCCTGGCTTCCCTGTGCTGGCAGTGACAGATTCAACTCAGGAGGGACCAACCCATACTGTGATGTAGCAGGTGCACTTGAAAACCGAAAATTTGAAACATAACTGCCACTTCCTTGAGGAGGTCCACAATTAGACCTCTGTAACACATGCAAAAACTCTAGAGAGCTGAAGTCTGGTGTATTTGCATGTGAGGACTCCGTTGTTTGCAATGAGTTCATGAAAGTTGGAACAGGGATACTTGACTGTGCATTTGCCCGTAGATTACGTGCTATCATATCCTTGCTAGTTTGCTGCAAATTTCTCTCCAAGAATTGTGGAGCCTGCCCAGCATGTGGATGTCCTATGCTATAGAGTTCTGTGTTTGAAAGACCAGAACTAAGAGGATCCTGATTGAAAGTGGGAAGAACTCCAGCTTGAGAGAAGTTCTCTGCTGGAAACACCTGGGGAGAAACTATATCCAAAGGCATAGCCCCTCGGATATGTGCATAAAAGTTGGTGTTGGCATTTCCATGTGAATTGTTGATGGGCAGCGGCAAACCAGTTGTTTCTCTTGTCTCAGAACTTGTGCTTTCCAATGGGGGGTGTTGAGCAGTTTCAGTGAGGGATTGATGCCTTTCTAAATACCCACCATCACTCACCCCTACTGCATCACGAGCATGGCCTGGAATATTGGGAGGTCCGTGACCTCCAGCAACTCTTCTTACAGGGAAGAGATTGGCAACCCTGGATGAATCCTCCACATCTGGAGCCACATTGCTACCCCCAAGCCTACTAGAGGTGAATTCCTGTGGTGAAAGAAATGGGTGCTCTAATGTATTTGGTTCTGCAGTGATACTTCCACCATGAGAGGAAAGAGCTGTCTGTGAAGCAGTTACGCCCTGCTTGTTATCCAATGTATTCAGCATGTGTGGATTGTAACTGGGTGATTTGAATGGACCATCAGTTTCTTTTGAAGTGCTTCTTTGTCCCCCTCCCTCAAAGACTGAATCCCCCATAAAATCCCTACCTTTCATTTTCTTCAACATCAACTGTGGCTGCACTGGAAACTCCTTGGCAGGTGAACTCCTGGGTGTAAGCCACCAAAGCTCTTGTTGTTGCCCTCCCTTGCTTGGCTGCTCACCTGAGTGACTGCTTACACTTGGACCTGTTTCCTTCCACTTGCCCGACAAATCCTGTGTGGCCCCTTTGTTGCTGATGGTAGGTGATGAATGCCGGAACAGTGACACCTCACCTTCTCGACTCATCAACCTTTCCTGCAAGGTGTAGCTGGAGGGACTTCCCATCCGCACCCGCTTTCTTGCTGGACTGTTAATGGCACCTTCTTTACTAGCTACTGTAAATTCCTCCTGCTTCACCTGAACCTCTGATGGGTATTCTGATTCCTCTTCCTTCATTATGTTAACTACCTGGAGGACAGAATCCTCCTGCATCATATTCCGTTTGCTACTTGTATCTAAATGCCCTTGGCTTACACCTCCTGATTCCTGTTGATCATTTGAACTAGGTACAGTAATCTCTAAAGATTCAGGTTGTGACGTGGGAGCAACCTCCATCTGCTGTCCATCCCCTGTACTCCACGGTGGTGGCTGTGATGCCCCAGAATCCTCAGGGTCAGTTGAATTGCCCATTGTTGCCGACAGACAAGATGATGCCTCACTTTCCAGCTTGGTGATGCCCCAACACAAAAGACTGGTCTGCAAATCCCCAGGAGATGAACTAGGGCAAGGGTCCATGCATTCATAATGAAAGGAGGATTGACCACCACAAAGTGATGAAGCCCCACACACCGCCATCATAGTTGTGACAGAGCATTGCCCACACACTGCCTTCCAAATCTCCAAAATGTTTTGTTTTCTGGGTCAGACCTCTGATGTCCCCAACATCCTGACTTTGTTTAGAGCCAAGAATCTCGTCAAATGAGGCAGACAATTTACCTTACCACCTCACATGTCACACTACACCACCTGGCCAGTTCAACAGCATTTCAGTACAGCAAACTTCTGGAACACTTGCAAGAAAGCCAAAGAGCAAACACAACATTGTGTCCCCCATGTCCCCACAAACAAACTAACTGGACAGGAAGTCTCCAAACCCAAGCTCTGATGGACTGAAGTCCACCTAGTCACACAATCCTCAGCCACTCCCATGTAGATGTGATTTCTGCCAGGTGCATTCATTCTAAGTGCCAAACCTCTTTACAAAAGCCTACCATTTAACTGCAGCTCGGATTCAGAGGGACCAAGAAACAACATGTGCCCGCCCACCCTTCCTTCCCAATGGGTCTTCAGGTCAATATTGAGCCTCTCAGTAAAAAGTGAGGCTATCAGTCACCTTGCCAGTGATGATCATCATGGATAGAGGGGCAAGGTAAGTGAAACCTACAACCATCAGCCCAGCTACAATGGGGTTCAAAGTGTGAAACAGACATCATCCAAAGCCAGCAAGGAAGATCAGTGGCTTTCACAAGAAGACTTTCATGACTCCAGTACTACCTCTAGAGTCAAGGCCATCATCAAGGCTAAGAGCAACACCACCAGTGCACTGTACAGCAAATTTTAGATGAAGTTAAAACATGCCACAGTTTGGCTCCGAAAAATGGTCTTGGCCCAGCATTTTTGCACAAGATGCTGCTGAGGCTGGCAAAAGGCTCATCAAAACCCAACACCTACCTGCTGTTCATTGGCTAGATTATTTGATTGGTACAAGTGGGTTGCTATTAGTAAGTCTTCTAACTTTTGCAGTCCCAGTTTCAGTTTTAAAATGGGTGAGGTCAGAAAAAAGTAAATAAGTAGTCTTGGATGTGAGAAATACTGTTGCAGGCAGGGCCACATGCTGAGCATGGGTGGAGCTGCTCCGAGAGGGAACATAAGTCTGGACACAGAGGATTGATTACATCTGTCTGCAGAAAAAGAGAGAGCACAGATTCTTCTTCTTCTTCTTCTTCTTCTTCTCTCTCTCTCTCTCTCAAATCTCTTGCACCAATTCTTTCCCTAAGCTTGGAAAAGAAACCTAAATTGCACATGAACAATTAGAACTGGCCTGTGGCCTAACCGACAAGCCCTCTTCCTCCTCCTCCTTCTCTTTCTCACACGAGAAGAGAATGTCAGTCATAACATGCTTTTTGCTTAAAAGGAAGCCGAATCACAAACGAAGAAAAACAGAGCAAAATCAACCGCAAATTGCAGCTTCCAAGTTCTGTAATTTGTTTCTTGAGATTTCGAACCTGCGAGGTGCAAACCAAAGCCCGGAAGACGACCGACCGCCCGCCCGCCCACGCGAAGCGAAGCGAACCTCACCTCACCTCACCGCACTGAGCCTCCTAGCTGCTGCTATTGCAACTGGTTTGTTCAAGGCAAGCATCGAGACTGAATAGATGTTTCACAATGCTTTCTACAGACCTAGCAGGCACAAACAGGCCCCATTCTTGACTGTGATTTTATTTTTTCTTCCCCTTCCCCCCGGTTAGTTAGTTCGTTTCCTCTCAGACAGAAACAAAATGAGCAGCACAACAACAACAGCAGCAGCAACAGGAGAGAGCCGTCGAGAGGAGGCAGAATAGATCTCTTCTTCAGTCCAATAGAGAAACGAACCAGAAAAAAACAAAACAGACAAAACTTCAACCGCTTGCAGATAGATCTACTTGTAGGGGTTGGTTCTCCTCCCAACAGAAGAAAAACAACAAGAAGACGACCTGAAGGATCTACGTCGACGACGACTCTCTTCTTTCTTCTTCCTACAATGCCCATCCTCCTCTTCCCCCTCTTTGGGCCACAAAACAGACACAAATATGAAAACAGACATTTTCTCAATGGAGTCGAAGATAAGGAGACGAAGGAGTTGCAGGAAAGTCGTAACCCGCTGCTGCTTCCAATGTAAAATTGTTGGAGCTTCCCGTCACGATACGCAGCAACCACAGCAGCAGCAGCGGCGGTGACGACGACTCCTCCATGGCCAGAAAGAAGAGCTTCTTCTTCTTCATCTCCTCCTCCTCGGCACCCCGGGTCCTGCCTTAACCGCACTTCATTAACCCAGGGTTCCCCTCTTCACTTAACCACGATTACACTATCCCCCATATTTGGAACCATAGGTTATTAACAGCGTTCTTTCTTCTTTTCTTTTTTTAAATAAGTTTATTATTTTTATTTTTTTAAAATTTTGTGATATAGCCAAACTGTAGCATGACCATCCACAAGATAATTTAGCCAAATTTGAATATAAAACCAGGTATTAAAGTCAAAAACTTTTAAGAATCCTTCACATTTTTGGTTATAATGCTAAAACCAAATAGAAAAAATCTGGCGATCTCTTTTAAAAAATTATCGAAATCTGGCTACTAGAAAACAAAGAAAAAAACACTTTTTTTTTTTTTTTAAAGCCAATTTGAAACCAAAACACTCAACTGGCTAAATTTAGCCAGAAATGGAAAAAAAGGCTACAATAGGTAAACGGTCAAAGTGTGCGTTGCTGCGGCGTGCACCGATCCCTTGTTTTTTTTTCCCTTTTTTTTTTTTTTTTTTTTTTTTTTTTTTTTCTTCCCGAGTTGTTTCTTGGTTTTTTTACTACTTTATTACAAACTCAAAAACAAACATGAGTGCACAACCCAAATGCTAACCTCCAAAAAAGAGTAAAAGGAAAGCAAATGTAAGGTGG
>Ga0116227_10001879_pt1 | contig 47732 bp, 43 predicted proteins | sample S1TSphgellanicum_FD_89693 | JGI IMG/M metagenome (GOLD analysis project Ga0116227, IMG submission 89693) | Host-associated microbial communities from peat moss isolated from Minnesota, USA - S1T2_Fb - Sphagnum magellanicum MG | ecosystem: Host-associated > Plants > Peat moss > Unclassified... | reverse complement strand
TTTTTTTTTGTTTTTTTTTTTTTGTGGTTTTTTTTTTTTTTTTTTTGTTTGAAAAGAAGAAAATGCTAGCAGAAATTGCTTGAAACGAAAAGGCAAAAGCAAGAGCTAAAAATGAGAAGGCAAAGCAGGAGCTTGAAGGTAAATTCCCTCCCTTCTCTGCATTTTTTTTCTTCTTTATGGTTTTTTCTTTCTTTGTGTTTTTTTTCTTTTATTTTGCTTGAAAAGATGTCAGGAGAAAGCTTTTGAAACGAAAGTGCAAAAGTAAGAAGGCAAAAGCGGGAACCAAAAGTGAGAAGGCAGAGTGGGAGCTTGAAGGTAAGCTCCCTCCTTTTTTTGCATTTTCTTTCTTTTCTATGGTTTTTTTTTCTTTGTGTTTTTTTTTTCTTCTACTTGAGAAGAAAAAAATGCCAAGAGAAAACACTTAAAATGGAAATGTAAAAGCGGGAAGGCAGTAACGAGAGCCAAAAATGAGAATGCAGAATGAGAGCTTGAAAATAAGCTCCCTCCTTTTTCTGCCTATTTTTTCTTGTCTATGTTTTTTTTTCCTTCTATTTTTGAGAAGAAAATGTCAGGAGAAAGCACTTGAAATGGAAGTGCAAAAACGGGAAGGCAAAAGTAAGAGCCAAAAGTGAGAAAGCAAACCAGGAGTTTGAAGGTAAGCTCCCTTTCTTCTCTTGGTTTCTTTTTGTTGTTTTCTTATGTGTTTTGTATTCTCTATGTTTGAAAAGAAGAAAACAACAACAATGTGTTGTTGTCTTTTTTTGTGGTGGTGTTTTAGTGAAAAAAACAATGGCAACTTGTTGCCATCGTCTTCTTTAGTGATGTTTAGGTTTAATTTGGTGGTTTTTGGATGTTTATAAGGTTTAAGGCATAACAAAGGAAGAGCTTGTTGCAAATGCAATTTAGGTTGAAATGCAACATTGTCATTTGTACACTACTCATCATGTAGCAAAGGTTGTAGATGCAACAACTTTTTACCGAGCTAAACATAAGATTATAGATAATGATATGGTTTAGGGTTTCCACTTTATATAATCAGCTAAGTTTTTTCAGCCTTTTCATTTTTTGGATTACCCAATTTATAAACTTTGGTCCTTTGATATATTATATATATATTTTTTTCATTGTGTTCTTTAGCATTTTTTTATTCATCCGTATTTGTACATCTTTTAACAATATAATATTTTCTTTTAGTCACACTTGTTTGATGGGTATGTGGTTAATTATATATATATATATTTCATAATCTTCTTAGTACTTTAAATGTAAGAATCAAAATTTAAATAGATATTAATAAATATTAATTCACTTAGTCCATCCGTCCGTCTGTCCGTCCGTCTGTTTTTTACTTATCTCTTACTTATTTCGATTCCTGGCCCCTTCCGTCAATGTGTCTGTCTGTTACTTTTTTACTGACCAAGTCCCGAGTCCCGACCAATCCAGGTCCCAAGTCCCAACGCCCAGGCTTCAAATTACTTACTAGGGTGCCTACGGTCAAAGAGTCAAACGGTGAAAAAAAACTTGGCGCAGGTCGTGCGGCACCCAGGTGTGTGGAACTGCAGGAGTAAATATTAAACCGGGGTGGTGACGAAGCCCGGTCTCCCCACGAAGACCCAGGTCCCGGGCCATAAACCAAGCTTTTTGCCACGAGTGGACCAGAATAGGGCCCGTGTGTTTCCGGGGGCTGTCGCAGATAGCGGCCTGGGTACCCGAGCTCGGTCGTCTCTCTCCTTTCTCTCTGTAACTCGAGAAGGGAAGGGGCTGGGCATGGGCGAATTGTGTCCGAACGTCACAGGTACCCACTAGTTTAAATAGATCCATATGAATATGTAACATTAATCTGTTCAGGGTTTACAAAGATCAAAATGAACATTGTACAATACCTACATCCTTTTTATTATAATTTCCATAAGGTTATTTTAAATATGCAATACCTGCATATAAGTCTCATAAATAGTTGTTGATTTTTTTACATCCATTCCAATATTCGCACGTAATTTTTGTAAATTGTTGTTGATTTTTTTTATATCCATTATAATATCTACATATAGGTCAATAAATAATTGTTTGATTTTTAACATCTTTTGCCATATTTGCATATAAGTTTCCATTATAATATTTATGGGATTCATATGATAAAATAATTTAATCTAAGTATTAACAAATAATGTCATAATTAAAGAATTACTGAAAAATATTTTAGATAATGTCAATGATTATCATATTTAAATAATCATTTATTTCTTAATATTAATTAATTCATTATTTGGTTGAACCTTAATTATTCAGATAATTAAAATTTAAATCTAAAAATCAAATCAATAATTTGATATTTAATTTATTATTTTAATTAGATTTGTTATGTTGATAAGTTATTCAAATCATTATTTTAGATAATTATTCATGATAATTAATTGTCATAAAATTAATTTAGGTATATAAAGTGACATATTTTGAATACCCAAACCATTTATTTTGAAATGACCTCACATGTGGGTATTATATTTAGGGTTGATTATTCACCTAAGGTTGTTTAAATCACCTATGATTATTTCAAAATGAACTTGCATGCATGTATTGCATATAAGCTTTGGTTTTCATTGAAAGGCCACCCAGACTACATATTGGTTATTTGAAATGATTTTACATGTGAGTATTACATTTAGAGTTGGGTTTACACTTTAAATTACCTAAATCATTTAAAGGTTATATCAAAACATGTTTGAATATAGATATTGCATTTAAGGAAACGCAAAAAAAATGTATATCAATTACCATTTGGTAATATTTTCAAGTTAAATTTTTTCACTTTTTTTAAAAATATATAAAATGACATTGCATTGTTTTATATATGTTTAAACCTTAAAAATTCTGCCCAAAATGCACCCTAGATTTATTTTAATTATTATAGACTTGTAAAAAAAATGTTAATTAATTTATATGTCCTAAACTTTAAGCCTAAACCATAATTTTAACATTAAGTAATAAATTTTACATTAAACCCTAACCCCATGTATCATTAATGTGACCAATTTTGCATTATTTTCATTTATATATATGTTAAATCATACTCCAAGGTGAATAAATAATTTTGAAAACATCAATTTCATGATGTATTGGCGGAGAATCAAATATTTTTTAAATATTTTTATGTTTCATGGTTAATGAGTTATCATAATATGATATGGGTATTGCATTTAAATAGAAATTGGTTAGGAAATATTAAACTTTAATAACTATGGAACATATGGAAATAAAGGAAATTCATAATTATGTTATAGATTTAAACAAATGATAAAATAAAAAACCAATACAATGAACACAATCTAAAATATAAACCTTAAGCCTTGATATATATGAACCAAATTCTTGAACATTAAATCATAAGGCATAAACCTAAAAATCCAAATAATATTTTTCCATGAGCTTTATTACAATTTTAATTATACAAACCCTAATAAGAAAAGTTTTAATGATATATGCCTTAAACCCAAAAAATTATACGAAGTATACAAATTATATAATGTAAAACAAAAAAATTAAAAAAACATAGGAAAAAAATTTTGAACCAAATTTTAAAACTTTTAAACTACAAAGATTTATTAATTGAAAATGAAAATTATAATCTTAAAAAAAAATCAAATAAATTTTGTAAAAACCGAAAGAAAAAATGTCTCTTACTTTTGTGTGATATTTCCAAACGAATTTTTTCACTCTCTTTGAAAAAGATATAAAATTAAATTGTATTATTTCATATATGTTTAAACCTTAAAATTTGACCTAATTTACGTTAATTATTATAAATTTGTGAAAAAAATGTTAATTAATTTATGTGTTCCAACCTTAAACCAAAATCATAATTTATTCAAATAATACATACTTATAATAATTACATAAAAAAAAAATTATAATGTCCATTCCATAAATAAATTAGGTAAACAAAATTTAGTAAAATTTGCATTAACTAAACAAAAATGGTTGCAATTATGATATTATTTCCATTATAATTTGTTTGTAATACTTACATATGAGGATCAATATTTATCATCCATGTACTAAGGCGAACCTTAATAAATTGATAGGTAGAATTAAGGGGTTAAAGTGATAAAAATGAATAGATAATTAATTAGGTATTTGTCTATGTAAACCTTAACAATAAATAAAAAGGTGGGTGCATAGGTAAGTTTTTAGGTGTATAAATAGATAGTTGAGTTAATAAGCAAGTTAATAAGTAAAAAACTAATTTAAAAAATAAAATAGATAAGTTACTTAAATAAATAAATAAATAAGTATATAGGAAGGTAGTTGAGTTAATAGGTAAGTTAGTAAGTAAAAAAAAAGTTCAAAAGATAAGGCAAATAGGTTATTAAAGTAGATAAACATGTAGATAGGTATGTTAGTAGATGAAAAAAAAGTTATATTATCAAGGTCACTAGGTCAATAGGGTATGTAACTAATATAATGATTAAGACAATAGAGTATGTAATTAACAAAGTAGGTAGGTTCGTAAAGTAAATAGTTAATATAGTACTTAGATTAATAACTAATTATTAAGATAATTATGTCAATAAGGAATAATTAATAAGATACCAAAGTTGATACAATATTTATGAGAGGTAGGAAGGTGAGCAAGGTAGATATATGTGTGAGGTCAGATCCAACAAAAAAATAACAAAAAACAAACAAAAAAAAAGTACAGTGATCAGCAGCAAAAAGAAATGAACTAACCCCATCTAACATCGAATGAAAAATCGCAACCCATCCAATGGACAGAACAGCCAACTGCTGCATTGGTGGTTGCTGGTTCACTCTGACCAAGGTTCACCATCCACACAGTCAAACCCCATCTCCATGTTACAGCTTTCAGTTCTGAAAATATCAGCACCCACAATGTTGCCAACAGACCTGTCCAGATGTTCTCTGCTAGTGGGTCAAGGCTGGCAACAGCTCCAAAAGATTTCCTGGCCAAAGATGAAACCTTAAATTTGTAGATTCCATGTCCACATGTTGACATTTTCTTCTTCATCAAACAGGGGCTTGGACCTCAGAACTTCGTTGGCAGATCTGTTGGACTTCAATCCCTAGCCAATTGACTCTTATCATTGCCTCATACACAAGGGATGGGAAGGAATGAAGATGTTGCATTGTTTCTTGCTTGAAGAACTGTAATGCCCCTTTTACTCCTTGACCCTCAAGAGTCTGGTTTTCTTAGAAGCCCTGTAGGTATAAACATGAATCTCGTCGTGCCTAGCAACAAATGTGGGTTCCCTTCCATCTTAACTGTTTTAGTGCTCACACACAGGCTTTCATGGATGCATGGCGTTTCCATTTGCAGTGGTCTTACAGCAAACAGCAAACCTTTCTCAAGAAGGACTACTCCCGCATGTGGACATCCCATACGGCTACAAGGGTCAATTTGCCTTTCCATCACATCTCCATTTCCAGCTTCAATTTCAGTATTGTCAAAGAAAGATTAACGAAAAGGCTACCGAATGGGCCATAGCCCAAGCCATCACATCTTCCAGTTGGAATCTCAGCCTTATCACATTTACACCAAAGAACATGATATTGCCTTCGGCAAATCCTGTTGCCCAAGACAGGCAAAATCCTAATGAGATCACATGTGAGTTAACGGGCGCAAAGATTGCACCCAGGAGGATCGCAACGCAGAAGGAAGTGCAGGTACATTACATTCAGGAAAACGCCCTCCGAGACTGTCCACGAATTTCCATCTTTCACATTAAACCTTAAACCCGAAATCTTATGGAGGCTATAGAACATTATTCTCCCAACACCCTACGACTGCGAGCTTGCAACCGACTGGGAGAACACTACGGTAATGCTCCCTTGAACAATCAAGGGAATAGGCAAACGTCAGCAAACTAAAGAAACATGTTCGTACAACGGATCGGACAGACTAGATAGCAAATACCAGTGAAACATCCTCCACCTTTTGACTTAAGTACTCACCGCTTTGGTAGACCTGAATATTAAAAAAAGTTTTGACTAAGCGATGCCCTCAAAGCCATTTTTGGTATTTTGGTACATTCTTTCCGCATGTGCCTTGGGCACTCAGAGAAATATTTTGCATCATTGGGCAAACACTCAAATCAGACTAAGCAACATGCCAAACGACATGACCATTGATTAAAAAAAAAAGCACCAAAAGCCCTTCGCACAAGCTAGATACACAAGAAAAAGAAAAAGTGAAGCAGCAGCAAACAGAAAACCACGAATTATTCTGTGCACCTCAAGGAAAATCCCAAAAAAACCCTACAAAACACCCAGAAAAAGGAACGGTTACAGACGCTTCACAGCCCTCTCTATGGCAAAGAGACCCACAAAACAGCTATTGAAAAAGAAAGCCACCAATAAGGGGCATTACTAATACACAATGAGGATCATAAGTAACAAGTAAGGAAAAAACCCCGTCACCAGCACAACCTTGCAACAAAGTGGTTGAGAATTGCACAATGTGGTGGAAACTCTGCTAAAAAAGAGACATCCGCAGGCGCTCGACGAGAACCCTAGCTACAAGAGGAACATTGTAGAACATAGAGGGAGTCACAGTGGCATGCAGTGTTTATACTCGAGTTTAGGGTTCTCTTTAGGGTTAGGTTTTGGACCAGGCCCCGCCAGCAGCCACAGGAAATAGTTAGTTCCTCAGAAGTGTAAATTTCTGTAATGAGGAATACAGGAAATACTAAATAGTGAGTTCCTCAAAAGTGGAAATTTCTGTACCGCATGAAACATCACCCAAGCGATTTATTTTTTGGCGACCTTTGGACCCGAAAAATCTGCTTTCAACCTATACAAAGGATTTTTAATGGAAAAAATGGGTACAAGTTCGCCAGATTTCGAGGAAACAAAAGTTCAAAATCGCCTTATTTTCAAAATAGGTTCCAGACGATAGCCAAGAATATAACAGGATTCTTATAATTTTTACTTTTCTATCTGGTCTATAGCCAAATTTGGCTAATTTCTCTTCAGTAGGATCACCACTCTGGCTAAACTACAAACTTGTGAAAAAAAGCACTGAGCTGCTGCTGCTGCTGCTGCTAGAAGCAGGAATGGTAGTAGCTAGCTGCTCACAAGCATCCTCCAATGTCCATAGACAGATCACATTTAAGTTAGTAGTTTCCCATGTCTGCAGAATCAAAGTGATTTGTTTGCAAAAACTGACACAGATATGCTGCTGTGGGACAGTGGGTTTTCTGATTTATAGTTCAGGTTTCAGAGTGAAGCCCTGCTTTTGGAGATGGACAAATTTTCAAGGATCTGACATTATTTATGCAAGTGTTTCTGCCATCATTTACCCAACTGAATAGAAAAATGTATCAGCTATCTCTCTCTTCAAAATTGGAACTTGTTTCCATCACAATGCTCATCTAATGTTGTACAAAAACTGCACAAAACTCACCAACTCTGCCACAACAATGCTAAATAATGTTGTACAAAAACTAATGTTAGTATCTTACCCACACCTCACATTCATGAATGACCCATTTGACTATCTTTTAAAGACACGGTCGAAAAAGTTCTCTAAAGTTAGCACAAGTGAGATTTGGTCAGTACATTTTCAATCAGATCACTGCCAGTGTCTCATGTAAGGAAGATGGAGTCATCATAATTTAGATTTGTCTGAATAAGCAAGATCAGTCATTATGTGCCAGATTTGTCTTTGGAAGGGAGATCGGTCTTACATTATAGATCTGTGTTTGTCAAGTAGGAGGCCTTGAGGGCTGTACAAAAATACTGACTAGGTCATGACTTCCAAGCCAATTCTAGTTTTGCAGTTTCAAGTACCACATGCTGGAGAGGATGCACTTGTTTACACTCCCTGCCGATACCAGCACATGACACATGCCATGAGGTTGGTTCCCTGCGTAGGCTCTTGAGTTCATTAGTAGCCTCATCTGTGACACAGTGTTCCAATAAGTTACAAACCTTAAAACACCAACCTTGGACTTTGATGAGCAGATCCTGTAAGCCACCAGAAAAATTTCTACTTGTCATAGTTGTCAATCTTGATAGGTGTGATCTCATCTGCCACTTGGAAGCCTCCAATCAAACGCGCAAAGAAGACCATCTCTTGTTCCAGAGTATTGCGAATATTTTCAGCCTGTAGCTCAACCAAACAATCAGCAGCACTTCTGATTAGACCATGCCAAGTATGGATTAAGGTGTGGGAGGGAGAGCAAGAGAATGAAAGAAGCTTTTCAAGAGAATTGGAGAAGAGTTTCATCTGTGTCCACCAGGGATGACACCAAAGAATCAATTTACCAAAACAAAATAGTTGAAAAAATCAAAATAACAAACCACTCATAAGGTGCCCCTAGGAAGATGGCAAGAGATGCACTTATCAAACCCCAGAAAGAAAAAATCAAGAAAAGAATGGATGGATTGAGGCCCTCAGAGAAGACTATAAAGAATGACTTTCATTCTGCAGCCTTTGGCCGTTGGCCTAAGGTTTTTGGACAGGGCAAGGGGTGGAAGCCAACATTATGTTGGCCACTCAATTGACAACACACTCTCTCCCAGACTTCCATTATGCAGCTACATATCATCTCTGGAGTTCCTGACAACCTTTGCACACACATTCTTGGCTCTGTGGTCTATACAGAAGATGTAACTTTGGTCTGTGTCATTGGCTTGCCATGGAAAAAGGCTAGAGCATTGAACTTGAAAATCTGGCACACACAGGTGCAGGGACTACTACATTCAAAGAAATGCACAAGACCGAGGCAGTGGATGAGACATAGGCACTACCCCTTTCTGTGCACAATTCAGACAGAGCAAGAAGCAAGAGAATGTGTGGGAGACCTTCAGAAAACCATGTTGCTCGCCCTCATACTCAATCAGTGCAACAGGAATCCCTTTGGCTTTGACTGCTTCATAAATCAAGCGTGCTTGGTTTGGTGGGACCACCTGCATGTACCATATTTCCCCTCCACCTTGTTAAACATATGTCCAGTGTCTATGGCCCAAGTTGCAAGATAATAAAGTGTACTATGTGAAGAGCTTTGGCCAGGCTATTACCCTCATTCAAAAGCACATAAGAAGCTCTAGGAAACATGGAATGGAAACTGACTTTGAAAAGAAAGAAGGGAAACAATCGTACTTTATCTTCCAGCCCCTGAAAGACAATCACAGGGCAAGACAGCCTATCAAGGAAGTTGATAGGTGACCTATCATAGAGCTTTTTCTCCTTATCCGTGGATCCTGAAGAGCAAGCATACCCACATCTGTGAGAAAGACCTTAGATTATGCAAAACAAACAATGCTCAAACTGAGTCTGGTAGCAGCTTATTGTCTTTAATGAGAATCAGATCACTCTAGTTATGTTACATGTTCACATAAGTAAAAGAGACTATGATGTAACTTATCTGGTAGCACCTTATTCTCTTTAATTCTCCAGTCCTATTTCTTATGAGCCCAATTCTCACTCTGCCTGCTCTTTCTTGAGTCTTTTTACTAACACTCAGAATAATCATGCTTGCTCAATCTCTTTTTTCTCTTTTAGTGAGGATTGCAGACAGTAATTGGTAGGCATACCAATGAGGGAATCCAAGTAACGAGACTCAAACTTGTGAGTCTCTGTCACAAACACTGTCAAATCACTTAGCTGCAGAATTCCATCAACACCCCAAAACAATCTGAATCAGTTTCTGGGAATTAGTATGGAACACAAGTACAGTCAACAATAGAGAATCAACATATGTCTCCACTTCCCACTCTTCTTTCATTGTTCAGCTTTCAGTCTCATAACTCCTTTAGCTGATTTTTTTTCATAGATGTTGAAAACTTCATAAGTCAGAATGAACAGAATTAAGAGGTGACCGAACAAAAAGGCTATAGAGAAATCTGATCCAACAACATATCAGCAGTCAAGAACGAAAGAAAGCAATATAATCAAAAGAAAGAAAATTAAAAGGGTGAACTAACCCTTGAAACCAGAGAAAAGACATGAAGAGCAGTTTGAACAACAGTGATAGTCACTCACATATTCAGTGACCTCCACAATGAAAAGTGAGAAATAGCAAGGTGAGCAGAAAATTACCCCAAATAGGGTTGCACCAGCTGTGAAGGTGTCAGAGAACACAAGGGCTGCCATGGTAGTATAACCACCTGCTGACCGGCCATCTATGCATAACCGTTTGGCATCAACCTCCCCTGCATTCACCTGCAAAGCCTCTCACAGCTTTGGATGTTCTGAGTTCTGACCTGACTAAGGATGTGGATGCATAGTAGAAAGAACCAGAATGACTAATCTAAAAAAGATCATCTTGTAGATGTGTAATATACAGCTAAAACAGGAAGTCTTTGTATATCAAATGGATAATCAAACTGTTGAAGAAGGGAATAATCCTGTCATCAAGGGTCCCTAAATGTACTTTCTGTGTGATGAATAATCACATGAGTGTACATAAAACTGTGTACCAGATACTCAGCACAGCTGCAGCAGTCATTCACATCCACAATGCCCCATTCACCATAGAGTCTCTCACGGAATTCCCTGCCATAGCCTGCAGCCCCAGTGTTCAAGCCAGGAGAAGCTGCAACAAGAGAGATTAAAGAAGACAAAGTGATAGAGAAAGAAAGAGTACCTGTGCTTCCTCCATAGTTAACATCAGCAAAAGCCCAACCTCGACTTGTCCAGTACTGAATAGCAAGATCAAGGGTTGTTTTTGCTTCACTTGTTGGACCTCCTGAATATCAATGACATTGGAAGCATGGAAATCAATTGAGACAGTTTGCTTTCCCTACTTGTTATGGGAATTGTAGATCACCATCTAGACAAACATCTACATGTTAGTATGAAGTAAACTCTATGGAAGGTGGCCACAAGAAAATCAACTGACTCACTCAAGACAATAGCCAGCAATTGTGACAAATCCACCATCACAAATACAGGTCCTATACAGATCAAATGATTGAAGTGCAACAGACAGCTCTGACGTACCATGGCTCCTCACAAGTAGTGGTGGTTTTTCTCCATTTGGACCATCGAAGTCCCCATTGGAAGGAGGATAGAAATTGGCAAACGCTGTCTGCCCAGCAACCTTGGTTGGGAACTCAATTACTTTGGGGGTGCTAAAGTATGGCTTGTATTGTGCTGTATCAAGGCCAAGTGATGACCAGATAATAGACTCTTCACTAGTTGCCTTCCCACCTTCTGTTAAGCTTATCTGTAACCAACATTCATCATCAGTCACAATCCGTTGCACTGGAGAGCAGTATGCATTGACCACATCAAGGGGGTGGAGAACAAGAGAATAAGGTGCACTGGGAGAAAGGTGTGCACCTTCGCTAGAGACAAAGCATCAACTGCAGAGCCTCCAGTCAGGTATATATTGTTGCCCTTTGCAAACTGCACAATCAGGTTGTCACGAGAAAATCCTTCACTAACAAGACTATATCGCTTATATGAGAAGAAACCATTGACCTGGTTGATTGTAGAATGGAGGTGGTAAATGTGGTCAATTGTGTGCTCACTATTTCTATGTTTTCATAGGCATTCCCTAGGATTGGGGGAACAGACTTCACTTTTTGAGAGTAAGATTGGGTTCCACAACCTATTATTGAATCCCTACCACAAATCCAGAAAATTTGAGAATTGTAGCAGCACATACAACCCAACTGTGACATAGGGAGTAAGGTTACTCTGTGTAAATTCCAGTGAATGGTGAGTTTGTGGTATTGGAGTTTGTTGAATTGCTCTTACCAAGCCATAGATATCTGTGAAAGCTGTTTTCACTGTTGACAAGGTGAGAGATGAGGGATCAAGTATTGCCAGATGTGAAACACCACGTTGCCTGAACACAAGAGTTGAAAAGTGAATATGGGCATGAGTAGAAAGCAGAAACAAAACCAACTGGTAGTAGCCCACAGTGTACATGAATGATGTGGATCCTCCATGAGCAACAATGGACATTTTACCTGTATGTGCAGACAATCTGATATGCAGCCTCAACACCACTCAACTGGGTGAAGGCAAATGATGAGTTGCCAAATATCCAAGCAGGTCTGGTGAATTCAGCTTCCAATGGATAAAGTGCCTCAAGCTTCCTACCCTCGCCACCCTGAAATCCAGAGAGAAGTCTTTCAGAGCAGAAAAAGATACAAAGTGATATCACAAACAGAGGCCTCAAGTTCCTTGGTCTTGAAATGTCCACAGTGAGTTGTTTTAAGCCAACTGCAAAAGCCTCTCGTAAGCAGAATCAGTTTAGAGCAATGCTGCAGTCCCCTGAATGCTCTAAGCTGATTGCTTGCAATAGAACCTCAGATCCTTATAGACACAAATACAGATGCTGTCACATGCTGTGTTAATGGTCTGATAGCTAGCAACAAGGTGCAAGCAAGTACAAATCTAAAACCCTAAAAACTTCCAGCACAAATCATCTGTGTAAAGGAAGCAATACCCAGCGATAAAGGTTCCAGAAACCGCCATCTCTGTCTGACACGAAGATCAGCTCACCTGCAGTCATAAATGCATTGAAACTGTTGAGCCATGAATCTGGACTAATCACATTAACAATGAGAAAAAAGTAGACATAAAAACCCATGCTTCTTGAAGTCTTATTATGATAGGACTAGGAATGTCAAGGCTATCCCAACTACCTCTGCCACATGAGCCCATATGCACTTGCCTTGAGGTGACCACCTTGGCTCTGTTGGGGCCTCCACAATGCCTTTGTCACCTCCAGCCACACATATTGGATCTGTAATTTCCCTGATCAAGCCACTCTAGGATCAAACACTGAAGTGATACTTTCCTTCACTCTCCTGTTTCCAACTTGTATGAACACTTTAATTTCTCATTTTAATCAATTGTTTTCAGTCCAAGGATACACAACAGTTATTCCTAGAGGAAATGGCAGTGTCAACAGAGACTGATGGGCAAAAGGGGGCACTTAGTACACTCACCCAGAGTCTGAGACTTTGCCAACCCACACAGAGGTTTGGTCCCATGGCATATTTGGGTGAGACCACTCCACCCAAGCAAGCTTTTGGCCATCTGGGCTTAGCCTTGGAAACATATAGAAGTCATTGCCCTTCACCAGCACTTTTGGTTCTGTTCCCCTCACCATGTACACCAAATATTATCAGATAGCACCACACTACAGCCATGATCCAGATGAAGACAATTCATATGCAGCCATACATTTCTGTTCCAACATTTACATTCCTGTCATCTGAACGCAGGGTCCAGCTTTGGAAAGTGGAATGCCTTACCAGCATTCGGATCCCCATTGAGCTCCACAGAAACAATCTCATTCACTGCTTCCTTGCCTGCCTGTCGATTATCTGCAGTTCAACAGTGACAAAAAATATCAGTCAGGTGGCCAATCATAAAGGGGATGTACTATTGGGCAGTTCATGATGCCTTGATACATCTTTTCTGCTAGTCAAAAAAGATGGTGAAGTTCCTAAGACAAAAACAAAAGATTTGCTCAAATTGCAAGTGGTTACATAACGGTCACCTTCGCGCACTATGATGTAGCGATCAAACTTCAAATCAAATTCACCATCTGCATATCGCACTGCTCGCCCCTCATAGGCAGGAGTGAGTGGCACCGGTGTGTGGTCTGTCCATATACCCCACCATCCAACATCTGAAGTCTACCTTTTGTTCATACTTGGAACCCAACAACTAAGAATCCCACATACATATAACAAAGTACGAATGCATCATATCTGACTGGAACATTGAAGTTTTGATGTCGTTGTATATTTTCTTTGCATAATAACAGAGAAAATGTCCAGCTTAAGCTCTAGCTTTACCACCAACTAAGGATTGTTTGTAAAGCCGCTGATCTACATAGTTGGAGAAGATGACTGTGTCTCCTTCCACGGTAAAAGCTCCTCCTCCATACTCGTGGACAGTTGTGCGCACATTGAAGCCTGCCGGGGTGATGTCAATTGGAGGGGACTCTGCGTCTGCCCCTTCTCTCACCAATACTGCCCGCCTATTCTTGCCAGCACCGAATTCACAAAATTCAGTCAGCATCGCATAATTGCCAATTGCCAATTGCTTTACTCTCTTTGCCAATATATGTATCTTCATAGTTTTTCAATTGCCCATAAGCTTTTCTCATTTTCTGTTCAACTGAGAAACTAATCATGGAAACCACCTGACACATCTGCTGCTTGCACAAGTCATGATCCCCATAACAAAGGTCATAAAGCTCACAAAATCGGAGACAAGAAGAAGAGTATTGAATTTAGTGACAGACCCAAAACAAGAAATGGATGGAAGCAAACCAAGATTAGGGTATAGTAGATTGAGTGCAAATACCACAGGAACTTGCCTCGTTTTGTGCACAGCATGGTTTTGCATTGAGAAACTGTGAACATGATGAGTGTGATTGTTCAGCAGCAACACAGAAAAACAAACAGGAATGAATCGTGGTGACTGACCCAGATTCTGAAGGCCGGCCCTCAAGCCAGATTAGATGACCCTCTGAGTCCAGAGCCCACCCAGCCAGGCGTTTGGATGCCCCGGACACAAAGTCTGCTGTCAATGGTGACTTCCAAGCACCGTAGGCCAGCGTCTCTTTTCTCGTCTTACCCATCTCTACAGCAGCCGTGGAGGAGAGTGAAGATCTTGTCACAGAGAACTTGTTCGACGTTTTCAGATCGCACTGCCGCAATTGTCTCCTGGGTGCTGCAGGTTTCACGGCACCAGAAGGAAGGTGAATGCGAAGAGAGGTAGAGAACAACAGTTTCCGCAGAAGCGAGGGCAGAAGAATGGGAGTGCGTGGCGCGTGCGGTGGTGCGGACCCAAGGCGAGTTACCGAGTGTAGAGATACCACAGCACTCTTCATGTGCGACATTGGCCCCTAAAAAAAACACGCACCCACGCTAGCACAACACAGCACAGTGGCACACCACTCCCTACCGGACAGTGGACACCGCCTACCCAGGCCCACCTGAGTCACTCCTTCATCGCCCCACCCTTGTACGCAATGTTCTTCTCTCACACTCTCTCTCTTGCAAGGGTACTAGCAACAATCAACACCTAGAGAACAAATCTGTGAAGCTCCTCTGAATCTTCTGCGTCTGCAAAAGAGATCCACACTTGAAAATGTCTCTTTTCAACAATGCGCATGCACCACCGCTCTACACGTTTCTCCAATTCACGACAGAATCCAGATCAGGAATTACAAGCGCAACTCTAAAAAATGCTGTTCAACTTCACTCTCTTTCTACAAGATTTTGTGTTGCAATGGGGACATCTTTACCTTTATGGGTATGGGAGATCGTCTGTCCCGCCTCCCGAGACTGCTGCACTTCTCTGTATTTGCGCGCGTGCGACGTGCCTGCCTGTCTTGCTCGCTGCCTAGACATGACAGAATGTCAAGGCCATGAAGTTCCATAGATGGGCAAGAGAAATCAATCGTCTTGCTCATTGGCAACAACCTCATTTGCAGCAAATCCCACACAAACAAGAATAACAAAAAAATTCTCGTTGTTTACAGGTGAGATTGACACCAAAGTCACTCCGTGATTCTTCTTTTGACTGCAGGAAAGAACTCACACATCTGGAAGTCTCTGAATCTTCAGGGGATTTCAAAGCTGTTCAGAGAGCATGTACAACTTTGTGGATCAAACAATGTGATTTTCCTCTGATCATGCAAAACATCAGTCAAATGTTCACAAGGACATTACCAGAAGGTGCAATTCTTTCTACAACAGCTGGAAAGTAGGTATCTGTGTCATTCTGTCTATTCACTTCAATCTGTGAACTTGGTATGCATCAAGATAGAAAATCTTAGAACACCCATCCAAGAGTGCCGAGGAGTATCTTGAACATGGCCCATGTCTTGAGGGACTTCCCAAGGTGAGAGGAGCTCAAGTTGCACAAAATGTGTGAGCTGAAATGCCTGGAACCTCTGCAATAGAACGTCCTATAACACAGAAATTGCAATGCAGGTCTTACTCGTTCTCTCCATGTAGACTTGAATGAGTAAACATCACCTTCACTGGTGAATTGTAATGTACTTGGACATCTGGATCAATGATCCACTCCTTGTTGCAGAGGTAGAAGCAGGAGCAGAAATAGAACTCCATGGTGCAAGATCAATCTTTGCATTACAATGCCATTGTGAGGATTGCAACAGCTGCAAAACATCTGCACTGGGAGCTCAACCAAATGGGTATGGGTTACTATCTGTCAGTGGATGACCACATGAGTACTTTTCTCAAGGCCAGGAATTGTCAGATACTCGATCGTCTCCAAGAGAATCATCACCAAAGGGTATAGATGATCTTCAACCCAAGGAGACAGGAATTGGCTGTGTTCAGCTGTATGACTGCGTGAGTAGTTGGTTGTAGGAAGCCCAGGACGGCCCACCAGATAATCATCTCATTCTCTAGGACAGGCAGACTTGTACAGCAGTGGGAGGCCATGGAATTGGATATATCAGCTGTTCTCTGCAGAGGAAGTTTGCAAGAATGTTTCTTAGTTGGCTCTTCCAGATTGCTGCCAATCTGCTGCCTGCAACCAGCAACAAGGGATGGGCTGTGAAGGATTCACATGGGCATGTAAACTGTCTTCAAGCATCAGGCTTGCATGGATTTTGGGGTGACAATTGAGTAGTCTGCAACGGAGCTGTACAAGGGTACATCAATAGTTAGAGGTCTTTGAATTTTCAGCAGTGGTTTGGATGGTGAACTCCATCAAGCATGGTTTTCAGAACTCCAACACTGACCTGAGATTCATGAGGTGATAGAATTGCCTGAAGGCTTTAGAGATTTTGATTTCATTACAGTTTCTTTTCCAAACACCAGAAACCCACCCTTTTTTGTTGTCTTTTTGCAGGAAAAATGTTCTGGTAAACTGTGACATTGTTCTCCATATAATCCTGCAACACATTCAGAACTGCAACTTCTACATCACAGGCCAGGTAATTCTTCTCCTCCAGCAGTGGATGTATTTTCATCTAATAATAGTGGGATTCAAAGGTCGATTATTTTGTTCAAATGATCAGTTATTCAAAGTCTGATTATGTTGTCAATTATTGATCATTAGTGGGTGTCAAACCTTTTCTTATGTCTTTGAAATCGTCGCCTATTATAATCATTTCTAATTTGAAAGGAACCAATGAGAGGAGATCACCCTCCATTTTATCTTTGATGCCCTTTCTACACTTCAACCACTTATCTTATTGCTTATGTTAAAAGGGTGTAATGAGGGGTAAAATGTAAGGAGACGCTCCAAAAGATCATTGCTAATCCAAAAAGCAACCTCCTTTTTAGGATCAACACTAATCTCATCAGAAAATCTTCTAGGCCAACCATGTGTACACCTAACAAACAGTGCTGATTTCCACTTATTCCATTAGAGCTAATCTTTGTTGAGATAGGCACAGGTTTGACAACCACTTTTATTTTGATCATCAAGGGTGAAGCTATGAACATCCCACATTGATTTTGTTGCTTATTTCATGACTATTTTGTCAATTATTACCCCCATAGTGAATCCATGCAAAAAGTATCACCTTTTCATATGTGCACACAGTATTGTCTACTCTTATGAGAACCACATGGAAACGTAGCCTTCCTCCTCCATCAAAACAACTAACTCCTTTGAAACAATACTCACATCTCTTTTCAAAACATCCACCACTATCACACAAGTTCCCTCTCCAGCAAAACACCCCAACTTCTTTGAAGCACCCACCTTTCCTTCACAACATTTGAAATTCAAAAGTTGTACTTTGAATATTTAGGGTGATGAAAGGTAAAGGCCCAAAACCTAACCTTGCTTCCATTCATTACTAAAATCCATTATAATAAGGGTGACAAAGTGTTCAGAAAAATGACCTTTGAATCATCAGTTATTCAAAACTCTACTCAATCTAACCAATCCATTGTAAAGCATGAGGCAAAGGTAATCCTGAACCCAAACATACGAAGATCACAAGGCATAGAAAGAGGAGGGTTCTTATGCACACTTGTCAGGAGTGGGAGGGATCCTACACATATGTACAGATGTAAGATCCCTCCATTCTTCAGGAGTAACTATAAGTGGATTTCAAGGAGGGATATTCATGGACATAAGTGCCCAAATACACTAAGAAATTTCTTGGAGTGCTTTACAACATTAAATCAAATGCCCAGGAAAGTACAACCTAAGTTCTCAATGTTGCATCTCTTGCATAAATCTCTTTTAAGTTTTGCCTTCCTATTAGAGGTATCCGAGAAGTCATGCTGTCTTTGAGCTCTATAGCTTGAACCTCTAATCCCTGTTTCATCCCCAATTTGAGACTACCCCCTATGGGAGCAAACCCTTTCAATCAAACTGAGTACCAGCTCAGAAGATTTGCAGTCTCTTATTCTGACAAGTATTGATTTAATAAAGAATATGAGCAGGCAATGAAACCAGAGGTAAGGCAAATCCAATCATGGGGTGAAACTCCCCTGAGGATAAAATTAGGTCAGGAAACTATTTTGGTTCCCTGTCATTTTCCCTTGTACCATCTTCATCACATCTTCTCTTTTCATCCCAGTTTCAGCAAAACTGGGGCACAGTACCGACAGTTTGAGGTACTTTACTGATAGCTCTAATGTCCAATAGAGTTTGAAAACATAATTTTGAGTCAGTACTATATGCTAGTGTAAAGTGAATGGGGCAACTACTTCAGCATTTTGTGAGCAATTATGCAGGACACAGTTGACAGTTGATGAGAAGTTGCCTTACTCAGGAAAACTTATTTTCAATACAACACCATTGAAAAGCTGATGTTAGTGCTCCTGTGGTTAGATGCAGGTCCAAAAGATGGAGACCCCACAACATAGCTACGCATGGAGCTAAAGCAATCCAGAAATCTAATCTGTCATAAATTATGGATCTTAAAGTAAACATAAAATTCAACTCTTTTACCAAAAGGTTCTGTGGGGTGTGCCCTGAAAAGAGGTGTACAGATGGGCTTACAGAATGTGCCAGTTGACTGCCATGGTCATCATGTTCAATACACAAAATGAGTAGAAGAACATAAAATCCTACCGATAGAATTCAAAGTCAGTATCTGATTTCTTGACATTAGATCGGTATCCTTTCTCAAAGTCTTTGGGTAAAATAACATAGCGGTTCTTTCGCACCGCCTGCATCCCAGCTTCCTGACAGATTGCCGAAATCTACAGCCAATCCCAAAGAAAATAAACCTTGTTAGCAAACAAACACATCTGTTTCATGTTCTGACTACAGGCCCCAAGCCCTTTTGAAAACTGGAGCAGTCCCGGAAAAAGATTTGATGCATCTAGACCCTTCCCTCGACAATACAAGAATGTACTTATCCAACTCATGGGAGTGAATGCACAGAAGTGATCCAAGAAAAAGCACTGTAACTCAGTAAATTGTCAGGCCTCAAAACATCATAAAAGCAAATGCCTAACTTACCATGGCCAATGAATGAAGTATCTGAGGAAAACCACTCACCTCAGCAGCACTGATTTTGTCTGGTCTGGAAACATAGTCTTCCAAGTCTACCTCGTCACTCAAGTTCATTTTTGCTGTGCAAACCTGTCATCCATAATCCTCAAGTTCAAATAAGATCAAGCTTACTGCTTGTCAAAAATTAGCATAATCATCTCAAAGATTTAAGATACCTCAAACCATCTCTAATGTTAATTATCTCTCTCTAAAGCAAATAAGCACTATTTTGTTAGCTTCTGGATCCTGTGAAACTCCCCCTTCATTGGAGACTGGTCCCATGTGACATGACCATACACATAAAAAGTTTCTGTTTGTATCCCCATGGATGTTTTCACTACAAGAAAACACAAATCAAATTGCTATGCACAGTACCTACCAAAACAGGATAAATAGTTAAGATTTAGACCTGGAACACAAGGCGCTTTTGTCTCCTATCAGGAAGGGGGAACTCAATCTTCCGATCCAAGCGTCCAGGACGAAGCAATGCTGGGTCAAGGGTATCAGCACGATTGGTGGCCATGATAACCTTCACATTCACTGTTTGATCAAAACCATCCATCTGCAGCAATGAAGTCACAAAAAGCATTCAACATGAGAAAGGACTAAAAGCTTTGAACCCTAAACCTACCTGCTCGACCAACAAGGCTCAACAAAAGCATCAAGCATAGACCAACACATTAGAGCTGTAACTTGACAACCTCCAACCAACCTAATATTAAGGTTACAGTAACTTCAGATCCAACTGTATTTCAGAGGACTCGAAAAAGAGGAGACTAAACCCTCAAAAACAAAGACAAAATTGACGATCTGTTTGAACAATAGATATTGTCCCCCACATGAAAGGTAGTGATCAGCTACCAAAACATCCCCACTGACTTGATCACATACTGGCAGAGGGTGCAGGTCAATCTGATAAATTAGCCAACATATTGAGTTTCGTCTATAAGGCCAGCAGCAAAAGGAAGATTATGCCATGACACTGTCCCTAGCTCATCAAAATGTAAAAGAGAAGGAGAACAGAAAGGAGATCAAGAAGGAAGAAGAACACAAAAAGATTAATATCTCCAAAAACAAAAAAGAGACAAGGAAAGAGGACAAGAAGAGAGTGACAACAAGGAGGACTTTTAGCAGCATGATCTATTGAGCACACCAACTTCCAACATAATATATCACTTCAACTCTTCCATTTAAACTCACATCTCCAGAATTCTTCCTGTTCCTGTACAACTTGGGTGCAGGGCATGCTGTACTCACAAGGCTGCTGCAAGCCAGTTCACACTAGTCCAGTCTTTACCTCATAGACTGTCCTCCTCAACACTTGACATAATACGTTCCATCACTTAAGTAGAGAGAATCACCTGGTTCAAAAGCTCCATGAGAATACGCTGAACCTCCCGATCTGCTCCAGTTTGAGCATCAAAACGAGCTGTTGCAATTGCATCAATCTCATCAATAAATATGATAGCTGGGGCATTCTCCTTGGCAAGTCTGAACACATCACGCACCATACGTGGGCCCTGCACCCCATCACAACCAAACATGATTGCTTTTTCATAGTCCTATGCTTGTAGCATCCAAGTGAGAGAAGTTACCAGTGACAAATTACGGTATCAAGACAGAGTGCTTCAGAAAGAAAGGAAGGAAAAAATGAATCAACAACTACAATACTCAAGCATGGAAAGCAACAAAGAAGGAAATTGTCAATGTCAGGAACAAACCTCTCCAAGATACTTCTGCACAAACTCAGAACCCACGACACGAATGAAAGCTGCAGTTGTGTGATGTGCAACAGCCTTTGCAAGCATGGTCTTGCCAGTTCCTGGGGGTCCATACAACAACACCCCACGTGGTGGGTCGATACCAATCTGCTTATATAATTCATGATGTGTCAAAGGCAACTCCACTGCCTCCCGAATCTCTTGCTTCTGAGTATCATATCCACCAATATCCTGCTCCACCATAAACCATGTCAGTCTAAAGAAAGCCTATAGACCGTAGTAGGCAGAAAATCTTCTTCTACACACATGATCAGCAAGGGCATAACAGTATGCTGGCTGGCAGAGGGAATATAATTTTCTACAGCAACTTCTCAGGCTGGACAGTGATAACCAAAGATCAATCATGGAATCCAGTACAAATGTTTAGAATCCCAAGTTATTGGATTCGCACTTCACAAATCTCAAGAGGCAAGGATTGAAACAGAGAAGTTTAGTTTCATTTCTAATAGTTAGCATGCACACAAATTGCAAAATCTAATTTGAAAACCCTAATCTTCATCATACAACCTCAGCAAGTTCGGATCCTGGAGTAAATAACTACCCTAGCTAATAACGTCATGGCCATTGTGAAAGCATAGCTGAATTTCAATTCCTGGAACTCACACCAGAAAAACAGATATTTCCACAGGTAATAATCTACAATTCTGGGCACAATTCAGAATCAGAAAAAGAAATTGAAGCTTGCACCGTGTTAAAACACATGCAGAAGAGGCCGGCTTCACGCTTCTCTTCCAACTGAAGTATTTAGGAACTTTAAGAGACGAAAACAGGAAAAGAAACATACATTATACGAGACATCAGGCTTCTCCGACTGAGTGAGAAGCGAGATGCTAGAATCAGCTTCAGGTGGAAGGACATCCACCAAGGCATTCGAGTGACGGTGAAGAGCGACCGACGAGGACGGCTTCAGTAGCTCCCGATTTATAGTACTAAGAATGCGCACGTAATAATTCGATCCTGTCGTGGAACCCACGATCCCGTTGTTCTGGTCCACCATCTCTATGAACTGACCGATGACGAGCGGCACTGACTGGATCCGCTTTACCTCCTCCTGCGCCCTAAGAAGCTCCCGCTTCAGATTCTTCAGTTCGTCCTTGATGTACTCCTCCTGTATATCCACGAACTCTAGCTGCCGCTGTAACAGCTTCTGGCGCGTGTACAGATCCTCGTCATCTAATTCCGCACCCACCACTGCAGACTCGGGCAAAAAAGCTTTCATGGTCACAACAGGAGCGAGCCCCGTGTTGGTAACAGCCGTGACCTCCATGGCCGATGCCATACTTCTGCCAATCTCTCTCTGCCTCTCTCAGAGCGTTCCGTCCCTGTGTCTGTTGTGAAAAAACTTAGTCCTGCAATTCATACAGAAAAGTTGAAAGCGAGTAACATACCACGACGAGGACGACTGCAAATCGGAAACCATCCAAATGCCCGTAAAACACAGGCTTTGCCAATGCGCTTGCTCGTCTCTCTAACCCTAACCCTAGGGATGATGTTCCCGCTTGCCGATACAAAGAACGAAATCTTGTCGTGTTCCACAAACCCTAAGGACCGGTCTACAGAAACCGGTGGGGCAGATATTTCATTCATCGAGTTAAGCCTATTTTCAACGAATGTTGATACCTTTACCCTAAGGTCAGTTTCGTCATTAAATAAGCCTCCAAATAATGAAATGAAATTTTGTGGAAATATTGTTGAAAATCATCATAATTATCATCATAGGCTACACTCTGAATAATTTCATTACTCGTATCACAATATAATAGTAAATGATGGAAAATAAATGTAATTTCAAAAAAATTAAAGGAATTAATTTTTCTAAATAAAATGCACTTGCATCCATTGTCAATTAGATGCAATTGCTGTAGGTGCATATACAACATCCAATCGAAGTGTGTGCATTGCCCAATTTGAAGGTCTTCCATTGCTTGTAGTTTGCTTGTAGAAATTTCATGTTATTAGTTTAGTTGAAAAAATTACATGTAAAAATTATTTTTGCTTGGCAAGCTTGGATGCATGAATTGCAAGTAGAAAATCACTTATCACTCCCTTTTAGAAGCTGCATGGTGCACATGTTTGTCCAAATGTTATGTGCTTACATGGAGATGATTTTTTTCTTTTTCATTGTTACTTTCATTAGTTTGTTTAGAATCTTCAACATCTTGCATCTCCCAAAGCAATCCTAGTTCTCCCTTCTTAATTAAATAGCAGTTCCTTGATCGTATGTTTTGTATATGTTTCTTACATGCACTATTCTTGAATCCGATTTCCACTATGCTAGGCGACATTCTATGAAAGATTTAGCTCTTTGTGGTCCCTAGAGTTGAAAAGGTATGCATTGTTCAACAACAACCCTTGTAACATGTACATATTATTAATATTTCTTGTTTTCATTTTTTTTTTGCTTTCTTATACTTTGTAACCTACAACTGATTTGAATGAGGCATTCAATTTGTGTAGTCTTAGACTTTCCCTTATAACATGCATGCCCGTGAATTGTGTGTAATTCCCCACTTTTGCCTTATTTTATCATGTGATTCATAGTTGTAACATGTAACATTTTGTCTTAAGGTTATAATATGTTCAATTACTTTGGTTAATGCTATTAGGTAGCATTTTGGCTTGTGGTCCAAGTACCTATTTTGGCATGTGGTCTGAGCATTTTTTTCACCTAGACTTGGCATCTTTTCATTGGGTGTGACCTATGATTGTACATACTTGGATTCCAGTATCACCCTTTTGGTATTCTCTACTTGTCCTGGTCCCCGGACTTTCAGAAACTGGCAGTTACACTGGCAGCAGTCTGTATTAGGGAAAACAGTTTAAACCCTGAGTACTTGGGTTAGGAAGAAGAAAGAAATGAAAAATGGACCCACAAAAATTCCAATGATTTCAGATATCTGCAAGATTTCAAGCTCAGATTTCTTGGGGTACATTTCTGCCGATCTTGGGTTTTGCAATTTTGTTGCCAAATTTTGTTTTCAGACTAGAGAGATGTAGGTACATCATTAAGGATTGATTGATTGATTGTCAACAACAAACCCACCCACTTTCTTCTTCTTCTTCTTTGTATGGCAAGAAGACTTGCAAGAAAGAGCAAGAAGAAGGAAAAAAAATAAGCCATCTGAAAACGGAGGAGGAGGAGGATCAAAACATCATCAAAATTAAAAAATCAAGGATTTGGGTTCTCTTTGTGGGTTTGTAGATTGCCAAAAACGTGCTTGTATGTTGTGGATGGAAATTCAGATTCAAGAGGTTGTGATCAATTCGTCCTGATCAAAATCTTGCCTACATGTCCCACAAGGTTTGAGGAGTTGCTGTTGTTGTTGTTGTTGTTGTTGCTGTGGTTTGGGAATCGTGCAAGTGCATATTATCTGTCTGTTGCTTTTTCCAGCAGCTCCAGTGATTCTGGAGTTTTGAGTTGCTGATGAAACCTTACATCTTCGTCAAGATTTAGTTTCAGTGGGTAAGAAGAAGAAGAAGAAGAAAGAGAGATGCTGCAGCAGCAGCAGCTGAGCAACGCCCATGGCATCATCGTTGCTCACAAATCTTTGCATCCTCCATCTTTGAAAAGCATTGGCGCGGGAGCTCTTAGCATTAAGAAGCATCTTGTTGTGTGTAGCCATCACTGGGGACATAGCGTGCAGCAGCAGCAGCAGTCTTCTTGTTGTGTCCAGCCCGTGTATTGGAGGAGGAGGGTGCAGCGATCCCTGCTCTTTTTCCCAAAGCTTCAAATTCATCACAGTGTGAGTGAGCGACACCCATCTTCTTCTTCTTCCTCCACAACTGTCCGAAGCCCCCAATCTTCTGTCTGGAAATAGGTAGGCACAGATAGATCTTGGAAAGATGTCGTTAGGGTTTCACATTTGACGTCAGAACGGTTGTTGTTGGAGGCAGCGTTGAAATCAATCATAAAGCATGCATGAGAGTGGATATTGATGATGAGCTCGCGTACTCGGTACCCAAGTAGCTGGAATCTCACGAACTGCAGTTTGCATTTCTGAGAAGATGGCTGCACGCTTTGGTTCTTATGGGTGTGTGCTTTTCTTCTTCGTCTTCTTCTGTCTTTGTTCTCCCATCAGAGTTTGTTTGATTCCAGTTGCAGAAGCCTTGCAGGCCACTAGTGCACAGACAGAAGAGGCGGCACAAGGAGGGGATGAAGAAGAAGGAGCGACAAGAAGCTGTTATGAATTCCCTCATGAAGCATTGCCAACGAGTTCGGGTTACCTGCCTGTGAGCAACTCCAGCAGCTCGCGACTCTTCTACGTGTTCTACGAGGCGACCGAGGAGGAGAAGAGCTCCTCCTCCTCCTCCTCCTCCTCTGACACCACCACCACCACCACCCCACTCTTGCTTTGGCTCAATGGAGGCCCTGGCTGCTCCAGCTTGATCGGCTGCTTCTACGAGCTGGGTCCTTGGCGAGTTACTGAAAAGGGACGCCTCCAACCTAATCAGGGCGCCTGGAATCGCAGGCCTGATTCTTCATCATCATCATCACCCATCATCATCCATCATGCAGCTTTGAATCCTTCTTCTTGACCACCCAACAAGTCTCTTTCAAGCATTCATGATCTCTCTCAATGGAAGGAAGAAGGGTGATCTTGTTTTTGTGGCCACCTTGTGATCAATATCACAGCAAACTCTGTTCATGCTTGCAATGTACTGTTGTTGTTGTTGTTGGGTGTGTCTGCTTTTTTTGGTGAAGGGAATTTGCAGTCCCATCAATTCTTTCTTAGGGTTTGACATCCATTTTTGCAGCACAATTCTTATGGTTTGATTCCCAGCTTGTTTTTAACAGATAGATAGATACTCATCATGCAGGTATGGAGTTCTGTTTGTGGACAATCCAGTTGGGACAGGTTACAGTATAGCAGAAAATGAGCAGGATGTACCCAGGGACCAGTACATGGTGGCAGCCCATCTGTACTATGGTTTGCAGTTCTTCTTTTCTGAGAATCCAAGCTTCAAGAAACGGCCACTAGTTTTGGCAGGTGAGAGCTATGCTGGAAAGTATGTGCCCTCTTTGGCATTCTACATGTTGTCAAAAGCAAGCTCCAAAGATGATGAGCAACTCCAATTCTCGGGGATGGCTATTGGCAATGGCTTGACAGATCCCCGTATTCAGGTAGGCCTTATGCGTAATTTTTTTTTTTTTCCAGGTTTTGATATGAACTCATGTAAACAATTATCTTTCAGAGGTCCCAGGAGTCTATTCAGCTTGTTACAGGCTTGTTACATACCTGCATAAGAGACTTTCAGAAACCAGTATTCAGTAGCAAAATATTGGTGTGCTTTGGAGATTTGAGAGTTCTTGCTTTGGCAGCAGTGTCCAGCTATTGCAGCAATTTTAGTCAAATGTAAACTACTGATGGAAACCCAAACAATCTTTGATGTTGTTGAAGGAATAGTGCATTGCCATCCTGCAGGTGCAGGAACATGCAAATGTGGCCCATTATCTTGGTCTGATTGACAAGCAACAAAGTTTTGAAGTTCAGGAAATGGCTCGTGAGGTTGTTGATCATATTGACAAGTAAGTGATTTTATCCCTCTCATTATTATTTGCTAATCTTGGATTTACTACAATTGTGGCCATGAGCTTCTCGTGGCTATTAGTGGTGGCATTTCAAGGTCAAGAATCTAAATGGAAAGAATTTTAGCCTGCCTGGACAGGGAGGATATAGTAGTTCCTGTCAACACATGATGAATTCTTGTCTCTCTTTGAGCCCTTGTCTGGGCTCTGATGATGAGTCACTTTCAAGGCTTATTGAAACTATGGTCACAAGACCCAATTGGTCATCATGGTCTGGCAAGCCCATTCTGTAGAGTACTTGAGCTGGGGGGCTATATGAGAGTATCTTCATGTGAGAGGTAGGATGGTTGAAGTTTTTTTTTGTAGGGTTATTTATTCAGTCTAAATGAATCTAGGGCAGAGTGGCTGAAAGCGCATGAGACAAGGTCAGAGTTGTGCAATTGGATAACAAGGGTAAGTGGCATTGCCACACTACTTGACATTCGCCGTTCAGCGAAGTACCATTGCCGTGAGGTGCATTTCTTCCCACATCTCTTTTGATTTTCTCTTCAAAATGCTGAAATTGAAACTGCAATACATGGACCTCTCATCTGGTTGAGACTAGTCATGGGATGTTCAGTTACATAATGCTACACTTCTACTCAAGAGGATTACGGGGTGTGTTGGAAATGTGAAAGGATGGCTTTGAGTATTTGGCACCCTTCCTTAACTCTACCAGTACAAGGGCTGCTCTTCATGTTGACCCATATGCCCCTGGCTGGGTTAGCTGTCGCAGCTCCATTCGCACACTACTAGCTCCGGTTTCTTTCATCCCATATCTTCTCATCAGATCTTTGAGTTTGTTTTTGCCACTTACAGTAAGCTCCTGTTGGAATAGCCTTTGTGCGGAACTGTGTGACTTGGGAATTGTGTCAGAGTTGATAGGAGTGAAGGTAGTTTGTGTGCACCTTGGTGGCAATGAAGCAGATGATAACATCATTCTGCTTTTGGGGTATTAAAGGATACTATGAAGAGTACAAAGTGGATGGTGGAGGCAGTGCTGAAGGCTGGGTACCCAGTGCTGCTTTACCAAGGCTTTTATGATGCCAAGGATGGGCCAGCCAGCTCAGAGGCTTGGATGCAAGCCATTGAGTGGGACCAGAGTATGATGTTCTGGAGATCAGAACGAGGACTGTGGATGGTGAAGGGAAGATTAGCAGGCTACTGGCGGCAATGGAAGAATCTTGCACATGTGGTGATTCAGGGTGCAGGCCATGAGGTAACATCCTCAGAAAATATACAGAGGAAGGTGTATTCACATTATCCACTTTGTTTTTGTTAGATTTGTGGCAAGTTCAGTTTCACAGTGCAGGCCATGAGGTAGGTAGGATTTAGGAGCAACAGTGGCTTCACCAGCCTTCTCAGCATTGATTTAGCAGGAAGATTGACCATAACCCTCTGTTTGACATCATCTCATCTGGTTGAGTGTGATTTGTTTTGTAGGTACCAGTAGATCAGCCAACTGTTTCACAGGCCATGATCGAAGCTTGGATAGAAGACCAAATCAGGCATGTCAAGGGAGAGCAGGCATCCAATTCATAGTACAACTCCTTTGCAGTGCAACTGTGGAAGCTCAATCATCATGTGGGCATTGATACAAGAAAATGGTATTTAGTCCATTTGAACACTGTCAACCCATATGACATGACATTTGAAAGGGGTGGGGTGTTTTTGATCTTCACTGGCTCTACAGCAGCTGGCTTTGTCTGAGAACTGCATCACATGTAACCCAAGACTGTATTGTGCATGACAGATCTTTGGTCACATTATTGACACAAATCAAGACTGATGTACAAATGTGAGTGGTTCGATGAGACACTGGGGTTGATAAGGGTTCTGCCCTGCCAAAGTGACAAGAGTGAAGACAAGAAGCTGAAATCAGACTTGCACAGTTTCCTCTTCAAAACATGCATGGTGATCTTTATTTCCTTCATCTCTTGTTGGCAGTGTTGGAACCCTTGTTATATCAACACAACTTGTTGTTCAATTATTTTGAAAGCTTCACTTGTTGCAATCACTTCCACCATCCTCAATTGGCTTGTACACATATTAACTTCATTTGGGAAAAACCCAGTACTTTTGGTTTCTATGTGTGCGCACACAATCAATGCGACTTCAGTTATGTTCATAAACCAAGTGATATGAATCTTGAGACAAGACCATTAAAGCAAGAGTTTGCAACTTTGGAATGTGCCTTGCAAATTTCCCCCTACTAGGATACAAAGCTTAACATAGGCTCATGTAACAAAATAGTTTGTTGTGCAAAAGGTCCTCCCAATCCAAAAGAACAAGATCTCCAAACCCATGAATGACTAATGACTAGATAGAACCTTTGAGTTTTTTGGTCACAAATTTCACCATCTGCTTGTTTTTGATTTCACAATTTTCACCCAAGACAACCTGAGAACATTGTGAATCAAAAGATCCAAATAATGACAAGCACATGAAGTTTATATGGTTGAAAGATAGCTGGTGATTACAAATTGTCTCATGTCAACAGAAAGCATTGTTTGTGATAACTTGGACAAAAGAACTTGTTGTGGATCCATATTATTTAGTTGGGAGGTGCCTTCCAAGTTGGAAATTTGTTTTGCACTGAACCTCTTTGATCGGCCCACCACAACAGCGTTATCAAACAAAGAGCATCTCCAGCGGTGCTCAGTATGTGATCTTGTGAAAATATTGTTCACATCCAAGTTTAGTTATGTACTCTTTTGCAACCCCACCCATAAAACCGAAACTGGGACAGCAAATAGGTGGGGGACTACTAATAGCAAACCACCTGGACGAATCATTATGATGGGCCAATCAGAAACACTGAGTACCAGTTAGATCATATTTATTACACTCTTATCTGCAGGTGCACAGCGCTGCTGTGCCTTTTACCAGCCATGGCAACACGCAGAATTATGTGGAGCCAAAACGATTTTCTGAAGCCAAACTGGCATATTTTGAATTTTCTTCATCAAATTTTACTGTGCAGGACCACATACCGCTGGAGATGCTCTAAGTATTCACTCCAAACATAGAAACATATAAGTCCCAATATTTGCACATCTACACCTATACAGTTTCCAAGAGGACAACATTGGGCAAAGCCAATGAGACATATGCTATTGGGAACATGTTGGGAGAACACATTGAGAACTTGAAGGCAACACAACAAGAACATGGTAGAACAGATTGGAACAACAAAGATCCCAAAAATTTGCAGATCATAAACCGGGTCCCGTGCCAACTATATGAAATTGGGTGTATTGGTGTTCTCAAATATTAAATGGTCATATTAAGTCCCACTCCATTTTGTCCCTCTAATATATTAGTGCTATATAGTTTTGGATCCAGATCGACTTCTAATTTAACTAAGGTGGAATTAGATGTAGTTTCAAATTGGACTAGGTTTGAAACTCTTTTAAATACGTAACAAAAAATTTAAAAGTTGCCCAAACTAGAGTGGCTGATAACTAAGCAAAAATGATCCCATTTGGTCACTTTTGGACAGATATGATCAAATCTAGTTGCCCTTTCAACAGTTGAGATCAAATCTAGTCGTCCACAAAATTAGATACTATTTAAATCTCTCCACAATCTAGTTGTAAAAATGGTTGGGCATTTCACTTCAGGTAGCTACTTGCCCGGACCTTTGATAGGAACCAATCTCATGCAGCATGAAGAGGTGAACTCATAAATGTTAAGAGATCAAAATCTCAACAAGACCAATTCAGGCACTTGGTCCACCCACACCCCCTATTTAGGCCTCTACTAGTGTTTATCACATCCAACATAGTGTGTTAATTGTTTACTCTCATAAACATGAAAATTTGTTAGAATAATATGTGAGAGACTAATGCCACCTCTTGGCTCAATTGATATGGCTTGCCAATTATAAGAAGTCATTTTTCTTTTATGGTGTATATTGTGCAAATTTACAAGTCCAAACCAATGTAAAGCAATTCTCAATTTTTATTGAGAATGGTTGGGTTTGGTTTTCAATAACATTTATAAAAATATTTCAGTTTTTTTTTTCCCCCATTTTTAAGAGAGCCGAGTAGGGTTCCAAAATTTTGAGAAAACAATTTCAGCTAATTTTCAAAGTGCCAATTCTTACAAATTTCATACCAATTGGTTTTCAAAAGTGGTTCTTAGAAATTGGGTTATCAAAATTTCAATTATTTCTACCAATAATTTTTTGATTATTAAGATTATAAAAATGATCGAAAATTTGAATGAAATAATATAATTTTATTCCCTTCAAACATTTTATATGTTTATAACTTCATCCCATTCAAGTAAGCTTTCAAACTCCTTGTTTAAACTTAAATCATTCTCAATTAATCTCACCAAATTCAAAGGTGATTTACAATCAATACTCAGACTATTTGGCTCGTTTTGTTCATAAAAATTAACTTTTTTAGATTGTCTGATTATAAATGACATCTCCTTACATTAATAAGTATGTTTGTTATAAAAAAAATTGTTTGAATTTGTGATCCTACAATGCGTAGCATTTGACAAACCAAAAAACCAACATTAGAAAACTTGACTTCATGCTTCCTCCACCATTGCAAAAAACATTTGATTTTTTTCGAATCCATTTGGTAACATTTGAAAATTAACAATTCTCTAGTGGAAAGGTTTTTCACAAACTCAGTTGTGTTAATAGTTTGTTCAAAAATATAATTGTAGTACACAATAATTGTTTGTCATGTAAAGTCAACTTTAGTTTTTGCCATTGGTTGTAATTGATGATAACACTTCAAAAGCATAGGATATGGATATTTCTTATCATATTCCTTAATAATAACTACACTTTCCTCACAACCAATAAAAGAACTTATTATATAAAGGTTTTTTAACTTCGGGTCTAATAGCAAAGACAACATGTTATGAACTTTTCTTTATTCATATATTTTTCGGGGAAAAAAAAAAAAAAAAGATTCTAGAGCAACACAAACTTCCTTTTTGTTATTGGGAGGCAAACAATGCCAGCTCAAAAACAATTCCATAATCATCATCAATCAAATGGACTTGGTTTGATGGGTTTATAAATTATTCTTTAAATTTTAAGCACATAAATATATTGTAGAGGGCAACGTATTAGAAAATAACCAATGTTCATTAAATTGGTTCAAAACACAAGCTCTCACAATAGGTGAAATAGCATGCATAATTATTTTAGAAATGTGCCAAGTAAAAATAGGTGGAACTCTCCCATTAATTTTGATAGCATTTTGTTTATTGTAACAAAAGCTAATAACATTTTTAAATTGTAAGGCTTCTTGAAATATAATGATTTTACTAACAAACATGTAATCAAATTTACACATGCAATGTTAGTATATCCAACTAGCATAATTAAATAATAAATAATGAAAATATGAAAGCTATAAAAGATTAAAAAATTCTTTTGCCTTCATTAGATTAGTTAGTTTTTTAAAACAAGTATTACAATTTACAAAAAATTGTTCCATTCATGTCTGTTTTACTTAGATTGTTTGGCCAAATTTTTTTTCTTACAAATTTGATTGTGTAGAATGAATTTTTTTTCTTACAAATTTGATTGTGTAGAATGAATTTTTTTTTTAAATTAAAACTTTTTTAAAAATTGTACATATTGACATGCTTTTGGAAAAAAATGACCAAAACAAGCGCCTTGAAAGCTTTTGTCCAATGAAAATTTTTCATAAGAAAAGTCTAGTTCCAAGTTTTGACACAATTGGCCAATGATCAAATGCCATTAATTAATTGTAGGTATCAATTATGTTTTTAAATTTGCTAGTGATGGTAGTCACATATTATATCGTTGTAACAACACATAATGTTAGTTGCATAGTTGGGTTGGCAATATTTGTTAAATTGACATTGATAAGTTGAATTAACAATGGAAAAGGCTAGTAGTCTATGTGTTCAAGACACCGTTTGCCATTTTAATGACAATGGTTTATAATGGTAAGATGTGTGTTGAAGTATGTGGCAATTGTGTTAGGGGATGGTTGCAAATTTGGTAGGATTCTAATATATTCATTATCTCTTCATGAATTGTAACAATTGAAACAAAACTACCAAAAATCCTATAAGCATGCAACTCAAATGTTTGAGGAATCAAATAATTGAATGTCCATGTGGAGTTTTTTGTGGAAAATTTATTAACACGATCAAATGCATGAATAGTAATATAGGTTTGACAAGTCCAAGGGGCACACCAACAACTATTGAACTTGCCATGCACCTTATAGAAGTGTAAACAACCATTAAGCCTCCTAAGCTTGGGGAGGAGCTAATACCAAAAATGAACATGAAGAAGAGCAAAATACCATATAAAGCTCTAGACCCTTACCAAATGACAAAGGTACACTTTCAAACTATTCTATCATTAAAAGAATTAAACATTAGTATTGTATAGCAGAAAGGTGTGGTATGTAAAAAATAACTAGCAATCAATAGCAATAAGTATGATGATATGATGAAATTTGGGGGAGGTGTGATTGGGATTTGGTTGGATTTCAAAGTTTTTTTAATAAAAAAATCCTTGTAGGCCAAACTAGTGTTAACATTCAGGCGCATTCCAATGCATGCAAGGCAATACACACAAAATATGAAATGAGATCCCATAAGTTATGCTTGTTATGTTTTGTAATCATTTTATTATACTAGTCATTAGGGGTTAAATGTTAAAATTGAATATTGATCCAAAGGGATCCTATAAGTGGTGAACATGTTGTTTTGAATGTGTAGTTTTAAATAGGGGATTCAGTTGCACTAATTAATCCTACCAAAAAGGATATCATTAGAATAGGCATGGTATCAAGGATTGGTGGTCAAACATGTTTCCACCATGGCACCCCCATTGAAAATAGGTGGTATCAAATGCAATTTGAACAAATTGTGGAAGGCAAAGGCAAAATTGCACTACCAATCACAAATGAAAATGACAACCCACCATATTAAATGTTGAAAGATGTAGTGGGTAATAACTTGGCATGAAAAATAAATAAATTACAAAAGGCAAATGAATAGTTTGTGTGAATTAACGTCTTTGCCTTTAGGTATTTGGGCGTAGTTTTTATTGAAATGTTTTGAAATTTTGTTGTGTTTAACTAATCAATTGTTAAATGATTGAGAATCTTTTATTTCCAAGTAAATTTTCAATTGGTAAATCCATTTTACTTAATTGTATGTGTTTTGTTTCTTACATTGGATGTTGCAACTCCATTGCAACCTTTATATACATCCATTCTACTATGACCATAGGCTCATAACACCATCATTGGTTCCATCTTGTGTAGAAATGTGGGTAAAATATTGATTTAATGATAACTATAAACCCCATAAACTAACAATTGGTGGGCCTTGCATGAATTACTTTAATTTAAAGCTTCTTTTGATTAGTACTGAAAATATTAATACATATTCTTGTGAGCAGATTATTGTAGAATCTTAAATGTTGGTGCAAGATGGGTTGTTGTCTCCTTAGGAATGATTATGGCTTTGTGGTTGGACTTAAATTTAGCTTTTTGGGAACATTTCATCTTATCAATTATTTATTTATGCAAATGGTTATTTTTAATTATGCATTCACATAATAGTTAATATGAAATATTTTTTTGTTGGAGGCCTTGTCTCATTTAAATTACTATAAACTACTCATGTGGCATGAATATATTCCCCAAGTGGTGCAAAATGTGAAAAGTTCACATAATAATAATATTCCACATATCACAATCCTTACCAATGGCATTAGTGCATTTCAAATTTTTCAAATTTTTTTACCTTACATATCCCAAATGTGCCATGTGGCATGACATTGGCAGTCAACAAGAAATAAAAGAGTGCATTTCTTAGGCACAAGATTTAGAACTTTGAATCACCCAATATTCAACCATGCATGAAGATTTTAGCACACAAATCCAACATTCCAAATACATTATTGCAATTTTTAGCACATTTTTTAGTTCATTATTTTTGCACTACATGGCAACATGTTATTAGTCAATTTTAAAATATAGTAATAAGCCATGCCCACACAACTTGAAAATATCGGACCATGTAATGAAATGGCACATGGATAGATCACGAACACAAGAATTGAATGGTTCAAAATATTTCATGGTTCTTAAATTAACTAATTCCTCAAATATCAATTGTGTGCCACGTGACATGAATTCATTTGTTATTCCTTAATCACACTATCATTTAGCTTTGATCTTACACTATTCTACCATGTGTAAAAATCCCAACAATTGAATCCAAATATTTATAAAATATCATTATCTGAATATTACAATCGTTACCATGTGTTTCATTAATGATAAACACATGTTTGAATTTTTAATTTTAGAAAACTAATTACAAACTTGTCACAAAACACCAATCACAAATATTAAAATTTCTTGTAATGTTTAAACTTAAAACTTCACATCTGGTAATAGATTTCAAAACAATAATTATGGTATTTAAATTTCACCCTTCATTATTGACATAAGCAATGTTTTTTTTTCTCTAAATTCCTATTGATCAAATATGTTTTAAATATTATTGGCCAAAGTTTGATTAATAGTCTATTTTGTTTCAAACAAATCAATAATCATTTGTTTATTTTGTTAATTATATCCCAAAAGTTTAATGACAAGATAAATATATAATGAGGCTCCATTTGACATCCACAAGTCAAAATTAGATGTTGTAGAAATACAATTTATTCATTTTTGGCAAAATATTTTTGTTTTGTTTTTGCCACCAAGTTAGACAATATTTCTTAAAAAAACTATCTTTTCGAAGGGAAGACCCCTCAAAGACACAAGTGTAAAACAAGATGCCTAAATCAAACATTTTCCACAGCTGAAGAAACAAGTGGGTTTTCACAATCTAAAGGCCAAGGTCTTGTACAAATTCTTTTTGTTGCACATTGTCTTTTTTGAGAAGATCTTTCGCAAGAAAAAAAAAGATATTGCATTAACCAACACATTAAGCCTTTTCTTTGCAAGTCATTTTTCAACAATTCCTTTTACTACATTATCCACCTTTTAAAAAATAAATTTGAAATAATGGAATAATCTACATCCATATTTTTTTCAAAACTATTATTTCATATGTTTTATAATATGTTATTAAACCTTTTTTTTCTTTGGTGCTTGAATTAAATGCAAATATAGGGATATTTTAACTAAAAATGCATCACATGATTGAAGATTACCTCATCAACATCTTTCCCATCATTAACAATATAATGCCCAACATAATACATTTTTATTATGCCCTTTCCATGTTCTCCTTTGAACATGCAATTTTTCAAGATTTGTTTACATACTTCCTTCATTTCCTTCTATTTTGTTATTTTCTATTTGAATACCTACATTTTCTTTCGATCTTATCAGATATTATTCAATATCAATTTCACTGACATGTATTTCATTTCCTCTCGAATCCATCAAATTTTCTTCAAAATATTACACAACAAGGTGTGTGTGTGTATATATATATATATTCAAAATATTATTTTTTCTGTATTTAGTGAGTTTTTAACTTATGTATGTTATGAAAATGAAATCAAAACATTTGCAAGCATTTAAAGTGGCAAAATACTTCACTTTTATTTCCTCTCTTCATATAAAAAAAATTGTGTGAATAATGTATACAACTAATACAATGTAAAATGTGAATAATAAACCTTGCACACAATCAACCTAAAATTATTAACATACAAAACATATGCAATAAAAAATAAATCTAAACACATACATATTCACAAAACACATATAAACACCATGAAAAACAAACCAAAAAAATAAATGATATTTTTTTTAACTCACCTTAAAAAAAAATTGAGCTTGAAGCTTGAGTTTCACGTTTCCTTTACCTCGCTTACATAGAAGCAAGGGTGAGGGGTAGTACCAAATTGAAGGAACCAAACCACAAGGACAAGGGGGAACAAGTGCAACATACAACAACAAGGAGCTAGGGAGCAATAGTAAGTCAAAAGAGGTACCTAAGGGAACCATAGCAACACATAATAATGAAAAGCCAAGGACCAACAACAGTGCATAGCAATGAGGAATAGTAACACTCAACAATGAGAAGCCAAGGAACAACAAACAATGCATGATAATGAAAAGCAATAGCGCCCAACAATGAGGAGCTGAGGAACGATAGCAACACACAACAACAATGAGAAGGAGAAAAGTTTTTTAAAAACAATAAAAGAAACAATAAATCAAAGCATAATCAAACAAATGAAAACAACAAACACAGAAAACAAAAATAATAATAAGGATTGTATGTAAAGAGCAACGAAGAAACATGAAGAAGTGTGAAGAGGGGAGGCATTGCATTCAACTAACCCTAATTTGTTTTCTAAACCCTATGTAAACACCCTCTAACTCACTATTGATTAATACCTTGCCCCTGTTATCTATTAATACCCTGACAAGGTATTAAGAAAATTGAATATGAGAATGCTTCAAGTGGTCAGTTCTCAGGTTAGTGAGAACTGGTGGGTTTCAACAAGGTATCACAAAAGGTGATACCTGACAATATTCAAGTAGAGAATACCTATCGATACCTATTCTCACCCAATTTCTGATACCCGACCTACATCGGTCCAAACCCATTTTCATGCTATTTTATGGCTACCTCATCCAAAAGTACAATAATTATGCACGCCATTTTACTCCTGGCTGAAGTGGAGCTGCTGTAAAAGCATCGACAGCAGTGCTCAATATGTGACCCTGCAAAAATACTTCACATTCAAGTCTCCCAGCTGCACAATTGGCACTCAGGCTATAGATAAAACTAGATAACCATGAAGAGCAGCTACAAACAGTGTTGAGATAATGGCTATTGTGAGCACCCAATGCCCTGCACCAAGTCTTCTGCCTCATGGTGAGCTCCAATATGCTCTATGAAAGTTGCCATGTTCATCTGTGAAGAGCCACCCTTTGTACGTGTTCTCTGTGCAACTTTTTGCAACTCCTTGGCTCTTGTTCTCAACAAATTCACCTCATGGACCTCCTCGTGCATGGCCCTGACTTTTCTGCTTATCTCTTCCCTTAGGATAAGCCCACCACTTGGCTGACGTTCAAAGTCAACTCCAATCTTCCATTCCTGTGTGATGTATTGGCAGTTCAAGATCTGATCTGAAAAGAAAGGCCAACCAAGCATGGGCACCCCGGTCGAGATGCTCTCTAAAGTGGAATTCCAACCACAGTGGGTCAGGAATGCAGAGATAGAAGGGTGGGAAAGGACTTTCATTTGGGGTACCCAAGGCACCATGAGAGCCTGACCTTTAATGCGCTCCACAAAGCTAGAAAAGGAGGTTAGAAATTGTGCATGGCTGTTTGAGTCCTCTTGTCGAATGAGATCTGGTCGGATCACCCACAGGAATGGTTGATTGCTCATCTCAAGACCACATGCAAGCTCCCAAATCTGCTCAATGGACATTGTTGCAATGCTTCCAAAGGAGACAAATGTGACAGTTGACGGTTTCTGCTGGTCTAACCAAACTAAAGATGTTTCATCTTCAAGCCACAGGGTGCTGCTAGTCTGGGAGACAAAACTATTAGCTGCTGCCTCACCGTCCACATTGAAACTGGGAGAAAAGAGAAGTGGCCCAACAGGGCATACATTGAAACCTTTAGCTTGCATGGCCTCAAGGACTAAGGCCTCCAGCTCTTCAAATGTGTTGAGCAGGACCAAGTCACACTCATGCATGAGTGGGTTCTGAAATTGAGTGAAATGCTTTATCACTGCAACATCATTTTCAAGGAAAGCAGAAGGCAAATGCTTGACTTTCACAAAGGGGGGCACACCAGGCACACAAGTTATAGGATGCTCATGCATAGCTGCTTCCTCATCAATCTGGGCTTGTTGCAAAGACTTGGCTAACTGATGATCAGGTGGGGCTGGCAGGGGAAGAAGACCTTCAGCAAAATATGTTTCGACATGGTCCAGACACCACAGAGTCACTGCTGACATTGTTGAAAATCCAATCACAGGAATGCCAAGTTTTGTTGCTGGTTTATGGGCCGAGGGCATATAAACATCACGGATAATACATGTTACAGGAGATTCATTAAGCAATTGCTGAAACAAATCCACAAACACGGGTTCCAGTGCCACCATTGCAGCTCTAACATGAGCCAAGTCTCCTCCGCGGTTATCATCCTCTGGCAAGCCATCTGGCACATGAACAAATTTTATACGGGAACTTGACCTGTGACACATCAAAAACAGAAGAAAAACCATGAAAAAAAAAAAGCACAATTTCCCTTGTCACTCTGTAGTTTTCATCTGCAGTACTGTTGGGATGTGCAGGTTCTTGTCAGAGTGGAGAGAGTGGACCCATTTGCCAGTGTGAAATCCATGGTCCAAGATTTTCAAGCAATGAAGGAAGAACCTAGAACGTGTCTCAATAACAGACAGTCTGAATGAAAAATGATCTGCCATTCTGCAATTTGTGGAGAAATGGAGATCAGATAATGTAATGCTGGAACCGCATTTAATGTCATTGCCTGCATGAGAACATTACCAAGCTCTGACATATCTTTTCAGTTCGACACAAACTGCTAGAATTGTGATGAGGACACCAGCAGCTCAGACAACAGTAGACCAGTTCAAGGATTGATACAAAGGAGAAGAAGTTCATGAACTTACTCCAATTGCCGTGTTTCAGCTGCCTGCAATCCCATCAATCGCTCATGGTTGTAGGTAGTGTTGACAAAGGTAACGAAGAAGTCATAAGAGCTGATTAGGTGCTGTGCGAGCTGCAGGTGTGGGGTAATACAACCTTGTAAAGGAAATGGCACCATAACAGCATGCAATCTTGAATTTTCTGACATCTCCTTTTTTTAAACACCACCACCCCACAATGAATAAAGGAGGTATACTATGTATGTATACAAAAAGAAGAATGGTAATCCATCCAGTGCCAGACAAAGAGAAATTAAGATGGATCGAAAACCCTAAATTTTTCCTTCCTTCCTTTCTTCCCTTCAAGTTACTCAGCAGAACTTAGCCCAAAATCTCCAGGAAAAAAGGAAGCCACCCAAAGCAGAGAGCATCATCTACCACTCAGTGACAGTTTGAGAACAATCAGTACAAATAGGAGCAGTGAGAATATATGTAGCAGCAATGGAGGCGCTCAAGAAGAAGGAAGATTTTCAGACTCCACTTCCATAAGGGTAGGATAAAGTGAGAATGAAGAAGAACCACTAACAGTAGCAGTGAGGGTTTTGCTACAGTATGGGTGGCGATGGCAGTGGCAGCTTTGCTGCCACTACTGCCGTTGCTTCCTTGAGCTCAATAGTTAGTGCCGCACAAAAAGAGGAGAAAGAGAACGACAGACAAAGAGGGACAAACAGAGACAAAGAAAAAAATTTGTAGGTAGGGGACCTTCAGGAAATGGGGGATAGTAAATTCCAGTTCCATTTCAATATAAAGAGGTGTTGTTGGTTGTCCCGTTACAGCTTCATTAGGGGGATTAGTTGTAAAGCTACTTTTAAAATTTTCATCGCACGATGAGACATATGAGGGCAATCATTTTCTAGAGCAAGAGCAAAGGAGTACGATAGTGACGACATCAACATCAATTGATAACAAAACAACAAAGGTGAAGAGGCTAAAAGAAAATGAGTTTTGTGCTTTTTGCTGTTCTTTTGTTTGGGTTTTGTTTTGTGGTGAGTCCTTTTCTTTATGTTTTCGTCAAGTTTATAAAATATTTTATCATCAAGAATCTAGTCATTGCTTACAAATTAAGCACAATAAATTTTTTTTATTATAAACTGTCAATACTTAATGATTAGTCATTCACCAACAATATGTTTTTTAGGGTTTTTTTTTAAAGCAAATGATTGAGCCTAGGGTGTTTGTATATTATTGAAGTTGGATGCTACATTAATTGGGTAGTCCAAATAATAACATATTAAAAAAAATTGGGCCTATAATTTTTGCACAATAGTTTTTTTTAAAAAATGTATAGGTTGTGTTAAACCTAATAAAGTAAAAATGATGATGTCGAAGGTTCTAGCAAATTTTAAGTTTAACTATCTTTTGAAATATAACTTGTTTATTTGTGACAATTCATTGTTTTTTTCCATTTGATTTGTTTAATCTTATGAAGTTGGTTTAAGTTTTAAATTACTGTGTTGAAATAGGCAATGTTTAAAACATGGGATGTATTTACAATTGCGCAAATAGGTCCCACTTTAATATATTGGTATTTGAGTGTTTAGGTCTTATTGAATCCAGTAGATTAGTGATCATGACACCCATGCGTATAGCAAAGTTAGGGTTTAGCCTTGGCATAATGCCCTAGCAAAAAACTCATTGGAAATTTTCCTATATTTTTCCTTTCATTTCATTTAATATTGTGTGATTAATTTTGTAGATTTAAGATTATTTTATAGCAATAGGCAATCTTTAAAAAATGGGCCCATGTTCATAATAGACCTCCTATCTCATGGGCATCAAACGCCCCATGTCCCCCAATTCATCACATTCCATTGAACCTTGTAGTTCCCATCGCCCATTCACCTCATCATGCGTCACCACTGACCTATCTTCCGCCTTATCCCCATGCAAACCACAAACCACCCTATTAATTACCCCTCCAATTCCAACAAATCATACACCACCTACTAATTCCCCCTACCAACCCCTAGCCCTTCATGTGAATGTGGGATCCCAACCTTACACTTTCCCAAACTCCTTCAATCATGCACCACTAGGACATTTTTCCCTTCACACACTATTGGTCCTTACAATTGGCCATGATCATACCCCCCTAACCTACTTTCATTTCTTCAACACACCTTTAAACTCCATTTAAAATCTTGTGCCCCACTTGTGGGCGACAATTTACAAGTCAAAGGGTTAACTCGTTATCAACATTTTAGTCAGACATCTAATTCATCCAATCCAAACCCTTGTGATCATTGCAACTCAATACTTTCCTTTATACCCACCCCACATGTATTAGCTTGGACATGAGTTTGAACATTAGGTGTCCTTGGGTCCTTTCATTTAAGTTTTTGTCATCCTCAATTATATAACTGCATCCTTACCGTTCTATGGCGTGATGTACAAGTGGCATTTCGTTTTCCGTTAAATAAATTAACGCAAGACCCGTACAATGTGGCAATTTGGCACTTGCTCCTCCTATTACCCCAATGGTGTCTCGTTTTGCCCCTTTGTGGTGGGGTGACAAGGTATAGGGAAACACGGATTCAGTTTCATTGTTTTTTAGCATGTGACTAGGAAAACTTGCAAGAATTTATTTTTTTACGAACCTAAACTTGTTAGCCAATTTGAGTTTTATCCTTTTTCCCCAACATGATCCTCCAACTTACAAATGCCAATTCCAAAGTTTAGCCCTTGGGCATGTAAGGGAATACTTTCGAGTAATTTGTGTTTTGGCACCATTTTCTCTCACACCCATGTCCTTCAACACCACTCAATTCTCACCACATTACACCCTGAATCAAATGGTTATTTTTCCCTTTTTTTCGAAGATTACGAACCAAACCAAGACCTTGAGTTTTTTTTTTATTCCTTCAAGTTGGTGTTCCAACACATGTTGCATTTATTAACAAATGGTTTTTATGGGATGGTTTTTGAACACCTTCAAAATTATTTTCACCCTAAATATTCAATGAGTGGATTTTTTCAATTGTTTCAATTTTGTTATCATATCGCACAGGGTCACATTCCACCCCAAATTGCATGTGTCCTTGGAACGGCCCACCTCTTAGCCATGACCAAGCCTTCAAATGGAGTTCGTCCCATTACAATGGGGGAAACATTGAATCAACTCACAAATGGTGTTTTATGCCTTTAATTCCGTGAAGCTTTTGCAACACATTTTTCCCCACACAAATTTGGAATTACAACTAAAGGTGGTTGTGAAGTAGTAATCCATGGGACTTTCACCTCGACTGGGTTGTTTTTTAGTTGGATGTGGGAAATGCTTTCAATTAAGTGTCAAGAAGGGTCATATTTCAAGAATTTTGTGCAACAAGTGGGGATATCATATAATTCATCCCTTTTGTCCATGCATTCTATGCATTTGAATCACCTCTGTTTTATAGTCATCATAATCGTGAAGGTGATGTCATAATCACCCCATTTGCCATGGGAACTCGTCAAGGTGATCCTAAGGGGGGAAGGGGGGGCCACTATTCGTTTTAACCCACTTTAGGGCCCTATGTTCTACAACTAATCATTTCCCCTCTTGTCTATTTCCATCTATTGTAGATGACATTCACATCATAGGTCCCCTTTCAATTGTGTCATTTGCATATGAGCATTTCCAAACCAAATTTCATGTCATAGGTATTTTTATCCAACTTAAAAAATGCATAGCATGGTCACCTTCTGGCCTGTGACCAGACTTCAACACCCCATCCCAATTTGCCACCCCATCTGAAGGAATTAGAATTTTAAGGGTTCCATTGGGCACTTTAACTTTCACATCATCTTTCATCAAAGACGTCTTGTTAAAAAATGTTTGACATGTGGACCTTTTCCCTAAAATGAGTGATGTTCAGGTGACCTTTGGAATTCTAACTCATTGTTTTGTGCAACGCCCATCATATTTTTTACAGTGCACACCTCCATTTTTCATTTTCACAGAGTCCCTTATTTCTTTTGAATCCTCCCTCTTTTAAATTTTAGGCGCCTTTTGGGTCTAAGATCTTTTGATAACCCAAACGGACTTATATTTCATAAACAAGCCTCCTTCCTAAGAATTTTTTATGGTGTCATGCTCATATCGACATCCACTATCGCCTTAACAACCTATTTAGGGAGTTGGGTCCTTATCGCTTTAGTCATAATTATTAGGTTTATGGTTGATCATCATCCCTTCCATTTTAAAGCTTTAACACGAGTTGACAACAACACTTCAAGACGACATGTGAACTTCAACCACCTTTAGCCCATGCATGTTTTCTTCCATTTGAACAACTCATTGGACAACAAATGATTCAACTTCAAGATTCCATCTCGAAGCATCTACACCATGATACCCTTTCTAGCATGCCCTCTGACGAGATATATGAAGCCCATCATGCCCGAATATTATCATGTTATGGCCCAAGGGTGAACGTTTGGCTTACAACTTGACCAATCTTCCTAGCCTTTCGATTATCTTCTTTAATTTTTTCCACAACACTTCGTAAGCAACTTAGACTACCCCATCCCTCAATTGTAAGCGTCTTTCAATGTGTGTGCACACATCCCATCAACCCTATGGGTATCCACCTCTTACATTGTGTTCATGGTAACGAATGCATTAAAACCCATGATGCAATTTGCCTCACCTTTGCATTTATTGCACAAGATGTTAGCTTCCATGTGGGATGAGAACAATTACATGCACTTCCTTCACCCACATTCAATTCCTCTTGTCAACAAATTAACATTGTGTTTACCAAAAATGACATTCACACCCTAACTGATGTTGTCATTGCTAACTCAACTCAAGCGGATTTACTTCCCTAATCTTGTGCAATTCAAGGATTTGTCGTCTCCAATGCAACTCAAACCAAGAAAAGGAGCTATTGCAATTGACACCCCACTAATCAATTCCTCCCTTTAACAATCGAAATATTTGGCTACTTACATAAACATGTCGATATTTTTTACTTGATTACGCTAATGCCATTTGGAACTTGAAAGGGTCAAATGGCCTTCATCTACCTTGGTTACTTTTCTTTGTCAAAAAGTTTCGATCACATTACAAACGATGCAAGCGTCCTCCATTTTAAGTCGGGCAGTAGTTGTAGGCTTAACTACTTTTCGACTTTCACCCCTTCAAGACACACCTCCCATCACCACAACTGATCTATTACAAGCCATCGATTTTTGACATATAAATATGGCAAACCTGCCACAAGCGACTTATAGACATGGAGAGACTTCCACACCTACTTCGAGGCAACTTGACATCCTGTCATTTCTCCCTTTTTCTTAATTTTACTCCTTTTTACATTTTCCTGATCTATGGTGTGTTTTTCTTTTAATAAAGCTTTACAGGACTTTAACCCAAAGCAGAAAGCATCAACTACCAAACAAAAGTGGGTACTCTTCTTTCTTGCCCCACTATCAGGCAAAGTCCAGATGCTGTTGGAAAACAACAAGACAAATCTCAGAAATATACAAAACAGGAGATGTGTTGCTACAGCAGCCACAAATCTCAGCAAGAAGATGGTGTTGAAAGAATGCAGGTGAAGCATTAAAAAACAAAAAGAAGTTAGAAAACATTGGTGAGAAGATTTTTAAAATCATACCACTACCAAGGATATTGTGTTTAGATTTATTATAGAGTATAGTAGCTTAAGGGATTTTGGCCCCTAGGTAATAATAATAGGTCTACTTTTGTATGAGGATTTTTTTAAGATGATATTTTGGCTTGTGTTGAAACTTGAGATTAGTTATAGAGTTATAATATCTTGAAGCATTTTGGTTTCTTTTAGAGGATTTTTTGAATATTATATTTATGCATGGTGAAAATTTGGTGTTTCCATTATTCTTTTTTTGCCTTAAGATACGTTTTAATGTAAATGGCAAGGCCACAATGTGACACACCCCTTGTTTTCTTTTCAATTTTGTGATGTAGCCACACTGCTCAAAGAGGGAAGTAGAAAATTTTCAAGAGTCTTGCTCTATTTTGGCACTACGCTGAAACCTATTGTCTAAATATGGCGATTCCAGAAAAAATAATAAATAAATTCCTGGAAATCTGCTGACTTTGACACATTTTTTACAATTTTGTGTAAGTCATACTAGACTTTTTTTTGTTGCCAAGTGGTGGAAATTTGGCCCCAAAAAAATGCTGGATGGTATAGAGACAAGGGTATATTTATTACCTTAGTGATAATATACCCTTGTCTTAGTGTAGAAAATATATCAATAGTACCATAGTACCTTGGTGCTTTGGCACAAATTATATTATTTCTAGAAACGGAATTTCTGACTTTTTTTTTTCAAAGAAGCGATTTTGTGAAGGAAAATGAAGAATCTTGTTGGGTATATTATCAGAATGTTGGATGTTTTGAAACGGAATCTTCATATTTAATTAATTATTCGGCAGACAGAGCGCATGCTGAAGCCACCACCCCTGTACTATGGTATCCAACATGTGTGAAATAGGCTTGTGCCTTTTGGGGTGAGAAAAGCCCCAACATTGCCAATGAGATTTGTTAGAGTGGAAGTCATGAATTGTTTTGAGAAATCCACTTCAGAAATGCGGCACTCAAATGTTATACAAGTTGCCACCAATGCAAAAGACATGCAAAGTGCAAGGGAGTTTTTAAACAAGAATTTGGAGATTTCAACACATCCTTCCTTGGATTTATTGAGGCATGCACAAACCCTTCAATTCTGTGTACAATTTCAACCTTGCAACATCCTCATGAACAAACCATATCAATTAATTGTGTTCACAATTTCAACCTTGCAATCTCCTCCTCATACTGGGATAGACAGAGTTCTTTGCACATTACTTGTACTGTTTTGTTGTCATTGATTGTGGTGGTTTGTTGGATTGTGTTCTTTGTGTTTGATAAAAGCATGGTTTGTGTGGTAAGGCAAGGAGAGGCTATTTTGCAAGGAGAAAAAAAGGTGTGAAACAAGGGTACCAAGCATGGAAAGAGAGCAAAAGCAATGGAGAGGAAAGATGGTGTGAAGCCTCCTAGAATAAGCTCTAGAGTAGCAATGAGAAATCTAGCAAGCAGCAGCAGATGAATGGTAGTGACAAAATGTGAGAGGACGAGAAATTAAAGAGAGAGAAATGGTGGAACGGTATAGCAGCTAGTGTCCAGAAAACCCAGAGAATAAGGGGAAGCCCAAAAGAATAGTAAGTCATAGAAGTCCTCTGCCTCTTGTAAAAATTTGTTGACTAAGTTGGCATACTATACATGCACCCGTCATTTTGGCAGAAGTCATTACACTAGGAACATCAGTTGATAAATTCACATTTCAGCTCACAACTCAAGATGTCACTGTTCTGGTCTGCTTGTATACTATTGTACAGAGTGGTCATTGGAGATGAACTAAATACAATCCCATGTGCAATAAATTTCAGACACTGCACTGAAATTTAACTACATAGTCATGAAAAGTATGCTCATAACACACATCAGAACAGTTGGAGGCAAAGTCACAATTGGAATGGCAAGCAGCCAGGCCAGGATATGGCTCTGAATATAGGCCATAGACCATCGAAACTGTTTTTACCTTTCCCTAGGCAAACCATTCTGGAAAATCTTCAATCCATAGCTGACACTTGCAAAGATGCAAATGTCATGTGCCTTTATTGAACTTGTTGAGGCAGAGCCACAGTGCACACGAACTTCAACTTTCAGCACCAGCAGTAGTCTGACAGATACAACTGGAATCAAGACAGTGCAATTGTCTAGTTCCATTCAATACCTCAACAACAAATAAGACAAACATCTACAATTTTCAGTGTCAATCTCTGCCACAGGGATCGATACATAACATCTCAGCTTGGGGATCAGAAGCTCTTTCCAAGCTGATCTGATTACACCATACCAAAACCCCAGATCCTCCTCATCCATGGCACCCCAGGGGTCCAATTATCCACACCTATGGCCAATAGTGTCAGCTCTGAAAAGACCGTCATAGCCTGTGCAGTTCATGCCAAATGCCAGAGCTGATCCACATGACCAGTGATATGGAATCGTTCAAATGAACAAGAGGGACACAAATCAGCTAGGCCAAGAATGGTGTACGTGACTGCACTTTCACACACCCCACATGACGTAGGTGGTGGATTTACACAGTACAACAGAAACACTTGCGTTTGGCCGATCGCTTCGTGAAATCGCTGCCGAGGAGCAAAAATGCATTCGCGGACTCTTCTCATACCCAGTTATTACACCCATCTGCAATCAAGGTTTTTTTTTTTTTTTTTTTTTTTTTTTTTTTTTTT